>Ga0210409_10000275_pt1 | contig 102080 bp, 115 predicted proteins | sample IncBWH17MmetaG_FD_161649 | JGI IMG/M metagenome (GOLD analysis project Ga0210409, IMG submission 161649) | Forest soil microbial communities from Barre Woods Harvard Forest LTER site, Petersham, Massachusetts, United States - Inc-BW-H-17-M | ecosystem: Environmental > Terrestrial > Soil >... | reverse complement strand
GACCATGAAAGCCATCTTTAAACGTCTCGCATCCGTCGTCGCCATCAATGGCGCCGTCGCTACCGCCGAGTACCGGAAATAAACCCTGTGGCGAGGTTCCAGCCGGAGCCCTCCCTTTTCTGGAGACTGACATGAACACCGATCACCACGACAGCATCACCGCCATCGCCGATGCCTATCTGCATGGCGTCTACACCGGTGACACCGTCACTCTGGCGAGCCTATTCGATCCCAACGCCCAGGTGTATGGCGAGATCAACGGCCAGCCGTATCACAAGACTATCGCCGCCTACCTGGAAGGCGTGGCCTCCCGCCAGAGTGCGCAACAACTGGGCGAGCCCTATCGCATGGAGATCCTGACTGTCGACAGCCTGGGCAGCATCGCAACTGTCACGCTGCATTCGCCGATGCTGGGCTTCAATTACCACCTGTACCTGACGCTGCGCCGGTTGGACAGCAAATGGAGCATCGTCAACAAGACCTTCGTCAACCTGCCTGCTGAGTAAAGGAGAACCGGCCATGTCATCCCCTTCCCGCGCCGCGCCGTCGCCGTTGATCCTGCTAGCGGCCAGCTTCGCCTTCATCATCGTCCAGCTCGATGTCACCATTGTTAACGTGGCACTGCCGCGAATGGGAGCAGAATTAAACGCCAGTGTCGGCGCGCTGCAATGGGTGGTCGACGCCTACACCCTTGGCTTTGCCGTATTCCTGCTGGCCGCAGGCGTGATGGGCGACAAATTCGGGCCGCGCCGCGTGTTCCTAGGCGGCTTTGGCTTGTTTGCCGCCGCCTCGATCGTCTGTGCGATCGCGCCCAATGCGCTGGCGCTCGACCTGGCGCGCGCCGTCCAGGGCGTGGGCGCGGCGCTGCTGATACCGAGCTCACTCTCCATCCTCAATTTCACCTACGCTCACGACCGCAAGCAATTGGCGAAGGCAATCGGCTGGTGGACCGCGGCGGGTGGCGTATCGATTGCCGCCGGTCCGGTGGTGGGCAGCCTGCTGCTGGCGATCGCCGGCTGGCGCAGCATCTTCTGGGTCAACGTACCGGTCGCCGTCGCCGGCTTCCTGCTGAGCCGCGCGGTGGTGCCGGCTATGCTGACCAAACCGGTGTTCCGCTCGTTCGACCTGCCCGGACAAATACTTGCCGTGATCGCCTTGAGCGCCTTGATCGGTGCCGTGATCGAGGGCCCGCAGTTAGGCGGCCTCAGCGTCCAGGTTCTAGCGGCTCTAGCTTGCGCCGTTCTGGCGGGCGCCACCTTCCTGCTGGTCGAGGCACGCACGCCGAATCCAATGCTGCCACTAGGTCTATTTCGCAGCGCCGACTTCTCGGCCGCCGTCATGTTCGGCGTGCTGGTCAACTTCGCGTATTACGGGGTCATTTTCATCCTCAGCTTCTACCTGCAGCGGGTGCGCGGATTTTCGGTGGTGGATGCCGGACTGACGTTCCTGCCGCTGACCGGAACCTTTCTCTTCTCGAATCTTATCAGTGGCCGGATGGCGGCGCGCACCGGCTTGCGCGCACCCATGATACTTGGCGGCTTGATCGGCGCGAGCGGCTACGCCTTGCTCGGTGCACTAGGTATCTCGCACACGGCAAATTTCCTCGACATGCTGCCCGGCCTGGCCCTGATCCCCGCCGGCATGGGGCTGGCGGTACCGGCGATGACCACCTCGATACTCAGCAGCGTCGAGCGCCAGCAGGCCGGGGTCGCCTCCGCCGTGCTCAACACCGCGCGCCAGGTCGGCGGCGCGATGGGCGTCGCGGTGTTCGGTGCGCTGGCCGCTGCCGGTAACGGCCAGCAGGTCATCGACGGCATACGCATTGCGATGGCGATCTCCTCGGCCTGCCTGATCCTCGCCGCCTTGCTGGCCTATCGGTACAGCGCGCGGCCAACAGCCAGCGGATCGAAGTTAGCCCAGGCTACACCCACGTAGGCCAGCTCGAGCACCGACTGGATGCAGTGCGACGGTCGCTGACGGCGCCAGCATAAGCAGTTTTTTCGGTAATTTTTAAATTTTTTTCAAATCCATCAAGGAGAAACGTCATGAGTTCCAACATCGATTTGCCTCGTCGAGGCTTGTCGCCGCGGCCGGTTGGCGCGAAGCCGTAACCGAAAACTTGGGGCCAGACAGTCAACAGCTCCTGGCAGTCGACGTCGACGTAAGCAATGCTGCCCAGGCAAGGGCAGCGGTCGACTTGGCGGTGTCACAGTTCGGCGGTATCGATGTGCTAGTGAATAACGCTGGCTACGGGCATATGGGATTCTTCGAAGAGCTGACCATCGAGGATGCCCGCACCTAGTTTGATACGAATCTGTTCGGTGTTTTCAACATTACGTGGGCGGTGCTGCCCGTGATGCGTTCTGCGGGTACGGTCATTTAACCGCAGACTTTATGTCGGTTTCGCATCAAGTTGGAAAGCAGGTCAAGAATCCCTATTTTGGAATTATCTCCGAAGCCCGGGAACAATGGTTATTTACGGCGATATCCATAGCGGGCTTTTCCAAGCCTTCAGTGCTTCAAGAAACACTTGCAGCCTTGAAGGCAGGAAGTTTCTTGTTGGATAGACGGCGTGAACGTCAAACTGCTTAGAGGTCCAATCCGGAAGCAGTCTGCAAAGTTCGCCCTTTTTGATTTTGTCGTCGCAATAGGTCGAAGGTAAAAACCCAATTCCGTGTCCTCGATAAACAAAAGCGCTAACCGATTGATGGTCCCGGCTCGAAATGGGTCCTGAAACCTGAATTTTAGTGCGCTTGCGCCCATTCAGTAATTCCCACTCTGATTCATTATTTTTTCCATTGAGCAAGACGCACTGATGCAGCTTAAGATCTTCGGGTTTAATCGGGCGCTCTCGGCCTTTCAGATATTTGGGCGAAGCGACGACATAACGGACTTGACTGCCAAGTCTTTTGGCAATCAATGTCGAGTCTTTCAATTCGCCAAAGCGAATGCCGACGTCGATATTCTCCGCGATAAAATCCAGAAACAGATTGGTGATGAAAAGATCAATCTTGATACGCGGATAGTTTTTCATAAAATCTGAAATAAACGCTAGAAATGGCTCTTGCCCCAAAATCATGGGTACGGTGATTTTAAGCGATCCTTCCGGTTTCTTTTGCGTTTGAGTCAACACTCGTTCAGCGTCGAACAGCAGATTCAGTGGTTCACTGCATTGGTTGAAATAGTCCCGTCCTTGTGAGGTCAGGGTCAATTTACGCGTTGTTCTTTGTAAGAGAGTCACGCCTAGTCCTGCTTCCAGCTCCGATATTTTTCGGCTGACTGTGGACACGGGCATCCCCATGGAATGGGCCGCGCGAGTAAAGCTCTCGAACTGAGCAACCTTCACAAAGACAGCAATGTCGTTCAAATCAGCCATTCGCCTATTGTTCCATAAATGGAAAACTAATTCTACATATTCCCATCTAATCAAATCAGCAGGCTTACCCTACATTGTGGTTATGTGAAATTCAAGACGATAAATGGCATTGCCCCGTAGCCCACCCATTCACTACTAAGGAATCCACATGACTTTTCTTCGTCTTACCTCGCTCGTCGCACTCACATTCTGCGCATCGTTGGCGCAGGCCCAATCGGTCGCAGCCAAAGAACTCAGCGCTTTGCTGGCATCGCAGGCAGCGGTCGAGGCCCTGACCAGTTGTGACAAGCTCGGCCACAAGGTCAGCGTGACTGTACTCGATCGCAATGGCCTTACGCGCGCTGTGCTCAAACATGAACGCGCAACGCCGCACACGCTGGACTCGAGCCGTGGCAAGGCCTATACCATTGTTACGCTCGGGCCAATCTTCAAGAAGGATCTGCAAAGCGAATTGGTAGCGCAACTCGCCGCCAATCCTGCTGCCGCCGCGCTGAGCAGCGTGCCGGGCATCCTGTTGCTTCCTGGTGCCGTGTTGATCAAGTCTGGTGACGAGGTGATCGGCAGCATCGGCGTCGGCGGCGCACCTAGCGGTTTGGTCGACGAAGGCTGCGCCAAGGCGGGTCTCGAGAAGATTGTCTCTTCGCTGAAGTAGCAGTGCGGTGCGCCGATCGCAAGCGGATTAGGCGCGCTGCGGCTTGAGCAGGAGTGCGTTTGACATGCTCCGAGAATATCTCGGAGCAATGCTCAAGAAGATCGAAATGCGGACCGACGTCCTCTCGGCTCCGGGTTGTTTCTCTTGGGGCTTTGCTGACATTCCGCCTCACTCGTCCGTAGACTAAATTGGTAAAAGAGGTTCTACATGACTGCAACGCAAGCCCACCAGCCCCAATCCGGCGCCTTCACATTCGCCAGTCCGGGCATCGTCACCGGCGGCACGATACCCCTCAAATACGCGCTCAACGGCATGGGCTCCAACGGGGAAAACGTATCGCCTGCGCTGGTATGGCACAACGCGCCGGCGGGCACTCAGTCCTACTCCATCACGGTCTACGACCCCGATGCTCCGACCGGTAGCGGCTTCTGGCACTGGGGCGTTCACAACATCCCAGGCCGGCTGACCAGTCTCGCCGAAGGGGCCGGCAACTCGGCGAGCACGCTGCCCGAAGGCGCCTACGCCACCGTCAACGACTACCACGATACCGGCGCCACCCAAGGCAACGGCAATTGGGGCGGGCCCTGCCCACCCGTGGGCGACCCGCCGCACCATTACATCTTCACCATCTATGCGCTGGACATCGCCGACATGCCCACCACAGCCCAGATCCCCCGTACGGGGACGCCGGCGTTGCATGGGTTCGCGTTGAACAAGTTACTGGGGGCGCACGTACTCGGCAAGGCCACCTTCATGGCCACCTACAGCCGATAAGTTCATGCTGGTATGAACTCCCACCCTAAGGAGCCGAGCATGTCCGCAACCGTATCGCCCACGTTCTCCCGCCGCGCCCGGCGAGTCGCAGCCGGCTTCGCCGCCAGCCTGGCGTTGGTTGTGCTGTCGGCGCACGCCGCGCCCACGCCTTTCCCGGCCGACTTCCGCAGCTCGAAGGTAGTGAACGCCGACGCGACGATCAACGTCCGCGTCGGCGGCCACGGGCCCGCAGTCGTGCTGATCCACGGCTTCGGTAACACCGGCGACATGTGGTCGCCGATGGCCGCCGAGCTCGCGAAGGACCACACCGTCGTCGTGCCCGACCTGCGCGGCATGGGCTTGTCCTCGCACCCCGCCGGTGGCTACGACAAGTGGACGCAGGCCGGCGACATCCGCGCAGTCCTCGACAAGCTCGGCATCGACCGTGCCGACGTCGTGGCCCACGACATCGGCACGATGGTCGCGTATGCGTACGCGGCGCGCTATCCGAACAAGACAAGCCGCCTGGTCGTGATGGACTCCCCGATACCCGGCATCCCGCCGTGGAACCAGATCGTGCGCATGCCAGCATTGTGGCACTTCAACTTCGGCGGTCCGGACGCCGAGCGGCTGGTCGCCGGTCGAGAGCGCATCTACCTCGACCGCTTCTGGAACGAGTTCGCCGGCGACCCGAAGAAGATCGACGAAGCGACCCGCCGGCACTACGCTTCGATCTACGCCAAGCCCGGTGCGATGCATTCCGCGTTCGCCCAGTTCCTTGCAATCGACCAGAAGGACGAGGCTGACAACATCAAGGCGATGGAGACGAAACTGACGATGCCGGTGCTCGCCATCGGCGCCGAAAAGGCATTCGGCGCCAATGTGGCGGTCGTAATGCGCAATGCGGCGACAAACGTAAAGGAAGTTGTCGTGCCGAACGCTGGCCACTGGCTGATGGAGGAAGCGCCCGCAGCGACAATCGCCGCAGTGAAGGACTTCCTCGCCGTGCACTGAGACCGAAATGTAAAAGGCACTTTACTGAAGTTCATCAAAGGGCAACTGAGTTCACGATAATCGGAGGAGATGATTATGACAAATGCAGTTCTCGATGCGATCGAAAATCGGCGCACCACCAACAAATACGATAGCTCGCGCAACATCGGCGATGCCCAGATCAGCGAACTGGTGCGCCTGGCGACACGCGCGCCCACGGCATTTCACATGCAGAACTGGCGATTCATCGCCGTAAGGATGCCGGACGCAAAGGCGCGCTTGAGGAAGCTCGCGTTCGATCAGCCAAAGGTCACGGAAGCGGCCGTCACGTTTATCGTCGTTGGGCAGCTCGCATCGCATCTCATTATGGCTGAGCGGCTCGCATCGTCGGTCGCAGCCGGTTTCATGCCTGCCGACGTCGTGACGGGCTGGGAAGGCGTGGGAAAGGCACTTTACTTTGAACAACCGCAGAGGCAGCGCGACGAAGCGGTTCGCACGGCGACCTTTGGCGCGAGCCAACTGATGTTCGCAGCGCAGGCGCAAGGACTGGGCTCGTCGCCGATGATCGGATTCGACGCTGGCGGTGTCGCCCAAGAATTCGGCCTTGCCAGCGATGAAGTTCCGGTTGTGCTCGTAGCAGTTGGATACGTAGCCGATGGGAATTGGCCGCAGAAACCGCGGCGGCCGGTGACCGAGATCCTGAGTTTTGTCTGATATCCACACGACAGCAGAATCGAGCAAACGGGCCCCAAGCACGCGTGGAAGCGCTCATCGAATAAGAACTGGGGCAATCTGGTGACCTCGAGAGACACCTCAACGAAGTACGCGGGTGAGAATAAAGAATAAGGATGCATCATGGCTGGTCTTTCTACTTTTCTGGTTACAAGAAAATGGCCGGTCGCGCATGCTGATCGCATTCAGCTCTATTCTCGGCCAACGCCCAATGGCGTCAAAGTTTCGATCATGCTGGAGGAAGCTGACCTAGCCTATGAGGCCCATCTGGTGAGTTTTGAGTCCAACGATCAGACCTCACCGGAATTTCTCTCACTTAATCCCAACAATAAAATCCCGGCAATCATCGATCCCAATGGTCCGGACGGCAAACCGTTGGCGTTGTTTGAATCGGGTGCAATTCTGCTGTATTTCGCCGAGAAAACAGGCAAGTTCCTGCCCAGAGATTCGGCCGAACGCTATCAAACCATTCAATGGCTGATGTTTCAGATGGGAGGCGTAGGCCCCATGTTCGGTCAGCTTGGCTTCTTCACCAAATATGCTGGCAAGGATTTCGATGATAAACGCCCGCGAGATCGTTATGTCTGTGAGGTAAAACGCATGTTAAATGTCTTGAACAAGCAACTGTCAGCTGGGACTTGGATCTTGGGTAATGCCTATAGCATTGCCGATATCGCTACCTTCCCATGGATTCGTGCCTTGGTAAGTCTTTATGGTGTCGGCGATCTGGTTGGCTTCGACGATTTTCCGTATGTGATGCGATCCTTTCAAGCATTCATGGCTCGACCCGCAGTTATTAAGGGCCTCGACATACCCAAGCATGCGAGCGTGTCGCGGCCCACTACCGAGGTGTGATCATGTCCCTTTCCGAAGCCCTGAGTTTTCTGCCACGTCGTGATCTGTTGGAGGGTCCCACTGCTATTCAGCGCCTTCGTCGTATCGAGGTTGCTTTGGGTTCGTCATTGAATGGTGCTCGAATCTACGTCAAGCGCGACGACCTCATGTCACTTGGCGGTGGTGGCAACAAGCTGCGGAAGCTTGAGTTCCTGCTTGGCGATGCCGGCGCAGCAGGCGCGGACACAATCATCGCAACGGGCGGACGACAATCGAACTTTGCTCGCCTGGCTGCAGCCGCAGCCGCTCGGTCGGGCATGGCCTGCGAACTGGTTCTCTCTCGCATGGTGCCCCGTGGTGGGGATGAGTATGATCGAAATGGCAATGTTCTGCTCGACGATCTTTTTGGCGCCCGCATCCACGATCTAGCGACTGGGGTTGATGCAACACGTTTTGCCGAAGAACGGGCCGAAGAGCTACGTCTGGCTGGCCACATCGCCTATGTGGCCACGCTCGGCGGATCTTCTCCCGTGGGAAGTGTCGGCTACGCGGCCTGTGCGCTTGAAATCCAGTCGCAGTCCATTGATCTCGATATCGAGTTCGCCGCAGTCGTAGTCCCGAATGGTAGTTCAGGAACACAAGCTGGGCTGGTTGCAGGATATCGAGCGCTCGGTCTCGATACCACGAGAGTGAAATCGCACTCGGTACTGGCACCTGCGACCAGCGCCACTGCAGCGACGGTTGAGAAAGCTAACGCTGTGTTAACTCTCCTGGGCTTTGAGCCGTCTCTTACCTCGGAGGACGTACAGGTCTCAGGAAGCCAGCTGGGCGCAGGCTATGGTATTCCGACGCCGGCAATGGTTGATGCAGTTCGGCTGATGGCAAGCCGGGAGGGTTTGCTGCTTGACCCCGTATATAGCGGCAAAGCATTCGCCGGCTTGCTCTCGGACATCTCGGCAGGACGATTCTCAACAGGCGACAACATCCTTTTCATCATGACCGGCGGGAGCCCCGGCCTCTACGCCTACGCGAGCGATTTCGTCGGCGCGAACCACAAGTGTATATAGCGAAAGTAAATAGGGAGGGTTCCATGGCCAATAAAATCTTTTTGATAACCGGCGTCGGGGCGGGCTTTGGCCGCAGCTTCGCGGAAGCAGCTTTGGCGGAGGGGCATACCGTCGTTGGAACGGTGCGGAACGACAAGGCTTTTAAAGAGTTTGAAGCTTTGGATGCTCGGCGAGCCAAGGCCGTCATCGTCGATGTTACCGACTTCGATAGCGTTGGCCCGGCTGTGGCAAAGATTGCAAATGAAATTGGACCGATTGACGTTCTTATCAACAATGCGGGCTATGGGCACGAAGGCATCTTGGAAGAATCTTCGTTGGACGAGCTACGCCACCAGTTCGATGTAAATGTCTTCGGCGCAGTAGCGATGATAAAAGCCGTCCTGCCTTTAATGCGTAAGCGGCGTGCTGGCCACATTATTAATATCACCTCAATGGCCGGTTATATAACGATGCCTGGCATTGCTTATTATTGCGGGAGCAAATTTGCCCTCGAGGGTATTTCCGAGGCTTTGGCCAAAGAGATCAAGGGATTTGGCATTCATGTCACAGCGGTCGCTCCCGGTTCGTTTCGGACTGATTGGGCTGGCCGTTCAATGGTGCGTGCGGACCGCAGTATTGTCGACTATGACGCACTGTTTGATCCTATCCGCAAGGCCCGCCAGGACAAGAGCGGCAAACAGGCTGGCGATCCAGCAAAAGCGGCTCAGGTTTTGCTGAGAATAATCGCCGAGCCTAACCCGCCGGTGCATCTGATGTTGGGCAATGATGCGGTAAAGCTTGTACGCGAGAAGATAGACGCTCTCACCGATGAAATTAAGGCATGGGAAGAAGTTTCTGCTTCAACGGATTTTGTCTAATGGAATGGCATAGATAGGAAAGCGTATGCGCAGCAAAAAAATCCAATTTAAAGGGACATACGGAATGCTTTCGACTCGGCTTGATCAGCCGGACGACGTTCCGCGCAGTTATGTGGGGCGCGTTATTACCGCATGGGCCATCTGTTACATCTAAAAAGCGACCCTGAAATCAAATCATGAGGAGACAACGAACATGAAAAATCAGAATTACGCCGCAACAAAGACTACTGAAATACGCTTGGTTAGGCGCTCGCCCGAATATTGGCGAGTCACGGTTGACAACCCGCCGATCAATATCTTTGTTCCAGAGATGCTTCCACAAGTGGGCGAGGTTATTACGGCAATCGAAACTGACGAGCAGGTTAAGGTGGTGGTCTTTGACAGTGCTGTTGAGGGATTCTTTATGATTCATCTGGATTTTCTCGCAAAACTTGACGATTTGGCTCATCTTCCACCTGGGGCCACAGGCCTGCATCCCTGGCCCGAGATGCTGGTGCGTCTGAGTCGCGCACCTGTCGTATCGATAGCGTCGATTCGTGGTCGTGCGACAGGTATGGGAAGTGAGCTTGCACTTGCCTGCGACATGCGGTTTGCGAGTCGCGAGAAAGCCATCTTGTCGCAGTTTGAAATCGGCGCCGGCCTGGTGCCTGGTGGCGGCCCCATGGCGCGACTGTCGCGCCTCATGGGAAGAGGACGCGCTCTTGAAGTAATTCTAAGTGCGAACGATGTCTCAGGTGACTTGGCGGAGCGCTACGGCTACGTGAATCGGTCGTTACCAGATGCTGACCTTGACGGATTTGTCGATGCGCTTGCCACCCGAATCGCCTCCTTCGACAAACAGGCAATCACGGATATCAAGCGCCTTGTCAACGCCGTTACTTTACCACCTGATATCGAGATCGAATCGGGGTGGAATGCTTGCATTGCTTCGATGGGACGACCGGCCACACAGCAGAGAATCAAAACGCTGATCGAACGAGGCTTTAGCCAACCCGGCGATGCGGAAAATCGCTTGGGAGATTTCATGGGACCGGGCCAGGATTGAATGAATGTTAGCAGGGTTGACAGCAACAGCAGAAGAGCGAGCGAACAGGAGACGTGGCATGAAAAGCTTAAAACCTTTGACAATTGATTCCGCACCTGACGCCGCCAGAAAAGCTTTGAAAGCTGCGGAGAAGAAGTACGGGTTTATTCCTAACATGATGGCCACTTTTGCGCACGCGCCTGCGCTGCTCAATGGGTATCTCGCACTTGGAGCAGCTTGGGAGGAAGCATCGCTGACGGCTAAAGAGCGTCAACTCGTTTTGCTGGCAGCTTCAGTAGAAAATAAGTGTTCTTACGGTATAGCCACTCACGCCACGGTGCTCAAATCCCTGCGAGTAGATGGAGAAATGATCAAGGCAGTCAGGGCTAAGCTGCCACTGCGCGATGAAAAGCAGAATGCCTTGATTGCCGTGACAAGAGAGCTTGTGTCGGAGCGCGGTTTTGTCACGGAAAACATCAAGGAGCGCTTCCTCAGTTCTGGATATAACGAAGTATCTTTAATGGAAGTGCTTGTCGGAATCGCCCTTATGACGATGACCAATTATTGGGATCATCTGAATCCAGTCTCGATCGATCCGGCGTTCCAGGCTGAGGCTTAAAAATCACCTACTGCAACTTAACCACTATGACCTCCAGGAGAAAACTATGAGTAAAACAATTATCGTAACAGGCGGTTCACAGGGCATTGGTGCCGGCGTCGTAAAGGCATTTCTGGAAAAGGGTTATAACGTTGTCGCCAACTCGCGCAACATTACCAAATCGAAAGAACTGCCCCAATCCAGCAAGTTGGTACTTGTGGATGGCCATATCGGGGAAGCTGCCGTGGCGGCAAAGGTTGTCGAAACCGCAGTCAGCAGTTTCGGTTCGATTGATGCCCTCGTCAACAATGCGGGGATTTTTTTCACCAAGCCCTTCACGGATTTCACATCCGAAGATTTCCATTCGCTTATCTCGACGAATGTCGAAGGATTTCTCTACATCACGCAGCTTGTGACTAAACAAATGCTGGCCCAGAAGTCTGGCGGCAGCGTCGTTAGTATCACGACTTCGATCATTGAAAATCCGATCGCGGGTATTACAGCTTCGGTTCCCATGATTACCAAAGGTGGGATCGATGCAATTACGCGGAGTCTTGCAAGCGAATATGCCAAGCAAGGCATTCGCTTCAATACGGTTGCCCCCGGCGTCGTCGATACGCCGATGCATAAGGACAACCCCAAGGATTTCCTGAAAACGCTTTCGCCGATGGGAACGATTTCGGACATCAAGGATATCGTGGATGCGGTGATTTACCTCACCGAAGCTCGCCAAGTAACCGGAGAAGCATTGCACGTCGATGGCGGCGCACATGCTGGAAAATGGTGAGCGCCGTGAGCGCCGAGGCCCGTTTGCGGGAACTGGGTATTCGGCTTCCGCGGGCACCGCAGCCATTCGGAGCCTATGTCGAGGCGGTTCAGACGGACGGCCTTTTATTTCTCACCGGCATGTTGCCCATAGAGAACCAGAAACCCAAATATATTGGACGCATTGGTAAGGAGTTGAGCGGCAAGGATGGTAGGGAGGCGGCGTACGTCGCTGCGCTCAACGCTCTAGCCGTTGTTCGAGAACATCTGGGATCTTTGGACAAGGTTACTCGTATCGTCAGGCTCGGTGTCTATATAGCGACGTCGGGGGACAATGTCGATCATCCGCAAGTGGCCGATGGGGCTTCTGAGCTGTTCAAAGATGTTTTCGGCGCGGACAAGATGTCGGCAAGATTGGTGATTGGCGTTGCGAGCCTTCCTTTGGGTATGCCAATCGAACTGGAAGTCATTCTTGAGGCAAAGGCGTAAGGGCGGATTTTGCGTCGTCAGCCTTGTTTTCACTGGTAGATCCAAGGCTAATTTTCTGCCCACCCTGAATACACTCCTCGATTGACCACCGCGACTCACGCTCCCCGCAGCTCACGTACTCCCTTGCCTATCCGGCGCCGCAGCAAGGTTCGCAAAGTGACGCCGTCCGCATACCCGACCTGCTCAGCAATGCGATCAACGGCAAGCTTGCTCGTCTTGAGCAGATGAACCGCGCGCTCCACTCGCAGGTCCTGAATGTACTCGACGGGCGTTTTGCCAAGCACCGCGTTCAGGTGTCGCGTCAAGGTCCGCTTGCTGGTCGCTAATGCATCGGCTGCGTCGTCGAGCGAGATTGCCGCAGCGAGGTGTTCACGCACCCAACGGTCAAAATGTTCGACCAGCGGGTCCGAATGGGTAAGGTGATCGGAGATCGCATACACAGACTGCGACAGCCGCGCATCGAATACAAGGTACTTGGCCACGAGCGCGGCAAGTTCAGGGCTGCTGTGGCGAATCAGCCAGAGCGCAAGGTCGAGGTGGCTCAGGGCCGCCCCTGCCGTCAGCGCGCCTCCGCTGGGAACGACGATACGGTGTGCATCCAGTTGCACCTGCGGGTAACGCTGCCGGAACAAAGGTGAGAGCCACCAGGTGGTCGTTGCCGCAAGTCCGTCAAGCAAGCCGCTTTCAGCCAGTACGAATGTCCCCGTACAAGCGGCAGCAACGCTAGCGCCGCCACTGTGCCACACACGCAAAGCAGCTAATGCATCGATGACATCGTCCCGTCCGAGCGCAGGCACAAGCGTCTCGGCCGTCATGCGATTGAGCGCCGGCAAGACGACCCAATCGGGCGCGGGGGCGCCGCTCATATCGCGCACCGGTATTTGCATCCCAAGCGCTGTACGCACCTGGGGCCGCATCCCCACCACGGTGATATCGAAGCCCGCTGTGGCCATCCCCGTCGCGCTCGCAAGGCTGTTGGCCATCGTCAAACTGTCGAGCACCGTGGTCAGGCCGGTGTCAAACACTCCCTCGAGCGCGAGAACATAAATTCGCATGGCAGGATTGATACCAAAATAGTCGATTGCGACAATATACCCCAAGACAGTCCTTTCGTATAGTCGTCCTTACCGCATGAATCCCTCACGCAAACACTAAGGAACAATGATGATCACGCACGCTTTATTTGTCCGGCTTGAAGCCAAACCAGGAAAGGAACAAGCGGTAGCAGACTTCCTTGCCGCTGGCCTTGAACTGACCAACCGGGAGGCGACCACGCCGATCTGGTTTGCCCTCAAGCTGTCGCCGACGACGTTCGGCGTCTTCGACGCCTTCGCGAGTGAAGATGATCGCCAGGCCCATCTGCACGGCAGCATGGCCGACGCCCTGATGGCGCGCGCAGGAGAGTTGTTGGCAAGTCCCCCATCGATCGAGCAGATCGAGGTCTTGGCCATGAAGAATCAACTGGCCTGACGCGTTTTTTGCGTCCCTTCTGGCGTCCCGATTCAATTGCATCCATCTATACGGAGTAACTCATGTCAATTCATTACAAACTAGGCGCCTTGGTCGCCGCCCTTGCGTTTTCAGGCGTGTCTTATGCGCAAACGCCTGAGGTCAAACCGGAAAGAATTCGTGGCGATATCGTGTCGTTCAAAGGCGAAATACTGACCGTGCACCGAAACAGCGGCGACACTGTGGCTATCGAAGTCAAGCCGGAGGTCGGGGTGTCTGCTTTTAAACCCGCCAAGCTTTCCGACGCCAAAGTCGGTTCGTATGTGGGGACGCCGGCGCTCACCGGCAGCGACGGCAAATTGACGGCTACTTCAATGATCGTTTTTCCTGAAGCGGCACGCGGTACGGCCGAAGGGCATTTCGCTTATGACTTCGGTCCCAAGAGCACGATGACGAACGCAAACGTCGTATCAGTTGTCACCGGCGCCAGCGGCCGTGAACTGAATCTGTCTTACAAGGGCGGCTCCAGCACGGTGACTGTGCCGAAAAATGTGCCAGTCGTGACACCGATTCCGGTGAGCAGAGCGGATCTGACGGCGGGGAAGAAGGTGTTCGCCGTAGTGACACCGGGCGCGAGCGGCGTTTATGACGCGCATGTGCTGTTCGTCGAAAAAGACGGTGTGGCGCCGCAGTTCTAACGCCCGGCGGTATCCCGTTCCGCTGATTCCTGCACAAAGTCTGTCTAGCTATTCGCGGACGGCGTCAGCGGAAACGGCCCACATAAACTGTTTGCAGTTTCGTTGTAACGGGAAAGAAGCTAATCGATGCGTCAGATTTTGATGATTCGCGGATGGTAATCATGATTTTTCAAAAAAGGACGCAGAAGTCCGATACGCTTCTCGTTTCTCAGGCGGAAGCCATCGTCCAGGATGCGCGGAACGAACTGAAAAGTCCGGCGCGCCGGCTGCTTGGTAAGCGCGTTCTCACGCTCGGTGGCATTGCGCTGCTATCAGGCTGCAATTTGTCCAATGACAAATCCGTGAACGCCATGCTGCGCAAAATGTCATCGTTCAACGACAACGTGCAAGCCCTGCTGTTCAATCCGAATCAGATGGCGCCAACCTATCCGGAATCGATGATCACGCGGCCGTTTCCGTTCAACGCGTTTTACGATATAGACGATGTGCCCGAAGTCGACGCCGCTAGCTATCAACTCGATGTGAGCGGGCTGGTGAATGGCAAACGTGCCTGGACACTCGATGAGCTGCGGGCAATGCCGCAGGAAAGCCAGATCACGCGCCATATCTGCATCGAAGGATGGAGTGCGATCGGCCGCTGGGGCGGCGTACGCTTCTCCAGCTTCCTGAAGTATGCGGGCGCCGACATCACAGCGAAGTACGTGTCGCTGCACTGTGCGGACAACTACTGGACCAGTATCGACATGCCCACTTCACTGCATGCACAGACCCTGCTTACGCTGACCTACGACGGCCAGGTGCTGCCTCCGAAATACGGCTTTCCGATGAAGCTGCGTATTCCGACCAAGCTCGGCTACAAGAATCCGAAGCATATCGTGGCGATCAGTGTGACGAACGAATACCCCGGTGGTTATTGGGAGAATCAGGGCTACAACTGGTTCGGTGGGTCTTGATCGGCAAACATGTCGTCAGACTTGCTTGGCAAATATCGACATATACCGCGATACATAGTTGAGCAATTCCATGGCCGCCGCCGGCAGCGGTCTTCCGGCTTTCACCAGCAAGCGCGCGTGGATGTTGCGGAACAGGGAATGATCGATCGGCACGACCGCCAGCCTGCCGGACGCAATTTCTCGGTAGGCGGCAAACTCGCCAATCAGAGTCATGAAGTTGTCATAGGCGACAAACTGCTTTAGCGCAGTCAGGGAATTGGATACAAGCGTTGGCCGGATCTTGATGTTTTCCGCCAATTCCAGCATCGAGGCTGCATAGCCGATGCCAAAGGTCGAGGGCATGATGGCAAGCGGATAGGACAGCATGTCTTCAACGCTGGCCGCCCCGCCGCGCAAGGCCAAGGGATGATCGCTGCGGACCAGGAGCACGACCGGTTGCAAGGCGCTGGCACGATACTCGATCAGCGGATGCGGTGGCGGATTGTAGGCAAGGCCGATATGCGCCCGGCTTTCGGCGACTTCGGTCAAGATCTCGTCCACCGCCAAAATCGTCATGTTGATTTCAATCTTCGGGTAGCGCGCGCAAAAGGGGGCGAGCACCTCATTGACCAGAGGGTCGACATAGCCTTCGCTGAGCACCAACCGCACCTCGCCTTGCTGCAGGCTCTGTAGCGAATGCAGCTGGTCCGTCAGCTTTTCCTGGTGTGAACGGTAGCCGCGCCAGAATTCAAGCAGATGCATCGCCGCCGCGGTCGGCTTGACGCCACGCGCCTCGCGCTCGAAAAGCGTCGCTCCCAGTTCCTCCTCGAGCAGTTTGATTTGTCGGCTGATGACCGACGGTGAGGTGTTAAGACTGTCGGCCGCTCCGCGGATGGTCCCATGCGCCAGAACCTCCCGAAAGTAGCGCAGACGCTGTTGATTAATCTCCCTCATCACATGCCTCCCTGTGGCAAGAAACTGCCTGGCATGAGATTTCAACCATCCAGGCCATGCGTTGCTCTAAGAAGAACGAAGTGTGAATTTAGTTGCTCTTGCTCGATAAGTCAATGATTGCCATGATCAGCAGCATCTGAACGGGATATGAAACGCCATAAAGGAGACAGACATGCCAGCCATCCACACCGCAGATACTGCCGATGATGTGACCGCGCTTGATCAAAAAAATATGCATGTCGCCAAGGAGGCAAACGTGCAAGCCATCTGCACCGGAGGCACTGCCGATGACCTCACCGCGCTGTATCAAAAAATCAACTGGCGGCTGTTGCCTTTCTTGCTCGTCGGCTACCTGTTTGCCTATCTGGACCGGGTCAACATCGGCTTCGCCAAGCTGCAAATGCAAAGCGACCTCGGCTTTTCCGATGCCGCCTACGGGGTCGGGGCCGGCATTTTCTTCATCGGCTATGTCCTGTTCGAACTGCCGAGCAACCTGATGCTGCCAAAAGTGGGGGCCCGCAAGACATTTTCCCGCATCCTCATACTATGGGGCATCACCTCGGCCAGCATGCTGTTCGTGCACAGCGTCCCGATGTTTTATGCCATGCGCTTCCTGCTCGGCGTTTTTGAAGCAGGCTTCGCACCGGGCATTATCTATTACCTGTCGTGCTGGTATGGTCCGCAACGGATGGCACGCGCCATCGCGCTGGTCTTCCTTGCCGGGCCGCTCGGCGGCATTATCGGCGGCCCGCTGTCAGCCTGGCTCATCACCTCGCTCTCCGGTACCGCCGGCCTGGCCGGTTGGCAGTGGATGTTCCTGGTCGAGGGACTGCCCTGCATCCTGCTGGGCATTGCCGCAGCAGCTTTCCTGCCGAACCGGCCAGCGGACGTGGCTTGGCTGAGCCAAGGCGAAAAGCAATTGCTCGAGGTTGAACTGACGACCTCCGCCGCAGGCACACATTCCTTCTGGGCCGTGGCCAAGAATCCGAGGATCTACGTGCTAGCCACGGCCTACTTCTGCATCATCGCGACGATTTATGCAATGAGTTTCTGGCTGCCGACCCTGATCGCAGCACAGGGCGTGACGGATACCCTGCAGCTCGGCCGCTACTCCGCGCTTCCTTACATTGCAGCTGCCTTCGCCATGTACTACATGGGCCGCCGCTCCGATCGGCTGGGCGAGCGCCGCCTGCACTGCGCAATACCGGCAGCGCTTGGCGGTTTGCTGCTTGCTGCCTCGATTTTCACTGACGGCCACCTGACGACATCACTGGTTCTCCTGACTCTGGCGATCTCGGCGTTCTGGATGGCCTACACCGTGTTCTGGGCCATGCCATCCGAGCACATCAAGGGCCCGGCCGCAGCTGGCGGCATTGCCTTGATCAACACGATTGGCTTGTCGGGTGGTTTCTGGGGACCGGCCATCATCGGATGGGCCAATGTATCCACCGGCAATTCCCATCTGGGGATCTTGATCATCGCTGCGCTGCCGGTGACCGCAGCATGCATCATCCTCGCCAGCAAACGGCCAGCGCCACGGTAATTCAGCGTCGCTATCTATGTATCTTAACCATCCCGGTCCATAAGGATCGGACAAGCTGAGGAGCTATCATGCTAATGCATCTCTCAACCTGGACTGAAGTCCAGCAGTTCATCGCGCGCAGCCGCACCGTCGTCGTACCGATCGGTTCCAATGAGCAGCATGGTCCCACCGGGCTGCTGGGCACTGACTGGCTGTGTCCGGAGATCATTGCGCTTGAGGCGGAGAAGACTGCCGACATCCTGGTCGCGCCGACCTTCAACATTGGTATGGCCCAGCACCACCTGGCCTTTGCCGGCACGATTTCGCTTCGGCCCTCCACCTTCATCGCGGCTATCGGCGATTGGATCCGTTCGCTGACAGGACACGGTTTCGAAAAAATCCTGTTCCTGAACGGTCATGGCGGCAATATTGCCTCGATCGAAGCGGCCTTCTCCGAGGTCTATGCCGATGCCAGTTTTGCCAAACGCCGCGCCGGCTTTGCTTTGAAGTTGTGTAACTGGTGGGACCTGCCGGGCGTGGGTGAACTGGCACGAAAGCAATTCCCATCAGGACATGGCGCGCATGCGACACCGTCCGAAATCGCCATCACCCAATGGGCGCTTCCGCATGTCAGAAAATCCGCTCATTACACCCCGCAGATCGCGCCGTCCGGCCCGATTCGCGAGGCGCTCGAATTCCGTGCGCGCTATCCCGACGGCCGCGTCGGCTCTGATCCTGGCCAAGCCACCCCTGAAAAGGGCGAGGCGCTGGTGAAACTGGCGGCCCACAGCCTGACACAGGAATTGGACGCTTTTAGCCATGAGTCAGTCCCCGCATAAGGCTGCTTCGCCGCCGTCAATCAGATCTGCACGGGGGAGCCTATTTTTTTAACTGCTGCAAACTCACAAACGCACTGAGAGGAATATATGTCTGACGAAATCAACCAACGTCGCCGCACCTTTTTTGGCGCTGCGACCATGGCCATCGCTGCCACGCAACTCGGCATGATCGGCTCCGCCCAAGCGCAGTCCGGCACGTCGGGTACCGCAGGACTGCCCACGATCAAAGCGGGAACCAACACCTCGTTCGGCCCCTGGAAGCAGATCGATGCCGGCGTCCTGAATATAGGCTACGCCGAAGTTGGGCCGAAAGATGGCCCTGCGGTCATTCTCCTGCACGGCTGGCCCTACGACATTCACAGCTTTGTCGATGTCGCTCCTTTACTGGCGTCAAAAGGCTACCGGGTGATCGTCCCGCATCTGCGCGGACATGGCACAACGCGTTTTCTCTCAGCCGAAACATTCCGCAACGCCCAGCAGTCGGTGGTTGCCCTCGATATAATTGCCTTGATGGATGCTTTAAAGATCGAGAAGGCAATTCTCGGCGGCTTTGACTGGGGCGCACGAACGGTTTGCATCATGGCGGCGCTGTGGCCGGAGCGTTGCAAGGCGATGGTCTCGGTAAGTGGCTATCTGATCACCAATCTTGACGCCGGCAAGCAGCCGCTGCCACCCAAGGCGGAATACTCATGGTGGTATCAGTATTATTTCGCCACTGACCGTGGCGTGGCGGGCTACGACAAAAACAGGCGGGATTTCGCGCGGCTCATTTGGGAAACAGCATCGCCGAAGTGGCAATTCGATACGACGATGTTCGAGCGCAGTGCGGCGTCCTTCGACAACCCAGACCACGTCAGTATTGTGATTCACAATTATCGCTGGCGCTTGAATCTCGCTGCAGGCGATCCGCGGTACGACAATCTGGAAAAACGGCTTGGCGAAGGTCCGGTGATCAGCGTACCCGCGATCACCCTTGAAGGTGACGCCAATGGTGCACCACACCCCGACCCGGCCTCCTATCGCAAAAAATTCTCGGGCAAATATACGCATCGGACGATCACCGGGGGTATCGGCCATAACCTGCCACAGGAAGCACCACAGGCCTTCGCCGAAGCAATTATCGAAGTCGACAGGTACTGATTGACGCCTTTTCGTCGGCGCCACGCGGCGCCGACGAAAAGAATGTCGTTGGGTCCTGCTTGGATGTATGGGAAGCCGCCACTGAAACATGAGTTGGTGACCGTCAGTATCCCGACACTCCAAAAAGCTGCTCGGCCATGTTGTGTGGAGCAACCATGTTTATTCCAATGCCTTTTTTTCTGTCGCTGTGGCCCAGCAATATGTTAATCGCTTGAACCAGGACTTCTGGAATTGCTTCGCCTTGTAGACGGGCCAAATACCAGCGCATGGATAAGCCTGCAACGATGTCGGCAAACTGTATTCCGGTGCTTTCTGGCGACGCTCTAAAAATTAGGCTGGCCGCCTGTTTGATGTCGTAGTCAGCGAATGGCGGCTTGTAGCTGAACTCCTTGATGTCGGCACTTTCAACTTGCATCTTTGCCATCTCAATAATTTCGTCAAAATGAGCCTGTTCATCATGAATAATTTTGCAGCCAGTCAAATTTCTCGACAAGAAAAGATTTATTCGAGCGTATATGTTTGTGAATGAAGCGAAGTTCGGGAGTAACCAAACCTCTTGATCTCGTTTGCCAGAATCAGGAAGTGGCAAGAACCACTTATAGGCGTTATGACCTTCGCGCTCGATCATCAAGCGGAAATCATTTTTGCTTTCTTCTACCTGCGAGACTATTCCTTGTGCCACGTCATGGCTACGGCTGCTTATACAATCCCTCAATAGATCGAAAAACTCCCTGGTCTTTTCATTGGACGGCTTGTCCATGCACTGAATAAACCGGAAAAATATCTCATTGGGAACATTGTGATAAATGTAGTCGGCAAAGATGTTCTTTAGCCATACTGTTCCTTGTGACTCTTCGGTATTGAAGTATGGAGACCAAATAAAGCCATTTGTGATGCTGACCGCCAGTTGATATCTTTTATCAACGATCTCTATGAAAAATGGGAATCTTTCTTGCGCTATTAGCTCTACGGCTTCAAGGGCGAAGTCTGGCTTCCTTTTGAGAATTTTACTTAGCTTAAGTTCATCGGATTTCACATTGTGCTTTTCCCTAAGAACATTCAACTTATCCGTAAGATTGCTCTCGTCGGAAATCCCTATCGCAGCAAGGCTAAAAACAGGTTGGCCGCCAAAATCAAGATTAGCACTTGTTCTGCTTAGATCTCCGGTGTTACCGCTCTCATCAATGTAGAAATTCATGCCAGAGGCATTTTGAAAACATCGGCAGCAATTGGGGAATTTCCGAATAATATTGCCAAGCATAAAAAAAGCTTTTTCATTGCCATCCTATTGTGTAATGACGCAGCGTAATGCCCTTCAAAAATTCGCCCTACCCGACAGCGAAAATATATCAGACATCTACGAGCTTGGCGCCGAATGCCACCGACCGATAGGGGTCCTTGATTAGCGAGCCTCACGAGACTTCTTTTACCTCATCGGTCGGACTACCTTGAATAATGGCAGGTGATGTGTTCAACCTTCGCAACTTTGTCGAAGAAAAGCGTGATTTCTGGAAATCCGCCTCCACGTTGTCCCAACGGCCCAGGGCCGGTTAAGAAATATGACTGCGAATCGCCGAGCGTCAAATCCGCTTTTGGGAGGGCGGAATTGATAGTGGCCATGGGTGTCCCTGCCAGCTTTTCCAATTCGAGGGGACAACTAAACGACGGCTTCGCTCCAGTCGGCAAGGAGCGTGCCTCGTTGATTTTCGCCGCCAAATCCGTCAGCAACTGTTGAATGTCCTTCGCCAAGGCTTGGTGTTGCACAATCGCGAGAGTAAGCGCAAAAAAAAAGTTTTGTACGCGACGACCCATTTGTACTCCCGGTTACCATTAACTTAGCAGCGAGCGGAGAAAAATCACCTTCCATTTCGCCCAACTTTTTCCTGCCACGGGATGGCCCCTTTTGTCCGGCTTCTGCCCGTCATACACTCGATGATTAATTCCTTGAATTTGGAACAGGCATGCCATCACCTGTTTATTTGAGGTCGATTGCACCGTTGGCTGTTTCTAGTTGACGCAGCGATTTATCGCATGCGCCTGCACCTTCGACCTGTACACGCGCCAGGAAATTGTTTCTGATTTCCTTCTTCAAGTCGTTCATTTGTTTGCGAACTGCATCGACGTCCAGTTTCGAGTTACTCGCTGCCCTGGCTCGCAACTCTTGTTCACAAGCGTTTTCAGTCGCGGCGGCCTTGGTAGAGTTTCGAGTGAGCCACATTCGGTAAGCCTCAGTTGCTTGGGTCGCTAATTTGGGAAACTGCGTCGAGCATATTTGAACCATTTCTAGATTTATAGACTTTGAGTTGCATTCGTAAACAGCAGCATAAATCAGCCCCTCTGAAGCCGAAGCATGTACCGACACAGCCATCACCAATCCCAGCATCGTCGTACGAGCCAACATAAAATCCTTGTCATTTCACATTGCCATTGCACAAATTCGAATAGCGTATCTTGAGCACAACAAATTGTCTATATAGTATCAAATTGGCGCTACGTGCGAAGGACCGGTGTTGGCCGATGACAGTCTTTCTAGGCTGCGCGCTCAATGTCGGCTAATCCAACGTTGCAAGGACACTATTCCGTGCATGGAGCAGAACAGCTTTGATCTCGCCTGGGGAAACCTCTGCAAAACCGAGCCCGCTGAGCAGAAAAATACCTTCAACAGCCAGCAGTGCGTGACGGACTTCAGCAACCTCACCATGTTCTGATCGAAACGGATCGAGCAGTGCGCGATAGAAGTGTCGCACCGGCCCTAGCATGTCAGGGGCATGCACGAGTGCCGTTACGAGGAAAGCCGCCATTTGCGTCGAGGCGTCGTCCTCGGCCAGTGCTTCCTCGATATGAGCGAGCGCCAATTGAATCGGCCCAGCTGGTCCGCTGCCGAGTCGCCGACGCACTGCCGCCTGAAAACGGTCGAGCTCACGTTCTAATGCCGCGAGTATCAATACATCCTTAGTCGCAAAGGTATAGACGAGACCACCCTTGCTAATCCCCGCACGCTCTGCGACGGCATCGAGCGTGAAATTTCGGCCGCCAGATTCGAGGATGACAGCCTCGGCAGCATCCAAGACCCTGTCTTTGTCGATTACTTTCTTTCGTGTCACAACAACTCCTTGCTTTTTCGACTGACCAGTCGGATAATATTTTCGACTGGCCAGTCAGATTAGCACGACGTTGCTTACGTAACAAGTTTGATTTTCTGTTGGCCCCCTAACGAACTTTATGAAAGGATTTGAAATGGAAGATCTTTTGCCTGCCGCTGCACTCGGTCACTTTGTTATGAAAGTGCAAAATATCGAGGAAAGTTATCAGTTTTATGTTGGTTTAGGTTTGCGCGCGTTAGACAAATTTCCCGGACTGGCGATCGTTGAGCTGCGCGGTGGTACACATTTACTGCTATTTCAAAAGGACGATAGCCAGAGTCGCACTTTGCAGAATAGTCATGTCGGACAACGACCAGATTTTGGCAGCGAAAAAATGGACCTGATGATCGCTGGGCGCACAAAAGCAGATCTGGAACTCTACAGGATCGGCCTGATCGACAAAGGATATTCGCCGTCCGTCATCCCAGATGACGACCTATATGGCCATCATTATTTCTCAATACAAGATCCTGATGGCAATGGTGTCAGTTTCTACACCAACCACTGCAGCGACAAGCCCGTTTGAACTCTCCGCTGATCAACAGAAGCGATGGGCGCCACGAAGCAACGTCAAAGGCGCCCGTGTCTCTGATTGCAGAGGCGCAGCGCGGTCATACTTCCCTCTTCATGCAAAGCGTGGTCTTATAATTCGCGATAAATATCGCATTTTCGCTGTATTTGGAGGAGCGGTCATGGATCAGGGAAAGTCGAGCCATACGGGCATCTGTGCTCTCTGCAAGCAGACGAGAATACTGCAGAACAGTCATTTGATGCCCAAGTGGGCGTACAAGAGGCTACAGCAAACACCACTGGGGCGGGAAGACCCGATACGCGTCAGCGACGGGTCAGCGCTTTACACCAGCGAGCAGGTTACGCGGCACCTGCTATGCGAAGACTGCGAGAACCGGTTCTCCCAGCGTGAAGATTACGTGGCAGAGATAACGAAAATTGATGCCAACGGGAATCTCAAGATATTGCAGGGCATCAAGCGCCTAAACGCGCCAGAGCGATTTTTGATCGAACTGGGCAATAGCATTGACGCGGAGAAGCTTGCGTACTTTTCCGCGAGTATCATATGGCGCGCAGGGGCTATGGGTCTTGATTGTCGCTTGGGATCGTACGAACCGGAATTTCGCGGCTACCTGTTGGGGAATGCCGATTTTCCCGCATCTGCTGCTGTGGGAATGGCCTTACTAGAGTCATCCCTATTGACCGCTAACCCCGAGAACTGGGTCAGCCTTCCATCCTCGGTTCACGCGTACCCCGTATGGATTCACGGCTTTATCGTTTGCGGCTTGGCTTTTCGGTGTCATGTAGGTCGCGCGCTTGACCCAAAAATGAAGCATGTTTGTTTGGTGAGAGCGAATCCGAAGAAATACGCCGCGCTTCTGCCGGCCGACAAGCTTGGTGATTTTCGGGCAGTTTTTGATAAGTTGGTATCCGCGATACCGCGCGGGAAATTGGCAGGCAAACCTTAGCGCCTATCGCGCTGACCTATATTCGTTAGGATCAGATACGTCCTCCCCCTGATGTAATAGCTTCCTCGACGAGCCTCTTCGCAAGCTGTCTAGCGATGGACTCGTACCTAGAAACGAACGCTTGGTGTAGCGAATCGTCTCGAAGATAGCGGGCCTCTTCTTTCTTATCTTGAGCACTGCAAACTGACGAAGGAAACTCTAGCTTGAGAAATTCGATAACCTTCGTATGATCCACTTTGGGGTGCGAGACGAAATCTCTTACGCACTTTAGATCTTTGTATCGTTGATCGGCCGTGTTTGTATCAAGTTCTTCGATAATGAGGAACCACCGTTTGAGTTGCTCGTCGGCACGGTATTCCGATTCGCTATCAAGTGCTTCAGCCTGAAGCACGGTCAGTATAAATCTCTTGAGAATTAGTGGAATCGAAGGCATGTCCTGTGGAAGCGGTACGGGAGAACTATACCCCGACGAGCTTATAAGAAACGCAGGCATTTTCAGATTGAAATAATTGTAAATTTCCCCACGCGAGCGACGAATAATTGCTTCAATGTCGCAATCGTCTGCAATCTTGTGCATTTCACCCGAAGCTGAAATGTAGGTTAGGGTTTCGTCGGTTACCGAAAGACCGGCATTTCCCAGGTACTGCATTGCGAGAACAAATGATTTTGCTCGCCGCATTATTTCTTCCTGCCCACTTCTCAGCGAATCGGGGTCAACGTGATCCACCCAAATAGTGAAGTAACCTATCTGGGGGGACATCCCCACAGGAATCTCAAAACGTGACGAGGTGTTTACCCATAAAATCGACGCGGGTTCATATGGAACTGTGAGTTGCGTGCAAGTACACCTATACTCCAACTTTCTCCGATGGCCTTCCATTTCTGCCCTCTATGGCGCTATCAATTCCCGACGGCAACTGTAATCGCCAGTTAAAAACCAAGCGCGAATAACTGCTATATAGCAAATTTCCGAGCTTCCGCTTGTGGCCGTTTTGAGCCGGTCGGGACAGGAATATTGCGCCCCCGTTGCCGTCATTCAGAATTCTCGATAGCGGACGCTCAGTGATGAATTGATCAGCTCCCTCCCTTGCGAATCTATGCGAAATTGGGTGCTGAACAACTGTCTCTTGCTTTTTTTCAAAATAGAGATGGTGACTCTGGTTCTACTGGGGCGGCCACGTTCAATTTCTTCGGCTTTGGTGCTGGAGCTGCCGCCATCAGGTCGGCAGGGAACAACTGTAGGTAGCCTCTTGCCTGCTCGGGATTTTTACAAGAAAGCCAGTCGTCATACTCACTCGGCGGGACTATCACTAAAGAGCGCTTTTCATCCTTCTTCTTATGGAATCGTTTCATCAACGGATGGTCATCGGCATTGATAGTTATTTGGGTAAATGCCCAGGATGTCCCTCCGTCGTGTTCCTGCCACTGGCGATATATACCGGCCACCGCAAATGGCGATTCGTCGGCCATTCCGATTTTCCAACGGACGTGTTCCGGGCCTTCCCAGTTGGGCTCATAAAATGAATGCATTGGAACAAGGCAGAGATTGCCGGCGGTCCAATATGGTTTGTAGTTTCGCAGCTGGCCGATTGTCTCGGCCCTGGCATTCATGGTGCTAAACGTCTCGCCCGGCCGCATATGCCGCTTCGGGACCATGCTGTAGTTTCCCGCTAAACCTTGACGTTCCCCAGCATCATTATGAATAATAATTGGGCCAAGATAATCGCGATACAACTCGTCGTGCCACACATCGTCGGAATTTATCTGGGCATCGAACAAGTCATATAGGATTTCCCGGGATACTGTTTCATAGTTGACGCACATGGCAATTTTCCTTTCAGACTGCTACGAGTCCAGCGACCTTGAGCATATTTGAATGGTTCCGAATGGACTATGAGAAATCGCGGCTCCGCGTCTCCAGCTCACCCAACAAATGGGACAAGTCTACCAGTCGCATCGCAACTAAATGTCGCACATTATTATGGCATTGCCACTTGCCATATACGCCTAACAGCGACGCGCCCAGCAATTCTTTGCGCTGCTTCTCGACCAAATTCGGCCAAACGATGACGTTCACGGGGCCGGTTTCGTCCTCTAACGTCACGAATATAACCCCTTTAGCAGTCTCCGGACGTTGTCGCACCGTTACAATACCGCACCCTCGTGCTAGCCGGCCATCCTCAAATTTATTCAAGATCTCCGCGGGCAGGAAGCGCATCTTTGCTAGCCGAGCACGCAATAAGCACAGCGGATGGCGCCCAAGTGTCAGGCCCAGGTGGTGATAGTCCGCCACTATGTTTTCAGCTTCCGACGACGCCTCCAGCTGCAAAGGCTCTTCCAAGATGGGAGCCATCCGTAACAGGCCCTTATCGGGCACGCCGGCCACAGCCTGCCAGACTGCTTGCCGGCGGTTCCCCACCAATGGCTCAAGTGCGTTAGCGCCGGCCAAGGCTTGCAAATGGCCTGCATTCAGTTGGGCTCGCCGAGATAGATCTCCGATATCGCTAAAGATCCGAACCGCCTTCGCCTCTTCAATGCGCCAGCCAGCGTCTCGCTCCAATCCCCGTATATTATTTAATCCAAGCCTGACGGCAGCTGTGCCGCCTTCAATGGGCTCTAGCTTTGCCTCCCACGTACTACTGCAGACGTCTACCGGACGAACTACAACCCCATGCCTGACCGCGTCTTGCACCAGAGATGACGGTGAGTAAAATCCCATGGGCTGCGAATTCAGCAGTGCTGTGAGAAACGCCGCTGGCTCATGGCATTTGAGCCAACTACTCGCATATGCAAGTAGCGCGAAGCTTGCAGCATGAGATTCTGGGAACCCATATTCAGAAAACCCCCGAATTTGTCCAATAATTGAGGTTGCAAATTCGGTCGAGTACCCACGTTCGGTCATGCCGGCCATGAGTTTGTCCTCGAATTGTTCCAGACCGCCTTTTCGCTTCCAGGCGGCCATCGCACGGCGCAGCCGGTCCGCCTCGCCTGCTGAAAAGCCGGCGGCCACCATGGCAATCTGCATTACCTGCTCTTGAAAGATTGGAACCCCCAGCGTCCGCGAGAGGACTGATTCCATTTCGGGACTTGGGTATGTCACTGGGTCAATCCCCTGGCGCCGACGTAGGTATGGATGAATCATGCCGCCCTGAATCGGACCTGGTCGGATAATCGCTACCTCGATCACCAGGTCATAGAACTTGCGGGGTTGCAGCCGCGGCAGCATAGACATCTGGGCTCGGCTCTCAATTTGGAAAACGCCGACTGTGTCCGCTTGCGAGATCATTTCATAAGTAGCTGGGTCCTCGGCAGGAATGTCGCGTAGTTCAAACGATGTCCCTCGCTGCTCCGCGACCAGCTCTAGCGCGCGGCGAATACAGCTCAGCATGCCCAGCGCCAGAATATCGATTTTTAAAAGGCCAACTGCGTCTAGGTCGTCTTTATCCCATTGCACAATAGAGCGCTCAGGCATCGCGGCGTTCTCAATAGGTACCAGACGGGAAAGCTTCGTGTGCGAGATGACAAAACCGCCAGGATGTTGCGAAAGATGTCGTGGGAAGCGCATCAGCTTGTCTGCCAGCGCGCCCCACATTTCGGCGACGTAGGAATCGGCATTGAACCCGCATGCCAACATTCGTTCTCGCAGATCTGCTTTACCGCCCCAGCTGTGATTTGCCTTCGCAACTTTGTCGACAATAATGGGATCTACACCAAGCGCTTTCCCGACGTCCCGTAACACGCTGCGCGGCCTATAGGAAATGACTACAGCAGTCAGTGCCGCACGCATGCGGCCGTATTTTTTGTAGATATACTGGATTACGTCTTCGCGCCGCTGGTGCTCGAAGTCGATATCGATATCAGGCGGTTCGTTTCGCTCTTTTGAAATAAATCTTTCGAACAAGAGCGTGCCCCGCGCGGGATCCACCTCCGTCACACCTAGGCAATAACAAACCGCGCTGTTTGCAGCTGATCCACGGCCTTGGCAAAGTATTTGTTGAGAGCGCGCGAAGCGGACGATGTCGAAAACGGTCAAAAAATAACTTTCGTAATTCATCTCCGCGATCAGATTGAGCTCGTACTCCAGCTGGTTCTGAACGTTTGCAGGCACACCAGCGGGATATCGTACTTGGGCGCCTATGTAGGCCTCTTTGCGCAGATAACTTGTCGGCGTTTCCCCCTTGGGCACCAGTTCCTCTGGATACTCGTACCGCAGCTCATCCAATGAAAATTGGCAAAGCTCGGCCAGACGCACAGATTCATCGAGTGCTTCGCGAGAATATAGGTTGCCCAGCCGGAGCCGAGAACGCAAATGCTGTTCGGCATTCGGTGGCAGGTGGTAGCCGCACTCCGCAACCGGGATACCTAGGTGAATCGCAGTCATGATGTCTTGAACAGGCTTAAATGAGCGTTTGTGCATGCAAACGTCGCCTGTCGCCACAATTGGCAATCCAAACTCTCCCGCGGCCGCGCTGACTCGCGCCCTGTGCAGCCCATCCTGTGCCTGAAGATGCAGCGTCAGAGCGACACGGGCGCGGCCAGGCGCGCACTGCGCCAGCCAGGCAATCTGTCGCCGAAGCTCTTGGCTGCCAACACAATATCCTGGCGCCAAAATCAGCTGACAATCCGGTAACCCCCGCAGGTGCACTAAGTCGCCAGCAGGATCAGTGAGATCGCGCGGCCTGAGTAGATAGTGGCCTTTTTCCGCCCGCATGCGGGCAACGGTAATCAGCTCAGAAAGATTTCCGTAACCATTGCGATTCATGGCCAAAAAAATCGCCGTGAACGCCGGGCTTCCGTCCTCCGGCGTGATGGCCATCTGGCTCCCGATCACTAGGTGCAGACCAACCCGCTTGGCCTCTACATGCGCCTTCACCGCACCAGCAAGCGTGCATTCATCCGTCACGGCCAAGCCGGCATATCCTAGCTGTGCGGCGCGCTGAACTAAGTGTTCTGGCGCTGATGCGCCCCTTAGAAAAGTGTAATGACTGAGACACTGAAGCTCGGCATATTCCGGAAGAACTGGTGGGACGGTAGACATGATGGCCAATTGCATATGCCGCTTTCCAGAGCAAAAATTTTGCTCGGATCGTTACGACAACAGCAATATTTTATACTGTATGAATATACAGTATATCAAACCATTTTGTCTGCACTACGGTTTTCTCGATTTCGGGATCTGGCCACAAAATATTGCGTTGGATAACCTTTGCATTCAAACAATAAACGTATACAGTTGCCAGCGTACAACGCCGCAAAATGTACGCAGGTTTTAAAATTTTCAAAAAAAAAAGACGTGTCACGTTATGCGACACATGGCCTTGTTATACGTCACTGTCTGTTGTAAAAAAGATGTTGGGCGTCATGACTGGCCACTCGCCTCTTCCATTAATGGAGTTTTGAAATTGTATCCAGTCTTGACCAACGTCCTCGCCATTGCAGGGTTCCTCATTTCGCTTGCCGCCCTTCATTTCACTTTTCGCAAAGATGCTCACCGCATTCATCTAGAAGTGACGACGTTAGATTCTGGCAACGTCGTCCTCGGAATCAACAACGACAGTGCCTTTGATGCCGATGTTCTGGCAGTCGGGTATTTCGATTCTGTGGACGAGATCACTTGGATTTCGCGGGTTGGCGAATATCAAACAAACAAAGCGGTTAGCTATCCAATTTCAGTCGAAGGCCGTAAGTTGTACGCAATAGTCCTAGTTCCGGGCAGGGATGTTCCCTCCAAGAGCTGGTCGTTTGGGTATTGCGTACAGCTTGCCACTGGTCGCATCTACGTCTTGCGAGGCACTGCGCCTTGGCGCGTCGCAATCAAGATGCACTTCGCCTCGCTTCTATCGCGTCTATCCGGTGGCCGTTACGTAACCCCAGGTCTAAATCGTGTTCGCCTTCCCACTCGCGTTTGAAACACGCTCAAACTACGATCAACGGAACGTCTGCAATCGGCCGGAAGCGCACGGTCGTGTTCCCGCATATGTCCATTTCTGCTTAGCGAAAACGTATCATATGATTGTGTACCGCACACAACCAGTAGAAATTACGTTATGCGTAGCGAGTATGGACGTCAACAAACGGAAGGACTGACGATGAAGAAAGATAATCGATTGACTCGCAATGATTGGCTACCGATGTCAGCGGACGATCAAAAAAACCTCAGAGCTGAGCTAGAGATGCGCGGGGTACTTGCGGAGTTTCACGATACAGCTACTCCTCTTGAGAGTTCCATAGTTGACACAGCCAGCTGCCTTTATGAATTTTTTCACTCCAACGGCTACATAATATTGCGAAGCGAGTGGATTGAAAAAACAATTGTTCCTGCGCTTTCGAACTACGAGGGATGGGTATACGCGTTTTATGGTGACGACGATTCGCCGATCTACGTTGGCGAGACAAGTCGAACATTTATGGAGCGATTTACCGAGCACAAAAAAAAGCAGCCGTGGTGGTCTTGCTGGAAAAGAGTGAAAGTGCTGCCGTGCCCCAATCAAAGTATGCGAAAGGTTTTTGAGTCGCTTATTGGTCTTGCTGGTGGCTATGTAGCAAATAAGATGCAGCCAGCGGGAGGGGACAACATTTTCGATGAAGTCATTCTTTCTTTGCTGCTGTTAGGAAACGACGACGGTACACTGCCCACTTTCCCGAATAAAATGATATCCGATCAGGCGAAGCTACATTTGGAGCAGCTTCCCTCCGAACTAAAATGACCAGAGTCTTTTCCCCTTGCATAAATGCAGCTGCTGACCGCATTTTCAGCACAAAATGTACCAGTAATTTTCATTTCAAAATAGCCTGGCGATTGCATCTCAAATGCCCCACTTAATTGCGCGAAACTGCGTTCACTAATTTCAAATAGCCGCACCAGTCAGTTGCATTTCGAAGCCGCCACCTTCACCAAAGGATCCACTTGTCTAGGCAATCAGAGGCATCGTCGGCATTAATTAACCTCTTGGCATCGAGGTCAATTACGTCCATAGCTAAATGTCTGCAATCGGCCAGCTTCAACCGGTGGCCCGGACTTTCAGTAGGACATTCGAACGTCGCATCCGCTCGGTAATCGGACCTTCGTGCAGCGGTCGTGTCCGTCGCACACACGCCCAAGATTTTCAGGAGAATTAGTATGTCAGGTGGGGAAACGGCGATACGTGGATTTGACTATCAAGCCACTGTGATACTTGACGAAATAATGACCCACTTTGCGACGTGGGGGGAGGACGGCTTTGTCCGACCCGAAGGCGAGGACGATCTTGATCTGTTCGAGGGGCTTGGGCCGATCCGAAACGTCGTGCATGTGCAAATCAAGAAGCCACGCCAAAACGCGACCGGTGAGCTTTCTCCTTCCGCATGGACGATAGCGGAGGCCGTAGGCGAACTGCTGCCGCAGTCCATTGTGCGACTCGCACGCCCGTTTTGCCGCCAGGTTTGGATTCTCGGCGATAAGGTTTCTCCTAACCTCGCCTCCGTTATCGCACTCGGGAAGGCGGCACCCGCTCAGGCTTATCTGTCTTTGATACACCTTCTAGGGCGCAACGAAGCCATGCGGTACAAGGGACTAGGCAGCTCCGCGAGGAGGTGGATACAGAATTGGCGGCCGTCTCCTGTATCTGGTCTCACCATCGAAGAAAACGTCCAGAAGATGATTGATGTCTTTCGTCTGTTCGTAGGTAGAGAAGGGTTGAACGCAGCGGAGCTCCAGGACTATGAGGACGCTATCGAACGGTTGCAGACAAGTCTGCCTTCGTTACTGAGTCGCATCGAGATAAAGGTAAGCAACGGACTTGAGAATGAGGTGGTTGGACGGGTTAACGCACGTCTCTCAGCGCAATATCAACTGAGCCCGACTATTGTTAGGGACACATTGTTCCGAAATTTACGAGGGTTCGTCAACGATATCTCGAAACAGCACGGTCGAAGTTTCGGAAGCGGCGAGTTTGACTATGAAATCGCCACAGTATGGCCCGAGATGGTTCCAATAAAGATTCCTCCTGAGCTAGAGAAGGATCACGTTCATAGAAAGGACATCACTTCTGCCCTTCTGACCTCTGACTCGAAGATCGTCGAGGTCGTTGGTGTCTCCGGTTCAGGAAAATCAAGTCTCGCTGCCGAAGCCATTGAGCGTGTCGAAAAGGAAAGCGAGCGGAACCTGTCCTACTACGTGGAGATCCGAAAGACTACGCGATTCCGGGATGTGCTGGCTGGTCTCACGTTTCGCCTGCGCCGCTTTGGCGCTGACTTTGCATTCGACTCTGCTGTCGACGGTACCAGTTCGAACGAAGGCGCGGCGGTCAGAGTTGCCCGCGCCCTTTCAGACCTCAATCGGCCGGTATCCATATTTTTGGATCTCGTGGAGGGAAGTTGCGACTCGGAGTTCTCGCGTGACCTTTGTACATTCGTGCGTCAGATTGCCAAGGGGACGGCGAGCTGCCGAGTTATTACTTTGGGGCAGGAGCGAACGTTAAAGGAATTTTCGGAATTTGATCGGGAAGCAATCGGGGTGGTTCAGGTCGACGTGCGTGGATTCGAGTTCGATGAGTTGCTTCGCCTCGCGAGCGCGCGTCAGTCAAGTTTGTCCCGTGAATCACTGTGGGATCTGTTTGGGCGTGTTACAAAGGGGCGATCCGCTGGACTCGTAGCTGCTAGAGCGCGAAGTATTGCGGACATGTCCCAGAATCTCGCGCAACAGGTCCTGGATGGCGCATCGCCCGACGAGATGATTGGAAGGGCAGACGTCGAACGCTTCGAACGTATTCCCCTCCAGGCCCTCAATGCAGCTAAGAAGCTCGTATGTTTCGTTTTACCTTTTTCCGCCACAGAGGCAGCGTCCGCCTTTCCTAACGACAATGTTCGGCGCGCGATCGTCGAAATGCTCGACCTCGCACTGCTTCGGCGTTATGACGAAACGTCGTTTGAGATGCACGAGACGGTTCGAGCGGCGCTGGAGAGTTACCTCCCACTCAGTATCAGCAGAGCAGCTCATGCTGAGCTGGCACACTGGTACGCTCGGAGACAAGACGTTCCCGCTTTGGTTTTTCATCTTGATGCAGCGGACCGCCATAATGAAGCCTGTGCGGTGGCGAAGGATGAATTCCTCCATGGACGGTCATGGTCTGCGTTGCGAGACTACGCTGTGGCGCATCAGTTGATCTCCAAGCAGGAGACAATTGGGCTGTTTGCGTATGGAAAAGAGAATGGTCAGAGCCATTTTTTACCCGAATTTTTCAGGGGCGGCGCGGGTCCGGACGTTACAGACGCTTTGATCGTGCAGTTGAGAACATCGCCCCCTCCTGACCCAAGCGTTGACTTTTTCTGGACCAGCAACCTGATGCAGGCGATTTTATACAGTGATTCAGACAGATTACTGCAGCTTCTGGAGTATTCGTTGGAACTACCTGCGACTCAGGGCGGATGGGATCAGAGATTTGGATATTTACAAGTGGCCCTTTCACGAGTGGATATTCCATTCCAGCAGGAGTGTGTAAATCTATTCAGCCGTGAAAGCGTCGACGCGAAGTATCGTATGTTACCGATCTTTGTCGCTAGTGGGCGTAGGGATGTGATGCGAGTCGCCTTCGGGTTTCTCGACAAAAATCCTGAGTTGCTTATGCGTGGTCGAGGGGCGTCGCACAACATTCAATTGAATGTGGTTGACGTTGCTAGAGCCAGGGAATTTCTTGCAGCATTGCCGTCGCGGGATAGCACGCAGATGCTCGCGCGGAGATCCGCGCTGTTGGAACCGCTTCTCGGCCTAATCTGGGCACAGCGTCATGCACTCAGGAAGTTCTGTGTTCAACTGCTGGAGGATTCGGGTCCAGAGCCCGCGGTCATGCAAGGTGCCGCGCGGGTATTAATAGCCCTGGGCGAACCATCGCTACTTAAGCTTTGTGATAGCACAAGGACATTGGACCAGACAACCCGTAGTTTTTTTGAGTTTCTCCCGGCGTTGGTTCCGTGGTTTGCCAATCGTGCTGAATACGAGAAAAAAATTCTCGATACCACCGTCGAGGTAAAAGACAGAATATCGGCAATTTTTCCCGTTCTGGTATTGGGCTCAGATATAGGAATGTTGCTGGAGAAACTGAAACTGAGTGATTCAACCAACGCGAGTCTTTGGGAGTTCCTCATACTGCGCTCAGCGGTGTTTCGTCCGTTTAGCGCAGGGATATCAGCTGTAGCTCGGAAGATAAAGTCAGGCGATAAGGACGTGACACTTGGATCTCTCGTCGCCAGTTTTGGACGCCTCGGAGGCATAGAAGCTCGTCGTTTGTTGCTAGACGCCCTTGATCATTCTGACGCAAACGTTCGTGTGGCTGCCGTCATCACGTTGGCGCAAGTGCGAGACAGACATGCACTTCATGATCTTGTGGCTCGGCTCGGTGTAGAAACTGATGTGGCGATGGCGCAAAATCTGATTGTCGCAATCGCCGCCAGTCATCCGGATGCGGAGGTGATGGAAAAAATTGATTGGTCTCGTGTTCCTTCCGCGCGAATCTGGCGGAGCATTATGGCAGGCCGATTGCGCGATGTGCGGGAGGCAGGTGAGATTGCAGATGTAGCCACCGATGTGAGTCAACGGTGGCAGGTTAGGCGTGCAGCAGTGCTTGCTGCTGGCCGGCTTGGCGACCAGCCGACACTCGAAAAAATTCGCGACTCTTTAAGCAAGGAGCGGTCTCCTTTTGACGGCGATAAAACATACAATCTGGAAGGGCATGAGCTAGCCCTGAATCTGTTGTCCAACGGGCTTCCGTTTTTGTTCGAAAAATTTCTGGATGAGAAAGCGCAATTTATCGAACTCGTGGCGCAGCAGTTCAATCACACCCTGCCTCACACTGTCCTGCACGGGCAACTGCCGCCGGGGCAAGAGGTCGCCGCGTGGATTTATGACCAGTTGATAGCTCACAACTATCCATCTTCCAAAGCGGGGGTGGATGCGTTCATCGACAGGCTGCAAATTCCGATCGTGCAGGCTGCCTTGTTGCGGTCGTTGCGCATGGCGAGTCGTTACGATCTTATCGAAGAAGAGGCGAGCACCGCATACAGTGCGTGGTACTTGATGCGTTGTGTTCGGGAACTCCGACATAACCAGCGCAACGATCCCCCTCTACGCGAGCGCGTTAATGCAATCATCGCGGCGTCCCCATGGGGATCAAACGGTTTGATGCAGAACCTGGTACCGGATACGTTTGGAATTGTCGTCTCGCAACCAATGGCTGGTCAGCCACCTGCATCAACAACTACACCGGAAGTAGCGAGACGAAAATTTGTCGAAGTGACTGTTCGTGAGATTGAAGCGGCCCTTGATGGCTCGATAAAGCTTGAGGATTCGCTACCTCTTCGGCTGTTCATCGAGTCCGAAGATCGGTACAAGGAACTCGTACGCGATCTGGACCCTGAGAATGACTATGTTCGTGATTCGACGCGAAAGCCTGCGTTTCTACGTTTTACGGCGAGCGGCTATCTGGTCAATGATGGCCAACATAACCGCAAGGAGAATTGTGCGAATCTTAGAGCTTCCTTGCGCCCAGTAATTGCTGCCGTTAATCATTGGGACGTGCCGATTCCATGGCATAGCCGAATGCTCGACGAAGATAGGTTTGACGCTTATGCCGGAAAATTCGTTGATTGTCTTGCGGTGTGCGATGATCTGACCGTGTTTTACCGAGAGATGGAAAGGTACGAAGGTATCCTGATGCCGTCAATCTTAAGTTCGAAAATCCGTGCCGAGAACATCCAGCCGGTGGTGAACGAAAGCATGGTCCCGCTTCTGGCTCGATATCTGGGTTCAGGTCACGATGCATTCTTGGTGGGGCTGTGTACCGTTGCAGGTCATATTAAATCCTCTGCTGTTGATGACGTTCTTGAGGGCTTGCTTGCGCGATGGCACGGTCGATTTAATCTGGCAGAACCAAGCGCGCAGCACAATGAGAATATCGATTTGTGGGTGGCATTCCATCGACTGTCGCGTCATCCTCGCTTCGATAACATACGCGACTGGGACATCCGTTTGGAGGAGATACTGCGGGGTCTGATGGACGGCCACCAACGCGATGACGTGCTCAATACGCTATGTCGAAGTTCACGTATGTATCGCACCATTGAGACTCAGCTGTTCCGGCGGTGGACGCTAACGCACTACCGAAATGATATCGTTGATATTTTAGAGAACGAGGCTGACCGGCTTTTCCGCATCTAGCTGACACTAAACATTGGTCGTCCATCTTGCCACCTAAAATGTCGGGCTGGGGCCACTTTGCCTCCTGATGTTGACTCCGCTAGGTTCAAATCAATTGGCCCCAAAAAAAGCGCGATGCTCTAGCCACGACGATGAACGGTGCTCGCGTACGCAATCCCATTCACAACATCACTCTCAAACCGACAATCCTGCATCCGAGCGCCACATCGCGCCAACAGAATGGTCCAAAATTACAGCAGACATATCCACTCCAAAATCGGCTGCCTGCCGTTGCGGGTGCACAAGCGCAATTTCCTCAAATTTCATTTAACTGGCTTGGCCACTGTATTGACAAACCACACGTAATATTCGGGATGGGCCCAACCACCAGCGTCAGGATTGTGAAACCATATTTTGGTTTTCCCGTCGCTCATCGCGAGCGCTCCGTCCGAACCGCTTGCCACCGGCTTGAAGCTATTGGCTTCAATTCGAAGGCACTGGGGTTCGTTTCCCGCCTTCATGCCGTTGCAGGTTTGCTCAACGATTTGCGGAGTAATAGTAATACCTTTCATCTGCATGCTACGTAATGAAGACCAGAAATCGAAGGCTAAGAGAGGAGAACGGCAAACGAACATGTGCTTGAGGCTGTCATTTGCGGAAACCACTGGCAGCGCGATGGCATTGAACGCCACTGAGATTGCGGCAACAAGGATAAAGCGACTTTTCATAATTTCCTTTGCTCCTGTATCGGCTCACCGCGTGCGTTTCATTTCAATATAGTGCAACAGCGACCTTGCCACGTTCACCTGGCACATTGCTTTTGGCTTCAGTAAACATTCGATTTTCCCGTTCCGAATCGCGTCAATTTTCTTCTATTTTTCCGGAACCACGACCATGTATTTGTTTGGATTTTTAGTCAGCTCTTCTGTGAGCCTTGGCCACGAATTGGTTGAAGCATTCATTGTCTCAACATGAACTGTTGTGCCTTTAGATTTGAGTATCTCGGACAATGCGCGATTGAAGTCTGCTGACGACTTCCTCAAGGCATAACTGTTTTGCGTAAGCACATAGGCGGGTGCCGACGCAGGCTCACCGGTATCGGAGGAAAATGCCGCTAGCATCTTAAATGACACGGCTTCAGGGTCTGCATCCACGGCGGCGCCGCTTGTCAACCATGCGACCTCTTTATCCTGAGGACCTTTGACTCCCACAGAATACGTACTGCGTGTCTTCGCTGCTGCATCGATAACGTGAACTGTAGTTACCCATTTACCTTTGACAGTCTTGCTTGGATCGAGCACGACTACTGCCGTTGCGATAGGTTTCGATAATTCCTCTTTCGCGATTTTGATACGGACATCGGGTAATACCGCAGCGATTCTGTCGATACGGCCACTATTCTCACTGAGTTTCGCATCAACCTTGGCCTCAAGACTCCCCATTGCTCGGTTAATTCCGTAAGTCTGGAGCAGCAGCCAACTACCACCCCCAATTATTACAGAGCCAATCACGAACTCCGGTATACGTTCTTTCCAGCTCATAGCAGACCTCCCGTATTTTTGTCGTCATGACTACTTATTATGTTGCGCTCTGGTCACAAGCTGTTTGCACTTCCCGCCATTTTCCCGAATTTCTCAAACATTTTTATCAAACCATTTTGAAATTGTCACCTCGGTTCCAAAACGACGTTTAAATTCGAGCACCTGATCAGGTGGCACCGCAATTTGCAAAGTATCCGCTTGATGATCTCTAATCCATGCAAATCTATGTCGTCCATCTGTAAAAGCCGGCGTTCCACTGTCATCAAAGGATATCGCTGGCATCCATATCATGGACTCACTTCGCAGCCAATCTCCTATTTGCTTATAACGGTTGTCGATCGCATTTCCAAATCCGCCTTTACCGATATATTCTTCGATATTAACCTTCCAACTTTGCTCTAGCTTTTGCACACTAGTCCAAACTGGAACATCAACTGAGCAAGGATGTGGTTGAAGTGTCCAATTTATATTTCTCCATGCTGCCATGCATTTTCCTTGATTACAGATCGCCTATCGGCTTCGGATGGAAGATCATTTCGCCGAACGGGTTCGTTTCATCTGACGCGCGGCTACCAATGCCTTCGACCATTTTGTCAAAATAGTCCTTCCGCATCATAAGGTAACTGCTATCGGGCACGGACGCGGCGGTCGGTACCAGAGGTTCGAGCAGCTTATTTATCTGCTCAAGAGAGAGCCCCCCCAGCACTCCAGCAAAGATGATTGCCCGTTCAGATGGTGTTCGCGATCTCATAATTTTTCCTATACCGTCAACGGGTATTCTCGTTTTTCAGAATTGTTGTGTTTCTTGTCTATCGGTCGTGCCTCTACGTCATCCGCCGCCCGGCACAAAGCTGCCGCCAGCGCTCGTAGCTGAGCCGGGTAGGCCTCCAAACCGTTACCCAGGCAAGATCCGATGATGACAAGCGGTTTTGCAAAACGGTCCTGCGTAAGTGTCACTTCGAGCATCTTAGTCAAAGGCATCTGGATTTTTCCCTCGTGTTGTCATCGACTAACCGCTGCCGCCAGGACGGTAGGGATAAGGCGACGAGTTCTACAAATACTGCTGGATCGACGGCAGTTGCGGCTCTAATGCAACTAGCTTCTGTGCCAACTCTTTCGCCTTGGACGTGTATTTGCCTTCTACCGCCGCGTAGAACGCTTGCAGTAGTGCGACGACTTGCACATCTGGATCAATAGTAGCCAGATTTTGCTCGACCAGCGAAATCGCCGCATCGAAGTTCCCTTGGCTGCGTAGTTCAGCAGCTTTTCTGATAATTTGAGACATTCATATTTCCTAATCTGGCTCCGGCCAGTGTGGGGCGCTCGTGCGGCTGTTGGAATTTTACGTGATTAATCGTGATCGTTGAGATGGTCAATCGCTGCGGCAATGCTGGCGCTCATCCCACTAGGAACATAACGAGCGTGGATGCGACGTACAAATGCTTCCTCTGCTTCTTTCGTGGCGAGTACCAATTTCAACTCCAGACCATCCGCAGATACGATCAACTTGCCGTTCGGAGCGCGCTCCGCTTTGAAACCTGAAAAATCGCATTCATCTTCAACTGCCTCGACAAGACCAGCGACATTTGGCGCATCGCAAGGATCGGCAGCGTCTAGCCATTCATCAAAATTAAATGTTGTGCTCATATTTCTTCCGTTTCTATCTAGACTGCGTGATTTCGCTTCGGTGAAGCGCCAATACCGTCAGTGTTCAAGGTCGTATCCATATTTTTCAGGCTGATTAGGCGGGAACGGTATCGATGTCCAAACCGATATTTTGGCTTGCAACAGGCACGAATCGCTCAATGATTTCGGTGGTAACCCAAGTCTTTTCAGACAGGTGTCGCACCCATTGCAAGATTCCTTCTGCTGTAGCGCATCGCGACAGCGCAATTTCGTATTCGGACGGGTCATGGATCGTCAGCAAACCATCGTCAACCGTCACCAGACTCTGTCGCCTCGTAAAATCAGCCAGGTATTCTTCTTTGTTAAATGCGTCGCTCATGTCATCCCCATTTCATGCTGTCGGCTGTCCAGATTCTTGCAATGCGGATCGTGGTCCGGATTGTCAGCTCTCAGGCATGGTTCAACCTGGTCAGCCGATAGTGCATCAATCCTGCAGAGGAGTGCCTCTCGCTTCAATCCGAGATCAGCCTTCGCCGCTTGTAAGAAATCCTGTTGTTTCATATCACCTAACTTAGCTCGTAATTTCCCTTCTGGGGATGTTACGTGATCAAAGCGCAGTCACAAACATATCGAGTAACTTTTGTTGCGAGACGGCCAGATATGGCCTGACATGCTCTAATTCTGAATCAACTAAAAGTTGCTGCGCCGTCCCCAGGTCATACCCATTTGTCAGTAAGTTACTGGCAAAAGATCGACGGCCAGAATGACTACTGTCGCTCCGTATCCCAGCGTCTTTGTAGAGCGTCGTACCGATTCCTGATTACGCTGTTTTCAGCGTTCGCTCATACTCCACAATCTTCGTCCGAGTAGAAGGACATATAATAGTCCATTGTCCAAGACAATGGACTAGGAGGAGATATGCTAGATCTAAATGATTTTCGATATTTTGTCCGTATTGTGGAGTGTGGTGGCCTGACAGCGGCTGGTCGTAACCTGGAAATCCCGAAATCGACGGTCAGCCATCGTCTGCAGCAGCTGGAGGCTGCACTCGGCGTTCGCCTAATCAATCGAACTTCACGCAGCATAAGCATGACTGACGCGGGACAACTCTTCTATCAACACGCAGTCGGAACTCTAGAGCGCGCGGACCTTGCCGAAAGCGCCGTTCGAGAGCGCCTATCAGAACCCAGCGGCACCATTCGTTTTACCACTGCCTTCGCCACTTCAATGTTCGCGCTGCGACCGATACTGCCCGACTTTATCCGACAGTATCCAAAAATCAATGTGATCCAGCATACCAGCGACGACCAGGTCGATATCGTCGGAGGAAGCTATGACCTTGCACTGCGTGCGCATAGCGGACCATTATCGGATTCGATGCTAGTGCAGCGAACACTGGCGCCAGCCCCCTGGTTTCTATATGCCAGCCCGGACTACCTGGATCGGCATGGCTTACCGCTGGCACCAGAAGATCTCACGGGGCGCGACACGCTATTCATGTCGAGGCCTGGCCGCCCCATGGCATGGAGGCTAAAGCATCCGACACGGGGCGAGGTTGTCGTCCCTGTGGAACCTCGGCTGGCCGGCAACGACATCGTCATGTTGAAGCAAGCAGCGCAAGATGGCCTAGGTATCCTGGCTCTGCCTGGCTATGTCTGCCGCGAGGAAATCGCATCCGGGGAACTCAAGCGTATTCTGCCCGACTGGCTGGCAGGTGAAGCCAGCATCACGGCGGTCATCCCTTTCCGCCACGGCCTACTTCCCTCTGTGCGGGCGTTTCTCGACTTTCTTATCGAAAGAATTCCCAAAGTAATCGCCTGACACTCGTCATCCAATCTATTGGACATAGGCTCCTAGAAAGCCATCTTGTTGCCTTTCCGATCCAATCCTACCATGCATGCGTGACCGGTCAATTCTGACCGGCCTGCTGACCGAGTGCCATCTCAGCGCTCGAAACATGTTTAGGAGGAAGTATCATGAAAATGTCCAGGCGGGATGTCCTAACCGCGGGAGCGAACGCGGCGATCATGGCGGTAACCGGATTTGGATCCACTGCTGGTGTTGCCGCAAATGCAGCAGAGACTCAAGCACGGAGCGGCACCACTACTAAGACTGACAAGAAGTCCTACGACGTCATCATCGTCGGCGGCGGTTCGGCCGGTGCAGTTCTTGCATCGCGGCTGAGCGCCGATTCGCAACGTCGCGTCTTGCTGCTTGAAGCCGGCCCTAATTTTTCACCTGACAGCTATCCGTCTGTATTGAAAGACGCGAATATCGTCGCAGGCTCCCCCACATTTGACTGGCACTATCAAAGTAAAGATGCCGCTCGCCTGGGCCATGACATTCCTTTGCCTCGCGGCCGAGTGGTTGGTGGCAGTTCGGCAGTTAATGGGACCGTGGCGATGCGCGCAAGACCAGCAGACTTCCACCGGTGGGCCAAGCGTGGGATCGAAGGATGGTCCTGGGAGGATGTGCTGGCCGCCTACAAGTCGATGGAAAATACACCGACCGGGGATGACGCTTGGCACGGCCGTGGCGGCCCGTTTCCGATCCGTCAGAGAACAGCAGAGGAAAATACGCCGTCAATGCGCGCCTTCGTCACTGCCTCTGAAGCAATAGGTTTGCCCCATGTATCGGATTTCAACGGCGCAAGCCAGCATGGTGTTGGTCCCTATCCACTCAATGTTATCGATGGCGTGCGCATCAATACAGGGATGGCCTACCTCACAGCATCGGTCCGCGCGCGCCCCAACCTGACTATACGAGGCGGCGCCGAAGTGGACGGTGTTGTTCTTGATAACAAACGGGCAACGGGAGTAAGACTGATTGATGGAAAAATTCTGTCTGCCGGCGAGGTCATTCTTTCCGCCGGGACGTTTGGCAGCCCGGCCATCCTGATGCGGTCCGGCATTGGGCCTGCTCAACACCTGACCGAACTAGGTATCACGACCGTCGTCGACCTACCGGTTGGAGATCGCTTGCAGGATCACCCCTTCTTCTACAACGTCTACGCGTTGAAGCGCGACGCCAACGCAATGAATCCAGCTGCCGGCGCAATTGTCTGGACACGTTCGCAGAGTGCAGCATCCGACGAGCTTGACCTGCACATTTCTGGCACGCACTTCATTGATCCGAAAGCAAGCCCAACCGGGGGCGCAATCGTCCTCGCCAGCGCGGTGACTTTACCGAAGTCGATCGGACGTTTCCGCCTTTCGAATCGAGATCCGCGCGCAGCGCCAGTCATCCACTACAACTTCTTCGATGACCAAAACGATCTCGACCGGATGGTGGAAGCTGTGCAGTTGTCCCGGAAGATCGGCAGGACCGCACCGTTCTCCGATCTGATCGACCACGAGATGACGCCTGGGAATGGCATGGACGATGTCAAGGCGCTACGGGCGAATATCGTATCCAACATCGCCGCTTATCTGCACCCGACGTCCACCGTGCCAATGGGTACAAGTTCCGATCCAACTGCTGTCGTAGACGCGTGGGGAAAAGTACGGGGTATCGAAGCATTGCGCGTCGTGGACGCATCGATTTTCCCCGACATTCCGTCAGTTGCAACCAACGTGACAACCATCATGGTGGCCGAGCGCATCGCGGAAAAATTGTCCGCATAAGCACCCGCCACCCGCGAATAAACTTGATATACGGAGTTTTAAAAATGACTACGAAACCATTACTGACACCTGTCGATCTGTGGAATGCAAAAATTTATAGCAACGGCTGGAAAAAGCCCGCTCTTGCTGCTGTAGACGTAATTGAGAAAGCGACCGGCGAAAAGCTGGCGGAGATCGGCATCGCTTCGCCGGAGGATGTATCAGCTGCTGCCGCAGCAGCGCGTGAGGCGCAAAAAGGATGGGCAAAAGTGCCCGGACCGAAGCGTGGCGACATACTCAGGGAGTTCTCGCGCCTGGTACTCGTACACGCCGACGAAATCGCCGATCAATTAGTCCGGGAGACGGGATCAATCCGGGCCAAGGCGCAGTGGGAAGTCGGTGTGGTGGCCCGGGAAATTCTGGAGGCAGCAGCGCTCGGCAGCCAGCCGGAGGGCTTCCTTACTGCGACATCGGAACTCGGGCGTCAAAGCATCGCCAGGCGGATTCCAATTGGCGTCGTCGGCATCATCACGCCATGGAACTCGCCATTTATCCTGGGTGCACGGGCGATTGGCCCCGCCCTTGCCATGGGCAATGCCGTGCTCCTGAAACCCGACGTACAGAGTTCAGTTATTGGCGGAGTGATTTTTGCAAGACTGTTTGAGGAAGCCAGTCTGCCCGCGGGACTGTTTCATGTCCTGCCTGGAGCTGCAGCCACCGGCGCGGCGCTGGTCGCGGAACCTCTCGTCAACATGATCAGCTTCACCGGCTCGACCAACGTCGGCCGCCAGATCGGATCGATAGCGGGTGGTCAGCTCAAACGTGTCTCGCTTGAGCTGGGCGGCAACAATCCCTTCATTGTGCTGGATGATGCAGACGTTGAGGCCGCCGCCAGTGCCGGCGCCTGGGGGGCGTTTTTCCACCAAGGACAGATCTGCCTGACCGCAGGACGCCACCTGGTCCACGAGCGGATTGCCGAGGCCTATGTCGAAGCTTTGGTGAGGAAGGCTAAAGCCCTCGTTGTCGGTGATCCGTTCGACCCGAAAGTACAAATCGGACCTATCGTCAATGAACGCCAGGCAGCCAGTGTCGAGCGCATCGTAAATGCCACATTGGCCAAGGGTGCGAAACTGCTGACCGGAGGATCTCGCAAGGGACTGTTCTTCGAGCCGACGGTCATCACCGGTGTGACTCCGGGAATGGCAGCTTTTGATGAAGAGATTTTTGGCCCCGTCGCACCGATCACGACGTTCGGCACTGACGAGGAGGCAATTGCCCTCGCCAACGGAAGCGAGTATGGCCTCGTTGCGGCGGTTGCTTCGTCCGATCTCGCCCGCGCACAACGTATCGCCGATGCGCTCCACTCCGGTGTCGTCCATATCAACGATCAGACGGTATTGCACGACGTCTATGGCCCAATCGGCGGTGTCGGAGCTTCCGGCAATGGCTTCAATCACAGTACTCTGACCAACGCCGATCAATTCAGCGAATGGCAATGGATTACGACCCGCTCGAAAATTCCAGCTTACCCATTCTAATTACTGCTGGCGAAGCAACTTTATCGCAGGTCTTCGTCAGCTAGTTCTACATTTGTTATCAGGAGAAATTCATGGGCACTGCTCATCGTATTGACGTCCATCAGCATGTTGTGCCGCCTTTCTATGCGAAAGCACTATCTACTCACGGCGGCGATCCTTCAGGAACCGTTGTTCCTAAATGGACGCCTGACAGCGCCATTGGTTTTATGGATTCCCAAGAGATTGCGACTGGGATCCTCTCGCTGACTGCGCCAAGCGTCGTCCGTTGGCACAAACGCGAACGCCGTGAAATGGCGCGCCGCGTTAACGAATACACGGCCGAGTTGGTGACGAAGCGACCAGATCGCTTTGGTAATTTCGCCACATTACCTCTTCCCGATGTAGATGGAGCGCTTTTGGAACTCGACTATGCGCTAGACACGCTGCGGGCAGATGGCGTGATACTTCTCGCAAATTACGCCGGGAAATATCTTGGCGATCCCATTTTCGAGCCGCTTTGGGCAGAACTTGATCGCCGCGAAACGGTTGTTTTCGTGCATCCGGGCCAACCCCCACTGCCGACCATAGCAGGTGTCGCCGGCCCTCTCGTCGACTACCCTTTCGATACGACGCGTGCAGCAGTGCAGCTGGTTCTGAATGGAGCGACGGATCGCTATCCAAGAGTTCGCGTTATTCTCGCTCACGCCGGTGGCTTCTTACCCTACGCATCGCATCGGTTCGCTGAACTCGCACGGGTTTTTGTGCCCGAAGTCCCAAACGCAAATGACCTTTTGGCTAAATTTCGGCAATTCTATTTTGATACTGCTCTGTCGTCTGGTCCTGCGGCACTGCCCACCCTTAAAGCATTCGCCGGGGGCAGCCAGATTCTATTTGGAAGCGATTTCCCATATGCGCCAGCTGGCGTTGCGTCATCCTTCACGGAAAAGCTTGACGCATATGATGGTTTAACTGCCAACGAGCACGCCGCAATCAGTCACCGCAACGCCTGGAATCTCTTTCCTCGCTTGGACCAGCAGCACGACAATGCACCCGCTAGACGAAGAAGCGCTTGAAGTCGAAATACTCTGATTGCCAATTGCGCTCCCCACCTGATAGGGAGCGCAGTTCCTTCCTGGTATCAGAACGTATGCCGTGTCCCCACCGCAATGCCGGTCTGGCTCATCCCAGCCCCAATAGTTCCTCCGGCATCCAGCGGTATTGCCGACGTTCCTCGGTTACGCATGTACCCGACCATAGAATAGATAGCAGTCCGCTTCGACAAGAAATAGGTCAGACGGCTTGCCAACAAAGTCGCGCCATTCGGTGAATGCTCTATGTTGAGCCGCACAAACTGGGTATCCCACTCCAAGGGAGCAGAAAATGCATACTTGATCCCGGCAAAATACAGATTGGATTTAGTCGTCTGCAGCGCTTCCGTTTGGCGCCTGATCAGCCCCGCACCCAACTTTGCCTTCCCCAGCATGAAATAGCCGTTCACAGTGAAACGCTCGTCATGGTAGTTGCTGTCGTTCAAACCGGCCGCCGCGCCCGCGCCCCCATACAGAATATCGTAGGCTGTCGTCGCACCGTATGCGCCGGAAAGCGCGTCATAGGCCAGCATCGCCGTCACTTGCCTGCACGCTTTGGCGTTACCTGCCACCTCACCAGGGCAGTTCGTTCCGGCTGGGCCGCCGGCAGCAGATGCGTCGCGTCCAAAACTGTAGGTCGCACCTGCGCTCACCTCACCGAACTTTCCCAGGTAGCCGATTGCATTGTCGCTGCGGGCATTCGGCAGATAGGAATCTACTGACGACAGCGAATACAAATTGGGTCCCATGATGTCGGATTTCAGATAGGCATAAAAACTCATGTTGGGCTGGCGCCCAAAGGTCAAACTGCCCCAACTCCCCCTCATGCCGACGTAAGATGCGCGCCCAAACATGCGATTCCCTTGATTCAAGCCACCGCTATCGATTAGCAGCCCCGATTCGAGCACAAAGAAGGCCTCTAGCCCTCCACCCAAATCTTCGATACCGCGGAAACCTATTCGCGAAGGCATCGAACCCGTCAGAGAGGGCATACGCACGACCGATGCGCCTGCCGCATTGGCATGTGTGACGTATTCAACGCTGGTGTCAATCAGCCCATAGACTGTGACGCTTTGCGCCGAGATATTGGAGCTGGCCAACAGTGCCAAAGCTGCGGCAATTCCAGTGGTTGCGCTGTGTTTCATATTGTCTCCTGGTTATTATGTGTATGCGCTGATCTATGCAGGCATTACGGCAAAACTTTTGATTAAAATCGAATGGTGGACAATTACCGGGACGAAGAAGCCCCTAGCGGGTGCGCTAACCCGCTTGAAATGAATCGGCTAATTTAAAGGTGAATCGTTGGGTGCGTGTATCTAGCGCAGTGTTTCTGCGTTAGCGATAACAACTCCGTCGGTAAGATTGATACGCTGTTTGTCCAGCCCGGAAGGTTGCAATTTCACCTTCCACCAAAACACCAGGCTGGCGGCAACGGCGATCAGGGTCGGAACGGCGGCAGCGATGAATAACTGGCTCGTGGGCCAACTCAGACGCATCAATTCCCCGCCAACCAGCGGCCCCAGGATGGATCCAAACCGCCCTATCCCCATCGCCCAACCGATGCCAGTGGTACGCACCGCGGTGGGATAGTAGGTCGCGGCCAAGGCATTCAACGCCGATTGACCGCCCATTACACAAAAACCCGCAACAGCGATGACCGCCAGCGCTTGTGGCAGCGACGTTGCTACTTGCCCGATTGCCGCAATGGACAAGCTGCCGACGCAGAACATGGCCGTCATTACCGGGCCAAATCCATGGCGGTCAACGAACCATCCCAATAGCAGATTGCCGAGAATGCCGCCTACCCATAGGGTGGTACCGGCCAACACCGCTTGTGAGGCGCCATGGCCGGCATCGCTCATTACAATAGGCAGCCAGTTGGCCAGAAAGTAGGCACAGATCAGATTCATGAAATTGACTATCCACAGCAACAGCGTACCGGTGGCCATGCGGTTACGGAATAGTTGGGCAAGAGGCACGCCCTTGCCGCGGGTTTCTCGCACTATGAAAGTACTGTTAGCGTCGAGTTTCTGATGGGGTGCAATACGCAATAGTGCTCGCACGATCCGTTTCGCCGGCTTTTCGCGCAGCACCATGAATTGCAACGATTCCGGCAAGACGAAATACATCACTATCGCCAACACCAGCGGAGCAATTGCACCAGCAAGGAACACCGACTGCCAGCCAAACACAGGAATCAAAACGGCCGCGATGGCGCCGCCGACCGCACCGCCGACGATGAAGCCAGACGAGGTCACCATCATCAGGCTGACGCGTATCCGGCCAGGGCTGTACTCTCCGGCCAGCGCGATGGCATTTGGAATGATCGCGCCCATACCGAGTCCTGTCAGGAAGCGCAGCACGAGCAGGTCGCGAATAGAGCTGGCGAAGATCGTGCCAAATGAGCAAATTGCTACAAACAACAAGGCGCCAATCAGGACTGGACGCCTGCCGACTTTGTCGGCCACCACCCCCAAACACAAGGCCCCGAACGTCATGCCCAGCAAGCCCGCGCCAAACACCGGCCCGAACTCAGCCTTTGACACTCCCCAGTCGCGAATGATAGCCGGTGCGCCATAGCCTAGCGCCTGCACATCAAAGCCGTCGATGATCAGACACAATGTGCACAGCATCAGCACAAAAATGTGAAAAGGTCTCACGGGGCTCTGATCGATTACCTCTGAAACGTCAATATTGTTCATGTCTCCTCCTAGTCGTAATCACAGTGATATTTTTTTATTGTGTGACAGCCGCCGGTCGGCCTTGTGGGGCCGGCTCGGCTTACCGCTTAGCCTCATAGGCGGCCACGAAATGTGGATCTCGCTGCTTTAAATCCTCATGCGTCACCTGGCCGGTGCGCCCCATGTAGTCATAGGCAAAACTGATCGGATCAAGATCCATTTTGGCGCCAACGTTTTCATACCAGTCCAGGCTTTTCGATGCCGCTTCCTGGAAATTACGTGACGCTGGTCGTCGCAGCGCCTCGAAAGCTTCAAACACCGCCGGTACGTCATCCCCGTGTTGGGTGAGCGCCTGATTCAACGCAATCGCATCCTGCATCGCCATGCGCGTGCCGGAGCCGAGCGAAAAATGCACGGTGCGCAGCGCGTCTCCCAATAACACAATGTTCTTGTGGCTCCAGCGTTCGTTACGTACTATGCTGGCCGAAAACCACAATGAGCGGTTCGACAGCAATTCATTGCTACCTAGCTCTTCCCTGAACACGCGGGCGCAAAAGCAACGGCTCTCTTCTTCGTCCATCGTGTCCAGCCCGGAGCGGCGCCAAGTATCTGGATCGACTTCGATCAGAAAAGTACTCAACTCTTTACTGTACTGATAACTGTGGGCGATGAAAACCCCGTGTGGGGTTTCGCGGAATATCAGTGACACTGGATGAAACAATTGACGCGTGCCGTACCAAGCGAATTTGTTTCGGCGTGTTTCGAACTGCGGCTGGAACTGGTCTGCATAGCGCGTACGCAACATGCTGTTGGCACCGTCAGCAGCAACGATCAGGTCAGCGTCTGGCAGCGCCGCCGCATCAACGATGAGCCGTTCAAATTCGATTTCTACCCCGGCACGCAAGCATGCGTTCTGCAGCACGTCCAGCATGTCGATGCGCGCCGTGCGCGAAAAATAGTTGCTGTGGATCTGAACGTGCGTACCTTGATGGACTATGTCCATGTAGCTGCAGCGTTCGTGCCCTGCAGTAAATTCGGAGAAAAACTCTTCGTCGGCTTCGCGCAAGAAATTTAGACCAATATCCGAGAACACGACACCCCAACCGTAGGTCGCACCTCTCGCATTGCGTTCATAGACTCGGACTTGATGCTGCGGATTCTGCTTCTTGGCCAAAAGAGCGAAATACAGCCCCCCGGGACCGCCACCGATAACAGCAATTTTCATGTTCGTCCCCTCATCCTCAAGCGGCAAGGCGCGGATAATACCCCGCCAGCAGCGCACCGGCGTCTGGCACGATGGCTTCTAGTCCGAGGTGATCCAGCATGCGCCTAGTAGTGCAAATCGCAGTTGAGATAACTGGAATGTCGAGCGAATTTTCAACCAGCTGGATCGCTGGCAATGAAGGCATCTGCACACAGGCAGACAGCACGACCACATCAACATTCCTGGTATTCAGGCGCTTGACATCTTCCACCAACTGCATGGGGTTACGCTTGCCCACTTCCAGATTGTCTGGAATCTCAAAACAATTTGCGTCAACTACTTCGATACCTTCGTTCTCGATGTATGCAACCACGAGGTCCGTTAGCGGACGCATGTACGGCGCAAGCAACGAGATGCGTTTTGCACCCATTGTCTTCAAGCCTTCGATCAGGGCGCCGGCTGAAGTCATCACGGCAGCCGCGCATTGATTTGCGCGCGCCACTTGCTCCAGCTCGCGCTGAACTTGACGGTGGTAGCCATGCCCCATCGCCATGATTGCAACCAGGCACGCGGTGCTCATTACGTCGACGCGGGCATCGGCCAGCTCGGCTGCACACCGTAATCCTTCGCGGTTCATAGCTTCCAATTCTTCCTTCGTTACCTTATGCATGCGCATGCGACTGGAATGGAAAGTGAATCCATAGTCGCGGTTCGCTTCGTGCGCGCGCAGCAGGGCCGGAATTTCAGTTTCCATCGTGGTGTTCGAGCTCGGCACGATTTGGCCGATGCGGTAAATGTGCTGTTTCATGGATCTATCCTTGATCTTGGTTTGTGGCCGTACTAACCTGGCTAGCCCCCAGGCCGCCTCGGTATTGCTCCAATACCCGGCGAAAGACGGGCGGGATGTCGATCGCCCGCCGCTCACCACGGGCGATGCAGATCGGTGTTAGTTCAGCATTGAATACGGCCTCGCCTTGCAGAGTGTTGGCCTCAATCGTCAATACGTAGCTGCGAGTACGTATCTCCGCGATGCTGACCGTCATTTCGAATTCTTCATCCGGCCGAAGCGAGCGCCGGAAGTCGAGTTTGAGCCCCCCAGTTGGGGTACCAAAACCGTGTTCGTCCTTTGCACGTTGTGGCGTGCTTTCAAATAGAAATCCGTAAAACAGCTCTGCAGCAGACATGACGTATTCGGCAAACATCACGGTGTAGACCACTCCAGCGGGATCACAATCGCTCCACTTGACTCGGCGCCGTATCGTAAATGGCGACTCGGCAATCACATGTTCAGTGCTGATCATGAGACAACCCTCGCAGGGGGTATTTCTTCACTTTTCAGCTTTTCGTTGATAAGGCGGCGCAGTGCGGGTTTATCGACCTTACCGACCCTGGTAGTTGGAAACGCATCCACTACCTCAATGCGCTCAGGGCATTTGAATTTCGCCAAGCCGATGTCGGTTACGAAGGCAATCAGATCGATGATGCTTGGTGCCACATAACCTGGTCGTAGAATCAGGAAGGCGCAAGCCTTCTCTCCATAGATTGGATCAGGCATAGCCACCACTTTGGTATCCGCGATCGCCGGGTGCTTGCTAAGAAACGCCTCCACCTCTTCACAAGCGATCTTCTCGCCGCCGCGGTTGATGTTGTCACGCAACCGCCCTTCGAAACGGAAGTAGCTAAGCCCACCAACCCGATACTCTGTCATCACGTCGCCACTGCGGAAAAATCCGTCCGACGTGAGAGCTGCGCGCGTTGCCTCGGCATTGCCATAGTAGCCGCGCAGAGTAGAAGGTCCGCGGAAACAGAACTCTCCCATTTCTCCCGGCGTTACGGGCTGTTCGCTGTCTGGAGCAAGCAAACAAAATTCGTCCTGTGGACAATTGGAATAGCCTTGAGTTTGATGGCGCATTGCAGTTGGCGTGTCCGGCGAAGAACCCAAAAGGACGCCCTCGGTGGTGCCATAGAAATTTGCACACGGTATCCCGATGTGAGCTTCAACGATGTCGGCCCTGCTCATGGTGCCGAATATCTTTAGCGACGACAGGTCATGTTTGGCGATGTCTTGATAGGCCAGCAACTGCGGGGCGATCGGGCCGATAGACAGACCGTGCGTGACGCGATGTTTCTCAATCATGTCGAGCAATTGTGGAACATCGATATTCGACATCAACACCGTTGCTGAACCGCCCAGGACTGGCGGAATCAGGGCGTACAGCTGACCGGCATTGTGGATTAGCGGTAACGGCCAAATCAGTTTGCTGCTTTCGTCGATGCCGAATTGCTGCATCCACGCTCCGGCTTGTCCCAAATACTCTGCATGAAAACGAGGAATGATCTTCGGCACGCCAGTGGTGCCGCCGGACAGTTGAAAGCTCAACACATCTTGAGGTAGTGGCGGATTACTCCCCACACGGACGCGTGCATATTGTGCAGGGGTATCCTCGATCAGCTTCTCCAACGAAATCATTTCGCTGCCCAGAAGCGGGACACTGCTGCGTGCTACGATGATATGCCGAACTGACAAATGCTTGTCTCGCATGTCGCATGCGAAATTGACCAAATCGAAGGAACCGACATCGGCCTGCACAAAGTACGCGCTGGCTTGCGACTGCACCAGGAGTTGGCTGATTTCGATCTCGCGATATTGCGGTACTGCGCACACTGGGACAATGCCCACCCGATAGCAAGCCAGTAAAGCAACTACTGTCTCCAGCGCAGTTCCCATCTGGAAAATCGCGCGTTGGCCGGCTTCGATGCCGAGATCCAGTAAACCTGCGCCGAGACGGTCGACTGCCTCATCGAGCTCGGCAAAGGTGACACTTCGGTGCGGCATGATGTATGCGGGAGCATCCGGTTTGTGGCTTGCAGTGGCGCGTAATGCACTGCCTACGGTCTGGTTGATCCACGCACCATTGTCGAGATAGCGCCGGGCCAGCTCTTCACTTGCATACTCGACATCGTCAATTGGGTGAGCAATTCTGGTCATTTCTTGTCTCCATTTTTTTATTTATGCCACGACGCGCACTAGCTCACGGTCAAATTGTGTTATTCGGCCCTGCAACCCGCCGGTGAAGAGGCCATACCAAACGGCCGGCTTCAGTCCCAGCTCTTTACGTCGGAATTCCAACGGCTGATTCGATTCGATCAATGTATATCCGGCAATAGGCTGACTGATACGGCAACTGGCAATGCCACCTGCGGCCTCAATCAAGGCTGAAAACTCAGGCACATCGAGAACATAAATACGTATCCCCGTCCCACTCATGACAACACCTCCGTTACTTCCAATTGCGCGTTTAGCAGTTCAGCCTTCCGATTCCAGACAGCGTCGATTGAGACTGTCTTTGCATTACCTGCTTCAACTTGAATTGCTGCTTCCAAGGTCAGCGCAGCATCGCTGGCGTCAAAGGAATTGAGCTGCCGCAATTTGTGTGTAATCTCTATGAAATAGCCATTAGGGTCACGGAAATAGATCGATTCGATAACCTCGTGCTCAGTCTCGGCCGAAACTTCGACACCTTTTGCTTCCAACCGGCGCTTCCAGGCGATCAATTCCTCTTTGCCGTCGACTAACCATGACGTGTGGGTAGCGTCGAATATGTGGTCACCTGGCACCGGCGGCTGTCCAACCCGGCCTTGCATGAATGCAGGCATCTCCGCGCCGAGATAATAGAAAAATGCGATCGTGCTGCCGTTGCCGCTATCAAAGAAAAAATGTAGAAAATCCGGATGTGTAGCCGGGCCCCAACCCCGCGCGGAAATAGTGTGAATTAACGGCAGGCCGACAATGTCGCGATAGAACTCGACCGTTTCTTTCAGTTTCCAGGTTGGTCGCGCGGTATGATCTACGCCATTCAGGTGCAAGCGCCGATCGGTTTCAGTTCGATTCATGAAATTCTCCAAAAAATGTAGCGAAACGGAAGTTGCTGTTCGTTTAGCTGTAGTTTCTTTCCTTAAGCCACGTCCCGATTCGGCGGCCTGCCTCATATCGTCCCGGTTCTTCCCCGTTCGACAAGGCGCGCCCATGATGGTCACCGCGCAACCGGATATGCCGTTTGTCGCCGCTCCCCAGGCTCTCGTATATCTCTCGTACGACAGAAGGAAAACAAGCTTGGTCGCCTGAATATTCGACCAAAAGCGCCGGTACAGTGATGCCTGTCACAGTCTTCGACAATATTGCATTCGAGGACAAGCCGGACCAGGTGGATAACCAGCTCTCCGGTGAACAAATGCGGCCGAAACCGATCGATCCCCAATTCGACGTGAAGGGATCCTTGCCCCACAACGATCCGTAGTGGCGATCGGACGGATCCAGCGTCAAATCAAAATTACGCAGGTCGGCATCTGTGCGCCAAATGGTCATGATCGGAGCCAAAGCGCCGAGACGGCGATCAAGCTGCGTGCCGCCGCTTTTCCAACGTTTGCGCGCCTCGATCCGGTTGGCGACCAGCGCGCGTGCGCGCTCGTCGAGCCGCTGCACCCGTTGCTCTTGCGCCTGGCGGTAGCGCGCAATGAACTCCGGTGCATAGCTGGAAGACTCCGGAGCTTCACGGTAGCCGTTGGCTGGATCGAAAGGATCAAGAGTCGGATCGGAGGAGAACGGATCGGTTTCGTCGGTCACTGACGGGTCGATACAGCGCATCAACAGCTCACCCTGGCCAGGATGAGGCGCGACGAAAATCAGACCGTCCGCCTGTGGCATCGCCAGTTCAGCCAGATTGGTCTTCCTGCCGCCCGGAGTAAGCGCGATACGCTTTTCCATCGGCAATCCTGCTTGCTGGATGTACAACGCATACAGCCCGCAGCCGCCCGAATTTCCGAGCAGGATGATATTGTCGAAACCGCGCTGCTTCAGGAAAGCCATGCCTGCGGCAACGTCGTACAGTGCAAACTCGTGCTCAAGCTTGATGTCATTGCCAACTGAACGCGGTGATTGTGTCCAGGCAGCACAACCGGCCTCGATAAGGTCTGGAATCAGATAATGGCAAGCCATGAATTCCCGTGGATGCATGATGCAGACAACGGTTTTGGCCGCACCTCTCTGGTACAGTGTGCCCCCGGTAGCGGCCTTATCGGCAGTGCGCAGAACGACGTTGGTAGTCGCAGTGCCCTCAGGAATATTGCGCGGGTTCCAGTCCGTGTTCAGGAAGCCGGCTGTCACGGCGTCCTTGCTCATTTCCGGCACGGGAACATTAGTTTCTGCTGTCATGTGCATTTCCCCTTCGATCTGGCTTAATTCACTCATTAGACACAGTAGACTAAAATTTGACACATATGTCAAATACTATTTTCGAGTGATTTTCGGCAACTTATCTGGCTGAGACTTGAAAGAAATCGCGCAACGACTGCGTCACAGCACTAGCCACGATGCACAGACATAGCGGATAATTTGACACTTTCGTCAAATAACTAACTTAGGATATCTATGGCCAGGACGGCGACCAAAACCAATCTCGTGCCGCAGACGATCCTGGATGCTGCGTCTAAACTGTTTCTGCAACAAGGATTCGGCGGCACCACCATGCAAGATATCGCCGAGGAACTCGGAGTAACGCGCACGGCGGTCTACTATTACTACAAGAACAAAGAAGAAATCCTCACCAGCCTGACGAAGGGGGTGACACTGTTTGCCAATCAGTTGGCCACTCAACTGGTAGAACAAGTCAACGATCCGCTTGCGTCTCTGCGCGGGCTGACCATCCAGCACACCAAACTGATCTTGTCGCACCCGGCACAATTCCGAGTGGTGGAGCACAGCGAGAATTTTCTGATGCCAGAACAACGCTATGAAGCCGAGACCGCACGGCGAACATTGTTTGAAAATTTCAGCAAGGTCATAGAGAGAGGCGTCAGTTCCGGTCACTTCCGATTAGTCGATCCCAGTATCACGGCGTTTTCGATTATCGGCATGTGTAACTGGTCGGCCTGGTGGTTCAACAAAGACGGCCGCAAGACCATCGACGACGTGGCTGAAAGCATCGCCGATCTGGCGATCAATGCAGTTCAGCGCGACGAAACGCGACGCCCTCGCGGCAATAATGTCAGTGAATCCCTAAGGGTCATGCAGGAAGAGTTGGATTACTTGAAGCAGTCGATGCCAGGGCAATAGTACCTGGCTCGCCATCGCGCATTTACCTATCTCCAGCAATTCATTGAGGATTCACCAGGGCCTCCTTTCGGTGGCCCCGAGGGAACGATTAAATAGAGGAGCCAGCTGATGCAACTTCGCTTCCTAGCGACGGTTTCCAGTTTGCAAGTGGTGTGAGGAAATGTAGGATAAAGCGGCGCTCCATGAACGCCCAACGACCCTCGCGTTTTTCAAATCGGTCGTGATATTGACCGCTGATCTGCACCTGCCCCATTTCCACATGGGAGCAAAGGCAATCGACGGCTGCCCGACCCGTAGCCGTATTCCCATCAATATCTATCAATGGATTGGCCATCCAATGATGCATGTGCGGCATCGCTTCCCAGTTTTTCCGGGCAGATTCCAAAATGGCCTCTACCCCCTCAAAGCTACCGAAAGCGTCGCCCAACAATAAGCGTGCGCCGTCGTGCCAGATGCCGCGAAGCATGGTCTCGTCATGGTTATCGAATGCCTGGGCATATTCAGATATCAGGCGTTCGATAGCGAAGCGGCTTTCCAATGCGTCCAGGCGCGCTGTGATTTCTTGATTGCTCATAAATATCTCTTTCAGTTGCGTTTCAAATATGTTTAAAAATCGGTGGAGACAGAAAGGGAGCGCCAGCGTTTGACTTCGCCGGCGACATGTAGCAACTTATCCTCGACAACCTTTAGCGCATCCGCGCCGGCGATGAAGCGCAGCGGCGGTGAGGCTTCGTCCGCGAGATATACCAAGGCTTGCCCCAATTTATCGGGGTCACCAACCTGATTGTGGTTACGCGCCTCAAACACTGCCTTGGCTTTGGCGCGATGCTCCGCGTAGTCGTCAATAGCGCCACTGCCGTATTTCAGCATGCGGTCGTCCAGGAAATCGGTGCGGAAAGCTCCCGGTTCGACAATCGTCAGCTTGATGCCAAAGCCGGCAATTTCCTGCTCCAGCGATTCGGAAAATCCCTCGATTGCAAATTTGCTGGCGGAGTACATGGAAGCACCGGCAACGCCTTTGAATCCGCCATTGGAAGACATGTTGATCAGATATCCTGCACGCTGGCGGCGCATCACCGGCAGCACTGCTCGAGTAACATTAAAGGTTCCCAGAACGTTGGTGGCAAGCTGCCGTTCGATGGCGCCCGCCTCGATTTCTTCAAACGGCCCGAACTGGCCGTATCCAGCGTTATTGACCAGTACGTCAATGCGGCCAAAGCGCGCCAGTGCGGCATCCGCAGCTGCTGCCGCTTGCGCCGGATCACGGATGTCCAGTTGTGCCGTCAGCACCTGGTCCGCATATGCTGCGTATGTTGTCCGCAGCCGATCCAGATCGATGTCAGTGGCGACGACCTTGTGTCCGGCAGCCAGTGCAGCCTTAGCTATTCCGGCACCGATTCCTCCCGCGCTACCAGTGATAAACCAGATCTTGTTCATAGCGGCATCTCCTTTTCTATCCAGTCCAATACCGATGTATGGCGTGGTGCCCAACCCAGTTGCTGACGCGCGCGTTTGGCGCGGACACGGCTGTTAGAGCCAAACGTGTAGTAGGCATGCATTTCGCCCCACTGCAGCACCGCGTCCTCCGCGCTCAAAAACTCAACCGGACCGAGCTTGAGTCGCCGAGCAAGTGCGATGCCAATTTCGCCAAAAGAAGCTTCGCCATTTTCGATAAAGTAGTAAGAACCGGCAGGCGCTTTCTTCACGGCCAGCAAATACAGATCCACCACATCTTCAATATGCACGTTCGACCAGCGGTTAACACCTTTACCGACAATTCGCACGACGCCATTTTCATGTGCTCTGTCGACCAGAAACGGGATCTGGAAACTGCGCTTGGTTAACCCGGTCCCGGTGCCGTAGATATTGCTAGGGCAAATAACCACTGTACGGATGCCGTCTCCGGCGGCGGCAAGAACGCGCAATTCGATATCGCGCCGCGGCTGTTTCAAAGGCTCGACGACGAGAGGCGTATCTTCGTCAAAGATGGCATCCGAAACCCGGTTTCCGCGCGCATCATCGCCAATGACACTCGATCCGCTGGTATGCAGCAGCGGTTTTCCGGAACCGCGCAGACCTTCAATCAATGCTTCAACCGCCGGCAGATGATCGCTGGCGGCCAGGTTGATCACGCCGTCGGAACTGCGCGCTTCGCGCAGCAGCAGCTCGTAATCGTCCAGACTGCCGAGTACGGGCTCAATGCCAAGGCCCCGCAGTTGCTCGGCTTTGCCGGCGTCGCGCACCAGGCCCCGTACCTGATGGCCAGCCAGGAGCAATTGACGGGAAACCGAACCGCCAATGTATCCATTGGCTCCAGTAACAAATATATTCATGCTGTAATCCTTTGATTGAAATGTAATTGGTGTGGCTGGCGCCTCGAAATTCGATTCGAGGCTATCCTTGAAGCGCACGTTAGACCGGCAGCAGCGTCGTCTGGTGAGCCACCAGCTTCCAGGCGCCAGCTTCTCGTCGCCACACGACGACAAAGCGGGAATTCAAGCTGCGGGGGAAACCTCGGATAGTGGCTTCCATTTTTAAAATGCCGTTGATAATCATGCCGTCCTGGCCAACCGAAATAACTGATTCAATGCGACTTTCGGCACTCCTATAGATGACTGTCCCCAATCTGATCGTGTCGAGATATTCCTGCTTCCCGTCCAAAATCCCGCTTGAATGTACGTACTTCAGATCGTCCGAAAGCAATTCGGCGAGCGGCTCCGCTTTGGCACGTAGCATGAAGTCCCACCTAGCGGCTTCCAGCTCATGCGCGATTTCTGATAGTTGTTGTGATGCGGCGTTCATAGAATTTCCTTTGTGGCATTTGTTTAAAAATTTCACATTCGAAAGCTCGAAACGGTTTTAACGTAACCAACAAGCGTTCGTGCGAAGCGACATTCCGATGTGATAAAAGATAACCGTGTTCCGATTCTGGATAAAGTAGGCTAAAGTTCCCGACTATCTGGACAATGTGTCCGCACTGCAGATGACCGAATATGGATAGTTTTGCTATTAACACTTTTGTGCAGGCAGCTGATACGCGGAGCTTCGTCGCGGCCGGCCGTATTCTTGGTGTTTCAGCGTCAGGCGTCGGGAAAAGCATTACCCGGCTAGAAGAACGCCTTGGCGTGCGGTTGCTCAACCGCAGCACACGAAGCCTCACCTTGACAGCAGAAGGGGAGATGTTTTTAGAGCGTGCAAGACGTATCCTGGCTGAGATCGAAGCCGCCGAAGCCGAGCTTTCGCAGACAGTTGCTATGCCAAAGGGACGGCTGAGAATTGGGCTGCCAATGATAGGTGAACCGTTCTTATTGGTGTTCGCGGCTTTTCAAAAGCGCTATCCGGATGTCGAATTGGATCTCGATTTTGACAATAGGAAAGTTGACGTCATCGAAGACGGCTACGATGCCGTCATTCGAAGCGGCGATGTCGAAGATTCCCGACTGACGTCGCGTTTGCTTGGTAGCTTTCGCATGTTACTGGTTGGTGCGCCGGATTACTTCTCGCGCCGCGGGAAACCGCAGCATCCACGCGATCTTTCAGAACATGACTGTATTCAGTTCCGCATACCGAATTCCGGAAAACTACAAAATTGGCAATTGTGTCGCGATGCTGGCGATCCAGTTGTTCACGGCACAACCGTCATCACTTGCAACACAAACGAGGCACGACGGTGTTTCGCGCGCAACGGGATGGGTATTGCCTATATGTCTGATTTCTCGGTTCGAGACGATTTGACAGCAGGCACTTTGGTTACTGTGCTCGACGACTATACAACCGAAAAAAATACATTTCGTCTGTTGTGGCCTGCGGGGAAGTACATGACTCCAAAACTACGGGCGTTTATCGATTTTGTATGCGAGAACGTTCCACTTGAAAAATCCAAGTCTTAACTGACGTTTCGAGTTGCTTTGGAGGTGCGGGCCAGCAAAAAGATATTTTGTCTTGTTCCACCATCCCGGACACCGCCCCCTTGGTTCAAACATCTACCAGATTGAATCTCCTCGGATAACCACATCCGCTCCACCATCAATAAAAATTGTCTGGCCGGTGATGTGCCCATTCTTATCGCTGGCGAGCCAAGCCAGGAGCTCGGCTGCAGCGATTGGATCATAAGGTCCGCCCAACGGCATCGGCGTACCGGCAATGATCCTCTTCCGGGTATCCGGATCGTCGAACAGCCGCTTTAGCAATTCTGTCTTTACAAGCCCCGGTGCTATTGCGTTCAGCGGAATATTCGCACCGGCCCATTCTGCCTTCAGTGCATTACGGCGTATCCATCGCGAAAGGCCGCGTTTGGTGGTGGCATAGACAAACTTCTCTTCTGCGGCCTTCTCCATCGAGAAAGCTTCTGTACCTTCCAAGAGTGCGTTCAGTAATTGGGGATCGAAGGGATGCACCGACGTAATGGACGAAACAGCGACCGCTCGAGGTGCATCGGACGCAATCATAAGAGGGCGCAAACCTTCCAGCGTTGCAATTGCGCCGTAATAGTTCACGGCGACCGTGGCTGGACCGTTAATATCGATTCCTGCGACTGCCAGAATGGCATCGATGGTGCCGCCGCTAATCCTGGAGACCTGCTCGACCAGTGCGATCCGGCCATCGGCTGTGCTCAAGTCAGCGATCACCTCCGCATCGCGCAAATCAGCACCAATTACACGGTGTCCCCGGGATTCTAGTAAATTTTTTGTTTCGAGACCGATGCCGGAAGCGGCGCCGGTGATGACATAGGTTCTTGGCTTGATTGACATTGACTGCCTCCCGTTTGGATAGTTGACTAGGAGCGCCAAGTATAGGGAGTTCGCCATGTCTGATTAAGTGGGTTGGTGCTCCAGACTATGTGGACCAAATGGCTTTGGCCAACTGCCCAGTCGTGCCATTAAGAGACATCGCGCTCAGCCGAAAGAAGATCATCATTCTATGATTATTGCAGAATCAAATTTACTTCGTAATCGCATAATTTCACCCGTCGACTCGATATCAAACAGTTCATCAAATGCCGATCGTACTGTGAGTAGAAAAGTGCCTACGTTGTACAGAGATGCCGGAATATCGTCCAATTGGGGGCCGCGATACAGTTCGACGATTTCTCCATTCTCATTTTCTTTCACATAAGCTGCCAGGGAGCGAGGGGTACTATGCGTCGCAGCACTGGAGATACGATAAATACTGTCATAAATTGCGACGCATCCAACGTTTTTTGCGTACTCATAACTGTTAAATTCGGACGCGTTAACTGAATCAATCTTTGCTTTTAGTTCGTCACGAACTTCATCGGACGCATAATTTTTTATCTGCTCAAACAGCGCTTCTTTATGCTTATCCGCTACTTTGATCAATTTTTCACGCGCCTTCAAATCGGTATTGAAGTATTGGGGTATGAAGGATGGGTTTTTGCACACGTTCCCGAAAATAAAATATGCGTCTAGAAAATTCCGCATCGAGGCCATAACTTCAACGCTGAAACCGGCCTTAGATAACATGACCATCGACTCGCTAATCTCTAATAATCTCGCAAGCATGACGCAGGAAATTGCCCTCTGCTTTTCGACCTCCGTGACCTGACTGAATATCAAAACTGAGCTAAGACCGCTGTGACAGAGGTTGATTGCCTCCTCCACGATATCGAGGAGAGGTGTCAGAATCGTCGACAAACGTTTTGCTTCCACTTGTCCTTGGATCGACAGGAAGCCATTTCCTATAATTTTCATGGTTCTGATGTGTCTTTGCGTTAAGTTTGGCTATATGGTGCGTCACTCTTTAGATCCTTGCCATTCGTAAATTTTTGTTACGGTGACGTAGCAAAGAAATATACAGCCATACTTCCTGTTTTTTTGATATCAAATACATAATTTCCGCGAAAGGAATCGAGAATCGGCTCAGAATTTGGAGAATCCAATTCCCTTACCGACCATTCCTCGCTTCATTTTTAAAAAAACACGACAAACTGAGGCAGCTGGTGCAAAAACCGCGACAAATTAGGGCGCGAGCCAAAGTTAATATCAAAAAAGCGACTCAGGGTACGCATTGAGCCATTCTTAAGATGAGATCCGTGATCGCAAAGATCGCTCTCCGAAGACCCAAGGAAGCAAGCGTGCTACATTGAGAGAATCATCCAATGCTCGGTGATGTGCGCCCTCGAGAGCCAATCCCGCCAGATCGCACGCCTTTGCCATACCGACCTCTTTTCCGATTCGCTGGGATTTTGCGAACAACCGTTTAGCGTTTTGGTGTGGCATTTCAATGGGCTGAACGATACCGTGCAAGATACTATCGCGTTCAATTTGCCGACGATCATATTCCCCCCAGCTACACCAGGTCGAGTTCGCCGTCCGATGTCGATCAACGAATTGACGCAACATCTCGGCAGCAACATGAAACTGCGGAGCCGCATCAACATCCTTCTGCTGGATGCCCGTTAAGTTCGTGCAAAATGCCGTGAGGTGGCAGTTTAGGATAGGTTGTACGAATGACTGAAACCGATCAATCACGACTCCTTCGCCGTCGACCCAACATGCGCCGATCTCGATCGTTTCCATGGCTTCCACCGCAATTTCCCCATCGTCGGAACAAGTCGCTTCGAGATCAACGACCAGAATATTTTTCATAGTTAGCTCGCGGTGCTCGACCATATTGTTCGCTGTTCAGACAAATTAATCTCGACTTCGCCGATGGTCGCATCCACATATTGTGGGTCATTTGAGCACCTGCATATGTAGTGCTTTCGACCATCACTGCTGATGCATTCGACAATTTCAACAATCGAATTAATTTTATATTCAGCGTTGTTGGATCTATTCGTTTGAACGCTAATTCGTACATTGATCGTGTCGTCTCGTTGAATAAGCTGCAGTACATTCTCAATGTCATCAACAATAAAGCGTGACCACGACTGGCCGACTTCGTGCTTATCACGCAAAACGATATCAACATGAAAGATGGCTACATTCAATGGAATTTCAACGCACGCAAATTGGCGAAGACCGGGTTGATTCATGAAGGACCCAAGCGGGTTTCTACTGTAGGTGCATTCCCAAGCTTCATCAATCTGCAACATCATAGGTCTTCTTTTTAATAATCAAAAATATCCAACAAAGTCCGACGGAACTAAGTTGACGCGAATTTAGTGACATTCATCAGTCCTGAGCCGTCCCTTGCACGGCATGTCGCGGCAACCAAGGAGAAACAGCCACCAATCCTCAGACAACTAATAGAATCCAATGGATCGGGATCGAACGCTTTTAGTGCGGCGTCGATCAAAATCGGAAACCAGCAATTCGTTCCGGTTATCACCTGCAGCACTACCCAATGCATCAAGCAATAGCTTGCGTACTTCACGCGGCGACGCACTCGCGATTTCGTCGAGCGTATCGTCCGAAAGCGTTCTTGAAAAACACTTCCCCCATTCCTCATGCTCCAGCAACGAGCAGTAGATATTTTTTGCAATATCGCGTGCCTGCAATCGCGTCGGTGGCGGAATCGTGAATACTGTAAATCGCGACAGAAGTGGCTGCTCAATCTCGGCAGCATTATTGGCGGTCGCGATCCAGATAATGTGCGACAAATCGATTGGGATCGAAATTGCTTCATCCTTGAATCTTTTCGCAGTGTCCGTTTCCAGAAGTGTATACAGATGGGCGCGCGGGTCATGATGCATCCCAGAGGGCACTTTGTCGATTTCGTCGAGAAGGCCCACAGGATTGATCATATCTTTCAGCGCAATTTCGTTGAACAAGAGCCCCGGACGCCCATTCGCCCAAGACATGTCACTTCCACCGATTGCGAAACCCGCCGTCAGACTATTCATACGAATTTCAAAAAAATTGGTTTGTACCGTCTCTGCCAATGCTTTAGCAAACGCCGTTTTTCCGATCCCGGGCTCTCCTAGCAAAAGCATCGGTGGCGACTGCGCAATTGAGGTGCCCGCAAGTCGTGCAAGTGCAGCTCTTCGTGCGATCGCATCTATCACCTCGTAAAAATTCGGGAAGCATGTCCGCAAATTAATAAGGGCTTCCACGCTGGGGGCTAAGGCGAATTTTCTGTCGGGCCCCAAGTTGCTCAGTTGATCCAAGTTTCGTTGAAGGATCACTCTGACATCGGTTGGCTGCAGGAGTATCTTGTCGAAAATTTCTTCAAAATCCACCGGGTCATAAAGGCGGCGATAACCTCCGCCTGATTTCACATTCGGCTCTTTTGCTTTTTCAACTTGAAAACCATAGTGGCCGACGCTCCCGTTCCATTCTTTCGCAGGCGCTGCAGAATACATATGGCCGACCTCAACCAATTCCCGTCTAAATTCCGAAAATGTCACGATTTTGGGCGGTTTGACGGCAGGTATCGGCGGCCCGTGCTTAGAAATATGCGCCGACGTTTCGTAAACATCCAAACACAGCACGATTAATTCGACTTGGGTCGACATCGCTGGCGACGCGACTTTGGAATCGACGAGAGCGTCATGGTTTGCCAGGAGCACATAGATTGCAGCGCGTCGGTCATCAAATGTACCGCTATACTCCTCGCCAATAATTTCTACCTGATCAAAGTTATCTAAAACAAATTCTCTGATTCTCGCGAACGCAAGAAAGTCAATACGCCCAAGCGTCGAAAGGTCTAAGTAAAACTTCGATCGCGGATGGCGAATCAACAAAAACAGATGGTCTTCGTTCGCTAGCATGCGAAGGATATCTACATCTTGAATAACGATTGCGATTTTTGATTTCATTTATTGAGATGTTCATTACAACGAAAATGTTTCGTTTTTGAGGTCGTTGCAACGATCCAAATAAATTGAATGCTCGGATCTCACAGCGTCGTTCTTATTTGATGCCCCACATTTTGTCATTCACGTAGGCTGATTAGTTCGCTCGTCTATGAGATCGCTGATAAACTATTTTTTGAATTCTCGCTGCTCTATTAAATAACTGTTTGAGTGAAAACCTAAACATCCCCACATCGCTGACGGCATTTTTCGTCCGGAATTGGGGGGGGGAAATGCAATTACGTTTTCAAACAATGATAAATCAATAGAGCTCATTTGTCACTCATAGTACGTGCACTTATAAGACGTGTACTTATAGAGCGTGGCTATATATAGGTCGAAACCATAAGCTCAGCCCGTTGAACAAAAAATAATTTCCCATGGAATACGACCCACTTCAGCTATTTGGACAACAGCTCATCAAGCTTCGTAAGGCACGCGGCTGGTCGCAGGAAAAATTGGCATTGGAAAGTGGGCTTGCTCGATCTTACATAGGCGGAATTGAGCGAGGACAACGCAATCTGGCACTACTTAATATTTGCGTCCTCGCGAATACTCTCGATGTAGCCCCTAAAGAAATGCTCAATTTTTTTGAATAGGGGCATGGTTCTATATCAAGCACGAACAAAATACGAATAGCGCAAGCGAGCAATGCAGATCGCTGTCAAAACTAATTGCAATTGACATATATCGCTTAGAAACTACGCCCCCCGTTCCCAAGGGGGTTTTGCCGCGTAGTAGCTAAAAGTTTGTTGGGTGAGATGCAACCTGAGCTATGGACAAATTTGTGCCGAATTTCACAAAAAATTGGCAGTTTCCATGGACACTCGCCAATTGCCTGAACCCCTAATATCTATGCGGCGTCCCGAGCATGTCCATACGGCGCCAACTAACCGGTGTCGCATGGATTGGCGTTGCCGTGGGGACGTTTCAAACGCACGGTCAGTTGCCAGCGCGCACCTGCCTGAACCGGGGTCTGGGTCTGGGTCTGGGTCTGGGTCTGGGTCTGGGTCTGGGTCTGGGTCTGGGTCTGGGTCTGGGTCTGGGTCTGGGCCTGGGTCTGAGCCGAAAGCTGCTGGCCTGTTGTCTGATACCAGCCCAGCGCCAGACGCCCGGGAACGACGGGTGATTCGCCATCCTGATCCAGCACTTTTTCCACTGCAAAAGTAAAACGGACACCGGTCTCGAAATAGGCCGGCAAGCTGTCGACCGTGCCGATCACGGTGATGTCACGCCTCTCCCACTCCGGCGCTAACTCATGCTGCAAATAATAATGGGCAAACAGTCCAGCCCAGGCAATGCCGAACAAGGCGCCGGCCAGCAGGTTTGCGACAGATTTGAGATGGGGATAAGGGATCTTGTATGAGATCTTGCAAGTGGCTGCAGCGGACAATACCGCCAGCGCCAGCAAACAGCAAAGTAGCCAAACCGCAGGCAATGCCGCCATAGTTTGCAAAAAGACAACACCAAGGGCAAAACCGATGACAGCGCTGCGCATGCTCGCCGCCTGCTTGCGTTACTTAGCCAGCGCCGCCAGACGCGGTAAAGCTGCGCGGGCATTGGCGGCAGTTGCCTGCGCAAGTTCATCTGGCGCAATCCCGCGCAACTCAGCCAGCACGGCGCCGATACGGGGAATTTCCTGCGGCTGGTTGATGTGCGGATGCAGCCAGGAAGGCGACATATCGGGCGCATCGGTCTCCAGCACCAGCGCCGCCAATGGCAATTCAACCGCCAGCCGGCGGATTTGCAGCGCCCGCGTAAACGTCATCGCACCGCCGAAACCGAGCCGGAAGCCCAAGCCGATGAACGCTTGCGCTTGCTGGAAACTGCCGTTGAACGCATGCGCTATGCCGCCCGGCACTTTGATCCGGCGCAAATGCTTGAGCAGGATGTCTTGCGAGCGCCGCACATGCAGCAACACCGGCAAATCGAATTCGCGCGCCAGTTTCAACTGCTCGACGTAAAAGTGCTCCTGCTTGTCACGCATGGGGCCGCTCCCCAGGCCGGGGACAAAAAAATCGAGGCCGATTTCGCCGATCGCTACAAAACGCGAATCGGCCAGCGCGCTGGTGATCGCCGCTCGCAACGCCAGCAAATCGGCTTCATCGGCCTGCGGCACGTACATAGGATGGATGCCCAGCGCATAAGCGCAATTCGGCAGTTTGGCGGCGAGCGCCTTGACCGTGGCGAAATTGGCGCGTTCCACCGCCGGAATCACAATCCAACTGACGTTCTGCTGCGCCGCCGCTGCCGCGACCAGCGCCTGTTCGCCGCCGAATTCAGCGGCGTCGAGATGGCAGTGAGTGTCTATCCACATTGGAGGTCTTTTCAAAAAGGAGAAGCGCAGCTTGATAGGTTGTCATCCTAGCACGCACTGAGAATGCCTTACATAAGCATCCTCCATAAACAATCCCATCGCTCCGGCCCAGAGCCTGATAACATAATGCCAAAAAGTATTTGTCAGAAAGCACCATAGATGTCCATACCGTCAATCCCGTTCGACCAGCGCGAATTCCGCAATGCCCTGGGCACCTTCACCACCGGCGTTACCATCATCACCGCTTGCCAGGCCGACGGCAAACTGGTTGGCGTCACCGCCAACAGCTTCAATTCGGTCTCACTCGATCCGCCGCTGGTATTGTGGAGCTTGTCGAAATCGTCCAACAGCCTGGCGGCTTTCGAAGCCGCCGAATATTGGGCGGTACATATCCTGTCGCACGATCAGGACCAGCTAGCCACCCATTTCAGCAAACGAGCCCACGACAAATTCGCCGGCCTCAAGCTGGAAGCCGGCATGGGCGGCGCGCCGCTGCTGACCGGCTGCACCACCCGCATGCAGTGCAAGACCGCCTATCGCTACGATGGCGGCGACCATATCATCATGGTCGGCGAAGTCATGCATTTTGAACATTCCGATATCGCGCCCCTGGTTTACCAGCGCGGCAACTACGCCATCGCCACCCGCAAGGAACTGGCCGATGAAGCGGAAGCCTTGATCAAGGCCACCGCCGCCTCCGACAGTTTCGATGAAAATTCGATGAGCTATCTGCTCGGCAGCGCCTATTTTCATTTATACGGAAAGCTGCGCGAATTCGGCGCCCTGCAAGGTTTGAACGATGCCGAGTTTTTCGTGCTGAACACCCTGGCCGCACGCAACGGCCGCAGCCTGGCCGAGTTGAACCGTCTATTCGTCTACGCCGGCCACACGCCGCTGATCAATGTGCTGGACGACATGACCGCGCGCGGCTTGCTGCAAGTGGTGGTGGATCAGGGCGAGCGCAACGAGCGCGGCCTGTTTTACCTGACCAGCATCGGTCACGAACTGGCGCAAAAAATCGCCAGTGCCGGCCGGCAAACCGAACAAGCTTTGCTGAACAGCCTGGGCGCAGTCGACACCGTCGCCTTGCGTACCCTGCTGCGGCGTTTCATCACACTCACCGATGAAGGCAAGCTGCCGGGCGAATGAGCTGTGAACCTGGGGCGGCAATGTACTACACTGAAATTACTACACTGAATTTCTACCCATGATGGATTGCCGACAGCGCCAATGAACATCCGTTTCCTCGAAACCTTCGTCTGGCTGGCGAAGTTGAAAAACTTCCGGCTGACGGCGGAAAAACTGCACACCACCCAAGCCGCGGTATCGAGCCGCATCGCCACGTTGGAGCAGGATTTCGGCGTGCGCCTGTTCGATCGCGGCGCGCGTGAAGTGGCGCTCACCACCGATGGCAGCAAAGCTTTGGTCTACGCCGAACGGATCGTCAAGCTGATGCGTGAAATGAAGGATGACATGTCGGCGCGGGATAACTATTCGGGCGTGCTGCGGATAGGTGTGATCGAATCGATCGTGCATAGCTGGTTCCCGGATCTGATCGGCCGCATCCACAAACTGTTTCCGCAACTGGAAATCGAAATCGCCAGCGACACTACTATCCATCTGCGCGAGCAGTTCAGCAAAGGCGATCTCGATCTGGTGCTGCAGGCAGAGCCGGTGATCGCGCCCAACATCCGCAATCTCAAACTGTGCGAACTGCCGATGCGCTGGGTTGGCAGCAGCAAGCTGGAGATCGGCAATGAAACCCTGAGCCTGTCCGATCTGGCGGCTTTCCCGCTGGTCAGCTTCGCCCGCAATTCCGGCCCCCACACCATCATCGAACAACTGTTTTCTAACAGCGAACGCGGCTCGCTGCACATTAATTGCATTACCTCGGTGGCAACCATGATACGGCTGGTCAGCGATGGTTTCGGCGTCGCTGCGGTGCCGCCTGCCATCATCCAGCGCGAACTGAACGACGGCAGCCTGCAGCTGCTGCGGGTCGACGCCGATTTCCCGGCCTTGCTGCTGATGGCCTCGTTTCGCAACGATCCGGAAAACGCCTTGACCGAAACAATTGCCAGCATCGCTCAGGAAACCGCCTCAGAATTCGCACTGAATTGGGGCCCGGAAATCGCTCGACTGCCTTCCGGCCCGCTGGAACTGCCTTTCCCGCCTGTCTAAACCGACAACGCACTATCAGGGTGCGGCGTTCTCTATAACGCCTCGCTTTTGCTCATAAGATTTTCCAATCAATTGCGCTGACAATTTCTTGTTGGACAGCCGCGCATTGGCTACGCATACTCGATTCATCCGGTTTCGGGATGCAGCGCCGCCACAAGCGGCCCGGCAGCAGCCTTCCGGTCAAACTTCCCGGCGACGGCCGTCATCGAAACGCCGCGCCATCCTTCGCCTTCGATATGTCCATTTCGACATTCTTCGTTGCGGAGCAGAATCTATTACATGCAAGGTGACATCACATGAGCAACGCCATGAGCAACACCATCAGCAGCGCCGACACATTGGAAGATACCTACAGGAAAATCGCCTGGCGGTTGATCCCCTTCCTGGTTTTCCTGTTCGTGCTGGCCTGGATCGACCGGGTCAACGTCGGCTTTGCCAAACTGCAAATGTTGCAGGACCTGCAATTCAGCGAAGCTATCTACGGCCTCGGCGCCGGCATCTTTTTTATCGGCTATTTCCTGTTTGAAGTCCCTAGCAATCTGTTGCTGGAAAAAATCGGCGCCCGCAAAACCCTGGCCCGCATCACCATCCTCTGGGGCCTGACCTCGATGGCGATGGTGTATGTCAAGACGCCGACTACGTTTTATGTGATCCGCTTTTTCCTGGGCGTGTTCGAAGCCGGCTTTTTCCCTGGCGTGGTGCTGTACCTGACCTACTGGTTCCCAGCCGCACGGCGGGCTCGTGTCAACGGCTTGTTCATGACCTCGTTCGCCATCGCCGGTGTAGTCGGCGGGCCGATTGCGGGTTTCATCATGAGCCGCATGGATGGCGTCGGCCATTACGCCAACTGGCAATGGCTGTTTTTGCTGGAAGGCATACCGTCGGTGCTGGCCGGCGTCATGGTGCTGTTGTACCTGCCGGAAAAACCGCGCAACGCCAAATGGCTGAGCCAGGCTGAGCAACAGGCGGTAAGCAATGCACTGGCGCTGGAAAATCATGACCATAAGCATGCTTCGCTACGCGACGCCTGCCGCAACTACCGGGTCTGGATCTGCGCCGCCGTGTATTTCTGCGTGGTCAGCGGCAATGCCACGATCGCCTTCTGGTCGCCATCCATCATCAAGGAAATCGGCGTCGCCGGCAATCTGCAGATCGGCCTGATCTCGGCAGTTCCTTTCCTGGCCGGCACCATCGCCATGATCTGGAACGGCATTCATTCCGACCAAAGCGGCGAGCGGCGCCTGCACTGTGCGTTGGCGACACTGGTGGCCAGCATCGGCCTGATACTGACCGGCTTTTTCATCGGCAATGCGGTGCTGGCGCTGTGTGCGCTGACGCTGGCGGCGATCGGAATCCTGGCGGCGTTCCCGGTGTTCTGGTCGATTCCTGCGGCGTTCCTGACCGGCACTGCAGCCGCCGGCGGCATTGCGTTGATCAATTCGATCGGCAACCTGGCAGGTTTTGCCGCGCCGTATCTGATCGGCTCCCTGAAAACCTCCACCGGCAGCGTCGCTTCGGGCCTCTACTTCGTGGCGGCGCTGGAATTCTGCGCCACGATCCTGGTGTTGCTGTTCATCAAAAAAGTCCGATAAAGCTGCCTCAAATCAGCTGCGTCAAATCCATCTTGAACCCATGCCGGCCGGCATTCAAGCCAGCCGGCCGCCTCTTTAAAACTGAAATCATCATGCACATCTCTTTTCAAATCGCGACCGAGCAAGGCTCGCGTCAACTCGACACCGATATCCATACCCTGATCGTGGCCGGCTGGGCCGGGCGCGACCACGCCGCCATCGAACATCACATTGAAGAACTGGCCGCGCTCGGCATCTCCCGCCCCAGCGCAGTGCCGCTGTATTACCGCATCGCCAGCAACCAGCTGACTCAGGCGTCGCAAGTCCAGGTAGTCGGCCCGGATTCATCGGGTGAAGTGGAAACCTTTGTCTTTGCCGCCGACGGCGAGCTGTATGTCAGCATCGCCTCCGACCACACCGACCGCAAGCTGGAAGCGCATAGCGTGGCGCTGTCGAAACAGGCCTGCGTGAAACCGGTCGCCAGCGACGCCTGGCGGCTAGCCGAAGTAGCCGACTATTGGGATGAACTGGTGATCCGTTCCTACATCGAAGAAGACGGTGAACAACGGCTGTATCAGGAAGGGCCGCTGGCCTCGCTACGCACCCCGCAGGATCTGATCGCCGGTTACACCAATGGCGCCGCCATGCTACCGCCAGGCAGCGGCATGACCTGCGGCACCGTCGCCGCCATCGGCGGCATCCGTCCGGCGCCGTCATTTACAATGGAGCTGTTCGATCCACGCCGGCAACGCACGCTGCGCCATCACTACCAGGTTGAAGTGCTGCCGGAAGTTGCCTGATGCAGATATTGGATTTCACTAATTTTATCGAGGTCGCATGACTACCACGCTCCCTACCCTGAACCAGCTATCCGAAGCGCTACACCAGAACCGCATCAGCTCGGCAGCCCTCACCGAAGCCGCGCTGCAACGCGCGCAGGAGCCGTCCGGCGAAGGCAGCCGGGTGTTCACCGAAATCTACGCAACAGCAGCAAGGGCGGCGGCGCAAGCCTCCGATCTGCTGCGCGCCAGCGGCCAGGCCCGCTCGCCGATAGACGGCTTGCCGATCTCGGTCAAGGATTTGTTCGATGTCGCCGGCAGCACCACCCGCGCCGGCTCGATAGCGCTGCGCGACGCCGCGCCGGCCAGCGTCAGCGCGCTGGTGGTGCAGCGCCTGGTGGCAGCCGGCGCCGTCATCATCGGCCGCACCAACATGACCGAATTCGCCTACTCCGGCCTCGGCCTCAACCCGCACTACGGCACCCCGCGCAATCCCTGGGATAGAGCCAACGGCCGCATCCCGGGCGGCTCTTCCTCCGGCGCGGCGGTTTCAGTCAGCGACGGCATGGCGGCCGCCGCCATCGGTTCCGACACCGGCGGTTCCGTGCGGATTCCGGCCGCGCTGTGCGGCCTGACCGGCTTCAAGCCAACCGCACGCAGGGTCTCGCTGCAAGGCGTATTGCCGCTCTCGACGCAACTCGATTCGATAGGCCCGATCGCCAACAGCGTCGCCTGTTGCGCCACACTCGACGCCATCCTGGCCGGCGAACCGATACCGGCGCTGCGGCCATTTGCGCTGCGCGGCCTGCGCCTGGCGTTGCCGACCACGTTGGTGCTGGACGGCGTCGACAGCCAGGTCGCCGCAGCTTTTGCCAAGGCGCGCCAGCGGCTGCAAGCGGCCGGCGCGCTGATCGAAGAGATCGAGATCCCTGAATTTACAGCGCTGGGAGCGATCAATGCCAAAGGTGGTTTTACCGGCACCGAAGCCTATGCCTGGCATCGCAGCCTGATTGCCGAACGCGGCGCCGCCTACGATCCACGCGTGATTTCGCGCATCTTGCGCGGCAAGGAAATCAGCGCCGCCGATTTGATTGACCTGTTCGCGGCACGCAAGCAATGGATCGCCGCAGTCGAAGACAGGATCGCCGGCTACGATGCGCTGCTGCTGCCGACCGTGCCCATCGTGGCGCCGGCCATCGCCGCACTGGAAGCCAGCGACGACGCCTATCACGCCGCTAACGGCATGATCTTGCGCAATCCATCGGTGATCAATTTCCTCGACGGCTGCGCGCTTTCCTTACCTTGCCATGCCGCCGGCGAGGCGCCGGTTGGGTTGATGCTGGCCGCTGCGGGCGGCAATGATCGCAAGATCCTGGAAATTGGCTTGGCGGTGGAAGCGGCGTTGGCAGCTGCCTGAATCAAATCCTGGATGAGCAAACAAAACGCCGGATCAAATAACTTGATCCGGCGTTTTGTCAGCGCATGCCAATCAGTGATCAACCACCAACCTGGCCACCTGTAACACTTCGCCACTGCTCGCATTCTGGACAAAGGCAACGATGCCCAAACGGTCGGCGCGGACATCGGTTCCAATGCTGTCGAGCGCGATCTTTTCATTGATCTGCACCGCCCCGTCCTTCAGCGCAAACGGACCCAGCCAGCGCCGCACGACATAATCGTGATGCAAGGTCACGCCGTCATTCTCGCCAGCCGCCACCTTGGAGACCAATTGGTTTTCGTAGACCGCAATGTAAGCGTTGTGGCTGTCCTTGGAAGGCTGGCGCAGCTTGACCTTGGTCGACAATGCGAAAGTACGCAACGCCGTGCCCGACAATGTGATCGCAATATCGGCCGCCGATGGCTGCTCTGTAATTTTGCCGATCGCGGCATAAAAGTCGCTCTTCGTACTCCAATGCCTTAACTCACGGCCGCCGGCAAAGATTTCTGGTGTATACACCACGCGCTTACCGGTAAACGCCGCCAGCTCCTGCTGTCGCACAGTGAAACGATGATCGCCGAACCTGTCCTTCCAGCCCAGGTTATCCCAATAATCGACATGCAGCGCCAGCGGTACAACCCGCTCTGGCTTGGCGTGAGCACCCAGCTCGGACAGCCATTGGTCGGCCGGCGGGCAACTATTACAGCCTTCGCTGGAATACAGTTCGACCAGCGCCACCCGGTTGGGCGGGCTCTGCGCGCTGTAGTCCAGCGCATGGGCGGCGGACGAAATACCCAACGCAAGCGCACTTAGCGCCAAATTCTTTGCGACATTGACAAGGATTTGCACCGGAGTCTCCTGGCTGATTATGTGTCTGTTAGTCGCCCTACCCGCTATTTCCTTACAACGCAGCCCCAGCTCAAGAAAAACTCCCTACGGCGCCCGATATAAATTAATCACATCGCGCTCGACCCGCACCAGGTTTTGCCCGGCATCCACTACAAATTCAGCGCCGTTAAAAGACGGCCTGGTCAGCAGCAATATGGCGTCGGCAATTTCCGTGATCGGCGCGATATAACCGAGCGGCGTCGAGTGAGCCGAAGCATAGTCGAAATCGGCCTGGCTCTGATCCCCGCTGTTCATCATCAAGCCGGGATACAGGGCATTGACCCGCAGCACCGGCGCCGCCGACATCGCCAGCATCGCGGTCAGGTTGCCCAATGCAGCCTTGGCCACGGTGTAGCTGAAATCGTCGGGATGGAAATTGGCGCGCACCTTCTGGTCCACCACATTGATCACCACGCCTTGCTGTGCGCGCTGTTTGGCATGCTGATGAAAAGCCTGCGTCAGCAGCAACGGCGCCCGGCAGTTCACCTGCCACGAGCGCTCCAGATCGTCCAGCACAAAATCGGCCAACGCATCCGGGAAAAAGATCGCAGCGCAATTCACCAATACATCCAGCCGGCCGAAACGGGCATAGATAGCCGCCATCATCGCCGTCAGCTGCTCCGGCGCTTGCAGGTCGGCCTGCTGGGCGACGGCAACACCGCCGCCAGCCTCGATCGCCTGCACCGTATCCAGCGCCTCTTGCTGCGAACTGCCGTAATGCACCACCACGGCATAACCGGCTTGCGCAAAGCGCTCAGCAACCACCCGCCCGACGCGCCTGGCGGCGCCGGTAATCAGCACCACGGGCGAAGTTACGTCATTCGTTACGTCATTCGTTACGCCGGTCTTGGCCGGCTTCGCATGTTTATTCAATTTTTGACGGCGGTGGAGACGGTAATTGCGGCGTGACGGTCCATGAATGTCGCCAGCCGCACATCAAGGTCGGTAACGCCATTGGCGTCATGGGTAGTCAGCACCACTTCCACCCGGTTATAGACATTCGCCCACTCTGGATGATGGTCCATCTTTTCCGCCAGCAAGGCCACCTGGGTCATGAAACCGAAGGCGGCGTTGAAGTCGGCGAACTTAAAAGTCTTGTGAATCGCATCACGACCATCCACGGCGGTCCAGCTGGGCAGGTTTTGAAGTGCGGCTGCAGCGCCGATATAAGTAGAGCTTGGCATTGAAGTATCCGTTCGTGAAAACTTCAATTCTATAACTGGAAGGGTTGGAATGCTTGAAAGATACGGTGTGTGGGCTTATTTTAGTAGTGATGACGTTAGTTGCAGGAGGGGTTAGGCCTCATCGTGCGCGCTCCAAGGCAACCTTGACGCCAAGACCAACAAGCGCGGCACCGGCAAACTGCTGAAAGCGCTGGAAAAACCTTGGCTTGGCCAGAAGCCAATGCCGTGCACGACCGCCAAGCGCGGCGGTACAGAGGTTTACCGCTGTGCCCGATGCGATGGAGACTAGGCCAAGAATGGCTGCTTGTAGCCCAGGATTGCCCAGAGACGGATTTATGAACTGAGGAAGGATAGCGAGAAAGAAGAGAGCTACCTTTGGGTTCAGCAGATTGGATACAGCGCCCTGTGCGAAAGGTGATGCCCGACGGTTTCTGGATGGCTCCGCGGCGACAGAGACAGGGCTGCGCAGCATTTGCCAACCAAGCCAGCAGAGGTAGATAGCTCCGATGGCCTTTACAACGACGAATGCCGTCGGGACTGATGCCAGAAACGCGGTAATTCCAAAGGTTGCGGCCCCGACATGCACTAACGCCGCACAAGCGATGCCGGCACAAACCTGTGCCCCGGCCGATGCGCCCCGTGTGACTGAATTAGTCAGGATGCAGATGACGTCTGGCCCTGGAATCAGAGCGAAGCTCATATTGAGTAGCGCGAAAGCTAGGAGTGTGGAGAGTTCGATCATCTTGAGCCCTGACGTGATTTAAAGTTCATTTTGCAAAATTATATAGCACCCCGGCCCCACTCAAAAGGCGGATGCCGACGTTCCCAAACATAAGAAATTTACACATCGCGGAAGCGCCGACGAATATGGCCAAAACTGAGCTTTTAACCTCTCTTGGGGAGGGCATCTATGGCATCTGTGATGATGCAGGTAAGGACGGGCGCTTCACACGATTTCGACTATGAACATCCGCGCTTGCTGGGCTTCCTGACGTTCGGCCTTGATCGGCGCGTACCTCTCGGAATTGTAGAAGGCTTGCGCTTGGGCGAGAGTCGGAAACTCAAACACGCCGGCCATCGGCAGCGGCACCTCATCGCCCTCTAGAATCTGCGCAACAGGACCGAAATGTAGAATCTGTCCGCCCGCCTCTTTTAGCGCCGCCTGAAAGCGTGGAGCGAGCGCGGCCTGTTTGGCGGAGTCGATGACGCGTAGATTGACGTGTACGTATGCTGGCATTGTTTCCCCCATCAATAATGCATATACATTATTATGCGCGGATAGGGTTGTCAAGGAGGTAGACGTGAACGGTTTTGATCCAGAATCTTTGAAGGGCGTCGCAGCAGAGTGTCCGGGCTTCCAGGCTCGTGCAACGGCGCGCGCACTCACGCGATATTACAATGCGTGCTTCAAGCCACTTGGGCTGACGGCCGAGCAATTCAGCCTCTTGGTTGGGATCGGTGCGGCCGAGGGAACGACGCTGGTCGATCTTGCGGATAGGGCAGGGGTCGATCCGACTACCCTCAGCCGAAATGTTCAGAATCTGGAGAGCCGAGATTTGGTCCGCGCTAAAGGCGGACGTGGCTGCACTGGAAAGCGGCTAGCTCTGACACCATCTGGGCGTCAACTCGTGGTCGATGCGTTCCCGGTGTGGAATTGGGCCAAGGCGGAACTCGCCCGTCGCATGGGCGATGAAAAACTTCGTTCGGCAAGGCAGGCAATGGCGGAGCTGGCCAAAGCCGCAGAATCCTCATGTACATAATATGACCTTTGTGGGACGAAGCTCGAGATAACATTAGAAAGGCTAGTCAACGAGATCATCAACTTACAACTCTTCGCCCGGTGTTTTTTTTCCCGTAAATAAATGTTACTTTGGCGATTTTCCCATCGTGAACCTCATACATTGCAATCGCCTCCATGACACCCGGTCCTTCGGGCAGCGTGACGCGAACGCGCTCGTGGTCGATGACGGTATTTCCCATAACAATGCGCTTTACGATAATGCAATGCAAAATCGTATCGCTGAACCGTACCGTATAGCGCTTGCGCATTTCCTCCTTTCCCTTTGCCGACGGTGTGTTCGGAAATCCAAAAATCTCGACCTCGTCCGCAAACGTGGCAAGGAACGCATCCATGTCGCGCGCATTGTAGGCATCGATCTGTTTCCGGACGACTTCCTCGGCGGAGTTCGTCTCGACAGCTGATGCGGATTGAGACATCGCTAAAACGGGAAAAATCAATGGGGTATAGACGACTGATTTGAATATATTTTTAATGTCAGACTCCTTCTCGGGGTAAGTTGATCATCAACCATGGGCTTTGTCGTCACCAGATTAAGGTCGCAATTTATCGAACCGATATCCTGCGACTGGCAACTTTGAGGCGAATACGGAACAATCAATTGCCCAACCCTTTCTGCACCCGCCACGACAATGGCAATGTGAACAGCAGGATCGCCGCCAACGTTATCACAGCAGTGGGGACTCCAGCAACGTCACCCAGCCGGCCAAACAACACAGGTGATAGCGCCCCACCGCCTATGGTCCCGGTATAGAACAGCGCGAAAGTTTGCTCGCGTTTACCTGCGCCGGCCAATTCTGGCACCACACCATACAGTACCGAAGACGTCCCGTTCAAGGCAAGTCCCAGCAGCGGCAACATTGCCATCATTCCGGAAAGCGGCAACCAAACCGCTAGCAAGATCAACAGTGACGTGGCTGACTCTGTGAGCCACACCGTTTTCATCATGCCGATGCGCGCCCCCAGATAACCGCAAAACAACTTGCCGAACGCGCCGCCAACAAATAATAGCGACAGCGCCAAACCGATACCTGCGGTGCCGGCGCCTTTGCTTTTCAATAGGAACGGCAAGAAGGTTAGAAACCCCATCCGGACTGCGCTATCCAAAGTGCCGGTCAGCAGCAGCGCACGTAGCCCGCTGGCCGAACCGGTTCCAGTGATTGCCTTGACGGCTTTCCGCTTCTCGGGTGCCGCTTCGACCTGTCTCGGAATAAGCCACCAAAGCAGGCCCGCTGCGGCCAGGCCTAGCAACCCCATCAACGTAACACTGCTCTGCCAGCTCACGACAACGAGCGACAAACCCACTAGCCCCGGTATCAGGGTCTTGCCGATGTCGCCGGCAAAGTTGTATTGCGCCAGCGCCTCTTTGACCCCGCCGCCTGCCTCGTGAGTATCGGTGACGATTGAGGAAGCCAGCGGGTGCTGAGTACTGGCTCCCAAGCCACCCAGCAAAAGCGCAATTAGCAGTACCGTCAGGCCTCCTGCCTGGCCGGCGATCAGGTATGCGAAGCCAGCCAGCGCCGTCCCTCCCACCAGCATGCGTTCTCGCCCCCAGCGTTTTGCCAACCTACTCGCCACCAATTGAAAACTGGCCATCATGCCTGAATAGGATCCGCGGAGCAGCCCCACCAGCGCGTAGCTGATGGAAAATTGCTGCTGCCAGATGGGCAGCAGCACATAGATGAGATCGGTCAGGCCATCATGTATTGCGTGGGCGCCGCAGGCGGCTATCAGGGAACGGCGACGGACGGAAATGTCGGTGAAGTCCGAAGCACGGGAAGTTGATGCGATTTTCAGATCGTTCATTGTTCTGGGTGGCGGGAAATCGAGTGCGGCTAGCTTACTACTGTATGCCAGCCTTCATTAAAATGAGAGCATAAGTCAGCAAATCTTAAATGTCCCATCCGAAGGCGCCGGCTCTGCGGCATCCTCAATGGTCACATCACGTACCAGGGCGGCGGGCGGACCTCGCCTGGCCCACAGGATGATGGCCTCAAGCGCCGCCACGTCGCCATGAACGCAGGCTTCCACAGAGCCATCCCGGCGATTGCGCACCCAGCCGGAAAGGCCCAGAGCAACCGCCTTGTCGGCAAAGGAAGCGCGATAACCGACACCTTGCACACGTCCTTCTATCTTCAGCCGCTTAGCCATCGCCAATCTCGCTTTGTCGAATTGAATTATTTTTTAAGAGCATACATTGAAGGGACGTAGCGCAACATAATCAGGTTCCGTTTCATCACGAGTCATTCCCTCAAATTCTCCCTTGACTCAGGCTTGCGTATCGTCCTTGACTCCCTCCCAGTACCCGAGCGTTTCAGAACGTCGGTAACCCTCCCCCATCAGCTTGACCTCTACCCTGCCCGTCTCAGGGAACACCGCGACCTCGTTCGGCTGTGGGTTGCCGATGATCAGATAGCGACAGGGTTCGGAGGTGTGGTTGTACAAAGAGTGGCCTACCTTCTGCCCGGCAGGAAAGCAGACGTAGTGGCCTTGGGCCAGTACGTAGGACTTCTCTCCGAGACGGACGGTCAAGGCGCCCTCCAGGACCAAGACATGCTCCTCTTCGAGCATGTGATAGTGAGCTTGGTTGGCTTGTTTTCCGGCGGCGAGAATTTCATTGGAAATGCTGATCTGCGTACCACCACCGTACGAACTCAGATGCTGATACCGCATGCCGAAGCGCGGCCCACGGTTGAACTCTTCCCAGGGGACCGCCTCGATCGGGAACGGCTCGTAAAGACCGTCAGCATTCTTTGAGGTTGGCTTATCGCTCATGGTTGTCTCGCATGGTTGTTTCGCGTTTTGCAGGCATGACGTCGTTATCGGGCGCAGCTTTACTGCGCATCAGCCTCGGCTGCGCCCTGACGCCGAGACGTAAAGTCGGTTAAATCAGTATTTCCTTACAGGTTGAAGAGTCGGCTTATCGCCGCCCCAGAGCCTGTTGCACAGGTACGGAGAGTTCGCCCCATAACAATTATTTGGCCTATAGCTGCTTAAATTTAATCCGAAGCCTTTTTGAGACATGCATGCCTCGCTGCGGGCAGCTTGTTCTTTGGTTAAATCATTTGCCAGCGCCAGATCTTTGTATCCGCACGACTGCATTGCATCTTTAACCTCACGAATAGACACTCCTTGCTTTTCCCAAGCCTCGAATATGTATTTAGGCGGCTGATAAGCATCCTGGCCAATTGAGGCACAGCCCACTATGGCAAAGGCAAAAAGAGCATATAACGGGTAAGTTTTCATTTACAAAAAATTCTAAGAGTTAAGGTGACCGAGGGCTTTGACCAACAGTATCGAATGTAGAACTTATTTCATAATTCATGACATCGCCCCGGCAAGAGTCATCTGGGGTCAGAGTCAACGGGGTCAGAGTCAATTTTGCAGTGCTTCATCGCCAACTTGACTCTGACCCCACATGACGGATTCGGAGAAAGACAGAGCGCATCAGGCGGTTTTGTTCTTTTTAACGATGAGGCAGCTACTCCGTAACCCGCTAAGTGGGGTCAGAGTGAAGTTTCTGCGAAAAGCGCGCAGAAAGTTCACTCTGACCCCAGTTAGCTGCGTCTGTTAAGCGCACTGAAAAAACGGGCAGGGGCATTAGTTTTATGAAACTCTCAATAGATCAAACCGGTACGCTTGCAGGCCAGATTATGGCTTGCGCGACGATCACATGTTCCCCATTGAAAGTGGTCGCAGGGGAACCGTAGAGCACGTAACCCATTTTCAGGGCGTCACTTACGCGGTGGCAAAATGTGGCGTCATCCGGCCCCGTCAGTACTCTGTAAATGGGAAGTCCTCCAGGCGGTAAGCTCATCTATCAGTCTCCTCAGAAGTTGAATAAATCGGATTAAGCGTGCGAGCAGCTACGTATTTGCTACCAGCAGTTCCTCTGCATTGTCTGGCGGGCGCAGATCATCTGTCCGGCCCGCGAAGTAGCGCTGGGTAAGATCGGCCGCCGAAACGTGCCGGGCTTCTCTAAAACCAGCTTCGCGGGCCAGCGCCAGGATCTGCGGCGGGGTGAAGAAGCTGAGGAAAGGTGTCCCGCTGGCGCGCGCACCCTTCTCCGCCATCTCAAGCCCCGGACGCACCTCAGGATCCGCCAGCTCCAGCGGCAGCAGGAACGTCATCGCGAGCGTCGATCCTGGGGCCAACGCCGCGACCTGGCGCAGTGTGGCCGCGTTCGCATCCTTGGTCAGATACATGCTGACGCCGGTGGAGACCACGATTGCCGGCTTGCTGTCATCGAAACCGGCAGTCACGAGCCGGTCGCGCCAACCCTCCCCCGCCTCGAAATCTACCGGCACGAAGCGCAGCCAGTGCGGGACGCCGAAACCGAGCTCGATCAGGCGCAGACGCTTCCATGCCTGAGGACCTGGCTGGTCGATCTCGAACACCTTGAGGCGCGACGCGATCTCGGGCCGTCGCTGTGCGAAACTGTCAAGGCCGGCGCCGAGGATGACATACTGACTGAGCCCGCGGCCGGCCTGTTCCACCACCAGGTCCTCAATGAAGCGAGCACGCGCCACGATGGAGGCGCGGAAGGGACGCGTAAACTGCGGGTCCATGTCCCCGCGGCGGCGCCAGTCCTGGTCCGGGGCCAGCAGCTTAAGGCCGATTTTGTCTTCCAGCACATGCGGCGGCGGGTCTGCCTCGACATGCAGAGCACGCCACAAGGCGACTCGCGCTGCGGTGCTGTCTGGCGCTACATCACGCTTGTCGTTCATGCTTGTTCAATCCTGTTTGTTGCGCTTGGCGTCACTCAGCGATCAAGGCCGTGGCACAGCATCGATACCAAGGACGCTGGCATCCGCAGCACCATGTCCTGCTGAAATGAGTTGATCCATCCTGCCTGCGATCGAGGGCAACGCCGCCATTGGTCGATTACCTGCTGTCTCCAACATCAGCCGAACATCCTTACGCGCCATTGCCAACTCAAAACTCGGGGTGAAATTGCCCTTTGCCATGCTCAACCCTCGACTCGCCACCATCGCGTTCAAATCAAGCATCCCAAGCAACTTGATGGCGTCCTCACCGTCAACGCCGCTCGCCTGCGCCAGGGTAAGGACGTCAGCCATGACTGACGAGAGACCAATGATCATGGCGTTTCCAAACAATTTATTTGCCGCGGCAAGGTCGGTACGCTCCCCCAGATATTCGAGACGCCCTGTCATCTTGGCGAGATCCGCCTTGACGGATTCGAACAGCGCCCTTGGTCCCGCGGCCATCATCGATCCCTGAGCATTGCGAGCGGCGGCTGGTCCCATAAAGACGGGGCAATGCAAATACTTCAATCCGGCCGCATGCAAGCGTTCAGCCCGTTCGGCAGTCAGTGCCGGCAATGTCGTGGTGTGATCGATCAGGATCGCGTCAGGGGATAGTCCGCTGCGCGCCGCCGCAATAACCTCCTCGACCACCGCGTCATCTTTCAGCACAATGTGCACCCTTGAGGCAGTTCGAACTGCTTCGGCAGGCGTTGCAGCTGCCTTCACGCCAAACTGAGCAAGGGCGAGAACTTTGTCCACGGAGCGATTCCATGCAACGACCGAATCGCCTCGTCTTGAAGCAGCCTCAGCGAATGCACTTCCGAGCAAGCCGGTACCGAGAAAAGCGATGTTTGCCATGACCGTATCCCTTTTAAATTAAATCAGAACAGTAGAATGCCAAAATATAGCACTGGACGCTGATTTAATCGCATCGCCAACACGGTGCCCGGCCAGGCATAATCTTCAACGCGGCGCTGGCGGCGGCTTCCGCCTGAGGCTTTGCGACAAGCGGACGCCGGCGTCGAAGCCGCGGCAAACCTGGCAGGCGATCAAGCCGGTGACGGCAAGCATCGCCGCTGTGTGAACGCCCACCGCCGCCAGCGCCAGCGTCAGCGAGCCGGTTGCGGTGATCTCGCGGGCCGGCGTGTCCGCCATGCAAAGCGGGATGAGCGCCGGCACCAGCATCAATCCGGCGCCGTGCGCGGTGGACATCATGAAGGACCACAGCGCTAGCCCGGCATGACTTGCACAACCCGCACAACTTGCCCACGTCCGCGCCCGCCTGGCTTTGCGGCCCGACAGGTGATACACCGCGACGACCACGAGCAGCGCCAGCAGCACGCCCGCCACGGTCTGCAGCACGACGCGATCCATAGCCAGGCCGAGCGCCACCGCCGCGGCCACCAACGCGACCGATGCGGCGTGCCCGGCCGCGATCGGCGCCAAGGCCCGCAGCGCCTGCACCCGATCGCGCGACTGCACGCCCCAGGCGGCGGCAAACATCCAGCCGGTGGCAGGATTCAGCCCATGAAGAGCGCCGAGCCCTGCGACCGCTAGCCAAGGCCAAAGGTTTGACATGACGTGCTCGCGTGTTCAGGCTGTGCGCGCTTCAGGTTTTCGCAGCGCAGCAAGAACCAGCCGCCGGCGCCTGCTCCGAGGTGTAGCGGTCATGGTGGCGCACCCACGCCATTTTGTGAGGCTCGTCGTTTTCGTCGCGGCCCTTGGGCGTGAGGTCCATCATCTTGTACGCACCTATCATGACCTCCACGCCGCGGCCATAGGTCGAGTAGGTGTGGAAGACCTGGCCTGTGTCGTCCTTGTAGAACACGCTGATGCCAGGCGCCTCTTCGCTCGGGAAGGACTGCATGCCGTAGTTGTAGTAGACCTCGCCCTTGGCCTGTTCTTCCGGCGTGAAGCTGACGCCGAAATCGTGGTTGAAATCGCTGTCATGCGAGGAGACCCACCTGAACTGCCAGCCCATGCGCTGGCGGAAGCGCTCGATGTCGGCCAGCGGCGCGCGTGAAATGGCCAGCAGCGTGATGTCGCGTTGCGCCAGGTGCACGTTCATGCCGTCGGTGTGGTCCGCCATGAAAGAGCAGCTTGGGCAACCTTGCTCCCATCCCGGGCCGAACATGAAGTGCTGCACCAGCAGCTGGCGGCGGCCGTCGAACAGCTCGGACAGCGTGCGCCGGCCCTCGGCCGTGTCGAACACATAGTCCTTCTCGACACGCTCCCACGGCAGCGCGCGGCGCTCGCGGGCAATCTGGTCATGCAGATGCATCAGTTCCTTTTCGCGCGCCAGCAGCTTCTTGCGCTCGCTCAGCCAGCGCTCGCTGGAGACGACGGGATGGTTGACGATATTTGCTTCGGAAATGGCAGTGTTCATGATGTGCTCCTTGGATGATGGCAAAGGGTTCAGGCGGTTACCAGTTCTTCACGGCGCAGCGCCGCTTGCACGGCGGGGCGGGCAGCGATGCGTGCCTGGAACGCCAACAGGTTCGGGAACGGCGACAGGTCGAGATTCACGAATGCCGACCAGCGCGTCACCACAAACAGATAGGCGTCGCTGATGCTGAACTGTTCGCCCAGCAGGAATGGCGTGAAGCCGAGCGTGGCGTCGATCAGCTCATAGTGCTTGCGCAGATGGGCCATGCGCCCGGCGCGTGCTTCATCGCTGGTCTCCGGGTAGAACAAGGGCAGGTAGCCCTGGTGCAGCTCTGAATTGATGTAGCCCAGCATTTCCTGCAGCCGGTAGCGCGCCATGCTGCCGTTGGCTGGCGCCAGCTTTGTTTCAGGCTTCAGGTCGGCCAGGTATTGCGCCACGGCCGGGCCTTCCGTCAGCACACGACCGTCGTCCAGCTGCAGTGCGGGCACATATCCTTTGGGATTGATGGCGAGGTAATCTTCGCCGTGTTCGGTGCGTTTGGTCTTGCTGTCGACCTTTACCAGTTCGATGGGCAGGCCAAGCTCGTTGGCAATAATGTGCGGCGACAACGAACAGGCGGATGGAATGTAGTACAGCTTCATGGTCTTGCTCCTTGGATTGAGGTTGATCAGGACAATGCTTGAATGAAATTGGCGTGCGACCGCCCTTGGCTGCGCCGAAGATATCGCCCTGCCCGTCCTGCTTGCCGTGCTCCTGTGGTTACGACTCGGCGCCTTTCGGACGCCGCACGGCGCGCACCTTGCCGCTCTCCCCGCCGCCGCAATAAAACAGGTCTGCGCCGTCGGACTCGAGCCCGCTGACGCCAGTGCCGGGCGGCATCTCCAGCCGTTCGAGCACGGCGCCGCTGTCCGGGTCGATGCGGCGGATTTCGCTCTCGTCGCCTTCCCATGTGCCGTGCCACAGCTCGCCGTCGACCCAGGTCACGCCGGTGACGAAGCGGTTGGTTTCTATGGAGCGAATGATGGCGCCGGTGGCCGGATCGATCTGGTGGATCTTGCGGTCGCGGTACTGGCCTACCCACAGGCTGCCCTCGGCCCAGGTGAGCCCCGAGTCGCGGCCGTTGCCAGGTGCGGGGATTGACGCCACCACCTTGCCGTTGGCGGGATCGATCTTGTCGATGCGCTGCTCGGCGATCTGGTACAGATAGGTGCCGTCGAAAGCGGTACCGGCGTCGCAAGTGTGCTCGAGCGCACGGGTGGTCTCGCCGCTCGCGGGATCGAAGGCGATCAGTTTGGCCCCGGTGGCGGCCCAGACGCGCTGGCCGTCGTGGGTCACGCCGGCCACATTGTCGGCGCCGGCGAAGGGGCCGTATTCGCGCACGATCTCGGCTGCACGCACGGTTGCCTGGGGTCTGTCTTTGCTGGTTGTATTGGTTTTGCGGGTCATCGCTGTCTCCTTATGGCGCGCCTCGGATCGGTGCCGTAAGACAACTCTATCCCATCGGCAGCGCAGCGGGGAGTAACAAGATTGTCGTGAATCCTGCCAGCGGCGGCGCCAGCCAGCGACGTGCCCGCGCCTGCCCGATCGAGCGCACCCGGCCGGCGGCCTCAAGCTCCGCTAGCGCGCGCTGTACGGTGCGCTGACTGTCCCCCAAGGCCAGCGCCAGGGCCGAGGTCGACCAAGCCGCGCCATCGGCAAGCAGCGCCGCCAGCGATGCCTGATCGCCGTCGATGGGCGGCGCCAGCACCACAACGGCGCGCTCATCGAGCGGCCTGAGAACGAAGCCGCGCGCAGTGGCCTCGATCTGTGCCAGCTCTGTGACGAGCGCGCGCAGGCGGCCGATCTCGACCCGCAGGCGAGCCCGATGCGACTCGTTGGGGCGATGACTGCGGAACGCGCACGCGATCAAGGCTTCCCGGTCAATATCGCCAGGCCAGGCCTCGGCCAGCGCACGCGCCAGCGCGAACAGCACCGGCCGCCGCGCCAGCGGCCGCCAAGTGTCGCCAGTGCCGACGCCCAGCCCGCGACGGCAGGCGTCGACCACCAGCGCGTCAGAGGCCAGCAGCGCTGCGACCTGGTCCAGGCGCAACGCCTGCTCACCGCCGGTGAAAAGGCGGCGGGCGGCGGGACGTTCGAGCGCGGCCCGCGCCTCCGCTACTTCGGCCAGCAGCGCCGGCACGCGTGCGCGCTCGGCCGCCTCCTGCGCGCGGGTGAGCGCCGCCCGCGCCGGGGCTATCCGCAGCGAGCGCAGCGCCAGCTCCGCCGCAGTCAGCTCGGCCACCGCCGCCAGCGCCGGCGGCAAGCCACGCGCATCGAGCCGTGCCAGTGCCGCCTCGGCTTGATCGAGACGGCCAAGCAGCAACAGCCTGCGCGCCGCGATCAGCCGTGCCTGCAGTGCGTTGGCGTGATCGGCGTGCGCCTCCAGCGTAGCCAGGGCCGCCGCCAGCGAGCGCGGCGAGCTGCCGAGATCGCGCACTGCCAGCGCCACCTCAGCCTCGGCGACCACACAGCGCGCGCGCGCCAGCTCCTCGTGGGCGCCGAAACCGCGAGCGGCGCGCCGCAGCAGCTCACGGGCGCGCGGGTGCTCGCCGAGCTGAGCCATGGCGATGCCGCGCAAGGCTAGCGCCGGCGGGTCGTCGCGCAGGGCGACCCGCTTGAGGGCGCCGAGCGCGTCGCCGGCGGCGAGAGCCCGCGCGGAGGCGGCGATCAGGGAATCCATGCCGACAGGATACACTGCCGCGCTGGTGAGACTTGCCGGAAGCTAGCGTGCGGAGCCCGAAATTGGATGGCATGCTTCGATTTCCCGCAGACGGCAACCGCAACTTGACACGTCAAGGGGCGCGACCTATACATAAAAGTACATTGTCCTGTTCCGGCTATTGCCATCAGGAATAATGCGATTCACACCTGTCTGCACGGTCGTATTTGTTGGTAAAGGCGCCAATAAAGGATCTCAAACAATCAGACTTCGAAGGAGTGTAAACATGAATCGCTTTTTCAAAATGGTCAGTCGCGTGTTGATTGTGAGCATGCTGCTGACGTTTCATCCGGCTCACGCCGGTATTGTAGGAACCGACCAGTTGATCAGCGCAACACAGGTACAAGGCGAGCGTGAAAAGGTGCTGAACTTCATTAGCCGCACCAATGTCCAGCAGCAATTAGAGACACTCGGCGTGAAACCGGGGGCAGCGCAGGAGCGTGTCGCTGCCATGACCGACGAAGAAGTCAAAACCATTGCCAGCCAAATCGATGCCTTGCCAGCTGGCGGCAGCCACGGCTGGGCTATTGCAGCGGCAATCATCCTGATTGGCGCTACGGTGCTCTATTTCGTGTACAAGTAATGCGCCGCGTGCGGCTTGGAATATCGGCCCGCCTCCTGGCGGGCATTCTTTTTCTGGCGCTGATGCTGGGCCTGGGCGGCTGCGCAATTGCGCCACAAACGCGCCAGCTGGAAAGTAATCGTCCAGCCGACTTGCCGCAGCGCGTGGAGCTTACGGCAGTCCCCTTTTTCCCGCAGGAAGAATACCAATGCGGGCCGGCCGCACTTGCCACCGCCCTCAACAGTGCCGGCGTGGCGATCCGCCCGGATAATCTGACCGATCAGGTTTATCTGCCGTCACGCAAAGGCAGCCTGCAGATCGAAATGCTTGCAGCCACGCGCCGCAACGGGCTTGCCGCATATGTTCTCGCACCGCAGCTTGCCGATGTGCTCAAGGAAGTCGCGTCGGGTACGCCGGTTGTGGTACTGCAGAATATGCTGGTGAGCTGGTATCCGCTGTGGCATTACGCGGTCGTGGTCGGGTATGACTTGGAGACCTTGCAGCTGATCCTGCGCTCAGGCGCCAACGCCCGCCAGGTATTGCCGTTCTGGTATTTCGAACACACCTGGCAACCCAGCGGACATTGGGCGATGGTGACGGTCCGCCCGGATCACATGCCAGCGACCGCCACCGAGATCGGCTATGCCTCCGCTGCGGATGCGCTGAGCGCAAGTGGACAAAAAACAGCCGCCGCCACGGCCTATTCCACGCTGTTGACACGCTGGCCGCGCAGCCTGGTCGGGCAGCTGGGGCTGGGCAATATTTACTATGCCGCCGGCAAGCTGCCCGAAGCTGAATTCGCCTTCCGGAAGGCGACAGAAAACCACCCGGATTCAGCCCCGGCGTTCAACAACCTGGCGCAGACCCTCGCCGATCAGGGCAAGCTCCCGCAAGCATTGCAGGCAGCGCAAACGGCGGTCGGACTCGGCGGACCTTTTCTTTCTGCATCCAAGGAAACGCTTGAGGGCATTCTGAGCAGAGGGGCCGTGCCGCCGTTATCACGCTAGAGCGCAGCTTATTGGAGGGATGAATGTCGGAGAGCAAGTCTCAACACCGCCGGGTTTCGGGTTGAGTATCGGCATCGCGTCATTACCAGAATGAAACGGCAAGGTGAACTGGCCGCGCCTAACCGGATACTGTCGATCGTGACTGGCCGGCCTCACCCCTAAGGCGACACTGACGATTCTCGATACCAGACGCTCAAAGGTCTAAGGAAATGAACCGTCGAGGAATTGGCTTACGAAATAAAGTCTCAGGCTGCGATGTATTTCTGCATAAACACGCTCAGTGGGTCGTTCGTGTAATCGCCAAACACCCCTCGGCGCTCATAGCCAACTGAGCCATACAGAGCCAGCGCATCATGTGAGTACGGCCCGGTTTCGAGCTTGAGCAACTTACAGCCAGAGCCAATTGCCTGTGATTCAAGCAGGGCCAGGAGTTTCTTGGCGACGCCTTGCCCTCGGCCGCGAGGACTGACATACATGCGTTTGAGTTCGCCAAATTCAGGGTAGAGGACAATCGCCCCACAGCCGATTGCCTGGCCCATACTATCCCTCGCAACGGCAAACAAGACATTCGGTTGCGTCAACGACTCTAGGTCTAGGGAGTACCTGCTCTCTGGCGGGTACAGGGTGTCCTGGTAAGCGTCCAGCTCCGCAATGAGGGCGATCACTTCGGGCTGATCGGGTGATTCGAAAGCGATAACGGTGGGAGATGTCATTCGGATAAAAGCGAAAAGTTTAACTGACGTTCGGTATTGGCCGGTGGACTAATTGGGGGGTTAACACGAACTTCCGGTTTTGGTTGTGGATTCAACCGGTGAATGCAACAGACGAACCACGGCTCCACCGCATCCCGCAGGAACATCCAACTGCGTAAGCCGGCCACGGAAACCACATGTCGGATTCACGGATGCGGATGAATAGGATCGACCCAATAGACTTCTTCCGGCGGCTCGGCGGGCTCGATGTCCAGGTTGATGACAATTGGATCTTGACCACTGCGGACAACCACGCAACTGAGAACCTCGTTCTTACTCGCGTTGATCTCTTGATGGGGTACGAACGGCGGAACGTAAATGAAATCGCCGGGACCAGCCTCTGCGACAAACTCTAGGTTTTCACCCCATCGCATACGTGCCCGGCCGCTCACAACGTATATGACGCTTTCCAGTTCGCCATGATGGTGATCCCCCGTTTTGGCATTGGCATCAATGGTGACCGTGCCCGCCCAAAGTTTGCTGGCCCCTGTCCTGGCATGTGTGATTGCAGCCGCTCTCGCCATACCAGGCGTTTGCGACGTATTGAGATCGAGTTGCGAGCCCGGAATGATCTTTACTCCGTGGTCACGCCAAGTTGGCTTTGACTCAGAACCCATTTCATCCCTCCTTAAGACACTGGCTAACACCCACCTAACGTTATGATAGACGCATCAGTTAATGACTGCTCATGGCCGTTTTTAGCCAGTCGCGACAGGCTCAATTCGCCCCGTATCGGCCGCTCAATCTACTCCGAAACGGTCATTTAACGCGCAAGCTAAGCCGCGGCCCGCCGGGAGCGAAGCTGAAGAAGGGACGTCGGCTGGAGCGCCTTGTTGGGCTACGCTACTCTGCGGTAGTCGGGTCAATTACCGAGACGACTTCAGAGACCCTATTTGCAGGGAAGCCCCCTTGCTGGGCATGTTCCCGAACCAGCTCTTCATTCGCCGCGATGTAAACGCAGTAGATCTTGTCGCCAGTAACATAACTTTGGAGCCACTGAATCTGCGGCCCCATCTTGCTCAGCACACCGCACGACTTCTGCGAAATGGCCCGGAGTTCTTGCTCTGATAACTTCCCGGCCCCGGGGATATCACGCTCGATAACGTACTTTGGCATAGCATTCTCCTCATGATGATTTCCAAGCGAGCACCACAATCGCCCGCCCCACTCTTCACACACGTCGTGACACCTAATAGTGATACACCTCACTACTCAGCAATCTCCGCCTCAACCAATTGCGCAAGAAGAGTGAGCGATTCCTGCCACCCGAGATAGCAAGCCTCAGGTGGAATGGCTTCCGGTATGCCTTCTTGCACAATGTTGACTTCAGTGCCGCAAGAGATCTTCTGTAAAGAAACCGTCGTCTGCATTTCCCCCGGCAAACCAGGGTCGTCGAATTTGTCCGTATGCCGAATTCTCTCGTTGGGTATCAGCTCGAGATACTCGCCGCCAAAGGAATGACTATTTCCGGTGGCGAAGTTGGTAAACGACATTTTATAGGCACCGCCTACTTTGGCGTCGATATGGTGGACCTTGCCGGTGAAACCATTTGGCGGCAGCCATTTAGCCATTGCGTCGGCATCAAGAAACGCTCGGTAGATTCTCTCCGGGGTTGCCCGCAGCACGCGATGAAGCCGAATTGTGTTGGTAGCCATGACTCCTTTCTCCCGACGGAGCCAGGCAGCGCTTACTTCCAGGGAAACGCTGCCTGTGTTCTTGTCTCCTGACGGCGCTCCGGTCCAGAACGCGTGGCGCCGACCTGCGTATATGCGCGCACAACGTTGTCTGAATTACGTTCAACACGTATGACGCGATTCACGGTGCTTGTCTCAGGCATCCAAAGCGGATTTTCCCGATAATTCAATTATCATCTTATACATTGTTTTATGCCTGTCAAACGCTGCCGCGCCTTCGGGAAAATCCTTGGAGAACCGCTTGCGCTCATGATGAGAAAATGACCGTTGCATGCCACCCGGCGTCGCGCTACAGTGAGGAACAACCGGCCCAGCGTGCGAAGCGCTCCGATAGCCTCAAGCACGCGGCTCCCGCCACCCCATGGGAGATGATGCGATGCAAAACCTCACCCAGATCGCGTGCGCAGCCTGCCTGCTCGCGGTAACCGCCGCGACGGCGCAAACCCCAACCTCACAACCCCCGGCGGGCGGGACACCCGAGAAGATGCCATTCGACATTCCCTATGGCACTGCGATTGATCTGAACACCGCGAAGAGGCTGCTCGCGATTGCGGAAACCGAAGCGAAGAAACACGATTGGAAAATGAACATCGCTGTCGTCGACACGCATGGCGAACTCCTCGCGTTCGAGCGAATGGACGGTGCGCAACTCGCGTCGATCACGATATCTCAGAACAAAGCACGCACGTCTGCGAGATTTCGTCGTGAAACCCGGGTCTTCTACAACCAGTTTGAGACCGGCCATGGATACGTGCAAACGCTGGATGCGACGTTGGTGGCAGCGCCGGGAGGGTTTCCGCTGGTAGAAGGAGGAAAGCTTGTCGGTGCTATCGGCTGTAGTGGCGGCACAGGCGATCAGGACGTTGTAGTGTGTAAGGCCGCCGCCGATGTGATCAAGTAGTGCGGCGCCACTGTCCGCAGCAGCCGAAGGCAGGGAAACGAAAGATCGGACGCTCAAGAACGTGGAGTTGAGGCGCCTGCGCGGCTTTTCGCGCAGGTTACCTCGAACGCAGGGTTATGCCTCGCCTTCGGCCAGCCACTGCGGATTCCATACGACCTCCCAGAGATGCTGGTCGGGATCTTGGAAGTAGCCTCCGTAGCCGCCCCAAAAGGTGTCGTGAGCCGGTTTGACAATTACGGCTCCGGCCTTGCGCGCCTGTTCCATTACGGCGTCTACTTCCTTCTTGGAGGTGACGTTGTGGCCGATGGAGAGTTCGGTTGCGCTGGGCTGTCCGAGCGGAAGTGTGGAGTCGAGAGAAAGGCTCTTGCGCGGATAGAGAGCAAGCTTCAGACCTCCCTCCAGCTCAATAAACACGACTGCACCGTACTCGAACTCGGTTCCAATGACGCCCTCTGTTTTTAACCCTAGACCATCACGATAGAAGCAGAGCGATCTTTCGAGGTCATCGACGCCGAGAGTAAGGACTGTAACGCGTGGTTTCATGGCTGGCCTCCCTTTTTGCTCGATTTCAGAAGATTTCTTCCTTCATTGGTTAAGTTCCACCACGACAAGGCTTCACCGCATGTAAGGAAATGTTTTGCCGAGATCAGCGTATACCAGGTGTTGCTGAGCACTGCGTCGTATCTTTACGTTCTTCTCTCATGCTTGCTGCCAAACGAGATATGTTCACAGGCTCTAGGGCCTGTTGACATTCATAGGAAGGAAATGATATCAGCCAGAACATGCACGATACCAGAGCGATATCGGCGTTAAGAACTATTATGTGACAAGCGATGTCGATTTCTTTAAGTGTCGTTCGTCTAGAGTACAGGGGCCGATATGCGGCGATGCGGCAGCAAATCGCGTCGCTTCGCGTTCCCCCTATCTTTTTAACGCAAGAGGAGATCATTATGACTTACATAGATGGATTTGTAGCCGCCGTACCCACAGGTAATCGTGAAGCATACATAAAACATGCCGCATCGACTGCGGCCTTATTCAAGGAATATGGCGCGTTGACGGTAGTCGACTGCTGGGGAGATGACGTCCCCGAGGGAAAAGTGACGTCTTTTACAATGGCCGTCCAGCGCAAAGATGACGAGACGGTGGTGTTCTCCTGGATTACCTGGCCTTCTCGTGAGAAGCGGGACGAAGCCTGGAAAGTGATCATGGCCGACCCGCGGATGCAGCCTGGAGAGAATCCGATGCCTTTCGACGGCAAGCGGCTGATCTACGGCGGCTTTGAAACGATTGTGGAGGTGTAATTACCTGCCGCTTGAGAATCACCGAAAGCGTCATGTCGATGCGATGCACTTGCTCGACATGGCGTTTGGTGAGTATCTGCTTCTGGCCATTTTGAGCCGGTAGGGTCAGGCCAATTTCGCCCCTAAGCCGTCAGTCAGATTTTTGAAAGGCAGACACTCAAAAGTTTGCAACGCATATGATTTCGGTGGAGTTCGCCACGGCACGTTTCTGGCAAACCGGACCCTACGCGACAAGCTGATTTTGACCGAAATGAGCAGTCGCATTTTCCAAAATTGGACCTTAGCTTTCAAAGTTGACAGACCAGGCCGCGTGCGAACTGGTCCGGCTTGGGCGAGTGACGAGACGCCATGAGACTCACTGCTATGACGACAGGTGAAGTGCAAGCAAAGGCACCAGGTTGAGCAGGATGATTCCAAGTTTGTAGATAGTGATGCCGGCGAGGTTCATTGCATCAAAGGTTTCAACCGAGAGCCTGAGCCAACGCCTATGTATTCGATACATCCAGTCGTGAGCAAAGAAGAAGATGCCGGCCCAGATGAGAAGCAACGCGTAGTTGATAACGACACACCAAAGGAGAGCTTCCTTAACCACATTCATTGTCATGGCACACTTTCATGGCATTGCGCTTTGGGCTGGAACGGCAGAGAAAAATGCGCAGCCCTTGGACTGTTTGCTCGACTGAAGGGTCATGCGCCGTTGGTGCCTCAGCTCTTCTCTGGCATTGCGGAAGAGTGATGACTTGTGATCAACCACTGCTTTCCGTCCCACTTGTAGGTGTACGTGTAGCGAGCCTTGACTTGCGCACCCGTAGCGCCAAAGGTGAACGTATAGAGTCCGACGTCAACCGCAGTATTACAACCAATCTCTATTGTCCTTGAGTCGATCTTTCCTATGGGCTTGTTTTCAAGGAAGTGCTGGAAGTAGTCCTCCTTCTCGGCCATGGTTAGTCGCGGTTTGTTCGACACTGTTGCGAGAAGGACAGAGCGCTCAGCGTAATTGGCGGCAACTTTGTGTGGGTCGCCGGTTTGCAGCGAGCGGTTCCATCGGTCAAACAAGGCTGAGATTTCTTGTTCATTGGTTGCCTTGCAAATTTCCGTGCGCGCTGACGCGGACCCGGAGTCCGATGGGGCTGAGGCGCAGCCTGCAAGAACAACGGCAAGGGCTGCGGACAGGATAGAAATGTTCTTCATTTACGATCCTCTAGTGGTGATCGAAAAACGGTAAGAGCATAACCAAATATGTCCGAACGAGAATGTTGCGTATACGGACTTTTGTCGCATAACGTTTCTCGAAAAAAATCTAACCCCGCTGGGTAGCTAGCTTAGCTTTCAACAGATATGCCAGAAGCTTGAGGGCATAAAAAATTCGTGAAAAGCGTCGCTACAATTGCCATTTCCTCTACCAAGTTCCTTGATCATAGGAGTTAGGTCTTAAATAGCAACGACAAACTCAGTAAAAATAACAGGCGCAGAAAGGTAATGTTTCTTGTGACGTCGCGGATAGCCGGTTTGGAGCGCCTAATACACGTCAACCTGTGCATCCAGCGGTGTAAAGATCTGTCTGAATGAAATCGCATTTGCGAATTCATCTGTGTGCAACGCCTAGTTTTCTACTGAATTGTCACAGATTGGCAGACGCTCAGGAATGTCCCTTATTGGCCGAACTGAGCCATTCGTGAAAGGCAGGCTTCAACCTTAAGCTGCCCGACAGGTTTGCCGAAAGCGGTCTTTCACTATGCTATTCAAGGATCTCAACCTAGCTTTGAACGCCATGATTTCAACCCCAATCAGCTTGATCAATTTGTACAAATATCAATTACAAGTATGTGTCCGAGGTGGCCTCAGCCGTCACGTACGGACGATTTTTCGCTGAGGCCCTGCTTACTGATTTACTTATCCGCGATCAGCTTGCCAGCCTTTGCCCAATCTTCACGTGACACTTCACTGATCACAATATCCACGCTTTCCGGCGGACAGGCCAAGGTTTCGACGGCGACTCGGGTCACTTCGCGAACGAAGGCGCGCTTTTGTTCCGGCGTGCGGCCGGGATGCATTTCCAAACGTAAAATAGGCATAACAGTTCCTCAGTAAGCGACACCCCGGATGGGGCGCCAACGCCTTCAGTGTTACTCAGTTCTGGGGGCAGATAAATATGCAATAATTTCAGTCATTCAAAACCTATAGGTTCTTAATCATGGACAGGCTGGCTGGCATGACAATGTTTGTGCGAGTGGTGGAAAGCGGCAACTTCACTGCCGCGGCCACAGCCAGCGGAGTTTCTCCCACCATGGTTGCCAAACACGTTCGGACTATCGAACAACGGCTCGGCGCACGTTTGCTCCACCGCACCACTCGCCGACAACAGCTAACTGAAGTGGGCCAGCTCTATTACGAACGTTGCAAGCGCGTGCTGTCCGAAGTGGAGCTGGCTGAGGCTAGCGCTTCAGAGCTGCAGGCCAGCCCACGCGGACTGGTCAGGTTAGTTGCTCCGGTGAGCTTTGGCAGCCAGAGCCTTGTTCCTGTATTGGCCGACTACCTGGCCCGCCATCCCGAAGTTAACGTAGAACTGACACTCGACAATCGCGTACCCGACCTGATCAACGAAGGTTACGAATTAGGTCTCCATATCGGCGAAATTGACGCAGTCGGGCTGGTCGCGCGACCGCTACGCCCCTATCGCAGGATACTGGCAGCGACGCCAAGCTATCTTGCCCAGCATGGGCAGCCGGAACACCCAGAACAATTGAACGCGCACAGCTGCCTCGGCTTGTCGTACTGGCGTCACCATGATCGCTGGCATTTGGTTGGACCTGATGGTGAATTGTGTGCGGTGCGGGTAAAAGGCCGATTCAGCTCAAACCAAGGTAGTGCTTTGCGCAATGCTGCCTTGCATGGCGCCGGTATCGTGCTTCAACCTGAAGTATTACTGGCTGACGACATCGCAGCAGGCCGTTTGCTGCCGGTATTGCCGGCCTGGTCATATAAGCCCACGCCGATGTATCTGATTTACGCACAGGATAGCCGGCCAACGGCAAAGTTACGCAGCGTTATCGATCTGCTGCTAAAGCGCTTCGGTCTCGAGGAGTAAGCAGCCCCCTCATCGGATTGTCATGTGTTGCATTCACCGGTTGAATCCACACCCCTAGCCGTCATTCGAGTTTCTCAAAAGCAGACATTCAGAATTCATTAATTACGCAATCTGGAATCGACTCAGAAAACGAAAAATAAAGCACGCTACGGGCGCTGCGATTCCATTTGTTCCCGCGCATAACGCGCTGGCGGTAGTCCGACGTGCCGGGTGAACGCAACACTGAACGCGCTCGCTGAGCCGTAGCCGACGCGTTCAGCAACCTCGGCGATGCCTGCTTCTTGCCGCCGCAGCAGGCTCTTCGCTAAAGCCATGCGCCAGGCAAGCAAGTACTCCATCGGCGCAACGCCCAATGCGCGGCTGAATCGCTCGAAGAACGCCGAGCGAGAAAGGGCTGCCTCTTTCGCCAGTTGCGCAGCCGTCCAGGGCTTGGTCATATTTTCGTGAATACGTCGGATCGCGACAGCCAGGCGTTCGTCGGCGAGGCCACGCAGCAGGCCCGGCGACGCTGCAGTCCCTGCTGCGGACCGGAGCGCTTCGATGAGAAGCACCTCCAGCAGCCGCGCCAGGATCACATCCCGCGCAGGCCGCGTCGCACGCGACTCTTCTCCAACCAGTTGCACGAGAGTGGACAGCCGCTTCTCGCCGCGAACGTGTACCAGTTGCGGGAGTAGCGAAACCAGCAAGGCCGCGTCGGGCGAGCCAAAGGAGCAGTAGCCCACAAGCAGCTGAACGTCGGGCAGCACATCTTGAGCGCCGTGCCTGAACTCGCCATCAGCCAGCGGGACTGGCGGGATATCCAACTCCGCCAACTCCGCCAATTCCTCCGATGCCGGTGGCTCAAGGCTGGACATCGTGAAACTGGACGCCGACGGAATCAGGACAAAGTCACCTTGCTGCAGCTGGATCTGCTCGTGCCCGTTGACCTCGAGGCGGCACGATCCATCAAGGATCACGCAGTAGAACGGCCGGCCGGTTTCCGAGCGCCGCACCCGCCACGGACCCGCGGCGCTGACGACTTTCGAGAACTGGGCTTGCGGTTGCAGGAGTGTGACAACCTCCGCGAGCGGATCAATCATATCTGGACTCTCACTAATTAAACGTGGACTTCCGATTGTAGCAAGTCCGGCCGCGGCGAACTATAGTTTGATAACTGCAAACCACTCAACAGGAGTCGCCATGAAAACAGTCCTCATCACCGGATGCTCATCCGGTTTCGGCCTCGAAACCGCCCAATATTTCCTCGATCGCAATTGGAAGGTCATCGCCACCATGCGCACACCGCGCGAGGACGTCCTGCCGCATTCCGAGCATCTGCGTGTGCTGGCCCTCGATGTCACCGATCAGGAAAGCATCCAGCGCGTCGTGGAAGCGGCGGGACCGGTCGATGTGCTGGTCAATAATGCGGGCATCGGTATGCTGGGTGCTCTGGAGGGGACCTCGATGAAAACCGCCCGCGATATCTTCGAAACGAACACCCTCGGCACGATAGCGATGACCCAGGCGGTGCTGCCGCAGTTCAGGTTGCGGCAGGCGGGTGTCGTCATCAACGTTACGTCGAGCGTGACGTTGATGCCGCTCGCTCTGCTGTCCGTGTACACGGCGAGCAAGGCGGCGGTCAATGCGTTCACCGAGTCTCTGGCCCTGGAGCTACAGCAATTCAATGTGCGAGTGAACCTGGTGCTGCCGGGACGTGCTCCACAGACCCGGTTCAGTGAAAACGCCCAGCCACTCATGCAGGGTGCCATCCCTGAGCCGTACGCCGCCCTGGCGAAGAATGTCTTCGAGGCGTGGGGGAAGTCGACTGTAGTCACTCACGCGGCGGATGTGGCGAACGCGGTGTGGCGAGCGGCGAACGATCCGTCGTGCCCGCTTCGCCTCCCTGCTGGCGCTGACGCAGTGGCGTTGACCGAGTCATGCTGAACCCAGAGTCCGACCCTTAGGTGGAGTTATGGTTAGAGGTCAGAGACTTTCAACCACCCGATTTGGTTCGCGGCGCTCGGGCTCAGACTTATGCAGATAGGCGGTAAAGATGTCGCGAGGAGGAGGAACCGAAGCCCGGTTCATAATGCCGCCAACCGCGCCACGGTGGTAGCCGCCGTGCGTCGCAACGTGGGCAAGTATTTCTTCCCGTGACATTCGCCCCTGCCCACCGTCCGTAAACCCAAACGACAGGTTCTCAGACAGAAGCTCCGGGCGCAACTTGGAAATGTATTCAACGTACCAATTGTCCGATTCGGTCACGGCACTGTGTAATTCTTCCAGCGTGGGCGTTTCGGCTGTGTTTGTAGCCGCATAGGAATGAGGTGAGCCAGACAGATGGGCCGCGAAGATGCGGTCTACCACAAAGATATGGTTCAGGATGCGGATTGCAGTGTGCCGCTCAGCATGATGAGTTACCGGGTCCAATTTCTGAAGCTCTGTGAACAGCTCCGCGTTGGCCCAGGCTTTGTACTTGAACAAGGAAAGCAGCAAGGTGGAGGCGCTCATGGCGGTGGGTAGCCTAATTGTGAAGAAAGTATTCGTCGTATGCTGCCACACAAATATTGGCTGAGCAACATCAGCTTGGCCAAGTGCGCGAATGTCGCTTCCTGGCTGCGGATTCCAGTCATTGCACAGACCTGCATCGATGACCGAATTATTGGCTCATTGCAGGCTATTTTTCACTTCCGCCGTTGTGTAAATCGATGCGTAATCCGCAGCAATATTACTCAGCGAAAGTGCATGCACGTCTTCTGCCGGCCAGATACGGCCATTGATATCACGCTGATCGAAAGTAAACGCGGCGTCAGCGACGACGATAGTTTTAAAGCCCAGATTGCCACTGGACCTTGCAGTCCCCTCGACTGAATTATTGGTCACGACACCGACCAGCACCAGATGAGCAATTCCTCGCACATGCAACCAACGTTCTAATCCGGTTGCAATAAAAGCGTCAGGAACATTTTTTTCGATTACGTGCTCGTCCTGCAACGGCATGAACGCATCTTGAAATTCAATACCCGATTGACCTGGCCAGAATACAGACTCAGGCGATCTGGATACATGCCGGACATGCACCACGGGACGCTTCGTCAATCGCCATGAGGTCAACAGCGATGCCATGTTTTCTTCTGCCTGCGGATTGTTGCGCCTGCCGAGTTTAGGGTGATTGATACCTTGTTGCATGTCGATGATGAGCAGGGCTGCGTTTTTATTTATCTTGTGCATGATTCGCGGTATCTGATGAAAACCATATTGTAGTTGGCCCACGCCTTAGAAAAAACGAATGTCATAAAACTGACATAAGTAAGAACGATCAAGCATGCCAGCCATAGGTAATTTTCTGGCTTACGTATCAGTTTCGTATTCATTTTTTCTTACAAAGAGATCGCCTAGGTTAACGCTCTCAGGTATGTGGGCTCAGCTTTTCGGTGAGGAAATCCACAAAGGTGCGCACGCGTAGCGACAGGTGGCGCGCGTGGGGATACAACAGGATGAACGGCCGCGATGTGCCGCCATGCTGCGGCAGCAATTCCACCAGCCCGCCTTCGGCAAGGTCGCGTTCGACGATGAAACGATAGGTCTGCGCGAGCCCCGCGCCGCTGCGCGCCAGCGTCACAATGCCTAGCACATCCTCCGCACAGGTGTAGCCGCCTGTGGTCATTATGTCGACCTGCTTGCCGTCGACCCGGAACGGCCATGGAATCTTGCGCCCGGTGCTAGGCAAGTCGAACTGGATGCATTCATGCCGGTGCAGGTCGTCAAGCGCTGTCGGCATGCCCGCACGCTTCAGATAGGACGGCGCCGCCACCAACACCAGCTCGGCATCCTCCAGCTTGCGTGCGATAAGCGTGGAGTCAACCGGGTCGCGCCCGCGAATCGCCATGTCGAAGCTTTCCTCCGAGAAGTCGATATTGCGGTTGCTGACATGGACCTCGACCGTGACGTCCGGATACAGTTGGCGGAATTGCGGCAGCAAGGGCAGCAGGCGATAGTGGCCATACGGCGTCGGCACGCTGATCCGCAGCGCCCCCGCCGGCGCCGCCTGCGCACCGGTCACCTCGCGCTCGGCTTCCATCAGCTGCTGCAGCGCCTGGCGGCACTGCTCGTAGTAACGGCGGCCGCCATCGGTCAGCCGGATCTGGCGGGTGGTGCGCACGAAAAGACGCACCCCTAGCCGCTCTTCCAGCCGTGCGATCGAACGGCTAACCGCCGCCGGCGTCACCCCGGCAAGATTGGCCGCCGCGGTAAAACTGCTCAGCTCGGCCGCCTGGCAGAACAGTTCGATGCTTCCCAGCTGCATTTCCTCGAAATTGCGCTTCATGCCCCCCCTCCCCCTTTATTCCGCCTCAATATATTACACCACGTATCAAGTAATTTGCCATCAGACACATTTATCTACACGGGCGGCATAAGTAGAGTGAAGTCCTCAACCAACCAAACAGGAGTCTCACCATGAAATCGAACAAAACCGTCATCGTTACCGGCGCCTCGAGCGGCATCGGCTTTGCCGTCGCTAAGGCCTACCTGGAGCGTGGCTACAACGTGGTCGGCAACGCCCGCACCCTTGAGCGCCTGGAAGCCGCAGCCGCCAGGTTGGGTAACCCGGCCAACTTCGTGCCCGTGGCGGGCGACATTGCCTCGCCCGCCACCGCCGCGGCCCTGTTCGAGAAAGCCATCGCGGCCTTCGGCAAAGTGGACATCCTGATCAACAACGCCGGCATTTTCATCGCCAAACCGCTGGCCGATTACAGCGAGGCTGAGATCGAAGCAGTCATCGACACTAACATCAAGGGTTTCCTCTATCCGTCGCAACAAGCAGCCGCGCACATGGCCAAAAACAAGTCCGGCCACATCGTGACCATCACCGCCAGCCTGGCCATGCAACCGACCGCCAAGGTGCCGTCGATCATGGCGATCCTGGCCAAGGGTGGCCTGAACAGCGCTACACGCGGCCTTGCGATTGAGCTGGCCGGCTCGGGCGTACAAGTCAACGCGGTCGCGCCCGGCATCATCCTGACCCCGCTGCACGGCGACGCCGACGAAGGCGCCAAGGACTTCCTGAAGACCCTGTCGCCTTCCGGCAAGGTCGGCGACACGCAAGACATCGTCGACGCGGTCCTTTACATGACCGATTCGAAATTCACCAGCGGCACCGTGTTGCCAATCGATGGCGGCGCGACAGCCGGCAGCTGGTAAGCCGCCGCCAGTCACCATCAGTCACGACAAGGACTACTGCCATGCCATACGTAAATATCCGTGTTACCAAAGAAGGCGTCACTCCCGAGCAAAAGCTGGAGCTGATCGAGGGCGCCACCGACCTGCTCACGCGCGTGCTGAATAAGAACCCGGCGGCCACCTTCGTCATCATCGACGAGGTCGAGACCGATAACTGGGGCATGAACCGCGAGAATGTCACGACCCTGCGCGCCCGCGAGGCCAAGACCGGGAGCAAGCCGTGAAACTCATCTTTATCGGCGACCCGATGTGCTCATGGTGCTACGGCTTCGGCAAGGAATTGACTGCCCTGGCGGCGCGTCACCCCGAACTGCCGCTCGAGATCATGGTTGGCGGCTTGCGCGCCGGCGCCACTGACGTCCTGGACGACAACGGCAAGCAATTCCGCCTCCTGCATTGGGCACGGGTGGAGGAAAGCAGCGGCCTGCCATTCAATCGCAAGGCCCTGCTGGCACGCGAAAATTTCGTCTACGACACCGAGCCGATTTGCCGCGCGGTGGTGACGGCACGCCAGCTTTTTCCTGAGGCGGACCAGTTGTCGGTGTTCCGTGCGCTGCAGCGGGCGTTCTATGTCGACGGCCTCGACACCACCGATGGCGCAGTGCTGGCCCAAGCCGCCGCCGCTGAACTGACGGAACAAGGATACGCGGCCGACGCCACCGTCTTCCACGCGGGTTGGTCGCAAAACGCCACGATCGTTGCCACGCTCGCCGAGTTTGCGCAGGTGCGGGCGATCGGAATCCGCAGCTTCCCGGCCTTGCTGCTCGAGGCCAACGGCCAGCGAATCGAAGTTAGCCCAGGCTACGCCCATGTAAGCCGGCTTGAGCGCCAGTTGGATGCAGCGCTGCGGTCACTGACGGCGGCGGCATGAGCAGCTTTTTTTCAGTCGTTTT
>Ga0210409_10000274_pt1 | contig 102090 bp, 84 predicted proteins | sample IncBWH17MmetaG_FD_161649 | JGI IMG/M metagenome (GOLD analysis project Ga0210409, IMG submission 161649) | Forest soil microbial communities from Barre Woods Harvard Forest LTER site, Petersham, Massachusetts, United States - Inc-BW-H-17-M | ecosystem: Environmental > Terrestrial > Soil >... | reverse complement strand
AGAAGAGCTACGGCGCCCCCACCGTCACCAAGGACGGTGTGTCGGTGGCGAAGGAAATCGAGCTCAAGGACAAGTTCGAGAACATGGGCGCGCAGATGGTGAAGGAAGTCGCGTCCAACACCTCCGATGAGGCCGGTGACGGCACCACGACCGCCACGCTGCTCGCGCAGGCGATCATGCGCGAGGGCCTCAAGGCCGTCTCCTCGGGCCGCAACCCGATGGACCTCAAGCGCGGCATCGACAAAGCGGTCACTTGCGTCGTCGAGGAGCTCAAGAAGCTCTCAAAGCCGTGCAAGGATTCCAAGGCCATCGCCCAGGTGGGCACCATCTCGGCGAACGCCGACGAGTCGATCGGCAAGACCATCGCCGAGGCGATGGAGAAGGTCGGCAAGGAAGGCGTGATCACGGTCGAGGAAGGCTCGGGACTGGAGAACGAGCTGGAAGTGGTCGAGGGCATGCAGTTCGACCGCGGCTACCTCTCGCCGTACTTCATCAACAACCAGCAGAACCAGACCGCCGAGCTCGATAAGCCGGTGATCCTGCTGGTCGATAAGAAGATCTCCAACATCCGTGAGCTGCTGCCGCTGCTCGAGAGCGTGGCGAAGGCCGGCCGTCCGCTGCTCGTCATCGCCGAGGACCTCGAGGGTGAGGCACTGGCGACGCTGGTGGTCAACAACATCCGCGGCATCCTCAAGGTGGCTTCCGTCAAGGCCCCGGGCTTCGGCGATCGCCGCAAGGCCATGCTGCAGGACATCGCGACCTTGACCGGCGGCACGGTCATCTCCGACGAGGTCGGCCTGTCGCTCGAGAAGGCGACCCTGAACGACCTGGGAGAGGCGAAGAAAGTCGTCGTGGAGAAGGAAAACACCACGATCATCGACGGCCACGGCAAGGCGTCCGACATCAAGGCGCGCATCGAGTCGATTCGCCAGCAGGCCGAGGAGGCCACTTCCGACTACGACAAGGAGAAGCTGCAGGAGCGTGTCGCCAAGCTCTCCGGCGGTGTAGCCCTGATCAAGGTCGGTGCGGCCACTGAAATCGAAATGAAGGAGAAGAAGGCCCGTGTCGAGGACGCACTGCACGCGACGCGCGCAGCGGTCGAAGAGGGCGTAGTGCCGGGCGGCGGCGTAGCGCTGATCCGTGCGCAGCGCTCGCTCGAGAAGCTCGAGGCGGCGAATGAAGACCAGGCGGTCGGAATCCGCATTCTTTCCCGCTCGATCGAGGAGCCGCTGCGTCAGATCGTGGACAACGCCGGCGAGGACGCCGCGGTGGTCCTGAACCGCGTGAAGGAAGGCAAGGGTGCCTTCGGTTACAACGCCGCCAAGGGCGAGTTCGGCGATATGCTGGAAGCCGGCATCCTGGACCCGACAAAGGTGACGCGTCTTGCGCTGCAGAACGCCTCCTCGGTGGCGGGCCTGCTGCTCACGACCGAAGTCATGGTGGCCGAGGCTCCGAAGGATGAGGAGCACAGCCATGCTGGCCCGCCGGGCGGCATGGGCGGAATGGACATGTGAGGACCCTCTCTAAAGAGGTATCGATTCTGTAACAGTGAGCCGATAGGCTTTACATAACGGTTAGGGGTTCGGGCCCGGCTCACAGTCAGGGCCCAGCCCCCAAAGACGCGGAACAAGACCCCCTATTCCGCGCATCATTCGCAGGCCCCCTCGTGGGGCCTGTTTTTTTGGTTTATCGTGGCTGATCCCAATCCTCTCTGAGGAGGCTCGCCATGGCTTTAGGGAAGGCTCACGCGCTGCTCGTCGCCGGGTGCTGGTGTTGCCTCACGCTCGCAGCCTGCGGCCGCCAGGGCCAGGACGAGATGAGCTGGGCGCGCGCAGCGCTCGAGCGCAACGACCGCCTCGAGATCGTGGCGGCCGACCAGCAGAGCCGCACCTTCACCGTGCGCAGCAAGGACACCGGCGACCTGAGTGTGGTGCGCGCCGACCAGGTGGTCGCGGGCCCGGCACTGACGAGCTCCATCGCCGCCAGCCGCGGCACTGAGGCGACTGCCGCCGCGGCTCCTGCCTCCGGAGGAGCCGGCGCCGCGAGCACGGCAGCCGCCGGCGAAGCTGCGGCGCCCGCGAACGAGGCACGTGCGAAGACCACGCCACCCGAGCCGGTGGTGTTCGCCTCGAAGGCCCTGCACGTGGGGAGCCCGGTCCGCCCGGTACCCGGGCAGGTACTCGAGGCTGGCCCCGGCTATAGCATCGAGGCCGGCTCGGCCGCCGCCGCCCCCGCTGTGCGCGCGCCGGGCACGGGCGGCGCCCCGGTCGAGCTCCGTCACGAGCCGATCGTGTGCCAGGGCGCACGTCTCCTGCACATCGACAATCTGAATCTGCAGTTCGAAGGCGACGCCGTGAGCGCCGAGGACGGCTGCGAGATCCACATCACCAACAGCCGTATCCGTGCCACGGGCGTCGGCGTCTCGGCGCGCGCCGCCAACGTCCACATCGACAACAGCCTGATCGAGGGCGACGCCGGCTCGATCGACGCCTCCGACGGCGCGCAGATCTACGCCGCGTCCTCGAGATTCCGGGGCTTGAGCCGCCAGCTCGGCACCGCGGCCGTGCACGACCTCGGGGGCAATGTCTGGAATTGAGCCGGTTGCGGCTGCGGCCTGATGGGCGCGGGCGCTGAGGCCGGCCGGGTCAGCGCCGCGCTCGAGAGTCGGGTAGGGCGCGCCCTCGAGAGTCTCGAGTCTGATGAGGGCGCGCGCGCGGCGCTCGCGCGCGCTGCGGCTGAACTTCGCGCCTCGCTCACCCGGGTGTTCGCGGCGAGCGATTTCGTCGCCGAGTCCTGCTCGCGCGATCCGCAGCTCTTTGCTGCGCTCCTCTCGCGCGGCGATCTCACGCGGCGCCTCGGCGGCGGCGAGCTCGCCGGCCGCGCACCACAGCTCAGCGCCGAGCTCCCGGAGCCGCAGGCCCAAAGCGCTCTGCGCCGCTGGCGGCGCTACGAGCTCGTGCGCATCGCGTGGCGCGATCTCGCGGGCTGGGCGGATCTCGAGGAGACTCTCGCCGATCTGTCCGCCTTCGCGGACGCCGCCATCCGCGCGGCCATCGCCTACGCCCGATACGCACTGGTCGGGCGCTACGGCGAGCCGCGCTCCGCCCACGGCGAGGTCCAACCGCTCGTGGTCGTCGGCATGGGCAAGCTCGGCGGCGGAGAGCTCAACTTCTCCTCGGATGTGGATCTGGTGCTGCTGTTTCCTGAGCACGGCGAGACTGACGGCGCGCGCGGCGTGGCCAATGAGGAGTTCTTCACGCGCCTCGCCCAGGCGCTGGTGCGGTTGCTCGAAGCGCCCACGCCGGAAGGGTTCGTGCTGCGGGTGGACTTGCGGCTGCGGCCTTTCGGGGACTCGGGGCCCGTGGTGGCGAGCTTCGCTTCCTTCGAGGACTACCTGCCGCGGCACGGCCGCGACTGGGAACGCTACGCCTACATCAAGGCGCGCGCGATCACCGCTCCCGAGCGCTACGCGGAGATCGAAGCGTCCGCCGTGCGGCCGTTCGTCTATCGACGCTATCTCGACTATGGAGTGTTCGAGAGCCTGCGGGAGATGAAGTCTCTTATCGAGCGCGAGGTCGAGCGGCGCGAGCTGGCGGACGACGTCAAGCTCGGCCCGGGCGGCATCCGCGAGGTCGAGTTCATCGTGCAGGCGCTGCAGCTGACGCGCGGCGGGCGCGACCGGAGCCTGCAGACTCCGGTGCTGCGCGCCGCGCTGGCACGTCTCGGGGAGACGCGGGTGCTGCCGCAAGAGGCGGTGGCGCAGCTCGATGCCGCGTACCGCTACCTGCGCCGGCTCGAGAACCGCCTGCAGATGCTCGGCGACGCTCAGGTGCACGCGCTGCCGGTCGAGCCGCTCGCCCGTGAGCGGATCGCCCTCGCCATGGGCGCGCGCGATTGGCCGGCGCTCCTGGCGGAGCTCGGCCGGCACCGCGAGTGCGTGCGCGGCCACTTCCGCGAGGTCATCCTCGGCGGCGGCGCTCAGGACGATGCCGCGGTCAGGATCGACCTCGGGCGCTTCTGGGACAGCCGGGCGGAGACCGCGGCGCTCGCTGAGTCGCTCGGCCACGCCGGCTTCACCGACAGCGCCGAGGCCGCGCGCCTGCTGCTCGAGCTGCGCGCATCGAGCCTGGTGCGCAAGCTCGACGAGGCGGGCCGCAAGCGCCTGCAGGCGCTGCTGCCCGTGCTGCTCGCGGACGTGGCCAGAAGCCCAGCCCAGCTGGCGGTGCTGCGACGGATCCTCACGATCATCGAGGCGACCGGCAAGCGCTCGGCGTATTTCGCGCTGCTGCGCGAGAACGCGGCGGCACGCGCGCGGCTCGTTGAGCTGGTCGGGCACGGCGAGTTCCTCGCCGCCCAGATCGCCGCGCACCCGCTGCTGCTCGATGAGCTGATCGACGCGCGGTTGCTGTCGCAGCTGCCGACGCGTGCCTCGCTCGCCGCCGAGCTCGGGCAGCGGCTTGGGTCCGCCCACGACGAGGATCCCGAGCGGCAGGTGGAGGCGCTGCGCCACTTCCAGAGCGCCGCGCTGTTCCGCGTGGCGGTGGCGGACCTGACCGGCGCTATGCCGCTCATGCAGGTGAGCGACCGGCTCACCGACGTCGCCGAGCTCATCATCGAGCGCGCGCTGGAGCTCGGCTGGCGGCAGATCACCGCGCAGTTCGGGGTACCGACCTGCGGCGATGGCCGTCCGGTGAATATCTGCGCCGTGGGTTACGGCAAGCTCGGCGGCATGGAGCTCGGCTATTCCTCGGACCTCGACCTGGTATTCCTGCACGATTCGCACGGCGAGCGCCAGGAGACCAGCGGCGCGCGCCCGATCGACAACCAGCTGTTCTTCGTGCGCCTGGCGCAGCGCATCGTGCACCTCCTCACGATGCACTCGGCGGCCGGACGCCTCTACGAAGTCGACGTGCGGCTGCGCCCGAGCGGCAAGGGCGGGCTGCTGGTGACCAACATCGGTGCATTCGCCGAGTACCAGCGGCGCGACGCCTGGACCTGGGAGCACCAGGCGTTGCTGCACGCCCGCAGCGTCGCCGGCTCGCCGCAATTGCGCGCGGAATTCGAGCGCGTGCGGCTCGAAGTGCTGTGTCACCACGTGCGCCGCGACAGCCTGCGCAACGAAGTGCGCGGCATGCGCGAGCGCATGCGCCGCGAGCTCTCCAAGGGCGGCGCGGCGCGCTTCGATATCAAGCAGGATCCGGGCGGCGTTGCCGACATCGAGTTCCTGGCGCAGTACTGGGCGCTCCAGTGGGCGGAGCGCTACCCGGCGGTGGTGATGTTCGCCGATACCATCCGCCAGCTCGAATCGGTCGCTTCGGCCGATCTCGTCCCGCAGGCAAGCGTCGACGTGCTCACCGGCGCCTACCGTGCCTACCGCGCCACCGCGCACCACCTCTCGCTCGCCGGCCAGCCGGCGCTCACGTCCCCGGAGGAATTTGGCGCCGTGCGCGCGGACGTCACCCGCATCTGGGACGCCGCTCTCGGCGCTGAGCCGCCCGCTGGGCAGGTATAATCCGCGCCACACGCGCAAGGTAAGCGAAAGATCCGCCCATGGTCGCCACCGCCCGGCCGCTCATCCAACCCAACGCGCAGAACCAATACGACGTGACGCAGGAGGATCTGCCGCTCTCCTGCCCGATGCCGCAGATGTACCTGTGGAATTCGCACCCGCGGGTGTACCTGCCGATCGAGGAGACGGGGTGGGCGAAGTGCCCGTACTGCGGCGCGGAGTTCACGCTGCGGAAGTAACCCCGCGACGGCGTGGCCGGTGGGCGCACCCGTTGTGGCCCGCCATGCGGCTTAGCTCATGGCTGCGCAAACCCTCTTGCGCGTGCGCTCTCGCGGGAGCGACCGGCCACGCGCTGCGAGGGGTCACCGCGCAGTGCGTGGCCGAATAGTCAGCTCAGTTCCAGAGCTTGAAATCCGCTGGTAGCTGGATCTCGCCTGCAGCGTCCGGATCGAAGCGGCCGCCGGCGCGGCCGCCGCCGCCCCGCGCGTCCTCATCGTCGAACGCCGCGAGCGGCGGGACCGTCAGGGTCTGCCCGCCCTTGCTCTTCAGCAGCGAGTTGAGCGCGGGGAGCTCCTTTGAGGTCAGCTGGGAGAACTCGGCGGTCGCGTCGTTGAGCTGGCTGCGCAGCCCCGCGATGTTGTCGAGCTGATAGGCCGACGGCGGCCCCTCCCAGGAGGTGACCGCACCGTAGAGCTGATCGGTGTGCTCGCGCAGCCGCTCCTCCCCGGTGATGGCTCCGCCCTCGGTGGTCGCGACGATCTCCTTGCGGATCTTGTCGAGCTTCTGATCGAGGTCGGCGAGCTTCTTCTGCAGCGGGTCACTCGCCGGGCGCCCCTTGTTGGCCGCCGCCACCTGCTGGCGGAGCCCGACGATCTGCGCGAAGAACTGCGTCTCGTCGTTAAAGAGCGTGTAGACCTTCATGGCCGCCTCGTACTGCGCCTTGCGGTCGACCGCGCTCCAGCTGACGCGCCGATCGAGCCCGGCGTCTATCTTGGTGTCCAGGGTCTTGCCGTTGTCCTCCATGCGGATGGTGTAGGTACCCGGCACCACGCGCGGCCCCTGCGTGGCCGCGAACGCCACCTGCACGGCCGGCGGCACGTGCGGCGCCGGCAGGTGCATCGTCCATAGCACGCGGTTCAGGCCCCTGCGGCTGCTCGCCGGCAGCTCATCCACCACGTGGCCGCTCGCATCGAGCACTTCGATCTTGAGCTTGCCGAACAGGTGCCGCGTCCTCTGATAGTAGGTGATGACGGCGCCCGCCGTCGGATCATCGCCGATGAAGGCGGCCGCGCCGGTCGGCGAGCCGCCGTTGGCCTCGATGCGCTGCTGAACCGGTCGCGCCGACACAAACGCCACATCCTTTGCGAGGAGCTCGGGCGTCAGGTGACGGAGCGGAGTGATGTCGTCGATGACCCAGATGCCGCGGCCGTGCGTGGCGAGCACCAGATCGTTGTCGCGCCGCTGTACCGCCACATCCCGGACCGCGACCGCCGGAATGTCGCCGCCCTTGAACTGGCCCCAGTGCCCGCCGCCGTCCACCGAGATCCACAGTCCGAACTCGGTGCCGAGGAATAGCAGCGACTTGTCGACGGTGTCCTCCTTGATGACGTGCGCGTAGCCGCGCACGCCCTTGGTTTCCTGCGGCGACACCAGCGGCGCCCAGGTTTTGCCGGAGTCGCGCGTCACATAGACGTATGGGGCCATGTCGCCGAAGGTATGCCGGTCGAAGGCAGCATAGGCGGTGGCCGCGTCGAAGGCGCTCGCCTGCACCCAGTTCACCCAGGAGCCCTTCGGCAGGCCGCGCACGTTGCCGACGACGTTCTGCCAGTGCTGCCCGTCGTCGCGGGTGAGCTGCACGTTGCCGTCGTCGGTGCCCACCCAGATCGTCCCCTTACTGAGCGGCGACTCGCTGATCGAGAAGATCGTCGTATGCATCTCGGCCGCCGAGTTGTCCACCGTGACGCCGCCCGACTGCTCCTGCTTCTGCTCGTTGGGATCGTTGGTGGTGAGGTCCGGCGAGATACGCTGCCAGCTCTGGCCGTGATCGCGCGAGCGGAACAGGAACTGCGAGCCGATGTAGACGGTCGCCGGGTCGTTCGGCGAGAGCGCGATCGGGGTGTTCCAGTTGAAGCGCAGCTTCTTGTAGAGCCTCAGGTCCTCGGCGCCGAGCCGCGGCTGGATGTCGCGCGTCTCGTAGGTGCGCATGTTGACGCGCCCGATGGTGCCTCCCTGGGATTCGGCGTAGACGTAGGCGGGGTCGGACGGGTCGTTGTACATCCAGAAGCCGTCGCCGCCGAACAGCGCCTCCCAGCGCGCGCTGGTGATGCCGCCGGGGTAGGCCGAATCGCCCCGCCAGGAGCCGTTGTCCTGCAGGCCGCCGTAGACGTGGTACGGATCCGCGTTGTCGACGCTCACGTGGTAGAACTGCGAGATCGGCAGATTATCCGACTTCCACCACTTGTTGCCGCCGTCGTACGAGGTCCACAGTCCGCCGTCGTCGCCGTTGAGCACGTGCTGCGAGTTGGCGGGATCGACGAACACGTCGTGCACGTCGCCGTGTGCGCCATTGAAGCCGCCGACGGTCGTGAAGCTGTGCCCGCCGTCCTCGCTGAGGATCAGGGCGCCGTCGGTCTTGAATACGCGCTTGGGATTCTTCGGGTCGACGATCAGGTTGGCGAAATAGAAGGGCCGCCACACCATCCAGGTGCTCTTGTCGCCGCGCTCCCAGGTGGCGCCACCATCGTGCGAGATGAAGAGCGCCGAGTCGGTCGACTCGATGAAGGCGTAGACGGTCTGCGCCTCACTCGGCGCGTAGGCCATGGCGATGCGGCCGTAGGGCTTGGCGGGCAGTCCCTTGTTGGCGGCGACCGTGAGCTCGGTCCAGCTCTTGCCGCCGTCGCTGCTGCGGAAGAGGCCGCTGCCGGACGCGGCCTTGGGGCCGTCGCCGCCCGAGCGGAAGGTCCAGCCGTGCCGGCGGAAATCCCACAGGCTCGCCAGCAGCACATCGGGGCTCCCCGGTTGCATCGCGACGCTCCCGCACCCGGTCGAGAGGTTCGCGCCCTTGAGGATCAGCTGCCAGCTCTTGCCGCCGTCGGTGGTTTTGTAGAGGCCGCGGTCGGCGGAGTCGCTCCACAGCTTCCCCGGGACACAGGCGTAGACGGTATCGGAGGCGCGCGGATCGACGACGATCCTGGAGATGCGCTCCGAGTCCTTGAGGCCCGCGCTGGTCCAGGTCTCGCCGGCGTCCGTCGACTTGTAGATGCCATTGCCCACCGAGACGCTGTTACGCGTCCAGGACTCGCCCGTGCCCACCCACAGGTTCTCGTGATGGGTCGGGTCGATGGCGATCGCGCCGATTGACTGCACCGGCTGCTTGTCGAACACCGGCTTGAAGATCGTGCCGCCGTCGGTCGACTTCCACACGCCACCGCTCGCCGCGCCGACGAACAGCGTCAGCTTCCCGGAAGCGTCGTTGTAACCGGCGAGCGCCGCGATGCGCCCGCTCATCGCCGCGGAGCCGATATTGCGGGCGCCGAGACCCGAGATCACGGCCGAGTCGGCCACCGGCGCGTCGGCGCGCACCACGACCGGAACGTTAGTAGCACACACGAGCGCGCCGCCCAGCGCCAGGATTGGGAATCGCATGGGTTCTTCTCCCTGAAAAAGGTTATTTGGCCGCGCCGGTGGCCGGCGGCGTCGCCGGGAAGCGGAACAGCGAGCCGTCGAGCGCCGTGTTGGCTTCGGCCTTGTCGAACTGCACCTTCTGACGGTCGCTCGCGCCATTGGGTCCCGATGCCTGCGAGAAGGCGAGGTAGACCCCGTTCACCTGCTCGTAGTCCCCGTAATCGGTGACGGTCTCCTTGGGCACGCCGTGCTCGATGCGGCGGCTGATAGTGCGGATCTCGAGGAAGTAATCGGGATCGAGGAACACGTAGGTGATATCACCGTTCGGCCGCGTGACGCGCAGCTTGTGGGCTTCCGTGCCGTCGACGTCCTCGGTGCCGAGATAGTCGAGCTTGTAGCCCTTGGCCTGGTAGTCGACCAGCGCGCCGATGAAGTCGGCGGCGTCCTCACTGAGGTCCTTGGCGTCGTCGGCCGACATCTTCTCCGGGTCCTTGCGGCCCTGGAACGGGTTCACCTTCCAGCCCTCCGTGCCGTCGTAGGCCTGGATCAAGGTCAGCCCCTGCAGCGTCGCCTCGATGCGCGCCGAGTCGGGGCGCTGGATGGTGGCGACGTAGCCGAGCTGCAGCGTGTCGCCGTTGACCAGCACCTTGCCCGTGAGCCGCAGCGAGTGCAGGGCGGCGACCTTCCCGGCACCGCCCTTGGCCGCGACGTTCTTGGCGGCGAGCTCGTCGGCGGTGAAAGCGAAGGCAGAGGATGCTGCGGTGAGCAGCACGAAAGCGGCAAACAAGCGCATGCGCTTAACTCCAGTCTACCTGCAGTGAATCGCTCTATGATGCGCTGGCGCCCGCAGTGGCACCAGCCGCGACTTTTCCTTCAGGCGCGCAATCCCTTCGTACCGGCGCTCAATCCTCGTCCGCCACGTTGACATCGCGCGGCGGTGCGAGGTCGGCCCGTACCGGGGCAACGCCCGCGGCCTTTAGCTGGCGGTTGAGATCCGGGAGCTCCGCCTGGAGCTTGCGCCAGTCGCCGAGCAGGCCGGCGAGAGTTTCCCGGGCCGTCGCGGTCGCCGCGAGTTGCGCCGCGGTGGGCGCCGCGTCGCCGCGCAACAGCTCCGCATAGAGGCCGCCGACGTGGCCCTGCACGCCCGGCAGCAGCACTTTGGCCGGCTGCTTCTGCGCCTCGCCCGCGTTGCCTTCCTTCGATTCGAGCAGCGCCGTGAGGCGCGCCTGGTAGTCGCTCACGGCCTGGGCCGCGGCGCCCGTGGGTTTCAGCGCCTTGAGCTGCGCCTGTTCGGATAGGGCGGCGAGCAGTGCCTGCGAGCTCTCGGTAAGCAGGCCGGCGAGCTCGGTGGCGAGGCGCAGCTGATCGGCGAGCGCGCCCTCGGGCAAGTGCACGCGCGGGTCCGGTTTCAGCGCCAGCGACTGCTCGATCTTGCGGCCGTCGACCGTGAGACGCACGAGATAGCTGCCGGGCAGGGCCAGCGGTCCTTCCGGTTGCCGCGGCGTCGCGTGCGGCACCGCCGAGATCGGATACCCGTGCGTGCTGGACGGCGGATCCGCGTAGCGCAGGTTCCACACCCAGCGGTGCATCCCGGCGCCCGCCGGCAGCACGCGCGGGGAGCTGAGCCAGTAGGCCGGGATCAGCTCGCGCGCGCGCTCGTCCGCCGGCGGCTCGGGAGCATCGTCGCTCCTGAAGCGGCGCACCAGGTTCCCGCCGCTGTCGATGATCTCGAGCGTGACGGGGTGCCGGGCATCCCGCGGCAGGAAGAACTCGATAACCGCGCCCGCAGGCGGATTGGCCGCGAGCGGCTCGTCGGGCGGGAGCGGCGTGTCCGTCCAGGTGCTGCGGTGAAGGCGGTAAGCGGCGGCCGGACGGAACAGCAGCGGATCGCGCATCGGGGCGCCGTCGAGCTGGCGCAGCCGTGAGATGTCGTCGAGGACCCAGAAGGAGCGGCCATGGGTCGCCACGATCAGGTCGTCGTCGTGGATGAGGAAGTCGCGCATCGAGGTATGCGGGAGATTGAGCTGCAGCGAATCCCAGTGCTCTCCGTCGTCGTACGAAACCCACACGGCGCTCTCGGTCGCGGCGAACAGCAGTCCGCGGCGCGCGGGATCCTCGCGCACGGCGTTCACGGGCGCACCGGCCGGCAAGCCCGCGTGTATCGCCTGCCAGGTCTTGCCGCCATCGCGGGTGCGATAGAGGTAAGGATGCAGATCGTCGATGCGCAGGCGGCTCACCGAGACGTAGGCCGTGTCCAGGTCGAAGTGCGACGGCTCGATCTGCGTCACCTTGCTCCAGGGGATGAGCTCGGGAGGCGTGACGTTCGCCCAGTGACCGCCGCCATCGCGGGTAAGCCACACCAATCCGTCGTCGGTGCCCGCCCAGAGCGTAGCGATGCTCTTCGGCGAGGGTCCAAGTGCATAGATGACCCCGCGCTGCTGTTCGGCGTCCTTGGGACGCTGTGTGCCGACGCTCGCCGGGATGGCGCCCGCCTCGCGTGCGAGGTCCGGGCTGATCGCCGTCCAGGTCATGCCCCCGTCGCTCGTCTTCCAGAGCCGGTTGAGGGCGTAATAGAGGACATGCGGATCGAGCGGCGAGAACATGAGCGGCTGCGTGCGGTCGGCGCGCACGTCGGGCCCGCGCACCGGAGCCGGCGTGACGTTCTGCACCTGGCCGGTGGACACAAAGAACTTCGACACCTCGGTGCGCCCGCCGCCGTAGATGACGTCCGGATCGAGGGGATCGGGCGCGACGTAGCCATACTCGATGACGCCGACCGGGTGCCACTCGCGGTCGGTGATCGAGCCGTCGTTGCCGCGGGTGGCGATGCAGACCGAGCCGCTCTCCTGCTGGCCGGCGCACACGCGGTAGGGGAAAGTGGGCGTAGCGCTCACGTGATAGAGCTGTGCGCTCGGCTGGTTGAGCCAGCTGCTCCAGGTCTCGCCGCCATTCACGGTGATGACCGCGCCCTGGTCGCTGGTGAGCGCGAGGATGCGCGGATCGCTCGGGCTGATCCACATGTTCTGGTAGTCGTCGCCACCCGGCGCGCCGCGCAGCGGCACCCAGGTCTTGCCGCCGTCGGCGGACTTCATGGTGACGATCCCCATGCTGTAGAGGACGTCGGCGTCGGTCGGATCGACACGCAGCACCGTCAGATCGCCGCCGCCGATGCGCAGCGACGCCCGCGGATCGGTCGTAACCCGCGTCCAGTGCTCGCCGGCATCGTCGGAACGGAATACGCCGAGTCCCGCGGCTGAAGAGTAGTCGCCGGGCTCGGAGGTGCCGACGGCGGCGTAGATGCGCTGCGGCGCGCTCGCGGCGATCGCGAAGTTGATCTGGGCGAGATTGTCCGGAAGCCCGGCGCTCAAGCGCTGCCAGGTCGTGCCGCCGTCGATCGACTTGTAGAGTCCGCCGTTGGTGCCCTCGAACTCGTTCTTGTCCTCCCACGGCCCGAGGCGCGACTGCCAGAGCGCCGCGTATACCACGTCCGGGTGCGCCGGATCGAGTGCGACCGCCGAGCCGCCGGTATCGGCATCCTTGTAGAGGACCCGCTCCCAGGTCGCTCCGCCATCGCGCGAGCGATAGATGCCGCGCTCCTCGTTCGCGCCGTAGGGGTGGCCGAGCACCGCGGCAAAGAGGCGGTTCGGATCGCGCGGGTCGACCGCGAGCTCGGGAATCTGCTGTCCATCGGTGAGCCCGCCGTGGGACCAGGTGCGCCCGGCGTCCGCGGAACGGTAGACGCCGTTGCCGACCGAGAGGTCCGGCCGCCGCAGCCCTTCACCGCTCGCCACATAGATAATGTTGGGGTCGGAGGGCGCGATCGCGATCGCGCCGATGGATTGCGTCGGCTCTTGATCGAAGATCGGCTGCCAGGTGCGCCCGGCGTCGCGGGTCTTCCATACGCCGCCGTTGACCGCGCCCACATAGAAGATGTTGGGCTGCGACGGCACGCCGGCGACCGCCCGGGTGCGCCCGCCGCGCGCGGGTCCGATCATTCGCCAGGCGAGATCGGCGTACGCGCCCGGGGGCTGGTGCTGGGCGAGCGCGCTGCCGGAGCCGAGACTGAAGCCGAGAAGGGGGAGGATCGCGAAGGGGGTCGCTGCTTTTAGCCGCACTTGAGGGGCCCTGTGCTTAGGTATTTTGACCGCGCAAGATACACCCTCGCCGGGTGAATCGAAATCACCGTCGGTAAGCGCGCCGCCTAGCGGTACTGCTTGTAGGATTTTTCCTCGACGATGCGCGAGCCGAGCTGCGTGTTGACGCGCTTCTTGAGCGCCGCGCGCTCATCGTTCGATACGTAGACGGCGCGCGCCAGCTCGATGAACTCGCGGTCGAAGGTCTGCTTCGCCTCCTTCTCGCGGATGCGATCCTCGATGTCCCACAGCCGCTCGTTCACCTGCTGCAGCGCGCGCTCTTCCTGCGCCAGCCCGCGCGCGGCACAGCCCGAATCGCGCCAGGTCGACTCGAGGAGCGCCAGCTCGATTTTCACGTTGGCGAGCTTGGCGGCATCGAGGATGCGGGCCGCCTTGATCCGCAGGATGGTGATCTTGTCGAGCAGCTCCCCCGGGGAGACGGGCACGAGGACGTCGTTCATGCGCGTGATCCTAGCAACTCGTCGAGCCTGGCGGTGACCTCTTCGACGCCGATCAGGTCCATGACTCCCGGCTCCTCGATCTTGTGCCCCCAGGGGAGCTCAGTCGGCTCGCAACCGCGGAAGGCATGCGCCGCGCGCGCGTAGGCGTCCACGCACCGGCGCCCCGAGAGATACGGTCCGCTGCGCGCCGGGTTGGTCGCCGCGTACAGCCCGATCACCGGTGTCCCGACCATGGTCGCCATGTGCACGGGACCTGAGTCGGGACTTACCAGTACGGTCGCGCGTGCCAGCAAACCTAAGAGCTCGGGGAGCGTGTCCTGTCCGATCTGATTCACGACCGCCGTGCCGGCGATGCGCGCGATCGCCGCCCCCATGCGCCGCTCGGCCTCGCTGGGACCCCCGGCGAGTATCACCCGCATGCGGTGCGCTCCTGCGGCATGCTGAGCGAGCGCCGCATAGCGCTCGGCGCGCCAGTTGCGCAGCGCATGGGCCGAGCAGGGACTGATGACGAGCGTCGGCTGCACGTCGGGTATCAGCCGCTCGGCGTAGGCGCGCGCCGCCGCCGGCAGCGGCACGTCCCAGCGCAGCAGCCGCTCGCGAATGCCGAGCGCGGCGGGGAAGCCGAAGAAGCTGTCGAGCACATGCTCGCGCGACTGCGCAGCGATGCGGCTGTTGGTGAACAGCCACTGCAGCTCGCGCGCGCGCGCGCGGTCGAAGCCGAGCTTGATGGTGGCGGGGACTAGCTGCGCCGCGAGGCTCGCGCGCAGCGCCAGCTGCATGTGCAGGAGCACGTCGAAGCGGCGGCCGCGCAGCTGAGCGCGCAGCGTGCGCCGCGCGGCAAGTCCTGCGCGCTTGTCCACGGTGATAAACTCGACGCCCTCGATGAGGCTCATGAGGCGCGCTTCGGTCCGCCCGACGATCCAGGTCAGTTGCGTCGCCGGCCAGGCCTGCTGCAGGGTGCGCACGATCGGCACGACGTGGCAGGTATCACCGATCGCCGACAGCCTGAGGATGCAGACACTGCGCGGCGGTTCGGCGAGGGGCAGCATGATGGAGTCAGGTCAGTGAATGGGCGTTGGGCGCTCGGTCCCGAGGTGAAGCGTGGCGCCCTGGCGCGCGGCGCCATGCTATATGACGCTTCCCGCGTGAGCAATTTGAGCGCCGAGTGGTTCACGCCGCAGTACTGGCAGACGCTTGGTACGCTCGAGGGCACGGCGAGCGGCCGCGGCGCCGCCTACTATCTCAGCGCCGACGGCAAGCGTTACGTGCTGCGTCACTATCGGCGTGGCGGGCTCGCGGCGCGCCTTTCCACGGACCACTACGCCTTTGTGGGCGAAAACCATACCCGCCCGTTCGCCGAATGGCAGATGACCTACAGCCTGCACCGCGCGGGACTGCCGGTGCCGGCGCCGATCGCGGCGCGCTACCGGCGCGTGGGCCCCGTCTATACCGGGGACATCATCACCGAGCGTCTCGCGACCGTCGGCTCGCTCGCCGAGTGCCTGCGCACCGGCGCGCTTTCCATCCTCACCTGGATCTCCATCGGGCGCTGCATCCGCAGGTTTCACGATCTCGGGGTATGCCATGCGGATCTCAACGCGCACAACATCCTCCTCAGCGAGGAGCACGTGTATCTCATCGACTTCGACCGCTGCCAGCTGCGCGGCGCCGGGCTGTGGCGCGACGCGAACCTGGTGCGGCTGCGCCGCTCGGTCGAGAAGCTGACCTGGAGTCTGCCGCCCGAGCGCTTCGGGGAAGCGGACTGGCACGGCCTGCTCGACGGCTACCGTCAGTCCTCGGGCAGCCCCAGCCCCGAGTTGCAGCCCGCCGGCTGAAGGCTGCGCACCTTGCGCATCCTCTACCTCCTCGCCGTCTACATCAGCGCGCCGATCATCTCCGTCGTGCTGCTGGGCCGGGGCTTGCGCGATCGCAGCTACTGGCGCAACTTTCGCGAGCGCTTCGGCCTCGGCGCGCGCCGCACGCCGCACGGCGTGTGGCTGCACGCCGTGTCGGTCGGCGAGGTGCAAGCCTGCGCGCCGCTGGTCGGCGCGCTGTACCGGCGCCATCCCGGCCTGCCGCTGACGGTGACGACCTTTACCCCGACGGGCGCGGCGCGCGCACGCGCGCTCTTCGGCAACCTCGCCGAGGTGCGCTACGTTCCTTACGACCTGCCGGGGGCGGTGCGGCGCTTTCTGCGGCGCGTCGAGCCGCAGCTCGCGGTCATCTTCGAGACCGAGCTCTGGCCGAATCTCTATCGCGAGTGCGGGCGGCGGCGCGTGCCGCTGGTGCTGGCGAGCGCGCGTATCTCCGAGCGCTCGCTCGGTCGCTATCGGCGCTTGGGTGCGCTGTTCAGTGACGCGCTGGCGCAGGCCTCGATCGTTGCGGCTCAGGGCGCGGCGGACGCCGAGCGCTTCCGCGCTCTCGGCGCGGCCGCCGGCAGCACCTACGTCACGGGCAATCTCAAGTTCGACTTCGAGCTGCCGGAAGGGCTCGACGAGCGCGGCCGGCGCCTGCGCGCCCAATACGCCCGCGGCCGCCCGTTATGGGTGGCGGGCAGCACCCACGAGGGCGAGGAGGCGGCGGTGCTCGAGGCGCAGGGCCAGGTGCGCGCCAGGCACGCCGATGCGTTGCTCGTCATCGCGCCGCGACATCCGGCGCGTTTCGGCGAGGTGGCGCAACAGCTCATTGCGTCCGGGGCGAGCTTCACGCGCCGCTCGGACGGCGATGACGCGCAGGCCGCCGGGGCGCCCGAGGTGCTGCTGCTCGATTCGCTCGGCGAGCTGCTCGAATTCTACGCGGCGGCGGATGTCGCCTTCGTCGGCGGGAGCCTGGTGCCGGTCGGCGGGCACAACCTGCTCGAGCCCGCCGCGCTCGGCGTGCCGATCCTCACCGGCCCCAACAACTTCAACAGCGCCGAGGTGGTGCAGCTGCTCACAGCGCGCGGCGCTGCCGAGGTCGTCCACAACCCGCAGGAGCTCGGCGCGCGCGTGAGCGCGCTGCTCTCGGACCCCGGCGAGCGCGCGCGGATCGGGGGGCTGGGCCGCGCTTCGGTGGAGGCAAGCCGCGGAGCGCTCGCGAGACTGCTCGCGCTGATCGAGCCCTTGCTGTAGTTGGCTCGGCTGTAGTTCTGAACAGCCGGCAAGAGTCGCGCCTTCTAGCGCTTTGGGGCCGGCGCGCCGTTGGGGCCGGCATCCGCCGGCGGCACGGTCGGGGCGAGCGTCTCGGGCGTTTCCACCGCCGGCGAGGTCGGGGCGGTGGTGGTGAGCCAGGTGTTGACGGAGGCGAGCTCGGGCCGGTCGAGCGTGCCGGCCGCGAGGCGCAGCGTCAGCACGCTCACGATGTAGTCATAGCGCGCCACCGCGTAGTTGGTCTGCGCCTGCACCAGATTGCGGCGCGCGTTCAGCAGGTCGACCGAGGTGCGCGTGCCGACCTCGTAGCCCGCCTCGGTGGCCTTGAGCGCCGTCCGGTTGGAAGCGAGCGCCTGGCGCAGCGCCTGCACCCGCGAGATGCCGCTGATGACGCCGAGGTACGCGTCGCGCGCCTGGCGCTCGGTGGCGCGCGAGCTTTGCACCACACCCTCCTTGGCGGCGATCCACAGATACTGGGCCTGGCGCACCTTGGACTGAGTGAGGCCGCCGGAAAACAACGGCACCGTGAGCTGCAGGCCGATCTGGCGATCGTTGAAATAGGTGTCGTAGGAAAAGGCCTGGCCGGCGAAGGTCTCGTCGAGGCCCTGCCTCTGGTAGGACCGCCCCGCGAGCAGATCGAGTGTCGGCAGGTGACCGCCGAACGCGACGCGCACGTTGTCGCGGGCGATGTCGGCCGCCAGGCGGCTGGAGGTCAGCGTCGGGTTCTGCTCGAGCGAGATGTTGACCCAGCGGGTCTCGTCGGCGGGCTCGGGGTTGAGCAGCGGCATGTCGGTGCCGGGCTTGGCGAGCCGGTCGTACTTCTGTCCGGTGATCTCCCGCAGCTGATCCTCGGAGGTCGCGAGCGTGCGCTTGTCGGCGATCACGGTGGCCGCCGCGGTGTCGCGCGCCGCTTTCGCATCCTCGACGTCCGTGATGGCGATGAGCCCGACGTCGAAGCGCGTCGTCGCCTGGTCGAGCTGGCGCGAGATGGCCTCGAGAGCCGCCTGGTCCGCCTCGAGCGTGTCGTCGGCCGTGAGCACGTTGAAGTAGGCCTGCGCGACCCGCAGGATCAGCTGCTGCTCGGCGGCCTGGTAAGTGGCCTCGGCCTGCGCCACCTGCGCGCTGGCGGCCTTGAGCGTCATCCAGTTCGACCACGAGAAGATGTTCTGCTTGAGGTTGAGACCCCACGTCTTGGTCGTCGTGGCCACGCCGGCGGGCACGGTCAGCACCAGCGGCGTACCGGTCGGGCTCGTGGCGAAAAAGGGCTGCGTGCCGTCGTTGTGGTCGCGGGTCACGCCGGCGGTGCCGTTGAGCTGCGGCAGCAGCGCTGCGATTGCCTGCGGGCGCCCCTCGCGCGACGCCAGACGGTTGGCATCCGCCTGGCGGATCACCGGATCGTTGTGCAGCGCGTCCTCGAACACGCCGATCAGGTCCTTGGATTGCGCGCTGCCGGCGACACCGAGCAGCAGGCAGGCGAGAGTGGCGCTACGCATCACGGGGCTGGTTTCTTCCATCACGGCACTAGAACCTGAAGCGCGCCGGCCGCGGGGCGTTCACCAGCGGATCGATCACGGTCTCGAACAGGCTGTCGGCGGCCCAGGCGGTCTCGCTGATCCGGCGGATGAGGCGCGCCTCCATGACCGGCGCCTCGCCTGCGACCACGAACAGGCGGCCGCCGATCTCGAGCTGGCGCTCGAAGCGCGCGTCGTACACCGGCAGCGAGCCGGTTACGGCGATGGCGTCGTAGCGCTCGCCGGTGTCGGCATTCAGCGCGTCGGCGTTCACGACCTCGACGTCGCCCATGCCGAAAGCGGCGAGGTTGCGCGCCGCAAGGCCGGCGAGCTCGGCGAACAGCTCGAGCGTACGCACCCGGGCGCCGGCCGCACGCAGGCAGGCGGCGACGAACCCCGAGCCCGTGCCCACCTCCAGCACCCGGCTCCCGGCGCCGGGCTCGAGCGCCTGCAGCAGCCGACCGACGATGCTCGGACGCAACATGTGCTGCCCCTCGGGCAGCGGGACCTCGGCGTCGGCATAGGCGCGGAAGCGCTGCTCCGGCGGCACGAACCGCTCGCGCGGGACCTGGCGCAACGTGTCGAGGACGCGCTCATCCAGCACGTCCCAGGCGCGCACCTGCTGTTCGATCATCTGCTCGAGGGGCTCGGCCGGCTGCATTGCGTGAGGCTCCACGACTTCACTTAACGCGTTGAAAAAACGCCGCAGAAAGTTACGGGTTTTCCGCGGCGCTGCCAAGCGGGAATGCGACGAGATATGGTGAAATCCCGACGGGGCGTGGTTGCGGCGCGATATGCTTAGGCTCGCCCACGACCCCAGGCGCGAGAAGTCAAATCAGAGTGCCGTGAGGGGTGTGTGGCCAATCCAAGCGGAAGGGCTTGAGAAGAACTCTAGATGTCCATAGTCGGGCTGTTGTGCCTCCTCTGCGCGCTCATCGCAGCTCTGTTCCTGGTGCTCTATGGGCTGCAGCGGCGCGACCTGAAGAGTGTCGAGCAGCTCTCGCAGCAGCTGCAGCGCATTGCCATCGGCGGCCGGCTCCCGGGGCGGGTCGACGTCGACAGCGACAAGCCTGAGGTCGCCGCGCTGGTGACTGCCGTCAATCATCTGCTGACCCGCGCCGCACCCGGCGAGCACGATGTGGCGCAGGCGCCGCGGCTGTTCGCCGATCTCGGCGAGCGCATCCACGAGGCCGTGCTGGTGCACCGCGAGGTGATCCTGTACGCCAACCGCCAGTTCGCCAGCTTCGTCGGCGTCGATCGCGTCGAGCTGATCGGTCGACGGCTTGGCGACCTCGTGCCGCCCGAGTACTCGGACCTCGTGACCGAGAACATCCGCCGCCGGCTCGCGGGCGAGTCGGCCGCCGAACGCTACGAGATCGACATGGTGGGGCTGCAGGGCCAGATGAGCCGCCTCGAGATCGCCTCCACCCTGGTCGAGTACGACAAGGGGAACGCGCTGCTCATCACCGGCGTGGAGATCATCCCGACGCAGACCACCCCGGCGCTGCGCCTGGCGGGCGAGGGCGAGCCCACCCCGCAGCAGCTCGCGCTCAACTCGCTCGCCGAGGCCATCATCGCCACCGATGACCGGGGCCGCATCACCTTCATGAACCCCGCCGCCGAGCGGCTCACCGGGAGCGATGCGGCGCAGGCCTCGGGCAAACTCCTCGAGGAGATCGTCAGCCTGGTCGACGAGTCGGACCGGCGGCTGCTCTCCGACCCGGTGCACCAGGCACTCACCGGCGGGGTACCCGTGAGCCTCGGCCGGCGCGCGCTGCTGCTCTCGCGCGGCAACGGCAGCGAACACTCGATCGAGCTGTCGGCATCGCCGATCCGTAACGACGCCAAGGTGGTCGTGGGGGCGGCGTTGCTGTTGCACGACCTCACGGAGCTGCGCGGACTCGCGCGCCAGATGTCCTACCAGGCGACCCACGATGCGCTCACCGGGCTCGTCAACCGCCGCGAGTTCGAGCGGCGGCTCGAAGAGGCGATCGAGAGCGGCCACCGCGGTGACGGCCAGCACGTGCTCTGTTACCTGGACCTCGACCGCTTCAAGCTGGTCAACGACACCAGCGGCCACCTCGCCGGCGACAGCATGCTGCGCGAGGTGGCGAAGCTCCTGCGTGACGCGGTGCGCGACAGTGACACGGTGGCGCGTCTCGGGGGCGATGAGTTCGGCACGCTCCTCATCGGCTGTCCGCTCGAGAAGGCGCGCCAGATCGCCGACGACGTGTGCCGCTCGGTCGGCGACTACCGCTTCGTGTGGAAGGACCGGATCTTCAACATCGGCGTGTCGATCGGGCTGGTGGAGATCTCGCGCGAGAGCGGCACGCTGGAAGAGCTGCTGGCCGCGGCCGATACCGCCTGCTACGTCGCCAAGAAGCAGGGCAGCGGCCGGGTCGCCGTTTATTCGGCGCGCGACGAGGCTCTGGCGCGTCACACCGGCGAGATCCAGTGGCTGCAGCGCCTGCAGGGCGCGCTCAAGGAGAATCGCTTCCAGCTCTATCAGCAGATCATCGTCCCGACGCACGGCAGCGACGGGGGACCTGCGATGGAGGTGCTCATACGGCTGCGCGACGAGGCAGGCCACGAGCTGCCGCCGTCGGAGTTCATGCGCGCTGCCGAGCGCTACCGGCTGATGGGCCTGGTGGACCGCTGGGTGGTGCAGACGACGCTCGCGGCGCTCGGGCGCGGCGCCCTACAGGTGCAGCCCGACCGCAGCGTCGCCATCAACATCTCCGGCCAGACGCTCGGCGACGTGCAGTTCCTCGAGTTCGTGGTCGAGTGCCTGGACAGCACCGGAGTCGCTCCGGCCCAGGTGTGCTTCGAGATCACCGAGAGCGCCGTAGTCGCCAACCTCGAGCATGCCCGGCGTTTCGTCGGCGTGCTGCACGGCATGGGCTGCCAGTTCGCGCTCGATGACTTCGGCTCGGGCGTCGGCTCCTTCTCCAATCTCAAGAACCTGCCGCTCGACTATCTCAAGATCGACGGCTCCTTCATCCGCAACCTGGCGCGCGACACGGTGAATCAGGCGATGGTGACCGCGATGATCAAGCTGGCGCGCACGCTGAATTTCAAAGTGATCGCCGAGCAGGTCGAGGACAGCGACGCAGTCGAGGCGGCGCGGCGCATGGGGGTTGATTACCTGCAGGGGTACGCCATCGGCAGGCCCCAGCCGCTGCAGCTCGCGGCGTAACGCTACGCCGCGGCGCGGCCCCGCGCGCGTGTCTCGCGACCGCGAGCGGAGCGCTCGCGGGTTGCAGCGGCGGCGGCCGGTGTCAGGTCCTGGAGGGCTCGAAGCGCAGCGCGACGCCGTTCATGCAGTAGCGCTCGCCGGTCGGCCGCGGGCCGTCGGGAAAGACGTGGCCCAGGTGCCCGCCGCAGTTGGCGCAGTGCACCTCGGTGCGGCGCATGAAGAGGCTGCGGTCCTCGTGGGTGCCGACCGCGCCCGGGATGGGCTTGAAGAAGCTCGGCCAGCCGGAGCCGCTGTCGAACTTGGTGTCCGCGGCAAAGAGCGGCTGCCCGCAGCCCGCGCAGCGGAACATGCCGGCGCGATGCTCGCCGTTCAGCGGGCTGCTGCCGGCGCGCTCGGTACCGTGCTCGCGCAGAACGCGGTAAGCGTCCGGCGAGAGCTCACGCCGCCACTCTTCCGGCGTCTTTTCGACCGCGAACTTCTCGTCGGAGGCCATTACAGCAGCGGTACCAGCAGCAGTGCCACGATGTTGATGATCTTGATCAGCGGGTTGATCGCGGGCCCCGCGGTGTCCTTGTAGGGATCGCCGACGGTGTCGCCGGTGATCGCCGCCTTGTGCGCATCCGAGCCCTTGCCGCCGAAGTTGCCTTCCTCGATGTACTTCTTGGCGTTGTCCCAGGCGCCGCCGCCGGTCGTCATGGAGATGGCGACGAACAGCCCGGTGACGATGGTTCCGATCAACAGGCCGCCGAGCGCGCGCACCCCGGCGCCGCCGCCCATCAGGGTGTTGACCACCAGCACCAGCACGATCGGCACCAGGATCGGCAGCAGCGAGGGCACGATCATCTCGCGGATGGCGGCGCGCGTCAGCAAGTCCACCGCGCGCGAGTAATCGGGCTTCTCGGTGCCGGACATGATGCCCTTGATCTCACGGAACTGCCGCCGCACCTCGTTCACCACCGAGCCGGCGGCGCGGCCCACGGCCTCCATGGCCATGGCGCCGAACAGATACGGCACCAGCCCGCCGATGAACAGGCCGATGATCACGGCCGGGTCGGACAGCGAGAAGCTGGCGGATTTGCCGGCCGCCTCGAGGTTACGCGTGTAGTCAGCGAACAGTACCAGCGCGGCCAGTCCCGCCGAGCCGATCGCGTAGCCCTTGGTCACCGCCTTGGTGGTGTTGCCGACCGCATCCAGCGGGTCGGTGATGTTGCGCACTTCTTTCGGCAGGCCGGCCATCTCGGCGATGCCGCCGGCGTTGTCGGTGATCGGGCCGTAGGCATCGAGCGCAACGATCATGCCGGTCATCGACAGCATGGCGGTCGCGGCGATCGCGATGCCGTACAGGCCGTTCAGCGTGTACGCGCCCCAGATGGCAAGACACACCGCCACCACCGGCAGCGCCGTCGCCTTCATCGAGACACCCAGGCCGGCGATGATGTTGGTGGCGTGTCCGGTCTGGGAGGCGGCCGCCACCTTGCGCACCGGGCTGTACTCGGTGGCGGTGTAGTACTCGGTGATCATCATCATCGCCGCCGTGAGCCCTAAGCCGATGAGCGTGCAGCCGAAGAGCTCGGCGGAGTGCGCCGGCATGATCTCTCGGGTGATGAAATAGAAGGCCACCCCCGACACGACGCCGGAGACGATCACGCCCTTGTAGAGCGCGTTCATGATCTTGCCGCCCTCGCGGGTAGAGACGAAGAACGTGCCGATGATCGAGGAAACGATCGAGGCGGCGCCGAGCGCGAGCGGATAGATGACGGCGGCGTAGGCGGCGTCGGCCCCGCGGCGCGCGAACAGCAGCCCGCCGAGCAGCATGGTGGCGACGATGGTGACCGCATAGGTCTCGAAGAGGTCCGCGGCCATGCCGGCGCAGTCGCCCACGTTGTCGCCGACATTGTCGGCGATCACCGCCGGGTTGCGCGGGTCGTCCTCGGGGATGCCGGCCTCGACCTTGCCCACGAGATCCGCGCCGACGTCGGCGCCCTTGGTGAAGATGCCGCCGCCCAGGCGTGCGAAGATCGAGATGAGCGAGCCGCCGAACGCGAGTCCCACCAGTGCGTGCAGCGCACCCTCGGCGCCCACCGAGGTGAGCTGCCGCAGCACGGTGTAGTAGCCGGCGACGCCGATGAGCGCCAGGCCCACGACCAGCATGCCGGTAATGGCACCGCCGCGGAAGGCCACGGTGAGCGCGGCATTCAGCCCTTGGGTGGCGGCCTGCGCGGTGCGCACGTTGGCGCGCACCGAGATGTTCATGCCGATGTAGCCGGTGAGGCCCGAGAGCACCGCCCCGACTGCGAAGCCGCCGGCCGTGGGCCAGCCGAGCGGCGAGAAGCCGATCGCGACGAACAGCACGAGGCCGACGATGAGAATGGTGCTGTACTGGCGATTGAGGTACGCCTGGGCGCCGGATTGGATGGCCGCGGCAATCTCCTGCATACGGGCGTTGCCCGCCGGCAGGCGCAGGATCGCCGCCATGGAGAACACGCCATACAGTACGGCGAGCACGCCGGCGCCGATCGCAACCCACAGCCACATGGTGAGATCCATCGCGAAACCTCCCCCAAAAAAGGCCGCGAACTATAGCACGGCGGGCTGCGGCCACGGCCTGCGGCCGGCCGTAAGCGCCGCAGCGCAGCAAGCTATACCTTGAAGTCGTCCTTGAGCTTGCGCGGCACCGGTACGCCGCGGATGCGCACGTACTCGGGGAGGCCGTTGCGGTAGGGCGGATAGGCTTCGCCCGCTACCAGCGGCTCGAGGTAGCGACGGCAGGCCTCGGTGATGCCGAAGCCGTCAGAGCGGAGGAATGCGGGCGGCAGCTTCTTCTCCTTGTTGGCGACTTCGGCGAGCGGCACGTGCCCGATGACCCAGCGGTAGGGCTTGGAGGACTTGCGCACGATCGTCGGCATCACGGCGTTCACGCCCTTCACGGCGAGCTCGACCGCCGCCTTGCCGACCGCATAGGCCTGCTCGACATCGACGCGCGAGGCGATGTGGCGCGCGGAGCGTTGCAGGTAGTCGGCGACCGCCCAGTGGTACTTGTAGCCGTGCGCCTCGCGCACCATGTTGGCGACCACGGGGGCCACTCCCCCGAGCTGGGTATGCCCGAATGCGTCGCGGGTGCCGGCGTCGGCGAGGAACTTGCCGTCCTCGTAGGCGGCACCCTCGGACACCACGATCACGCAGTAACCGTAGTCGGTCACGCATTGCTTGACGCGGTCGAGGAAGCGCCGCCCGTCGAATGGCACCTCCGGAAAGAGAATGACGTGGGGTGGCTCATCGAGGCCGCGTCCGGCGAGCCCGCCTGCTGCGGCGATCCAGCCGGCGTGCCGGCCCATTACCTCGAAGACGAACACCTTGGTCGAGGTGCGCGCCATGGACGCCACGTCGAGCGCCGCCTCGCGCGTCGAGACCGCGACGTACTTGGCGACCGAGCCAAACCCCGGGCAGCAGTCGGTGTGGGGCAGATCGTTGTCGACCGTCTTCGGCACGCCGACGCAGGTGATGGGAAAGCCGAGGGAGGCGCCCAGCTGCGACACCTTGAGGGCGGTGTCCATCGAGTCGTTGCCGCCGTTATAAAAGAAGTAGCGGATGTCGTGTGCCTGGAACACATCGATCAGGCGCTGGTACTCGGCGCGGTTCTGCTCGAGCCCTTTCAGCTTGAAGCGCGCCGAGCCGAAGGCGCCGGCCGGCGTGTGCTTGAGCGCGCGGATGGTCGCCGCGCTCTCGCGACCGCAGTCGATGAGATCCTCGGTAAGCGCGCCGATGATGCCGTGGCGCCCGGCGTACACCTTGCCGATGTGTTTCGAGCGCAGCGCGGCCTCGATGACGCCGGCGGCCGAGGCGTTGATGACGGCGGAGACTCCGCCGGACTGTGCGTAGAAAGCATTGCTGCGAACGATCTTTTTCATGGTGTTGGAGCCGCGGGCGAACGTAGCGCGCCAAGAATAGCGCAGGCCGCGCGCCGCCGGGCAGCGCCGTTTGACCTGTGGATGGGCGCTCGGTAACGTGGCGCACCTTTGTGCTGCCAGGGCAGCGGTCTCGCACCGACAAAACAATGCGCATCGTCCTGTTGGGGGCTCCCGGTTCCGGCAAGGGCACCCAGGCACAACGCCTGGCGGAGCGGAACGGCATTCCCCAGATCTCGACCGGCGACCTGCTGCGCGCCGCGGTGGCGCGCGGCACTGCGCTCGGACTTGCCGCCAAGGCGGCCATGGAGGGCGGGCGACTGGTCGATGACGCGCTGGTGCTCGGCATGATCCGCGAGCGCCTCGGCGAGCCCGACGTGCGCGCCGGGTTCATCCTCGATGGCTTCCCGCGCAACCTGATCCAGGCGGCGGCCCTCGACGGACTGCTGGCGGAGCTCGGGCAGCCGCTCGATGCGGTGGTTCAGTTCGAGGTGGACTCGGCCGAGCTCGTGCGGCGGATCTCCGGCCGGCGCAGCTGCGCCGACTGCGGGCGAGTTTTCAACGTGCTCACCTCGCCCCCTCCGACCGGCGCGGCGGCGATGTGTCCCGGGACCGGCGCGCCGCACCGCCTCATCCAACGCGCGGACGACAACGAAGCCACGGTGGCTGAGCGGCTGCGGGTGTACGACGAGAAGACCCGGCCGCTGATCGACTTCTATCGCGCGCGCGGGCTGCTGCGCACCATCGACGCGGCGGGAGAGGTCAATGCGGTGACGCAGCGCCTGGCGCGGGCGCTCGCTCCCGCGGCGCCAGCGGCCGCGGCGCGGGTGCGCAAGGGCGCCGCAAAGAGCGCCGCGCGCGCCAAGAGTGCGGCACGTGCGGCGAAGAGCCGCAGGCCAGGTACGCGCGCCACAGCGCGCCGCGCCAAGTCGGCGCGCAAGAAGACGCCGGCACGCGCCGCGCGCAAGAAACACGCGGCGGCGATGCGCAGTCGCAGGTCCGGCGCGCGGCGCCGCACGCGCCGCTGAACTCCGCGGCGCGGTTGCGCTAGCGCAGCAACTGGCGCACTTCGCGCTGCAGCGACTCCTCGAGCTGCGCGTCGAAGCCGCCGTGGCGCGCCGCCACTTCGCCCTGCGGCGAGACAACTACCGTGAGCGGCAGGCCACCGCCGAAGCGCCGATGGAAGCTGCCGTCGAGATCGAGAGCCGTGGGGAGCGAGAGCTGTGCCCAGCGCAGATAGCGCTCCACCTCAGGACGCGCGGCCTCCTCCGACGCGAATCCCTCCTCGGTATTGACGAGCACGATGTGCACCGGGAGCCCGTTGGTCCGCGCCCAGAGCGCGAGGTGCTCCATGGCCGGCAGCGTGAGACGGCACGGCGGGCACCAGCGCGCCCAGAATTCGAGAATGACCGGCTCGCCGCTCAGGCGATCCAGCGCGAAGGACTGTCCGTCGAGGGTGCGCAGCCCCGAGGCGCGCAGCGGCGCGGTGGGCGCGGGCGGCTCGTCGCCGGTGAGCTCGGCGAAATGCGCGACGCGTTCGACCGGCCGGGCAAGGCGCGCCAGCAGATCGCCCGGCAGCGCGCCGCCGTGCGGCTCGAACGAGACATCCGCCGTCACGGGCGGGGCGCCGCGCTCGGTGGCGATCTGCGCGTCGTAGCCCGTCAGGAATGAGTCGGCATCGAAGCGCGCTCGAACCGAGCCGTTATCCGCCTCCAGAGTGAGCTCGATAACCTGCCCGACGGGCGTCCGCTCGAGCCGCCGGCAGGCCCCGAGAGTCAGGCGCTGCAGCAGGCGGCTGCGAAACGCCTGGAGCTCATCCTCCATCCCATGCGCTGCCCGCAGCAGCAGCGGCACCGGGGCGAGCGGCGCTCCGTGCCCCTCGAAGGCCGCGTCGATCGCGGCCTGGAGGTCGGCGCCGGCGGCCTGCTCCAGCACGCGTGCCGGGGCGGCGCCCGAGTCGCTCGCCAGGACCAGCCGGCCGTCCTGCACCGCCATGACATAGAGGCCCGGCATGCGCAGGTAGGCGGTGCGGCGCTCATCGAAGCCGAATTCGGTGGTCTCGCGATGCGGTGGCGCACCGGGCACCTGCACGAGGTAGTGGGCGGTCGCGAACAAGGCGCCGCGATGCCGGTACGCGCGGGCGGCGTTGGCGAGCGTCGCGGCGCCGTCACAGGCGTGCGCCGGCGCGGGCGTGAGCAGCACGCTTAAGCTGGCGAGCAGCGCGGCAACCGCGGGCGACTTTGGCACGGGCAACCTCGGTGGGACCGGTGAGACTGGCGAATGACACGCATCCTGGAGCGGCGCGCGGGTCGCCGTCGTCCGATTTCGCGATCCCGGACCTGATTCCTCAGCGTGCGGTTTTCAGACGCCGGGTATGCATGAATTCGGTCGGCGTGAGTCCCGTCGAGGTCTTGAATAGCGCGTTGAAGGTCGACTTCGAGCTGAAGCCTGCCGCATACATCGCATCGAGCACCGAGCGCGCGCCGCAAACCGGGTCCGCGAGCAGCCGCTGCACCTCCTCGAGGCGGTAGTGATTCACCCAGTCGGCGAAGTTGCGGCCCCGGCCCCGGTTGACGAGCTGCGACAGACGCCGCGGCGGCAGGCCGAGCGCGGCTGCGAGTTCGGCGAGTGTCAGCTCGGGGCGCAGGAACGGGCGGTGAGCGCTCATGTAGGCCTCGATGGACTCAAGTTGCGCGGCCGCCTCCGCCGACACGAGCGGCGCGTGTGCCTCGTGTGCAGCGCGCGCCGCGGCGGTGTGTACGTCCTCGACGGTGATCGGAACGAACAGGCGCGGAAATCGCAGCGCGGCGACCACGAAGCCCGCGACGTAGATGAGCTGTGCGACGAACAGCACCGTCTCGAGGGCACGCGCCGCGCCGGCGCCGCGGGCGCGGCCCGCCAGGAAAGCGCCGACGTCGAGAGCGTAGACGATGACGAGCCCCGCCACCGCGTAGGTCAGCCAGGCGAGCGGCACGTGCGGCACGCTCGAGCGAACGCGCTCGATGATGCCGCGGTAATTCAGCAGCTCCAGCAGCGACAGCGCCAGATAGGTGCCGAGACTCGCAAACACGCCGAGCGCGAGCGCGACGTCCGACAGGGCTCCGGCGCCGAACGCGAGCAGAAAGACAGCGGCGGGCACCGCGTGCGGCAGCCACGCGCCCCTGCCGCGCGTGCGCTGGAAGAGCAAGCTGCGGACGAATCCGAAGAACAGCGGGCCGTAGGCCAGTCCCGCAACGTGCGCCACCGTCAGGTGCCAGCCGAGAAACCCGAGCTCCTGGCCCGCCAGGACGGCGACGTGGCACGCCAGCAGGAGCAGCAGCAGGCCGAGGGCCACGCGGCTGTCGGTCGCGCGCCGCAGCAGCAGCATCCCGCCTACAGCACACAGCGCCGCCACCGAGAGCTGCACGACGGCGAGCGGATTGGCCAGCATCGCGACTGCGCAGCGTGAGCCTAGAGCGTCGCGAGCAGCCGCTCGCCCAGCACGCTGCGGCGCCAGCCGCGCAGCACGGCGCCGTCGCGCCGTCCGTCGGCAAGAAGCTCGAGCTCGCGGCGCGTCGCGAGCACCTCCGGCACCAGGGCGAGCTCGGCCGCCACTGCCTGACTGACGCCGGCGAGCTTTCGTACCAGCGCGTTCCTCTGCGGATCGGATGGCGGCCGGCCGGGGACGGGTGGCGCGGGGTCCGGGATGTCAGCGGCAGCCACGAGCGCGAGCAGCTCCGTGCCCCGATGCTTCACCACCCCGGCCGGCACCTCGGTGATCGCGGCGAGCTGCGCCGTCGAGCGCGGCACGCGCAGCACGATCTCGCGCAACACGCTGTCCTCGAGGATCCAGCCGCGCGGGCGGTCGTGCTCGAGTGCGCGTCGCTCGCGCCAGGCGGCGAGTTCGCGCGCCAGCCGCTCGCGCCCCGGATCGAGCCCCCGCAGGCCGCGCAGGCGCTGCCAGGCGTCTTCGGGCCCGGTCGTGAAGGCGCGCGCGTCCCCGAGGCCGGCGAGCTCCTCCGCGAGCCACGCGAGGCGGCCGAGGCGTGCGAGCTGCTGCTCGAGCTCTGCGGCGAGTGGCAGCAGGTAGCGGACATCGTCGAGCGCGTACTCGATCTGCTCCGGCGACAGCGGCCGCCGCGACCAGTCGGTGCGGGTGTGGGATTTGGCGAGCTCACGCTGCAACAAGCGCCGCACCAGCTCGGCATAGCCGACCTGGGCCGGGAATCCGGCGAGCGCTGCGGCGATCTGCGTGTCGAACACCGGGCGCGTGAGGCCGGCGACCGGGAACAACACCTCCAGGTCCTGGCGCGAGGCATGCATGACTTTCACCGTGCCGGGCGAGGCGAGCAGCGAGGCGAGCGGCGTGAGCTCGCGCAGGATGAGCGGATCGACCCAGGCCGCCTCGTCAGGTCCCGCCAGCTGCACCAGGCACAGCCGCGCGTGGTAGGTGCGCTCGCGCAGGAACTCGGTGTCCAGGCCGATGCGCTTCTCGGCGGCCAGGCGCGCGCAAACCTCGGCCAGGGCCGGTGCTGTCGTGACGGTAGTCTGCAAACGCAACGGTGATGATCTGTACAATCGGGCCGGCCCAATTATGCGCAGGCTGCGCCGGTACCGAAAGTCATGAGGGAGGTCATTCATCTGTTCGTGCAGATCGCGCTGCTGCGCCGCGGGCCGCAGGATCTGCCGGCCTCGCGCCTGCTGCTTACTCTCACGGTGTGCGGCTACGCGGCGGTGAACGCCCTGGTGAGCAGCCTGCTGCCGCCGAGCGCGGGCTGGCCGCCGCAGCTGGCAGTGGACGTGTTGTTTACTCTCGTCTGGTACGCGGCGCTGTTGCAGCTCGCCGGCCGCAGCGAGCGCTTCGTTCAGACCGTCACCGGCGTGTTCGGCCTCCAGGCGGTGCTGTCGCCCCTGCTGATCGGCTCCGAGTGGCTCATGCGGCGCTTCGGGCAGGACACGACCTGGCAGCTGCCGATCGCCGTCGGCGGGCTGGCGCTCGTCATCTGGCTGATCGCGGCCAACAGCCACGTGGTGAAGGCGGCGCTCGAATGGTCGAGCGCTGCGAGCGTGGCGCTCGTGATCCTGCAGATCGTCGCCTCACAGTTGCTGCTGTTCGCAGTGTTTCCTCCCGGCAGCTGACGGGGCGGCAGGTGCACGTCCACATACTCGGGATCGGCGGTACCTTCATGGGCGGGGTGGCGGCCATCGCGCGCGCCGCCGGCTGGCGCGTCACCGGCTCCGATCGCGACATGTATCCGCCGATGAGCACCCAGCTCGAGGCGCTCGGCATCGAAGTGACCGCGGGGTTTGGCGCCGAGCAGCTAGGCTTGGCTCCCGACGTCGTGGTGGTTGGCAACGTGATGACGCGCGGCATGCCGGTGATCGAGGCGCTGCTCGAAAACGGTCGTCCCTACCTGTCGGGCCCGGAATGGCTCGCGCGCGAGGTGCTGAAAGACCGCTGGGTGCTGGCGGTCGCGGGCACGCACGGCAAGACCACGACCGCATCGCTCCTCGCCTGGATCCTCGAGCACGCGGGACTCTCTCCCGGGTTTCTCATCGGCGGCGTGCCGGCGAATTTCTCGGTGAGCGCGCGCCTCGGCAGCGCGCCCTTCTTCGTCATCGAGGCGGACGAGTACGACACGGCGTTCTTCGACAAGCGCGCCAAGTTCGTGCATTACCGGCCGCGGACCGCGGTGCTCAACAACCTCGAGTACGACCACGCCGACATCTACCCGGACGTCGGCTCGATCCAGCGGCAGTTTCACCACCTGGTGCGCACCATCCCGGGCGGCGGGCGCATCGTGTGGAATGCGGCGGATGAGCGGCTGAAAGAGACGCTCGCCATGGGGTGCTGGACGCCGCTCGAGGGCTTCGCGCGCGCGCCGCGCCCGGATGCCTTGTGGAGCGCGCGCCCGGCGCCCGGGGCGGCGGACTTTTCCCGCTTCGAGGTGCTCGAGGCGGGGCGCGCGCACGGCATTGTCGAGTGGGACCTGATCGGCGCGCACAACGTCGAGAACGCGCTCGCCGCCATTGCCGCCGCACGCCACGCCGGCGTGCCGGTGCCGCGCGCCATCGCCGCACTCCGCGAGTTCCGCGGTATCGCGCGCCGCATGCAGCTGCGCGGCGAGGTGCGCGGCGTGCGCGTGTACGACGACTTCGCGCATCATCCCACCGCGATCGCCACGACTGTGGACGGCTTGCGGCGTCGCGTCGGCAGCGCGGCGCGCATCGTCGCGGTGCTCGAACCGCGCTCGCACACCATGCGCATGGGCGTGCACCGCGACACGCTCGCACCCTCGCTGGCCGGCGCGAACGAGGTGTGGCTCTATACCCCGGCGGATCTAGGCTGGGACGCCGGCACGGTGCTCGCGGTCTTCGGAGCGCGCGGTCATTCGGCCGGCGAGGTCGCGACGCTGGCGCGCGAGCTGGCGCGCTCCGTGCGCCCCGGCGATCACGTGCTCGTCATGAGCAACGGCGGCTTCGGCGGCCTGCACGAGCAGCTCCTGGCTGAGCTCCAGCACCCGCCAATCAGCGCAGCAAATCCGCGAGAGCGCTGAGCACGTCTTCCATGCGGTTGCGCACGCGCGGCTCCGCCACTGAAGGCTCGCCGCCCGCGGCCGGCGGCCGGCGCTCGAGAAGCGCGAGCGCCGCGCTCTCGATGGCGCGCGCCGAGAGCTCGGCGCGCACCGCAAGCCCGGCACGCACGCAACAGTCGATGCGGTGGGCCTGATCGCGCGCGATCGGCACCGCAACGCACGGCAGCCCGCAGGCGAGCACCTGCAGCAGCGTGTCGCCGCCGTTACAGATCACGAGGCGCGCCGTGCGCACGAGCTCGATGAGCTCCGCCGGCGGCAGGCGCGGCGCGACCTTGAGGAGCGGGGCGGGCGCCGCGCCATTGCCCGCGGCATCCGGGCCCACCAGCAGCGTCGCCACGCCCCGCAGCGCCATGGCACGCGCGGCCGCCGCGACGATCGCCGGGGCGTTCTCGGCACCGGGGTGGGCGCTGCCGCCGCCGGGCACGATCAGCAGGTAGCCGCCCGCCTCGAGCGCGAAGCGCGCCAGGCAGGCAGCCGAGCGAGCCGGGTCCGACGCCGGAAGCAGCGTGTCGATGAAGCGGATACGGGGCCGCTTGAGCACGCGGAGCTTCAACCGCTCGAGCGCCGTCGGCGCACCGGCGATGAACCTCGGGTACGCGATCCAGTGCTCGTCGAGCAGCCGCATCCAGCTCACGCGGAACGCCTTGCGGCGCTGCCGGCGCCGCGAGCTCAGGTAGACGACGCGCGCCCCGGCCGCGTGCGCCGCGCGCAGCTGCACGGTGCGGCCGGCGTTGTCGAACACCACGACGCGGGGCTTAAGCTCGCCGATCAGGGCGCACACCTCGCGCGGATGGAAGGTCGCGGAGGACGACAGCAGCGTGGTCGCAAACGGCGTGTCGGCAGCGTAGGGCGCCTCGCGACTCAACACGAATCGAATCTCGAGAGCGGGCAGGCGGCGCGCGAGCGCCGTGGCGATCGCGAGGCAGCGCGCGTACTCTCCCATGCCCCGGGGTCCGGATACGGGAATGAACAATAGCCGGGCACTCGGGGTCGACACGGCTGTGAATGGTAGAGTACCGCGCTGCGGCAAGTCTCCCGCTGCGTGGTTGCCGCGCGCCGCTGAAGGATCGAGCCGCACGATGGCACCGCTCCTGTTCTTCGATCCGTTGTGCCCGCGCCCTTACGGCGAGGCGAGCCTGCGCGAGGCGGGGCTGGCCGGCACCGAGGCGAGCACGGTGCGGATCGCGGAGGCGCTCGATGCCTGGGTGGCGCAGCACAATCGCACTGAAACGGCCGGCCGCTACCGTCCGCCGAGCGCCGTCGCGCACGTGCGCGACGTCGTGGTGCTGCGCGATCCGCGGGCCCTCAAGGCGGCCGCGCGGCTTTTTCCCGGCGCGCGCCTCACTCTGTGGGTGCACGACCGCATCGAGCCCGGCTCAACGCGCGCGCGCTGGTTCGCGGCGGCCGCCGCCGAGCTGCGCCGCCTCGCGCCCGACGTCGTGTGCGTATCCGACTACCAGCGCGAACGGGTCGTGGCCACGCTGGCCGGACTCCCCGGGTGCGAGCGCCTGGCGGTGCGGCGCATCTACAACCCGGTGGACGATGACATCGTTCCCGACGGCACGGCCGTCGACCCGACCAAGCTCGTGTTCTTCTCGTCCCCCAACAAGGGACTGCGCTTTGCGCTGGATGCGTTCCGGGCGCTCAGGCGGCGTATGCCGGACCTGCGGCTGTGCGTCGGCAACCCGGGGTACAAGAGCTTCGCCGCCGCCGCAATCGCCGGGGTCGAGTGGCTCGGATCGCTGCCGCACGCGCGCGTGCTGGCGGAGGCGCGCGCCGCGCTCTGCACCTTCAGCCCGAACTTCGTGATCCCCGAGACCTTTGGCCTCGTGTTCGCCGAGTCGCGTGCCGTGGGGACGCCCGTGCTGACGCACGACTGCGGTGCTGCGGGCGAGGTACTCGGCGACCCCGGGCAGCTGCTGCCGGTCACCCTCGCGCTGCGCGCGTATGAGGCACCGTTGCATCGTCTCGCGCCGCGCTGGCGGGCCGTCCCCGCGCTGCTGGCCGACCGGCTCGGGCTCTTCGATCGCTACATCGAACGCATCGACGGCTGGCGCAACGGCGAGCGCCCGCGGGTCGGACCCGATCCGCGCTTCCGCCTGTCGGTGATCGCCGGCGAGTGGCGTCGCCACCTCGCGGCCTGAAGCGGCCGGCCGCCATGCGCGCCTTCGCCTGGTTCCTGCTCCTGATCGCGGCGGCGCTCGCCGCCATCGCCGCGTTCACCTATCCAGCGTGGCTGCTGCTGCACCCGCATTTCGACTTCCCGTTTCATCGCATCGGCGAGCGCATCGGGATGCTGGCGCTGCTCGTGGGGTTCCTGCTGGTGGCACGGCATCTGAAGCTCGCCGACCGCGCGAGTCTCGGCTACGGCCTCGCGCGGCCGCTCTTCCTGCGCGAGCTTGCGCTCGCTCTGGTGCTCGGCGTCGCCACCATGGCGGCGGTGGTGGGCGCCATGAGCGGGCTCGGCCTGCTCGAGTCGAGCGACGCGGCGCACGGGGGCGGCGCGGGTCTCGCCCGTCTCATCGTCGCGCGCGGCCTGAGCGCGCTGGTGGTGGCGCTCATCGAGGAGACGTTCCTGCGCGGGGCGATGCACACCGCGATCGAGCGCGAGAGCGGCCCGCGCGCTGCCGTGCTGCTGACCGCGCTGGTGTACGCGGCGAGCCACTTCCTCGGCAGCTATCACATCCCGGCGCAGCAGGTGGCGGCCGGCAGCGGTCCCGAGCTGCTCGCAGGGTTCGCGCGCGCGTTCGCGCACCCTCTAGGCATCGCCGATGCTTTCCTCGCGCTGTTGGCCGTCGGCGTCGTTCTCGGCGGGGTGCGCGCGCGCACCGGCAATATCGCCGCGTGCATCGGGCTGCACGCGGGTTGGGTGTGGGTCATGCTGGTCGCACACGAGCTGACCCGGCCGGCACGCACCGCCACTTGGGGCTTTCTGCTCAGCCGCTTCGATGGCTTCGTCGGCTGGCTGGTGCTCGCGTGGACGGTGCTGCTCGCCGTGCCGCTGTGGCGCTTCTACGCGGCGCGCAGCGCAGGGCGCCAAAGTCGCGTCTTTGGCGCCCGGAACCGAAGCTGATGTCCGAAAAATCGCCGTGGCGATTTTTCCAATTAACTAGTCGAGCTCGACCGGCGCGAAACCGTCGCGGCGCAGGGCCTCGAGCAGGCCTCCCTTGCCGACCAGGTGCAGAGCTCCGACCACGACCAGGCAATTCTCCTCACCCTGCAGCAGCCGCTCGATCTCGGGTAGCCAGTGCCGGTTGCGATCCATCACCAGGGCGTCATAGAGCGCCGGGAAGGAGCGGTACTCGACCGTGAGCAGCGTGGCGAGCCGCGCGGCATCGCCGCGCCGCCAGGCCGCGAGCACCGCGCGCGTCTCGTTCCCGGTATCGTTGAGATCATCGAGCACCATGTCGAGGAAGCGCAGCTGCGCGGCCGGCGTGAGCGCCTCGAAGACGCCCATCTCGTCCGCAAGGCTCTCGAGCCCGGCGGTCGGCTTGTGATCGGCGAGCGCGCGGCGCACCAGCTGCTGCTCGACCCCCTGCTCCGGGGCGAAGCCGAGGCGTGCGTACTCGAGCTCGGTGAGCTGGAGAGCCACCATCCACGGCGCCTCGTGATCCATCGAGGCGGCCGGCAGGTCGAGCGCCGCGGCCGCTGCGCTGGCACGCGCGTAGCGCGGCGCGCCGACCACCTCGCGCAGGCTTGTGCCTTCGGGGAGACCACCGTGCTGCAACAGCGTGCCGAGCGCCTCGGTCGAATCGAGCTTGCCGAGGTCGATCTCCATAACGAGGTGTGCCGAGTCCGCATAGGCGAGCGCGAAGGCCGGCGGGAGCGAGGCATCCGCGGCGCGCAACAGGTGAATCGAGCCTGCGAGGTAGACCGTGTTATGTGGGCCGCGGATCGCCCATACCGGGCTCGCGGCCTGGGCGCTCAGGCTGCCGAGCAGGCTGAGCGCGAGGAACCACCCGCACGCTGGTCCAACCACACGACCTCCGTGAGCAGCGAGCCGTCGGCGCGCAGCTCGAGCGTACGATACGCCGGCGGCCGGGGATCGACCGCGAAGTCATCTGCCATGGGCAGGAACTGCGCGCAGGTCGAGGGCGTGGCGAGCAGTCGCACCCCCTTGCGCAGGGCGTCGTAGGTCTGGTGCACGTGGCCCCACACGACGCCACGCACGTTGTGGTGCCGGTCGATGGTCGCGAGGAATTCGGGCGCGTTCTCGAGGCCCACGCGGTCGAGCCAACGGCTGCCCATCGGCACCGGGTGATGGTGCAGGCACACCAGGCAGTGTCGCTTGCCGGCACTCGCGAGCGCCGTGTCGAGCTCGGCGAGGCTCGCGGCGCTCAAGTAGCCGCTGGCCGAGCCGGGCAGGCAGCTGTCGAGCAGCACGATGCGCCAGCGGCCCAAGTCCAGGTGGCCGCCGACGACGAAAGGCGGTTCGGCGAGCTCACGGCGCAGCGCCTGGGGCTCGTCGTGGTTGCCGGGGATGCACAGCACCGGACGGCCGAGTGCGCCGAACAGGCGGCGGAAGTGTGGGTAGCCGGCCGGATCGTCCTGCACGATGTCGCCGGTCACGAGCAGCGCATCCGGGGGCCAGTCGTGGGTCTGCGCACGGGCCAGCGCGGCGGTGAGCGCGGGCAGGGTCGCCACCCCACGCAGCGCCTCGGTTTCGCCGCCGTAGAGATGAGGGTCGGTGAAGTGTGTGAGGCGGACCACGCTCATGACAAAGCCAGCCTAGCAGAGCGCCCCGGAACAGGAAGTGAACCAGGTCGCCAGCCGAGGAGCCCCGCGTGTCGCGCAATTTCGACAGCCATGACACGGTGCGCGTTCCGAGCCGCTCATAATGTGAAGCACGCCCGCAGCGCGTGCGCACGCGCGGAACTTAAGTCGAATCAGTAGGTCGCGACGGGGGCGCGGCCTACGCAATTGGCGTGCGGTAAGGGCGCGCGGCGCGCTCGAGGTGCGCAATTTGAGCAACGGGCGCGCCTTTGGGAGAATGCGCGCCCCTGCACGGCCGCCAGGCACCGCGGCCTTCGAAAGCCGCCCAAGGCACCGCATGACGACTCGCCGCGAACTTGCCAATGCCATCCGCGCGCTTTCCATGGACGCGGTGCAACGCGCGAATTCCGGTCACCCGGGGATGCCGATGGGCATGGCGGATATCGCCCAGGTGCTGTGGCGCGACTTTCTCAGGTACAACCCTGGGAATCCCTCGTGGCCGGATCGCGACCGCTTCGTGCTCTCGAACGGCCACGGCTCGATGCTGCTCTATTCGGTGCTGCATCTCACCGGCTATCCGCTCACCATCGAGGACATCAAGGGCTTCCGTCAGCTCGGCAGCAGGACGCCCGGGCACCCCGAGCACGACTTGGCCGTAGGCATCGAGACCACCACCGGGCCGCTCGGGCAGGGGCTCGCCAACGCGGTCGGCATGGCGTTCGCGGAGAAGCTCCTGGCGCTGCGCTTCAACCGTCCTGGATTCGCGCTCATCGATCACTACACCTATGCCTTTTGCGGCGACGGCTGCCTGATGGAGGGCGTCTCGCATGAGGCGTGCTCGCTCGCCGGGACGCTGGCCTTAGGCAAGCTCATCGTCTTCTACGACGACAACGGCATCTCGATAGACGGCAAGGTCGCCGGCTGGTTCACCGACGACACGCCCGGTCGCTTTGCCGCCTACGGCTGGCACGTGATTCCAGGGGTCGATGGACTCGACGCCGAGGCGGTCGGCGCCGCGATCCGCGCCGCGCGCGCGGAGACGCAGCGCCCGTCGCTGATCTGTTGTAAGACGATCATCGGCTACGGCGCGCCTCACAGGCAGGGCACCAAGGAAGCGCACGGTGAGGCGCTCGGCCCGGAGGAGGTCGCCGCGGCGCGCGTCACCCTCGGTTGGCCGTATCCGCCGTTCGTCGTGCCGGAGGAGATCCGCGCGGCCTGGGACCACCGCGCGCAGGGCGCGGCGCTCGAGGCTGCGTGGCGCGAGCTCTTCAAGCGCTATGCGGATCAATATCCCGCGGAGGCGCGCGAGTTCGAGCGGCGCATGCGCGGGGAGCTGCCCGCGGGCTGGCGCGCGGCGGCTGCGCAGGCTCTCGAGCCGCTCGCGAAGCAGACCGCGGCACAGGCGACGCGCACCTCCTCGCAGGCGGCGCTCAACGTGCTCGCGCCGCTTCTGCCGGAGCTGTTCGGCGGCTCGGCCGACCTCACCCAGTCGAACAGCACCTTCTTCAAGAGTGCTCGCACCGTCACGCCGCAGGACGAGGCGGGCGACTACCTCCATTACGGCGTGCGGGAATTCGGCATGACGGGCATCATGAACGGCATCGCGCTGCACGGCGGGCTCATTCCCTACGGCGGCACGTTCCTCGTGTTCTCCGACTATGCGCGCAACGCCGTGCGCCTCGCTTGCCTGATGCAGCAGCGGGTGATCCTGGTGTATTCGCACGACTCGATCGGGCTCGGCGAGGACGGTCCGACACACCAGCCCATCGAGCACCTCGCGAGCCTGCGGGCGATGCCGCACTTGAGTCTCTGGCGACCGTGCGATGCGGCGGAGACCGCCCTCGCCTGGACGCTCGCGCTCGAGCGGCACGGTCCCACCGCGCTGGTGCTGACGCGGCAGGGCCTGCCGCAGCAGCCGCGCACGGCGGCGCAGCTCGCGGGCATCGCGCGCGGCGGCTACCTGCTGATCGACTGTCCGGGGACTCCGGAAGCGCTGGTCATTGCCACCGGCTCGGAGATCGGCATCGCGGCGCAGGCGGTGAACGCCCTGAATGCCGCCGGCCGGCGGGTGCGCCTTGTGTCGATGCCCTCGACCGACGTCTTCGACGCCCAGGACGAGCCCTACCGCGAGTCGGTGCTGCCGCGCGCGGTCACGCGGCGGCTGGCGGTGGAGGCCGGCGCGACCCAGAGCTGGTGGCGTTACGTCGGCGGCACCGGCCGGGTGCTCGGCATCGATCGCTTCGGAGCCTCGGGTAAGGGTGCCGATGTTTTCACTCATTTCGGCTTCACGGCCGATAATATTGCGCAACACATACGCGCACTGCTGGAGGTTTGATGGCAATCAAGGTCGGGATCAACGGTTATGGCCGGATCGGGCGCAACGTCCTGCGCGCGCTCTATGAGGGCGGGCGCACCGGCGAAGTCAAGATCGTGGCGCTCAACGATCTGGGCGACCCGAAGACCAACGCGCACCTGACGCGGTACGACACCGCGCACGGCAAGTTCCCGGGCGAGGTGAAGGTGGATGGGGACTACATGGTCGTGAACGGCGATCGCGTGCGCGTGCTGGCCGAGCGCGACCCGGCCAAGCTCCCGTGGGGAGAGCTCGGGGTCGAGTACGTGCTCGAGTGCACCGGGCTCTTTACCAGCAAGGCCAAGGCCGGCGCGCACCTCAAAGGGGGCGCGAAAAAGGTGGTGATCTCAGCGCCGGGGGGCGAGGACGTCGACGCCACGATCGTCTACAGCGTCAACCACCAGACGCTCAAGAGCAGCTTCACCGTGATCTCCAACGCTTCCTGCACCACCAACTGCCTGGCGCCCGTGGCCAAGGTGCTGCACGACAAGCTCGGCATCGCCGCCGGTATCATGACCACCATTCACGCCTACACCAACGATCAGGTGCTGACCGACGTCTACCACTCGGACCTGCGACGGGCGCGCTCGGCCACCATGTCGCAGATCCCGACCAAGACCGGGGCCGCTGCGGCGGTCGGGCTGGTGCTGCCCGAGCTCAAGGGCAAGCTGGACGGCTTCGCGGTGCGCGTTCCGACGATCAACGTTTCGCTGGTCGATCTCACCTTCAGCGCGAAGCGCGCCACCTCCGTGGAGGAGGTCAACCAGGCGCTGAAAGACGCCGCCACCGGCCCGATGAAGGGAATCCTCGCCTACAACGACGAGCCGCTGGTGTCGGTGGACTTTAATCACGACGCGCACTCCTCGGTGTTCGACGCCACGCTCACCAAGGTGATCGGCGGGACGCTCGTCAAGGTGTGCGCCTGGTACGACAACGAATGGGGATTCTCCAACCGCATGATCGACACCACGCTCGCGTGGTCTAAGGCCTCATGACGGTGCTGCGCATGACGGACGCGGACCTGCGCAACAAGCGGGTCCTGATCCGCGAGGACCTCAACGTTCCGGTGCAGGACGGCGTAGTGACGAGCGATGCGCGCATCCGCGCTGCTCTCGCCACCATCCGCTACGCGCTCGACCAGCACGCCAAGGTGTTCGTGCTGTCACACCTGGGGCGGCCCAAGGAAGGTGGCTACGACTCCGCGCTCACGCTGGCACCCGTGGCGGCGCGGCTCTCGGAGCTGCTCGGCAAGCCCGTGCCGCTGCGCAAGGAGTGGCTCGACGGCGTCGACTGCCCGGCCGGCACCGCGGTGCTGTGCGAGAACGTGCGCTTCAACAAAGGCGAGAAGCAGGACGACGAGCAGCTCGCGCGGCGCATGGCGGCGCTGTGCGAGGTGTTCGTCATGGACGCCTTCGGCACCGCGCATCGCGCCGAGGCCAGCACCCACGGAGTGGCGCGCTTCGCGCCGGTGGCCTGTGCCGGGCCGCTGCTGGTCGGGGAGCTCGAGGCGCTCGAGCGCGCGCTCAAGCAGCCGGCGCGGCCGTTGGTGGCGGTGGTGGGCGGCTCGAAGGTGTCGACCAAGCTCATGGTGCTGGAATCGCTGCTCGAGAAGGTCGATCAGCTGATCGTCGGCGGCGGCATTGCCAACACCTTTCTGGCCGCCTCCGGGATCGCGGTCGGCAAGTCGCTGCACGAGGCGGAGATGCTCGACGTCGCCCGCCGGCTCATGGACAAGGCGCGCGGACGCGGCGCGGAGATCCCGCTCCCGAGCGACGTCGTGGTCGGCAAGGAATTCGCCGCCACCGCGCACGCCGACGTGCGCCCGGTAAACGAGGTGCGCCCCGACGAGATGATCCTCGACATCGGGCCCGACAGCGCCGATCGCTCGAGCGCGCTGCTCCAGGCCGCCGGCACCATCATCTGGAACGGACCCGTCGGGGTGTTCGAGTTCGAGCAGTTCGGCGAGGGCACGCGCGCCATCGCGCAGGGCATCGCGCGCAGCAAGGCATTCTCCCTCGCCGGCGGCGGCGACACGCTCGCGGCCATCGAGAAGTACGGGGTCGAGGACGGCATCTCCTACATCTCGACCGGCGGCGGAGCGTTTCTCGAGTTTGTGGAGGGCAAGACGCTTCCGGCGGTCGCGGTGCTCGAGCGCCGCGCCACAGGCTGAAGCAGTGCAGGGGTCAGGATGCTAAGACGCACCAAAATCGTCGCGACGCTGGGACCGGCGACCGACGACCTCGAAGTACTCACCGAGATGATGCGCGCCGGCCTCGACGTCGTGCGCCTCAATGCCTCGCACGGCACGGTCGAGGACCGCCGGCGGCGCCTCGCCGCGGCGCGCCAGGCGGCCCACCGCTCCGACCGCTGCATCGGCGTGCTGCTCGATCTCGGCGGACCGAAGATCCGCATCGAGTGCTTCCGTGAAGGGCGGGTGCAGCTCGCCGAGGGCCAGGCCTTCACCCTCGATACCGCGCTCGATCCTGCCGCCGGCACCGCCGAGCGGGTCGGCGTCGCGTACAAGGAGCTGCCGCGCGACGTCGTCGCGGGCGACACGCTGCTGCTCGCCGACGGGCAGATCGTGCTCGACGTGAAGAGCGTCGGCAAGACGGCCATCGAGACGCGTGTGCGCATCGCCGGCGCGCTCTCGGACCGCAAGGGACTCAACCGCCAGGGCGGCGGCATCTCGGCGCCGGCGATCTCCGAGCGCTACCGCGAGGACATCCGCTTCGTCGCCGAGGAAGGCGTCGACTACATGGCGGTATCGTTCGCGCGCGACGCTGCCGACATCGAGCAGGCGCGCTCGCTGATGCGCGCCGCCGGGGGCGATGCGCGCATCGTCGCCAAGGTCGAGCGTCACGAGGCCGTCGACAATCTCGCCGGCATCATCGTGGCCTCCGACGTCGTGATGGTGGCGCGCGGCGACCTCGGCGTCGAGATGGGTTACGCCGAGCTCACCGGGCTGCAGAAGACCATCATCCACGACACCCGTAACGGCAACCGCGTGGTGATCACCGCCACGCAGATGATGGAGTCGATGATCCAGAACCCGGTGCCGACGCGCGCCGAGGTGAGCGACGTCGCCAACGCGGTCATGGACGGGACCGATGCGGTGATGCTCTCGGCGGAGACTGCGACCGGGCGCTACCCGGTGAAGGCGGTCGAGGCCATGGCCCAGGTGATCGAGGGCGCGGAGAAGTACCAGCTCACCCACCCGCGTATGCGGCAACGCTCGGTCGAGGGCGTCTTCAAAGGGACCGAAGAGGCGATCGCCATGGCCGTCATGTACACGGCCAATCACATGAAGGTGCGCGCGATCGTGGCGCTCACCGAGTCGGGAGCGACGCCGCTGTGGATGTCGCGCATCCGCTCGGACATTCCCGTGTACGCCTTCACGCGCCACGAGGCGACGCGCCGCCGCGTGACGCTCTACCGCGGCGTCTACCCGGTGATCTTCGATGTCACCGGTTCGGTTTCTGTGGAACAGCTCTATCGGGCGCTGTTCACCCGCCTGCTCGAGCTCCGGCTCGTGGATCTGCACGACCTGGTGATCCTCACCAAGGGTGAGCTGTCCGGAGTGCAGGGCGGCACCAACTCGATGCAGATCCTGAAAGTGGTGCTCGACTGACGTCGTTCGACCGACGCCGGCTCGTGCGCCTGCTGACCCGCCTCGGCGTGGCGGTCGCGTTGCTCATCGTGGCCGTGGCCGCGGTCGTGTACGGCACGCTGCGCGCCTCGCTGCCGCGACTCGATGGCGAGGCCCGCGTGGTGGGACTTAAGGCGCCGGTGCGTATCACGCGCGATGCGCTCGGCGTGCCCACGATCGAAGGCGGTAACCGGCTCGACCTGGCGTACGGTACCGGCTTCGTGCACGGCCAGGACCGCTACTTCCAGATGGATCTGTCGCGGCGGCTGGCCGCCGGCGAGCTCGCCGAGCTCTTCGGCGAAGTGGCGCTCGATGCGGACAAGAACACCCGCCTCTTCAGGCTGCGGGGCGTTGCTCGCGAGGTGCTCGCCCAGGCGAGTGAGCCGCAGCGCGCGCTGCTGGAGTCCTATGCGCGCGGCGTTAACGCCGGGCTCGCAAGCCTCACCTCCCGCCCGTGGGAGTACTGGGTGCTGGGAGCCCCGCCCGCGCGGTGGAGCGCCGAGGATACGGTCCTGGTCACGTACGCCATGTGGTGGGACCTGCAGTCGGGGGACTTGAGCTACCAGCGGCTGCGCCAGGAAGTGAACGCGCGGCTCGGGGGCGCCGAGTGCGGTGGGGGCTGGAAGTGCGCTCTTGCGTTCCTCTATCCGGAGCGCACTGAATGGGACGCGCCGGTTGGAGTGGAAGCGCCGGCGGCTCCCGCCGATATTCCTCCGCCGGAGGCGCTCAACATCCGGGATGCGCACGCCCCGCCGGTCGCGCCGGCGGCTGCACTGACGACGGCCGTGCCTCCCGAGCCGCGCGCGGCAGAGATGGCCGCCGGCAGCAACAACTGGGCGGTGACCGGACGCCTGACGACCACCGGAGCGGCGCTCGTCGCCAACGACATGCACCTCAATCTGCGTGTGCCGGCCGTGTGGTATCACGCGCGGCTCAAGACCGCGGGGGACGCCGGCGCACCTGCCCTCGATCTCATCGGGGCTACGCTCCCGGGTGCGCCGCTCCTGGTGGTGGGGTCCAACACGCACATCGCCTGGGGATTTACCAACAGCGCCGGCAACTGGATGAGCGTGACGCACGTGCCCTGCACCGCGGTGGGGGATCAGGACCTGACGACGGCTTCCGGCACGCAGCCGCTGTCGGTGGCGCGCGAGCGCATCCGCGTCAAGGGCGGGGCGGATGCAGAGCTCGTGGTGAAGGCGGGTCCCGCGGGCCTCTTGTGGCAGGCTGAGCCCGAGCGCCGCAGCTGTTGGTTCGTCGGCTGGCTCGCGCAGCTCCCCGAGGCTACCAACATCAATCTCATGGGGCTCGAGCACGCGGCCACCGTGGCCGAAGCGCTCGCGCTGGCGCCCGAGGTCGGCATTCCGCACGAGAATTTCGTGGTCGGGGACCGCGACGGCCACATCGGCTGGAGCATCTACGGCCGCATCCCGGACGACACCGGCCCGGCGCGTGCGCTCGGCAAGGTGCCGTGGACTACGGCGGCGAACCATCCGCACCTCATCGATCCGCCGGGCGGGCGCATCTGGAGCGCCAACGCGCGCGTGAGCGTCGACGAGAAGGAGCTCGCGCTCATCGGCGGCGCGGACGCGTCCTCCGGCGCAAACTACGTCCTCGGAGCGCGCGCCCGGCAGATCCACGGCGACCTGCTCGCGCTCGCCGGAAATGAGAAGCCCGCGGACATGCTGCGTGTCCAGCTCGACGACCGCGCGCTGTTCCTCACGCGCTGGCGCGAGCTGCTGCTGCACCTGATCGACGCTGCGAGCGCGCGCGCCCATCCGCAGCGCGGTGAGCTCCGCCGCCTGGTCGAGGCGTGGGACGCGCGGGCCGGCGTCGACTCGGTCGGCTACGCCCTCGTGCGCAGCTTCCGCGAGCACACCCGGGACGCGGTCTGGGACATGATGCTCACGGCGCTGGCGGTACCGCCGGATTACAACGTCGGGCCGCCGGCGCAGTTCGAGAGCCCACTGTGGCAGCTCGTGAGCCGCCAGCCCGCGCACCTGCTCGCCCGCGAGTACCCCGACTGGCCGGCGTTCCTGGCCGCACAGCTCGATGCCAGCATCGCCGATCTCGGCAAGGACTGCCCTGAGCTTGCCAAGTGCACCTGGGGAAAGCACAACGTGGTGCGCGTGCGCCATCCGCTCTCGCGGGCGCTCCCCCGGCTCTCGGGCCTGCTCGACATGCCCTCGCTCGAGCTGCCGGGCGATGCCAACATGCCCCGCGTGCAGGATGTCGCCTTCGGCGCCTCGGAGCGTTTCGCGGTGTCCCCGGGCCACGAGCAGGAGGGCTACTTCCTGTTGCCGGGCGGACAGAGCGGCCATCCGCTGTCGCCCTACTACCGGTCGGGATTTCTCGCCTGGGCGAGGGGGCAGCCGCAGCCTTTCCTGCCCGGTCCGCCGCAGCACACTCTGGCTCTGAGACCCAACTGATTTCAGAGCACCGGCGCCGCGCAGCAAATTGTGTCCTTCGCAACCACAGCGCCCGTTCAGCTCCCCGGCCTTAGAGTGACGCCGTCGGCGCTCGAGCAACCGGTTCGCGCGACGCCCGTCACACGGCATTGGCCGCGGCAGGTTTCATAATAGGAGCCGGAGAGGATCATCAATGGACGGCTTCGGCGAAACCGGATTCTGGCCGGCCGGGCGGCCGACCGTCGGGCTGGTGCTGACGGGCGGTGGGGCACGCTCGGCGTACCAGGTCGGCGTACTGCTCGCGCTCGCGGAGCTGCTGCCGGGCGCGCGCAACCCCTTCCAGGTCATCGTGGGAACTTCGGCCGGCGCGGTCGCGGCCAGCGTGCTCGCCGCGGAGGCGCATCGCTGGCGGCGCGCAGTCGCGGGCCTGGAGCGCGTCTGGGCCAACTTCCGCTCCGGCCAGGTCTTTCACGTCGACGCTCCGCACATGCTGCGGGCGGGCGCGCACTGGGTGCTCGCGCTCATGTCCGGGGGGCTGGTGCTCGCGCCACCCAAGTCCATGCTCGACAATGCGCCGCTGCGCGAGCTGCTCGGTCACCACGTCGACTGCGGCGGCATCCGCCGCAGCATCGCCCGCGGCCACCTGCGTGCCTTTGCCCTGTGCTCGACCAGCTACGCGAGCGGTCAATCGGTGGCGTTCTTCGACGGCGTCGAATCGATCCGCGACTGGTCGCGAGCGCAGCGCGTCGGGCGCCGCTGCGAGTTCACGGTCGATCACCTGATGGCGAGTGTCGCGATCCCGCTGCTGTTCCCGCCCATGCAGATCGACGCGGAATACTTCGGCGACGGCGCCATGCGCCAGCTGAACCCGCTGAGTCCCGCAATTCATCTGGGTGCCGACCGGCTGCTGATCATCGGCGTGCGCGCGCGGCGCGCCGCCGGTGTAACCGTCAGCCGCGGGCAGTCCAGCATGCCGACGCCGGGCGAGATCTTCGGCTACATGCTCGATACGCTGTTCACCGATCAGATCTACGGAGACCTCGAGCAGCTCGAGCGCATCAACACCCTGGTGGAGAGTGCGCCCGATGAAGCCCGCGGCGAGCGCCACGTCGAGACGCTGATGCTCGCGCCGAGCGTCGACCCGCGCGAGATCGCCGCGCGGCACGTCGCCGAAATCCCGCGCGGACTGCGCGCGCTGCTGCGGGTGATCGGCGGGCGCGACGCCTCGGGCGCGCAGCTTGCGAGCTACCTGATGTTCGAATGCGGCTACACGCGCGCGCTCATCGAGCTCGGCTACCGCGATGCGATGGAAGCGCGCACCGCGCTGCTCGCCTTCATGAGCGGCGCGCGGCTGCCGGCGGTGCTGACCGCGCCCGGAGTTGCGCAGGCGACCTGAGCCTTCGTTAGCGTGGCTGTTGCCCGCTAGGCAGCCGGCCTTCTGGCCCGGAACATGCCCGCATCAGGCAGGCCGCTGTGCCGTGCGGTGACGTTGGGGAACTCGGCGCCGAAGTCCTCGGCCAGGCGCTCCACGATGTAGACCGAGCGATGCTGGCCGCCGGTGCAGCCCACCGCGACCGTGAGATAGCCGCGGTTGCTCGCCTGGTATTCGGGCACCCGGGCGCGGACGAAGCGCGCGATGTCCGCGATAAGCTTCGCGACGTCGGTATGCGTCTCGAGGAAACGGATGACGTCGGCGTCGCGGCCCGTGAGGTTGCGCAGTCCCGGCTCCCAGTACGGATTCGGCAGCGCGCGCGCATCGAACACGAAGTCGGCATCGCCCGGAATGCCGTCCTTGAAGCCGAACGATTCGAAAGTGATCGACAGGCGGTCGGCGGCACGCTGCTCGACCCGCTGGTGGATGATCTCGCGCAGCGCGTGCACGCCCATGCGTGAGGTATCGATGACGAGGTCGGCCGCAGACACCACGGGCTCCAGGAGCCGGCGCTCGAGCGCCATCGCCTCGCGCAGTCCGACGGTGCCGCTGCTCAGGGGGTGTCGCCGGCGCGTCTCCGCAAAGCGCCGCAGCAGCTCGTCTTCCCCGGCGACCAGGAAAATCACCTCGACCTGCAGCCCGCTGCGCTTCAACTCGTCGATCAGCTGCGGGACGCTGGCGATTTCGGCCGCCGTATTGCGCGCATCGAGACCGATCGCGGTGCGCTCGTAAGTCGGCTCGGGGCTGCGCACCGTGTAGGAAATGAAGGGCTTGAGCAGCGCCGCGGGGATGTTGTCGATGCAGTAGAACCCCAGATCCTCGAGCATGTGCAGGGCCACACTCTTGCCGGACCCGGACAGGCCGCTCAGGATGACGATGCGCACGGGGTATGTTCATCCACCCGGCGCCGTGCCGCAAGCGCGGCCCGGTGCGCCTAAGTCCGCGGCGCGCGCCGCCCCTGCGCCGCGCGGGTGTCGGCGCGTTTTTCCTTGTGCTTCTTGATCGAGCGGTCGAGCTTGTCGGCCAGGAGGTCGATGGCCGCGTACATGTCTTCCTCGGTGGCGCGGGCGTGGATCGCGTTGCCGCTCACATGCAGAGTCGCCTCGGCCTTCTGTCGCAGCTTCTCCACCGTCAGCACACAGTGCACGTCGATAACGCGGTCAAAATGCCTGCCAATGCGCTCGAGCTTCTTCGCGACATAGCCGCGCAGCGATGGAGTGACTTCGACGTGGTGCCCGGTGACGTTGAGCTGCATGGTCGGTCTCCTGTGTTGTGATTGGTTCCGATCATTAATGCTTCGTGAATTCGCTTCAGAGCTGCTGCGTCGCGGTACGGCGGCGCTCGCTGGAGGCGGCGATCCCCATGGCCTCACGGTATTTAGCGACGGTGCGGCGTGCCACCGGGATCCCCTCTCCCGACAACAGCTGGGCGATGCGACCGTCGTTCAGGGGGTTTTCCGGGTCCTCTTCCTTGACCAGCTTGCGAATCTTGGCGCGGATCGCGGTCGAGGAGGTGCCGGAGCCGTCGGCGCCCTCGACCTGGCTCGAGAAGAAGTAGCGCAACTCGAACACGCCGCGCGGGGTGTGCATGTATTTGCCCGAGGTCACCCGCGAGATGGTCGACTCGTGCATCGCCACCGCCTCGGCGATATCCCTGAGGATCATCGGCCGCATGTGCTCCTCGCCGTGCTCGAGGAAGGCGGTCTGGCGCTCGACGATCGAGCGCGCCACCTTGATGAGGGTCTCGTGGCGGATCTCCAGGCTCTTCAGCAGCCAGCGGGCTTCCTGCAGCTGCGCGCGCATGCTGGCATGGCTGGCGGTGCGGCCGATGAGACTGGCGTAGCTCTGATTGAGGCGCACGCGCGGCAGCGTCGCCGGGTTGATCTCGACGCCCCAACCGTGCTCAGTGCGGCGCACGAACACGTCCGGAACGACGTACTGGGCGTTACCGGCGCTCACCGTGGCGCCCGGGCGCGGATGGCATGAGCGCACCAGCGCGAGCGCGCTCGCGATCTCCTCCTCGGTGGCGCGCAGCTCGCGCTTCAGCAGCGAAAGCTCGCGCTCGGCCACGAGCTCAAGATGCTGCCGTGCGATCTTGATCGCGGTGTTGAAGCCCGGGGTAGCGGGATCGAGCTGCCGCAGCTGCAGCTCGATGCACTCGCCGACCGAGCGGGCGCCGACGCCTGCGGGATCGAGCGCCTGTACCCGCTCGAGCACGGCCGGCACTTCCTCGGCCGCGCACTCGACCTCGGGGCGCAGCGTCTGCGCGATCTCCTCGAGCGACTCGGTGAGGTAGCCGTCGTCGCTGATCGCATCCACGATCGCGCTCGCGATCGCAAGCTCCCGCGGCGCGAGCTTGGCGAGCTCGAGCTGCCAGAGCAGGTGATCCTGCAGCGACTCACCGGCGGCGTCGGCGTATTCCTGCTGCCGCTCCTCGTCGTCGCCGCTCCAGGGCGTGTCGGCGGGGCCGGTGTTCTGCTGGCTCCAGGGCTCGTCCAGCACCTCGACGGTGCTTTCCCGCCGGGACTCGGGCGGGGGCGGAGGCTCGGCAATGGCGACGACCTCGAAAGTGCCCGTGCCCTCGGTCTCCTCGAGCGGCTCGAGCATCACGTTTTTCTCGAGGAGCTCGCGGATGTGCGCCTGGAGCTCGAGCGCCGGCATCTGCAGGAGCCGGATGGCCTGCTGCAGCTGAGGAGTCATGGTCAGTTGCTGACCAAGCTTCAGCTGCAGAGAGGGTTTCAGCATGGTGATCTGTGGGAGGGCGGGGCGTCCTGGCCCTCGGATCCTATTTCGTAACTAATGGAAACTTAAGGATTATTTTCGTCTGCCTGGCAGGAGGAGCTTCAGAGCCTGAACGTCTCACCCAAGTACACCTCACGGACTTGGCTGTTGGCAAGGACTTCTTCGGCAGTTCCAGATGCAATGACCGTGCCTTGATTGACGATGTACGCGCGGCTGCACACGCCGAGCGTCTCGCGCACATTATGGTCAGTGATCAGCACACCGATTCCGCGGTGGGTGAGCTCGCGGATGATGCGCTGGATATCGAGTACCGAGAGTGGGTCGACGCCCGCGAAGGGCTCATCGAGCAGCATGAAGCGCGGCTCGGCGGCGAGGGCCCGCGCGATCTCCACCCGGCGCCGCTCGCCGCCGGAGAGCGACACGCCGAGCGTGCGGCGCACGTGCCCGATGCGCAGTTCCTCGAGCAGCTGCTCGAGACGCTCCTCGCGTGCCGCGCGCTCGAGGTCCGTGCGCGTCTCGAGGATGGCGAGCACGTTGTCCTCGACCGAGAGCTTGCGGAAGACCGATGCCTCCTGGGGCAGGTACCCGAGGCCGAGCTGCGCCCGGCGGTGCATCGGCAGCAGCGTCACGTCCTCATCGCCGAGATGAATGCGGCCGGCGTCGCAGGGAATTAGGCCGACGATCATGTAGAAGGCCGTGGTCTTGCCGGCGCCGTTCGGCCCGAGCAGGCCCACCACCTCGCCGTTCGCGAGCTCGAGCGACAGATCGCGTACCACCGGGCGGGACTTGTAACTCTTGGCCAGGCCCGTGGCCTTGAGGACGGTCATGACTTGGGTGCGGGCTCGGGCGCGTCCGCGGGCGGCTGCGGCGCAGGTTTCGACACTTCGGGCTTGGCGGTATCGGGTTTCGCGCTGTCGGGCCTGGCCGCCTCGGCCTTGCCCGTGGCTGCGGCGGTGTGCGGGGCGATGCTGATGTGCACGCGCTGGTCGGTCGCGGCGGAGGCATCCGGCGCCGCCACCGCCTGCACCCGTTGCTCGCGGATGTTGTAGACCAGCAGGGGACCCGAGATCTCGTTTTGCCCGTCGGACAGCCAGGCCTCCTGCGTGAGGCGCACGGTGCCGTCATTCACGTCGTAGAGAATCTCATCTGCGTGGCCGCGGGCGACAGCATCGGAGTTGGCGCGCTTCTGCTCGAACTCGGCGGGCTTGCCGGTGATGGTGGCGCGCGCGATGTGGTTGTCGCGAAACTCGACCACCGCCTGATCGGAGCGCAGGCTGCCGCGCTGCTCGCCATCGATGCGGACGTTGCCCTCGAAGTTCCAGCGGCTGTTGGCGAAGTTGAGCCCCGTGGCGCTGGCGTGATCGGCCTGCACGCGCATGTTGCCCTGGGTGATGATCACGTTCGTGAACACCACCGTGTTGGTCTTGTAATCGACCTCCGAGGAGGCCGCGTCGACCGAGACGGGCAGGCCGGTGAAGTCCGGTAAGGCGGCCGCCGCGCTCGCGCTCGCCAGGGCTGGCAGCGCCCAGGCCACGAGTCGCGCGCAGGACTTACGGCAGATATGAGCCATGAACGGCCGATTCTAACTGCACGCGACCCTCCTTCAAGCGTGCCACGAGCCCTTGCGCGTGCAGCTCGCGGCCCGACACGAGGAGCGTCACCGGGTCAGGGGTCGTGACCACCTGAGTGTGCGTGTCGAAGGCGAGGTGCTCGGTGGTGATTTCGGCCTGATCCCGCGTGCCGGGGAGGAGCCCCGCCACATGCACGCTGCCGTCGAGTTGCACGATGCCGGTGTCCTGGCCGAGCTCGCCGCGCTCGGCGCGCGCCGTCCACTGCTCGCCCCCCGCGGTGCGAAAGCCCATCTGCACCTGCGTGAGCTGCACCGTGGTCTGATCGGGTTGCTGACTGATCTGCGCGGCGTCGAGCGTGTAGAGCGGCTCGCCGTCGGCCCCGGTCTGCACGAGGCGGGCGCCGCGCGCCGCGTAGCCCGGATCGCGCGCCGGCGCTCCCGCCGCACTCGGCGCGACGGCTTCGCGCTGCGGCCCGGAGAGCAAGACCAACCCTACGACGAGCGCCAGCGCCGCGAGCAGTGCAACCGCCCGGTAGATCATCTCCTACCGCCTCGTCGCCGCCGGGCGGTCGCAGCCGCGGGTGCCAGCAGGAGGTCGCACACCTCGCGCACCGCGCCGCGGCCGCCCCCGCGGCGAGTCACGACCGCGGCGGCACGCCGCGCCGCGGGGTGCGCGTCCGCGACCGCGAAGCTCAGCGCCACCGCATTCATGAGTGGAACGTCCGGCAGGTCGTCCCCGACGCACGCGCATGCCGTTCGAGCGAGCCGCAAGCGTGCGCGCAGCCGCTCGAACGCGGTCAGCTTGTCGTCAACACCCTGATACACGTGGGCCACCTTGAGCTCGCGGCAGCGGGCGCTCACGGCGCTCGAGCGCCTGCCCGATATCACCGCGACCGCGACACCGGCGCGCTGCAGCGCAGTGAGCCCGTAGCCGTCGCGGACGTCGAAGACCTTGAGAGCCTCACCGCCTGGACCGAAGTACAGACGTCCGTCGGTCAGCACCCCGTCGACGTCGAGCACCAGCAAGCGAATCGCGTGCCTCCCGCGCACCGTGCGAGCGCCTCACATCACACGGGCACGGAACAGGTCGTGCACGTTGAAGGCACCCACGAGGTGCCCCTGCGCGTCGGCGACCGGGAGCGCGGTGATGCGATGCAGCTCCATGAGGTGCACGGCCGCGGCGGCGAGCTCGCGCGGCCCGATGGTCTTAGGTCTGGGCGTCATCACCGCGCCCATGCTGGTGGTGTGTACGTCGATCTGCGCCTCGAGCGCGCGGCGCAGGTCGCCGTCGGTGAACACTCCGAGGATGCGCTCGCTCTCATCGACCACGACCGTGAGCCCGAGGCCCTTGGCCGACATCTCCAGGAGCCCCGCGCTCAAGGGCGCCGTCGGCAACACGCGCGGCAACGCCTCCCCGGTGCGCATCAGGTCCTCGACGTGCAGGAGCAGTTGGCGGCCGAGGCTCCCACCCGGATGCGAACGCGCGAAGTCCTGCGCGGTGAAGCCGCGCGCCTCGAGGACGGCGACCGCGAGCGCATCGCCCATGGCGAGCGTGGCGGTGGTGCTCGCGGTCGGCGTGAGGTTGAGCGGGCAGGCTTCCTCTTCGACTGCGACGTCGAGCGTTACGGTTGCCGCCTGAGCGAGCGTCGAGTCGCCCCTGCCGGTCATCACGATGAGGGCCACCCCGAGGCGCTTCAGCGCCGGCAGCAGCGCCACCACCTCGGGGGTCTCGCCGGAGTTGGAGAGCGCGAGCACCACGTCCGTCCGCGTGATCATCCCGAGGTCCCCGTGACCCGCCTCCGCGGGGTGCAGGAAGAAAGCGGGGGTGCCGGTGCTGGCGAGCGTCGCGGCGATCTTGCCGGCGATGTGCCCGGACTTGCCCATGCCGGTGACCACCACCCGGCCGTGGCACGCGAGACACAGGCGGCAGGCCTGCGCGAAGGGCGCGCCGACACGCGAACCGAGCGCCCCGAGCGCCCGCTCCTCGATCGCGAGTGCCCGGTGCGCGGAGGCGATGAGCTGCTCGTCGTCGGGGCTCGCGGCGGCCTGCTGCCCGGCTGGATGCGCCTTCATGCGAGTCATTATAGGCGCGTGCGCGCCGCGCCCATGTAATATCCCGCCCATGAACCCTGAAGAAGTCGCGCGGCTGATCCGTGCGGGGCTGCCCGGCGCGCAGGTCGAGGTGCAGTCAGACGACGAGACCCATTTCGCCGCGCGCGTGATCGCGCGCGAGTTCGCCGGTAAGCGCAGCCTCGCACGCCACCAGCTGGTGTACCGCGCGCTCGGGGAGCTCATGGGACGCGAGATCCACGCGTTGTCGATCGAGGCGCTCACCCCCGAAGAGTCACAACGGACCTGACATGGACAAGCTGCAGATCCAGGGCGGCACCGCACTCGAAGGCGAGGTGCGCATTTCCGGCGCCAAGAACGCCACGCTGCCGATTCTCGCCGCGGCGCTGCTCGCGGACGACCCGGTGGTGGTCGCGAACGTCCCGCACCTGAAGGACGTCACGACCACCGTGGAGCTCCTCGGCCGGATGGGCGCCACCGTCACGATCGACGAGCGCATGCGCATCGAGGTGGACGGCTCGACCGTGCGCGAGTGCTTCGCGCCTTACGACCTGGTGAAGACCATGCGCGCCTCGATCCTGGTGCTGGGGCCGCTGTTGGCGCGCCACGGGCACGCCGACGTGTCGCTCCCGGGCGGCTGCGCGATCGGTGCGCGCCCGGTAAACATCCATGTCGCGGGGCTGCAGGCGATGGGCGCGGACATCACCATCGAAGGCGGCTACATCCGCGCACGCGCCACGCGGCTGAAGGGCGCACGGCTGGTGCTCGACACCGTGACGGTCACCGGCACGGAGAACCTGATGATGGCGGCGACGCTCGCCGACGGCGAGACCGTGATCGAGAACGCGGCGCGCGAGCCCGAGGTCGTCGACCTGGCGAACTTCCTCATCGCCATGGGCGCGAGCATCCACGGAGCGGGCACCGACAAGATCGTCGTGAACGGGGTCGAGCGGCTGCATGGCACGAGCTACGAGGTGCTGCCGGACCGCATCGAGGGCGGCACCTACCTGGTCGCGGGCGCGATCACGCGCGGCCGCGTGCGCATCAAGAACACCCGCCCCGACCACCTGGACGCGGTGCTCGGCAAGCTCGAGGAAGCGGGCGCGAAACTCGGCGTAGGCGACAACTGGATCGAGGTGGACATGCGCGGCCGCAAGCTCAAGGCGGTGGACGTGCGGACCGCGCCGTATCCGGCCTTTCCCACCGACATGCAGGCGCAGTTCGCCGCGCTCAACACCGTGGCGCACGGCGTCGGCACCATCACCGAGACCGTCTTCGAGAACCGCTTCATGCACATGCTGGAGATGCGCCGCATGGGAGCGGAGATCCGCCTCGAGGGCAACACCGCCATCATTCACGGGGTGGAAAAGCTGACCGCGGCGCCGGTGATGGCCACCGACCTGCGCGCCTCGGCGAGCCTGGTGCTCGCCGGCTTGGTGGCCGAGGGCCGCACGGACGTCGAGCGCATCTATCACATCGATCGCGGTTATGAGGCGATCGAGGAAAAGCTGGCCCAGCTCGGAGCGCAGATCCGGCGGGTGCCGAACTGATTTAATTTGGCCAAAATCGCAGGAAGCGATTTTGGCGGACATTACCCTGATTGCCGCCGGCAAAAAGCGTGGTTTTTGCCGGCTGCGCATCGGGAAGCGATTTCGTCGGACATCAGCTTCGTTGCCGCCGGCGAAAGGCGTGACTTTCGCCGGCTGCGCTGAGGAGTTCGTATGCAGATGGGGATGATCGGACTCGGGCGCATGGGCGCCAACATGCTGCGGCGTCTCGTCCAGGGCGGACATGAGTGCGTGGCCTACGACCGGTCCGACGCGGCGGTCGCGCAGGCTGCGGTGGGGGGCGCCCGGGGCGCTCGCTCGCTCGCCGAGCTGGTGCGCTCACTCAAGGCGCCGCGCGCGGTGTGGATCATGGTGCCCGCGGCGGCGGTCGATGCGGTGATCGCGGAGCTCCGCCCATTGCTCGCCCGCGGCGACGTTCTGATCGATGGCGGCAATTCCAACTACCAGGACGACATCCGGCGCGCCGCCGAGCTCAGCGCCGCCGGCATCCATTACCTGGACGTCGGCACGAGTGGCGGAGTACTCGGGCTCGATGAGGGCTACTGCCTGATGATCGGCGGCGAGCCCGCGTCGGTCGCCCTCGTCGAGCCGATGTTTGCGACGCTCGCGCCCGGCGGGCGGCTGCCGGCGGGGGGCGGGGCGAGCCGCGCGGCGGGGCCGGCCACGGCGGCGCTCGGGTACCTGCATTGCGGGTCGAGCGGTGCCGGACATTTCGTCAAGATGGTCCACAACGGCATCGAGTACGGGCTGATGGCCGCCTACGCCGAGGGGCTCAACCTTCTCGCCCATGCCGACGCGGGACTCACGGCTGCGGCGGCGGACGCCGAAACCGCGCCGCTCGCGAACCCGCAGTTCTATCAGTATCGGCTCGACATCGCGGCCATCGCGGAGCTCTGGCGCCACGGCAGCATCGTCGCCTCGCGCCTGCTGGATCTCACCGCGGCGGCGCTCGCGCGCGATGGCAGGCTCGCGGGTTTCGCCGGACGGGTCGCCGATTCGGGCGAGGGGCGCTGGACAGTGCAGGCCGCGATCGACGTCGGTGTGCCGGCGCACGTGCTGAGCGCCGCGCTCTATTCGCGCTTCGACTCCCGCGGCCGTGGCGAATTCGCCGACAAGCTGCTGTCGGCCATGCGGCTCGGCTTCGGAGGCCACGTCGAGCCGAGCGGCTGACAGCGCTTAGCGGCAGGAGAAGCCATGGAACGTCGTGACTGCGATGCCGTCGTGCTGTTCGGTGCCTCGGGCGACCTGTGCTACCGCAAGATCCACCCGGCGCTGTATCAGCTGGTACGCCGCGGCATCCTCAGTGTGCCGGTCATCGGCGTGGCGCGCCAGGGCTGGAAGGTCGAGCAGTACGCCGCCCGCGTGCGCGAGAGTCTCGCGGCTTTTGTCCCGGGGGCGGATGAGGCCGTGGTGCGGCGCCTCATGGGACTGCTGCGTTACGTGGACGGCGACTACAACGTGCGCGCGACCTTCGATGCGCTGCACACCGCGCTCGGCGCCGCGCAGCGCCCGCTGCACTACCTGGCGATCCCGCCCAGCATGTTTGCGGTGGTTGCCGAGCACCTGAGCGCCTCGACCTGCGCGCGCGGCGCGCGCATCGTGGTCGAGAAGCCCTTCGGGCGCGATCTCGCCTCGGCGCGCACGCTCAACCAGACCCTGCACGCGCACTTTGCCGAATCGAGCATCTTCCGCATCGACCACTATCTCGGCAAAGAGGCGGTGCAGAACATCCTGTACTTCCGCTTCGCCAACTCCTTTCTCGAGCCGGTATTGAACCGCAACTTCGTCGCGAGCGTGCAGATCACCATGGCCGAGACCATCGGCGTCGCCGGTCGCGGCCGCTTCTACGAGGAGGCGGGCGCGATCCGCGACGTCATGCAGAACCATCTCATGCAGATCGTGGCGCTGCTCGCCATGGAGCCGCCGGTGAACACCGAGGGCGAATCGCTGCGCGACGAGAAGGTCAAGGTGCTGAAGGCGGTGAGGCCGGCGGCTGCCGCGGAACTGGTTCGCGGGCAGTTCAGCGGCTACCGCAGCGAGCCGGGCGTCGCCGCCGACTCGCGCGTCGAGACTTACGCGGCGCTGACGCTGCACATCGATTCCTGGCGCTGGAGCGGCGTGCCGTTCCATATGCGCGCCGGCAAGCGCCTGCCGGTGACCGCCACCGAAGTCGTGGTGGAGCTGCGCCCGCCACCGGCGCGGGTGTTCGGCGACTTAGGTCCCGAGCAGCCGAACCACCTGCGCTTTCGCGTCGGGCCCGAGGTGGCGATCGCGCTCGGGGCGCACACCAAGCGCCCGGGCCCGGTCATGACCGGCCGCGACGTCGAGCTGTTTGTCGCCGAGCAGCAGAGCGACGACATGGACGCTTACGAGGTGCTGATCAGCGCCGCCTTGATCGGCGATACCTCGCACTTTGCGCGCGAGGATGAGGTGGAGGCGGCGTGGGCGATCGTGGATCCGCTGCTGCGGGGCGCCGCGCCGCCCATCGAGTACGCCCCGGGCAGCTGGGGGCCGCCGCAGGCGGAGCGGCTGCTGCAGGGGCCGTGCGGCTGGCACAATCCGGGCGCGAAGGCGCAGGATTGGCAACGGTCGTGCGGGCGCAGCGCGCCGGCCTGAGTTCCGCCTGTCTTGTCCGGGCTATCCCGTGCGCCTAACATGGGCGCGAGGTGGATTGCGATGAATAGATTGCTGATCGGCTGTGTGGCGCTGGCCGTTGCTGCCTGTGCGAGTACCCGTCCGGGTAACGCGCCGCCGAGTGCGCCTCAGGCGAGCACAGTGTTGCCCAGCGGGTGCGTGGCCCAGACCGCCACGCGCATTCCGCTGAGTCAAAGTGAATGTGCGGCGTTCGGTCATGTGTGGACGGAGCAGGACGTCAAGCGCACCGGTGCCACCGACTCGGCACAGGCGCTACGGTTGCTCGATCCCACGGTCACCATCGGCCACTAGTAGCGCGAGCTCCTGCTCCGCGTGCCGAATTGTGAGCGCCCGCCGCTCGCAATGTGCGTTACAGTGACCGGATGTCCAGCGCCGACGGCAAGGCCAGGCTGAGCCGCATCGCGGCCCTGCTCAGCGACGGGAAGCTGTCCCAGGCGGAATCCGCCTGCCGCGCGATCCTGGCCACTTCGCCCAACGACCCCGCGGCTACGCATTTTCTCGGGCTGGTCCGCGCCCGGGGCGGCGACTCGCAGGGTGGCGAGCGGCTCCTACGGCGCAGCATCGAGCTCGAGCCGCGCGATCCGGCGCCGCGGATCAATCTCGCGAATCACCTGCGGCGCGCCGGGCGGCTCGCCGAAGCCGAGGCCGAGTACCGTGGGGTGCTGCAGCTCGCCCCCGGCGAGCCCTCCGCGCGGCACAGTCTGGCGCTGACCCTGAGTGACCTCGGCCGGCATCCACAAGCCGAATCCGAGTGCCGGGCGCTGATCGCGACGCGGGAGCGCGATCCCGAAGCCTGGTGCCTCCTCGGTGTGATCCTGGAGCGTCAGAAGCGACTCGCGGATTCCGAGGCCGCGTATCGGCGCGCGGTGCAGCTCGATCCGGGCTACGGGCTCGCGCATCACAACCTCGGATCGCTGCTCGAGCGGCTGGAGCGGGCCGAGGAGGCACTGACCGCGCTCGAGCGGTCGCGCGCTCTGGGTCTGCGCGGATTTGAGGCGGCCTTCAGCCGCGGCAAGGTGCTCGTGCTGCTCAATCGCACTGCCGAGGCGGAGCAGGCATTCGCCGAAGCGGTGACGCTCCGGCCACGGGATCCCGACGCGCAGCTGAACCTGGCGCGGCTGCGGTATCTGCAGGGCGATGCCGACTTTGCCCGCTCCCTGTCCGCGGCGGTCGCGGCGCACCCGGACGATGTGAGGATGCACGTGCTGCTCACGCGCGTGCTGGCACGCGCCGGGAAGAACGATGAGGCGGAGCAGCGGCTATCGGCGGCGCTGCAGCGGGTCGGCGCGGCGCCCGAGCTGCTCTTGCTGCTGTCGCAGGTGCTGCGGGAAAAGGAGCGCCTGGCAGAGGCGGAAATGCACGCCATGGATGCCGCCAGCGCCTTGCCGGCTGATTCCGGGGTCATCGAGAATCTGGTGTCGATCCTGCTGTCGCGCGGCCGTCCGCGCGACGCCCTGCCGTTCATCCACACCCAGCGTGGGCGCGAGCCGTTCGGTCAGAACTGGATCGCGTACGAGGCGACCGCCGCACGCCTGCTCGATGAGGCGCGCTACCGGGAGCTGTTCGACTACGAGCGCTTCGTGCGCTGTTTCGAGATCGAGGCGCCGCGCGGCTGGTCATCGATGGCGCAGCTCAATGCGGCGCTGCTGGAGGCGCTCGACACGCGGCACGCATTCCAGTCGCATCCGCTCGACCAGTCGCTGCTGAACGGCAGCCAGACCACGCGCAATCTGGTGTCGGACCCGGAGCCGGCCATCCAGGCAATACTGGCGGCGTTCGTCGAGCCGATGCGTCAGTACGCCGCGGAACTCGGCCATGATGCCGGCCATCCCTTGCTGGCCCGCAATCGCGGCACGCCCGTCATCAAGGCCGGCTGGTCAGTGCAGCTGCGCCGCGGCGGCTTTCACGTCAATCACTATCACAACGAGGGCTGGCTCAGCTCCGCTTACTACGTGGGCCTGCCGGACGAGGTGAACGACCAGGCGCTCAAGTCCGGTTGGATCAAGTTCGGCGAGCCGCGCTTCGTGACGCCGCAGGCCGGCGTGGCGCACCAGATCCAGCCGCGCACCGGCATGCTGGTGCTGTTTCCCTCGTATATGTGGCACGGCACCAATGCCATCCTCGGCGACCGGGTGCGCACCACGATCGCCTTCGACGCCGTGCCTCCGCAGCCGGGCGCATGAGGCGGCAGGCCCGCGCCGCTCACGTCGCGTAGCCGCCGCGCGCGATATAAGGCATGAGGAGTGGTAACGCCACGCTGAAATGCCGCTCGTAGCGCTTCCAGCGCCCGACCGACCTGGTGTTGATCGGCTGGATCACCTGGGTATAACTCGGCGTGCTGATGTAGCCCTTGGCGCGCGCGTGCTCTTCGGGGGCGAGCAGCGCCTCATCCCACGGCAACTCGAGGAACGCGGCGAGTCGGCGCACCTCCGTGGCGAAATCGGCCACCAGGGTCTCGTAGCGCATCTCCAGCGTAGCGACCTCCAACAGCGGCAGTTGTGCGTACCAGAAGTCGAACGCAGTGCGGAAATTCTTCGCCAGGGTGGGGAGGTCACGGCATATGAGCGCCAGGTCCGGAGCGCGGAACTGCTGCTGAAAGCAGCTGAGTACCGTATCGCACGGGTGGCGCACCGCCAGCACCGTGCGCGCATGCGGAAACAGACGGCGGATCAGCGGCAACCGCATCATGTTGAGCGGATTCTTGTCGACCAGGCGTTGCCCGCGCTCGAGCTCGACCTTGCCCCGTGCCTCGCTCCAGTAGCCGGCGCGAATCTGCTCGAGTTGCGCCGCGCTCAGCCGGCCGAGCTCGGCGGGGTAACGGATGCCGAGCTCGCGCACCTGCTCGAGCGAGCGCTTGAGGAACGGGGTCTCATCCATCGACCTGAGCGCAGGATGCGCATCGAGGATCTGCTCGAGCAGCGTGGTGCCTGAGCGCGGAAACGCGACCACGAAGATCGGACTCTCCTCGGCCGTGGGCGCGCCGGCGTCCTGCCAGGTGGCGATGTCCTGTGGATCACAACTGTCGCGCGCCAGCTCGATCGCCGGGGAACCCTCCGTGGGCTCCTTGCCGAGCGCTGCGGCGAGGAATGCCACCTGCGAGCGGTGCGCTTCCTCGAGCGTGGCGAACGCCTCGTCGTAACGCCCGAGCGCCTCGAGCGACCTGGCGAGCGGGAACAGCACGTGGAAGCACCGCAGGAAGTCGTCCTGCCGCCGCCGCACCGCGGAGAACAGCCGGCACGCCTCTTCGTGGGCGCCGTCGCGCTCCGCGAGCGATGCCTCGGCCAGCCACAGATCAGGGTCGTCGCGCTCGGTCTGCGGGAGCGCCTTGATCCGCTCGAGGACGTCACGGGCCTCCGGCAGGCGGTTGGTGCGCTCGAGCAGGCGCACCAGCCGCAGCGAGATCGCGGACCCGCGCCGGGCGGCCTCCAGCGCCCGGGCAACCACCGGCTCGGCGCGTCGGGTTTCACCCATCATGACCAGGAGATGCGCCATCCCGGCGAGCACTTCGGGCGTGAGGCCGGTGAACTGCTCCCAGCCCTCGAGGATCGCCAGCGTCTCGTCGTTGCGCATGGAGTCGAAGCAGCACTGCGCATGCGCCAGGCGCAGACCGGCGTCGGCCGGCGCGAGGCTCAGAGCCTGGTCAAACATCGCGGATGCGGAAGCGTAGTCGCACCGGTCCACGTGCAACACGGCAATGTTGTAGAGCAGATCCGCGGAAGTTCCGCCGAGCTGCAGCGCGCGTTCGTAGGCATCCAGCGCGGCGTCGTAGCGTCGCGTCGGTCGCAGCGCCGTCCCGAGGTTGGCCCAATAGCCCGCGTTGCGCGGCTCGAACTGGGTAAGAGCGCTGAACACCCGCACGGCATCCTCGTGACGCGCCTGCGCGTGCAGCACCATTCCCAGAACGTTGAGTGCCGCACGGTGCTGGCGGTCGGCGCTCAGCGCCCGGAGGCACTTTGCCTCGGCCGCCGCGATGTGGTTGGCCTGCAGGTCCCGGGCGGCGAGTGCGGCGAGGGTGTTCGGATCGTCGATGGCGCTCAAGCTAGCGGATCCGCGTCACGCGCGTGACGCGCTTCGATGGGGCCAACAGCATGTACGAGCCGAGCGCTGCGGCGCGGATCTGCACCGTATCGCCGACCTTGAGGGGAAAGTACCCGGAGGGCTGGTTCTGGACCCAGGTCTGGCCGTTGTCGAGCGAAATAACCAGCACGCCGCTCGCGCGCTGCCCGATCCCGCTCACCGCCGCCGAGATGTCCCTGGGCCCGGCGGGAGGGGCGTTACGACCCGGATCGAGCGGCCCGTTGCGCACCCCGAACTCACTCACACCCGAGCCGGCCTGGGAGGCGCTTGGGGCGGGTGCGGCGGCGGACGCCGTGGTCGTGGCGCTTGCAGGGGCGGCGGCGGCAGTGGCAGCCGCGGTGGCAGCACCGGCGGCGGCTTGCGTCTTGAGCCTCGAACTCACGGCGCGGTCGTAGCAGGCGAGGCGCTGCATGTCGTTCGGCTCTGCTGCGCAGGTTCTGAGCGCAGCCTCGAGCGTCTCGGCCACGGCAGCGGGCCCGGCCAGAACCGTGACGCCGAGGCACGCGAGCGCGATGCTGCCGCGGTGCCTACTCACGGTAGTACTCACGCACCGCAGCCGTTGCCGCGCGGACGAGCGTGCGCTCGGCGGTTGTCAGGAAGGGATTCCAGGTATCCAGTATCAGGATTGCGCGTGGCTCCTCGCTGTTGTTCCAGGCCTCGTGCTCGATGGTGTCATCGAACACCCAGGCCTGGCCGGCGCGCCACTCGCGGGTCTCGGAGCCGACCCGAAAGCCGCACCCCCGCGGTATGACCAGCGGCACGTGCACCACCAGGCGGGTGTTGGTGACCCCGGTGTGCGATGGAATGCGCGTGCGCGGTTCCAGAATCGAGAAGAAAGCCGTCGGCGCCTCCCCCGGCACATCGGCGAGCGGTGCGGCTGCCAGCAGCGCCGCGGTTTTCGGGCAGCGCTCGAGGTGCGCCTGCACCGGCGTGCCTCCCTGGAGCAGATAGTAGGCGCCCCAGCGCCGCGAGCGGTTGAGCTCGTGCCATTGATTGAGCGGCACCCCGCCGGGATAGTCGACGTACGGGACCACGCCACCTGCGTCGGCAGCCAGGCACTGCAGCAGCTCGTCGCGGATCGCATCGGTCGACTGCTCGAACGCCGGTAACCAGGGAAACTCGGCACGTTCGTAGAACTCGAGCGCCGGCAGCCCGGGGAAGTGCATGAAGGTCGGCTGCGGGGTGAAGACGCGCCGTTTCTCCAACAGCACTTCCACGCAGTGATTGAAGCGCGCCTGCGGGGCTTGCGCGTGGGCAGCGCGCGCCGGCGCGAGGCGCATCTGCAGGAACGACTCGAGCGCCGCTGCGTTGCCGGCCACCACTTCGCGAGCACGCTCGAGGCCCTGGCGCAGGACCGGCGACTGCTGCGCCTGCGGCGGCACGCACTGCAGGAACGCGCGGTACGCCTTGGCCGCCTGATGCGGCAGGCCGCGCCGCTCGAGCAGCGTCGCCTTGTGCAGCAGCGCCAGACAATGGTACGGGTCCAGCGTCAGCGCCTTCTCCACCGCCGCACTTTCCGCGCCAGGATCCCGCAGCGCGCGTTTTGCCATGGCTACGTGCAGCCAGAGCTGCGGCGAGCGCGCGTCGAGCTGCACGGCCTGCTCGAAATGCGCACTGGCTGCGGCGAAATCGCCGCGCTTGAGGGCGTGCATTCCCAGCGCCGTCAGGACCCGCGGATCGCGGGGATGGGCGGCCGCGGCATCGGCGAGTATGCGGCCGGCTTCGGCGTGCCGGCCGGCCTCGGCAGCCTCATCGGCCGCGGCCAGCAACGAGTTGATGCGGATCTCATCCGCGGCCAGGGAGCTCATGGGGACGATGCGATCCGTCTCATGCCAGAAACAATATGCCCACAACGGGCGCGAAACGCCACGGTCCCGGGGCCGCGCCGCGGCTGAGAAAAAAGAAGGCGGGCCCGCAGGCCCGCCTTTTCAGGTCACTGTGACTGGCTTCTTGCTTTAGAAATCCGCGGTCAGGTTGACGTACGCATACCGTCCCAGTGCGTCGTACACCTGCGGGTAGGTGTTGCCGTTGCCAAACACGGTTCCGATGTAGAAGGCCCCGGACAGCGGGGGCGACTTGTCGAACAGGTTGTTTACGCCTAGCCGCACCGAGAAGTGAGTGGCGAAGCTGTAGTTCGCTCCCAGGTCGATGTAGTCCTCGCCGCGCAGGTGTACCCCGGGGTTGGCGGGCAAGCCCAAACCCGCCGCGAGCAGCGGGTTGGAACTGGTGTTCTCCAGCGCAACGCCGTTGATGCGGCGCCACGCGGTGAATACGTCCAGCCCCGCCAGCGGAGTGGTCCACGTGCCGCGCAGCTTGTGCTTCCACCGCGGCTCGGGCACGCCGCAGGTCGGACCGTAGAAGCCCGCGCAGTCGTAGCTGCCCAGCCCCGGCACCGGCTCGGTGGCGAACTTCAGGACATAGCTGCCGATGAAGTCGAGGTTCAGCTTGCCTGCGTGCCCGAGGTCGAACCGATACGCAGACGTGAGGTCGACGCCGTTCGCCCGCTGCGACCCCAGGTTGTAGGTGAGGTCGGAGATGTACCCCGAGGGGGAGATCCACAGCGATCCGTCGGCCGCCGTGCCCGTGCCCTGAGTGCGGTGCACCCGGCCGCAATAGAACGGGTCGCCGCTGGCCAGACAGGTGTTCAGGATCAGGTTCGCGCCGTACGAAGTGATGAAGTTCTTGATGGTGATGTTGTAGTAGTCGACGGTCAGGTTGAAGTCCGGCAGGAACGTCGGCGTGAACACCAGGCCGGCCGTGTAGGTGTCGGCCTTCTCCGGCGCCAGGCTGATGTTGCCGCTGACCAGACCGTTGTACTGCGACGCCGGGTTGCGGGCGATGTTGCCGTACTCTGCCGCCGTGACGCCGGACAGGGCGCACGCCGCTGGCGAGGCGGCGGGTACGGCACCCGCGCACGGATCGCTCGTGCCGTCGAGCTGCACGCGCGGCGTGAGGAACAGCTCCTGGGCGTTCGGCGCGCGCACCGCGCGCTGATACATGCCGCGGAAGCGGATGTCCCTGATCGGCTCCCACTGAAGTCCCAGCTTGTAGGTGTTGGTCGAGCCGAAACCCAGGTTGTAGTCGGAGTAGCGGTAGCCGGTCTCCAGAGTCAGTGACCTGGCGAACGGCTGGTCCTGCGCGATCGGCAGACGCGCCTCGAAGAAGAGCTCCGCGACGTGGAATTGGCCGTTCGTCGGCAGGATGGCCGCGCCGTTGCCGGCGAGATCGTCGGTGATGTCCTCCAGGTCCGGCGTCAGCGATTCCGTTTCCTGACGATACTCGGCGCCGACGCTCACCCCCAGACCGTCGCTCGCCCAGGGCAGCTTGACACCCTGCTTGCCCAGATCGCCGGTGAAGGCGGCGTCCACGACCTGCTCCGTGGTCTGGCCGATCTGGATGCCGGGGACGCTGATGTAGTTGATCGCGGCCCTTGTGACGCCATCGGTTCCCGTGAAGTTACCGTTCGCGTCCTCGAGCGAGAAGATGTTCCACGGCACGCAGCCGGGCGCTAACGACGGGCTGGCCTGGCAGACGATCTGTCCGGCCCCGTTGCGGACGGCATTGAGGGCGAAGCCCATGCGGCTCTTGGAGCTGTCGTTCAGATGCGTGTCCGTCAAGCGCGTGGTGCCCCACAAGGCGTAGGCGTCGTACGTCCACGCGTCGCTGATGTCGCCCTTGATCCCGAGCACCGCGCGGTAGGAGGTGTGAACCAGGTCGTCGATACGCGGGCCGCCTTCGACGTTGCGCCGGCCGATCAGCACGTGCGGATTGACCGGATTGTTGACCCCCAGCACACCGCACCAGGAGGTCACCTCGCTCGCGGTCAGGTAGGGGTTGTTGCAGTTGATCGACCAGGCGCCATCCGGAACGCCGCCGGGTGATACGGCCGTGCCCGAGCCGTAGAACGCGCCTGCGGGCGCGATCTGCGCGAGCGAGCGGTCATCCATGAACATGAACTCGCTGTAGACGCGCACGTGCTCGTTCACTTCGTAATGCAGGAACGCGCCGGCGGTGTAATTCTCATCCGGACGCTGGAAGTAGTTGAGCGGGGCAAAGTTGTAGAGCAAGTGCCCCGCAGCGAGCTGCCCGGTGGCCGGGTCGAGGTGCTGGTCGACGTGGTTGAAGTTGAAGCGCGCCGGGTAGGCGGTCGAGGAGCCACCGCACCCGAGCGTGCTGACACCGTTCACCGTGGTGCTCGTCAACGAGCAGTTGCTGTAGTCGCGCTTCGCCTGCAGCACCGCGGCGACGCGCCGGTAGGTCACGTAGGCCGTGGCATTGCCTTTGCCGTCGGCGAAGTTGGCGCCGGCGAGCACATCGAAGTTGCGCGCATAGCCGTCGGTGACGCTGCCGTTGGGCGCAGTGAAGCCGAACAGGGTGTTGGCGGCCTGCGCGGCCTTGTCGCGGTTATCGTGGTTGTAGAAGCTGTAGTTGCCCTCGATGCGTACGCCCTGGAAGTGGTCGTTCATGATGAAATTGACCACGCCGGCGACGGCATCTGCTCCGTACACGGCCGAGGCGCCACCCGTCAGGATGTCGACGCGCTCGATGAGCGACGTCGGGATCTGGTTGAGGTCGGGCGCGGCGGCACCGTTCTGGGTCGGGTCGCCGGGCATGAGTCGCCGGCCGTTCACGAGCACCAGGGTGCGCTGGGCACCGAGGTTGCGCAGTGACACGGTGGCCTCGCCCGTGGCGCCGTTGGACACACCCGCGCCGAACTGAGCCGCTACCTGCGGCAGGGTGTTCAGCATGTCTTCAATGCGGGTCACGCCGGTTTGCTGCAGCGCTTCGTTACTCACGCTCGCAACGGGACTGGCGGACTGGAGCTGTGGCTGTGGGATGCGCGATCCCGTGACGACGACCTCCGTGACTGCGGTCTCGGTTGCCGCGGCTGGTGCGGTCTGCGACAGGACAGGCACGCTGGCCGTCGCGGTAACAGCACCGAAGACCAGTGCGCGACGTACCGCCTTGCCGATCTCGCTGGTATTGGACATTCGAGTTCCTCCCTATGCGGAACTATTCGTTTTCACGTTTATTGAACAGCCCGAGTGCCCCAAGGCCATTCGGTCGCGCGATGTTAGCAGCGATATTCAAGGCAGGAAACAATATTGGACAAAAAACAACAGTCGACAAAGATCGCCAATCACCCGCTCAGCCCCGTCTTGCCACTACTCAAACCCGCCAATAGCCGCTCAGCACCACGACTTTGGTCCCTCGTCGCTTTGACGCGACGCTACGCAGCGGCCCCCGCCCGGGCAGATGCGTCTAAAGTGCGACGGGGGGCAACCTCGGCGCCGGCCATGGGGTTATCGTGGGAGCCTTAGGACAAGGAGCACCCGCAGGTGACCGCCGCTCCGGATGGCTTGACCCTTGCGCCCGGGATGGCTTCCCGGTTGCCGAACCGATACGTTTGGAGCCTCCTCCTCCTCGGCCTGCTGGCGGTAACGGCGGGCGCGGAGCCGCAGCGCGGGGGCACCGGAACCCAGCTCGCCCCCGCAGACTCCGCCGTCCTCGGCGACGACCTTCTGTACGCCTCGCCGACGCGGCTCGATCACGTCGGGCGCATCGTGGCGCCGGTGATGATCAATGGCAAAGGCCCGTACCGCTTCATCGTCGATACCGGCGCGAGCCGCTCGACGATTGCGCCGCACCTCGCGAGCGCGCTCGGCCTCGATCCATCGTCAGAAGACACCCTGCAGGTGCACGGCATCACGGGGACGGCGGACGTCCCGTCTGTCCCAATCCGCAGACTCCAGGCGGGCGACCTCATCATCGAGGACACCCGCTTACCGGTGATCTGGGCCCCGCTCATGGCGGGTGCCGACGGAATCCTGGGAGTCGCGGGTCTCAAGGGGAAGCGGATCCTCGTGGACTTCCGGCACAACCGGGTGACGATCAGCCGCTCGGCCGGTGCCTCGGCGCCGGCCGGCTACGACCGCGTGCCGGCGCGGCTGCTGGAGGACGGCCTGCTGGTGGTGAGCGCGCGCGTGGGCGGTGTCCGGGTCGATGCGATCATCGACACCGGCTCGCAGCAGACCATCGCCAACAACGCGCTGCGCGACGCACTCGCGTGGCGGCAACGCAAGGGCGAGGTCGAGAGGGTGACCGACGTCTACGGTGCCACCAAGGACGTGGCATCCGGGCGCCTTGAGGTCGCTCCGTTGATCGACTTCGGACCGGTCAAGGTCAGCAACGTCACGCTGGTGTACGGGGACTTCCACATCTTCACGGTGTGGGGCATGCGATCACGGCCCACCATCATCATCGGCATGGACGTTCTCGGGACCGTGAACGCCCTGGCGATCGACTTCGACCGCTCGGAGCTGTACGTCGATAGTGTGTTCCACCTGAGCTGAGTCGCTCACGGAGCATCGGCGCACACCCACAGTTCCACCGCGCTGCACTCGGCCACGGCACGCCAGGCGATCAGCTGCGGATCCTGCTTCTCAAGCGCGGTGAGGGCGTCGTGCTTGGTGCCGCCGGCGACCACGAATACGGGCTCCGCCACGTGCCCGAGCAGATCCGGCGTCACGCTCACGGCGGACATGCCGTCGGGACGGCGCACGGCGATGGCGAGACGGCCGCGCGCGCGCTCGAGATCCGCCGCCCCGAAGAGGGAGGCGGTGTGTCCGTCGGCGCCCAGCCCGAGGAGTCCCAGCCCTATCCCGGCTCCCGACTCGAGCAGCGCCTCGAGCTGACTCTCGTAGTCGCGGGCGGCCTGCTCGAGCGGCAGCTCGGTCCGCACCCGCAGCACCGCCGCCGGAGGGAGTGAAAGCGCATCGAGGAGCGGGCGCGCCTGGTGGTAATTACTGGCCGGCGAGTCGCCGGGCACATAGCGGTCGTCCGAGAAGAGGATGCGCAGCGTCTCGTTGCGCGCGAGAGCCGGTCGAAGGCTGAGCGCGCGGTAGGCAGGGAGCGGCGTGGTTCCCCCCGAAAGCATGAGTGCCGGGGCAGGCACCCCCGGCGCGCCGATGGCCGCGGCGAGGCGCTCCTCGAGCGCCGACTCGAGCGTGCTGCGCGAGGCGAAGCGGCGGGTGATGAGCTCCGTCACGGCTGCGCCTGCAGCCCCCGGGGGCGCTCGGTGACGCGCGCCTGAACCTCGACCGGCCGGCGACCGCGCAGCCCGCGTAAGCTGACGGTCGAGCCGGGCTTATGCCGGGCGATGTGGCCGAGTACGTCCTGCGCCCCGTGGGGAGTCGCGCCGTCGACGGCGAGCACGAGGTCGCCGGGCATGAGTCCGGCCTGCTGCGCGGGACTCCCCAGGTAGAGGTTCGCGACGACTACGCCACCCTGCGCGAGCCCGAGCTGCTGCGCCTGCTCGTCGGAGACGTCCTCGGGGACGATGCCGATCCATCCGCGGATCACGCGGCCGTGGGTGATGATGTCGCTCAGCACCCCGCGCACCATGTTCACCGGGATGGCGAAGCCGATGCCCTCGACGCCGAGGCTCTTCGCGACCATCGCGGTGTTGATGCCGATCAGCGCGCCGCTCGCGTCCACCAGCGCGCCGCCGGAGTTGCCGCGATTGATCGGCGCATCGGTCTGGATGAAGTCCTCGACCGGCGCAATACCGAGCTGTGCGCGGCTCACCGCGCTCACGATCCCGTGGGTCACGGTGTGCGAGAGTCCGAGCGGGTTGCCGATCGCCAGCACGACATCGCCCACCCGCAGCAGGTCGGAGCGCCCGAGCGGCGCCACCGGCAGAGACTTCAGGCCCACCTTGAGCACCGCGAGATCGGTGTCGGGGTCGCTGCCCACCACGTGTGCTTCGGCGATGCGCCCGTCGGCGAGCTGCACCCGGATCGCCTCGGCATTGGCGATGACGTGGTGGTTGGTGACGATGTGACCACTCTCGTCGACGATCACGCCGGAGCCGAGCGTGCGCTCGACTCGCTGCCGGTAGCGCGGCAGGAACTCCCCGAACAGCTCCCCGAGCGATGGGGACAGCCGCTCGGTGACGACCCGGTCGGTGTAGACGTTGACGACCGCGGGCGCGGCGCGCTGCACCGCGTCGGCATAGCTGGCGCGCGCCGGCACGGACGCGGGCGTGGCGCCCACCGGCTCCGCGGGCTCCGCGGGCGACGCGGCGGCGGCCGGTGCGGCGGCGGGAGCGGCCTGCGGCGTGACACGGCGGATGAGATCCGGCCGCATCACCACGATCAGGAATGCCAGGGCGAGTCCCCCGACGACCGAACCGGCCACGAATGTCAGCCCGCGGCCCAGGTGCTCGAGCATTGCTACTCCGGGAAAGCCTCAAACTCCGCGCAAGCCTCGCGCGCACGCGCAGTGCGCGGGCGCGCCGGGGAGGCATGTTCGTTTGTGTATAATGCGCCGCCCCCCGCAAGGTAAGAAACTGCACCCATGCGCAGTCCGCTTGGTGAGCGATGCGCCACGACGCTGCGGCGGGTCGTTAGTAACGCGGGAGAATGGTGAGATGGCGGATCACGCAGGCGTCGCCGGCGGCGACGAAGTCGACCTGAGCCGGCGCAAGTTCCTCACCAGAGCCACGATAGCCACCGGGACGGTCGGCGCGGCGTTCGCCGCCATACCCTTCATCGAGTCCTGGACTCCATCGGAGCGGGCCCGTGCCCTCGGCGCGCCGACCGAGCTCGATATCTCCAAGCTCGAGGCCGGGCAGATGGCCACCACGGTGTGGCGGCGCTCGCCGATCTACGTCGTGCGGCGCACGTCCGACATGGTGGCGCGCATCGCCGGTCACGACGCGGACTTGAAGGACCCGAACTCGGATCATTCCGACCAGCCCGCCTACGCGAAGAACCCGGTGCGCTCGCGCAGCGCGGAGTTCCTGGTGCTGGTCGGCACCTGCACGCACCTCGGGTGCCTGCCGAAACAGCGCTTCGCCGCCGGTGATCTCTACCCCTCCTGGCCGGGCGGGTTCTTCTGCCCCTGCCACGGCTCGCGCTTCGATCTCGCCGGGCGCGTGTTCGCGGGCTCGCCGGCCTCGATCAATCTGCGCGTGCCGCCGTACTCCTATCCCAAGGAGCACCTGCTGCTGGTAGGCGCCGATGAGAAAGGAGCCGCCGGATGACCGTGAAGACCGCAACCGGTGCTGCCGCTCCCATGCCGAAGAGCGGCGCTGCCGCCAAGAAGGGCTTCTGGGCCTGGCTCAACAAGCGCATGCCCGTGGATGAGTTCCTCGCCACGCAGGTTACCGAGTACTACGCGCCCAAGAATTTCAACTTCTGGTATTACTTCGGCTCGCTCGCGCTCGTGGTGCTGGTGCTGCAGCTCGTCACCGGCATCTTCCTCACCATGTTCTACAAGCCGGGCGAGGCGACGGCATTCGATTCCGTGCAGTTCATCATGCGCGAGGTCGACTGGGGCTGGCTCATCCGCTACCTGCACTCGAGCGGCGCCTCCTTCTTCTTCATCGTGGTGTACCTGCACATGTTCCGGGCCTTCCTCTACGGCTCGTACAAGCCGCCGCGTGAGCTGCTGTGGCTGATCGGCATGCTGGTATATCTCGCGCTGATGGCGGAAGCCTTCATGGGCTACGTGCTGCCGTGGGGCAATATGTCCTTCTGGGGCGCGCAGGTGATCGTCAACCTGTTCGGCACAATCCCGGGGATCGGGCCTGATCTCGTGCTGTGGATCCGCGGCGACTACGGCATCGCCGACGCGACGCTCAACCGCTTCTTCGCGCTGCACGTTGCGGCCGTGCCGCTCGCGTTGCTGCTGCTCGTGGTGCTGCACCTGGTGGCGTTGCACGAGGTGGGCTCCAACAACCCCGACGGCATCGAGACCAAGGAGAAGGTCGGCGCCGACGGCAAGCCGCTCGATTGCGTCCCGTTCCATCCTTATTACACGGTGAAGGATTTAGTCGGGGTGGGAGTGTTCCTGGTGCTGCTCGCCATCGTGGTGTTCTTCGTGCCGACCTTGGGCGGGCTGTTTCTCGAGTCGCCGAACTTCGAGCCGGCGAATCCCATGTCGACTCCCGAGCACATCGCGCCGGTGTGGTACTTCACGCCCTACTACGCGATCCTGCGTGCGGTGCCGGACCAGCGCATGGGGGCTCTCCTCATGCTGATCGCGGTCATGTCGTTCATGTTCGTGCCGTGGCTCGACCGCTCGCCCGTCAAGTCCATGCGCTACCGGGGCTGGATGTCGCGCTCGGCGCTCGCGATCTTCGTCGTGAGCTTTATCGTGCTCGGGTACCTGGGGCTGCAGCCGGCGGAAGGGCTGTACGTGGTGCTGGCGCGCATCTTCGCCGTGCTGTACTTCGCCTTCTTCTTTCTCATGCCGCTCTACACGTGGCTCGATCCGGTGAAGCCGGTGCCTGAGAGGTTGATCTACCATGCGCACTGAGGCACTGCTCGCCGCGGTCCTGCTCGCGGTGGCGGCGTGCGCGCCGCACCGGCTGCCGGCGGAGGAGGAGGGCGGCGGCAAGTTCGGCGCCGACTGGGACAGCTGGCGCGCCGACACCAATGTGTCGGACCTCGCGTCCGTGCAGCGCGGCGCCCGCAACTTCACCAGCTACTGTCTCGGCTGCCACTCGCTGAAATACGAGCGCTGGTCGCGGCTCGGCGCCGACCTCAAGATCCCCGAGCAGCTCCTCGAGAAGGATCTGGTGCCGCCCGGAGCCAAGTCGACCGACTACATCATGACGCGCATGCCGGCCGCGGACGCCGAGACCTGGTTCGGCAAGGCGCCGCCGGATCTCTCGCTGATGGTGCGCGCCCGCGGCAAGGACTACATCTACCAGTTCCTCACAACCTTCTATGTCGATCCGACGCGGCAAACCGGCGCCAACAACCTGCGCCTGCCCTCGACCGCGATGCCCGACGTGCTCTCGGAGCTCGAGGGCCTCAAGGGTGCGGTGTTCAAGACCGTCGCTCGCCCCGGTGCCGGCGGCTCCGAGCAGGTCTTCGATCACTTCGAGCAGCTCGCCCCCGGACGCCTGAGCCTCGCCGAGTACGACGGTATGGTGCGCGACACGGTGAACTTCCTCGACTACGTGAGCGAGCCGACCCAGCTCGAGCGGCGCCAGCTCGGCGTGTGGGTCGTGTTGTTCCTGCTGGTGTTTACCTGGTTTGCCTGGCTGGTGAAGCGCGAGTACTGGAAGGACGTCCACTGACCGCAGGGCGTGGATCGCGGGAGCGGGAATGTGTCGAGCAGACGATCCATCATGACGTTGTTCTCCGCACCCGATGACCCCTGGAGTCACCGGACGCGCATTGTGCTGGCCGAGAAGGGCATCAGCATCGACATCGTGAGCGTCGAGGCGGGCCGCTTTCCCGAGGATCTGCTCGACCTCAACCCCTACCACAGTGTTCCCACCCTCGTGGACCGCGACCTGGTGCTGTACGACTCGCGAGTCATCATCGAGTACCTCGACGAGCGTTTTCCGCACCCGCCGCTCATGCCGGTCGACCCGCTCACGCGCGCGCAGTTCCGCCTGGCGCTCTATCGCATCGAGCGCGACTGGTACAGCGTCGCCAAGCAGATCGATCAGGAGCCTGACAAGAAGCAGGCATTGAAGCTGAAGAAGATCCTGCGCGACACGATCCTGCAGAGCACCGAGCTCTTCAAGATCAAGCCGTTCTTCCTGTCCGACGAGTTCTCGCTGGTGGATGCGACTATCGCGCCGGTGCTATGGCGGCTGCCGTACTACGAGATCGACCTGCCGCCGCAGGCGCAGCCGATCGAGAAGTACATGCAGCTGGTGTTCGCGCGCCCGGCGTTTCGCGAGGGCCTCACCGACAAGGAGCAGGAGATGCGGCTCCTGCGCTGACCATGACCAGGGCGTTACCCAAGCGGCCGTACCTGCTGCGCGCCATGCATCAGTGGATCACCGAATGCGGCAACACGCCGCACGTGATCGTCGACGCCGGGCACGACGGCGCCGAGGTGCCGCGCGCCTACGTCAAGGACGGCAAGATCGTCCTCAACCTGAGCGAAGGCGCCACGCAGCGCCTGCGGCTCGGCAATGACGCCGTGGAATTCGACGCGCGCTTTGCCGGTGTGGTGCATCACGTCAGGTTCCCGGTGAGTGCAGTGCTCGGCGTCTACGCTCGTGAGACCGGCGAAGGCATGGTGTTCTCGGAGCAGGACTTGGGTCCCGAGCCGCCCAAGCGGCCGACGCCGGCAGAAGAGGGCGGTGCCCGCCGCCCGCAGCTCAAGGTGATCAAGTAGAGGTCCTGCGCGCAGCGCATAGAAAGAGTCGGCCTGTAAGCCGGGTTCTGTCGAGGGCAATCATTCCTCTGGGATCCACGTCACCGTGGACCTCTAGCGGCCTACCCGGAAGCGCGCGCGGATCGGCGCTGCGTGCCGCCGTTGAAGACGCACGCTGCTTCCCTATTTGGCCTTGCTCCAGGTGGGGTTTGCCGTGCCGTCGCGTGTTGCCACCGACGCGGTGCGCTCTTACCGCACCGTTTCACCCTTGCCGGTCCCGCGAGGGACTTGGGCGGTCTGCTCTCTGTTGCACTTTCCGTGGGCTCGCGCCCCCCAGGTGTTGCCTGGCACCCGATCCGCCGGAGCCCGGACTTTCCTCCGCCCTCTGCCATTTCTGGCGCGAGAGCAGCGACTGCCCGGCCGACTCTTACCCGGCACGATAGAGCCGCGGCTGCCGAAGTCAACTCATTGAATTGGCCGAAATCGCAGGAAGCAATTTCGGCGGACATCAGCTTCGTTGCCGGGCGCCAAAGGCGCGAAGGGGGCCTAGGCCGGCTCGAGCAGCACCCGGGCGCCGTCCCATAGCTCCCTCGCCACCTCTGCAGCGGGCCTGGCTTTGGCCCGCGCGGCCGACTGGCCGGCCCACGCCTGCAGTCCGTCGAGGCTGTTCGCCCCGAGCGCGCGCGTGCGCATGGCCTGGGTCAGTCCGCTTTGCACGGGGTAGGCTGCCGGCAGGGGTGCGCCCGGCGCCGTCGCGGCGCGGGCGTAGGCAGTCGCGATGCTGCGCCCCGGGCGGCCGGAGAAGGCGCGGGTGATGAGCGTCTGCTCCGGGAGACTCCCGCCGATCGCGTCCGCCCACGCCGAAGGGAGCTGAGCCTCCGGGGAACGCAGGAAGCCGGTGCCGACCAACACCGCCGAGGCACCGAGAATGAGAGCCGCCGCAACCGCGCGCGGATCGGCAATGCCCCCCGCTGCGATCACCGGCACGTTGACCGCGTCGGCGACCGCGGGCAGCAGGGCGGAAAGCCCGATGAGCTCGCGCTCCGCCCGCGACCCATCGAACGCGCCGCGGTGCCCACCCGCTTCCATCCCCTGCGCGATAACGGCGTCCGCGCCGGCCGCGACGGCGAGCCGCGCTTCGGTGACGGTTGTTGCGGTGGCGATCCAGCGGATGCCCCGCGCTTTCATCCGATGGACGAACGCGGCGGGATACAGTCCCATGATCGAGGAGATCACGGTGGGCCCGACTTCGAGCAGCGCCTCGCATTGCGCCGTGAAGTCGGGCCTCGTGTACTCACCGGCGTCGGCCGCAACCGCCGGCCCCCACCGACCGAGGAAGGCGCGCATCGCGCCCTCCACCACCGCATCGCGCACCGGCGCGGCTTCCGGAATCCACAGGTTCACCTGGAAGGAGCCGTCGGGGCAGCCGGCGCGGAATTCGCTCGCCCACGATCTGATCGCCGCGGGCTGCATGGCGACCGCGCCGCAGGCCCCCAGCCCGCCCGCGCCGGCGACCGCGATCGAGAGCGAAGGCGGACAGGCACCCGCCATCGGTGCGAGCAGCACCGGGATGCGAAGCCCGTGGCTCGCACAGAAGGCCGCGGCGCGGGCAAGCGCCGGAGGCGTTCTCGTCACGGCATCTCCTCGTCATTGGGTGGCGCCTCGGCGCGGCCGGCTCGCGCACCGGAGCGGGTGGCGAGTGCATAGGCGGCCGCGCGTGTGGCCCCGGTCAGCTGCGCCGCGGTGGCCGCGGCCCGGCCAGGCGGCAGCTCCTTGAGGAGTATTTCCATCGTGCGGCGCAGCTCCGCCCCGTCGGCGGCGCCGACCGCGCTACTGGCTCCCTGCACTACCAGGGTGAGCTCGCCGCGCGCGAAGTTCTCCTCCGCCTCCGCCCGGGCAGCGAGCTCGCCGAGGGTGCCGCGGTACAGCGTCTCGTGCGCCTTGGTGAGCTCGCGAGCCACCACCGCCTGCCGGTCGGCGCCAAACTGCGCCGCGAGGTCGGCGAGCATCGCCCGGATGCGATGCGGCGCTTCGAAGAAGACCAGCGTGCGCGTCTCGTGCGCGAGGCTTGCGAGCGTGGCGCGGCGCTCGGCAGCGCGCGCCGGCAGGAAGCCCTCGAAGCAGAAGCGATGGGTCGGGAGTCCCGCCACCGCGAGCGCGGCGGTGATCGCCGAGGGTCCGGGGATCGTGTGGACGGCGAATCCGGCCTGAGCGGCGCGGCTCACGAGCTCGAAACCGGGATCAGAAAGGAGCGGCGTGCCAGCATCGCTCACCAGCGCGACGTCCTCGCCCTGTCCAAGCCGCGCGAGCAGCTCGGGCACCCGCTGCGCTTCGTTGTGCGTGTGGAGCGACACGAGCGGCGTGCCGACGCCGGCGGCCTCGAGCAGTACCCGCGTGTGGCGCGTGTCCTCGGCGGCGACGATCGCGGCGGCGGCGAGCGACTCGCGTGCGCGCGGACTCAAGTCCCCGAGGTTGCCGATGGGGGTGGCCACGATGAGCAGCCTGCCAGGCGCCTTGACCATCTATAATCCGGGCCTCATGCCGCACGGAGCCGCGGCCCCTTAGGTTCAGTCATCCTGCGCGCTAACCGTATGGCCCTTCAAGCGTTCGCCCGTTGGATCACACGCTGCGCCGCTCTCGCGGTCGCGCTTGCCTTGAGCGGCTGCCCGAGCCTCACGACGCTGGGACCACCACCCTCGGCGGAGCGCGCCGCGAGCCTCGAGCAGTCGGGAGATGCGGCGGGGGCTGCGCGTGTCTACGAGGGGCTCGCGGGCCAGAACAGCGGCGCGAATCGCAATGCTTACCTGCTGCGCGCAGCGCACGACTGGCTCACCGCGCATCGGGCCGACGAGGCGGCGCGGGCGCTGACGGGCCTCGAAGGCAGCCTCAATCCCGACCAGCAGACCGAGCGCAATCTCCTCGGCGCGGAGATCGCCCTCGACCGCGGCCAGACGCAGGAAGCCTGGCGGCAGCTTAGCGCCATGGCGCCCCCGGCAAGCGCGGCGCAGGCAGCCCGCTACCGCGAGCTCAAGGCGCGTGCCGCGCTCGGGGCGGGACACCCCGAAGCCGCGGAGGCGGTCGCGCGCGAGCAGGCCGCAATCCTGCCGCACCTGGCGCTCCTGCTTCCGGTCACGGGCCGCAATAACGCGGCGGCCGTCAGCGTGCGCGACGGCTTTCTGGCCGCCTACTACCAGGCGCCCGCCGCCGAGCGGCTGCGGCTGCGCATCTACGACACGGGCGCGGCGAGCGTCGCCGAGGCGCTGGCGCGCGCCGCGGGCTCGGGCGCCGAGTTCATCGTCGGTCCCCTCACGCGCGAGGAAGTGATCGCCGCGGCGCAGTCCGCCGGGACACGACCGCCCCTGCTCGCGCTCAACTTCCTTCCCCCCGAGACGCCGGCGCCGGCGCAGTTCTACCAGTACGCGCTGTCGCCCGAAGACGAGGCGCGGCTCGTGGCGCGGCGTATCCTCGAGGATCATCACCGGCGCGGTGTAGCACTGGTGCCGGCGGGCGACTGGGGCACGCGCGTACTCGCGGCCTTCCGCCAGGAGCTCGAGAGCGGTGGCGGCGAGCTCATCTCGAGCGCGACCATCGACACCTCGCGCACCGATTACTCGCAGGCGGTTACGCAGACTCTCGGCATCAGCGACAGCCAGGCCCGCTACCGACAGCTCGAGGGAATCCTCGGCACGAAGCTGCAATTCGAGCCGCGGCGCCGCGCCGACATCGGCTTCATCTTTTCGCCCGCGCCTGCCAACACCGAGCGGCTGCTGCGCCCGCAGCTGCGCTTTCATTTCGCCGGGGACATACCCACCTACGCGACCTCGAGCGCCTTCGAGGCCGACGTGCGCGCCAACCAGGATCTCGATGGCCTGAGGTTTCCCGACATGCCGTGGATGTTGGGTGGCGATCTCGCCGAGGCGGTGCGCGCGGCGACGCGCGACGCCTGGCCGAACGGCGGGCTGCAGCGCAGCCGCTTGTTCGCCTTCGGCTTCGATGCCTATCGCCTTGCGGTGGCGCTGCGCAACCATCCGGGCAACATCAACATCGAAGGGCTCACTGGACGCTTGAGCTTCGACCCGGAGCGGCGCATCCGCCGCGAGCTTGTCTGGGCGCAACTGCACGACGGGGAGTTGCGGCCGCTGCCCGCCGCGAGGCAGTAACGACCGCCGCGGGAAGCGGCACAACAACCAAGTATCGGGCAAGGATGCTCACGCAGCGACAACTGAGCGGAAAACGCGCCGAGGATCTGGCCGCGGAGTTTCTGCGCGCACGGGGCTGCGAGATTCTCGAGCGCAACTACCGTCGCCGCCTGGGCGAGCTCGACCTCATCGCGCGCCAGGGCGGCGTGCTGGTGATCGCGGAAGTGCGCACGCGCGCCCACGCCGCCTGGGGCGGCGCGGCGGCGAGCGTCGACGGAGCCAAGCAACGGCGCATCACCCGCGCCGCGATGCAGCTGCTGCAGGAGCGAGCCGAGCTTAGCCGCCTCCCGGTCCGGTTCGACGTGCTCGTGGTGTGCGATCTCGAGGGGCCGGAGCCCGGGATCGAATGGATCCGCCATGCCTTCGAAGCGACCTGAGGCCTCGTCCGAGGCGGTCGTCCAGCCGCTCCAGCTGCGAGCTACTGTATAAGGTTCACCCCCCAACCTGCTGATTGCTATGAATGAAATCCCAGTCAACGAGGCTGAGGAGGGGCCTCCGGAGGCGGGTCTTTTCTACATAAGTCGTTGTGACTGCGACGAATTTCACACTTTTTTCAATTGACATAGTTCGCCCCCGATTCCTATAGTGGCGGCCGGTGGGAGAAAGTGGGGGGAAATGGGCGAAATCTCGCCCTACAGGTCATGTTCCGCGGTGCAACAAAGATCACCCTGGACGACAAGGGGCGGATGGTCATGCCCACCCGCTACCGCGACCAGATTGCGGCCCTCGCCGAGGGGCGATTGGTCGTCACCGTCGATAAGGACCAGTGTCTCCTCATTTATCCCCTGCCCGAGTGGGAACAGATCGAACGCAAGCTGATGAGCCTGCCAAGCCTCAATCCGACGGCGCGGCGGCTGCAGCGGCTGATGGTGGGCCACGCGACCGATCTGCCACTTGACGGACACGGCAGGGTGTTGCTGCCGCCGGAGCTGCGTGAATTCGCCAAGCTCGGGCGGCACGGGATGCTGATCGGCCAGGGCAACCGCTTCGAGCTGTGGGACGAGTCGCGATGGAACGAACGGCGCGACCTGTGGCTCAAGAATGAAGAGGTGGCGACCGATCTGCCGTCCGAGCTCGAGTCGCTGTCGCTGTAGATCGGCCCCGGGGCCGCGTTGAGGTGAGACGAGGGGCAGCACGGCTGCCGCCTCGGTGGATTTGGGCCAAAAGGCGCAGCGCTTCTATGGGGGATGAGCACATACCGGTGCTTGCCGCGGAGGCGCTTGCGGGGCTGGCCCTGGAAGCGGGCGGTTACTATGTCGATGCGACGTTCGGGCGCGGCGGCCACTCGGCACTCATTCTCGAGGCCCTGGGTCGAGAAGGCGGCGTGCTCGCACTCGATCGCGATCCGCAAGCCATCGCGTCCGGGCGACTGCGCTTTGCCAACGAAGTGCGGCTTACGCTCGTCCACGCGTCGTTTGCCGACCTCGGCACGCTCGTGCCGCTACACGCGCACGGTCGTGCTTGCCGCGGTGTGCTCTTCGACCTCGGCGTGTCCTCACCGCAGCTCGACGACGCGCGCCGCGGCTTCAGCTTCCGCGCCGACGGCCCGCTCGACATGCGCATGGATCCGACACGCGGCGAACCGGTCTCTGCCTGGCTCGCTCGGGCGGGCGTCGACGAGATACGCGAAGTGATCGCCACCTTCGGCGAGGAGCGTTTCGCGCGCCGCGTGGCGCGCGCGATCGTCGAGGCGCGGCGCGAGCGCCCCCTCACGCGCACCGCCGAGCTCGCCCAGGTGGTCGCGCACGCGGTGCGCACGCGCGAGCCCGGCAAGCACCCGGCGACCCGCACATTCCAGGCGCTGCGCATGTTCAGCAACGACGAGCTGGGCCAGCTCGAGCGCGGCCTGCGCGGGGCGCTCGCCTCGCTCGCGATCGGCGGGCGGCTCGCCGTCATCACTTTTCATTCACTCGAGGACCGTGCGGTGAAGCACTTCATGCAGCGCGAATCGCAGCCCGATCCGGCGCTCGCGCATCTGCCGGTCCTGCCACCGCAGGCGCAGCCGAGCCTGAAGGTTATCGGGCGCAAGTGCCGGCCGACGGAAGCGGAGCTGAAGCGCAATCCACGCGCGCGCAGCGCGCTGCTGCGCGTGGCGGAGAAGATCGCGTGAGGGAGCGCGCCATCCTCATCATCGCAGTGCCGTTCCTGTGGCTCGCGGCGCTGGTCTCGGCGGCGGGCGCAATCTACTGCGAGCATCGCGCGCGCGAGCTCTTCATTCAGCTCGAGGCGCTCAACGCACGGCGCGACAATCTGCAGATCGAATGGGGCCAGCTGCAGCTCGAGCAGAGCGCCTGGTCGAGCCACGCGTTCGTCGAGCGCGTCGCGAGCACCCGGCTCCACATGGCGATGCCACCGCCGCAGAACATCGAGATCGTCGCTCCATGAAGGCACGCAGCGCACGTGGCGACCCGGCTCCGCGCTCGTTCCTGTGGCGCGCGCGGCTCTTGCTCGCGCTGCTGGCGCTCGGCTGCGCGACGCTCTTGTGGCGCGCGGTGAATCTGCAGCTGGTCGATCACGGCTTTCTCGCCCGCCAGGGAGATGCGCGCTTCTCACGCGTGCTGCAGATCGCTGCCCACCGCGGCACCATCACCGACCGCTACGGTGAGCCGCTGGCGGTGAGCACGCCGGTCGATTCGATCTGGGTGAATCCGGGCGAGCTCGCGCTCGCCAACGAGCAGATCCCGCGCCTGGCAAGCGCGCTCGGGCTCGACCGCCAGGAGCTGGCCCGCCGCATCACCAGCAATCTCGACCGCGAATTCCTCTACCTCGCCCGCGGCCGCCAGCCAGCCGAGGCCGCCGAGATCAAGGCGCTCGGGATTCCGGGCGTGTACACCTCGCGCGAGTACCGCCGCTACTACCCGGCGGGCGAGGTGACCGGGCACCTGCTCGGCTTTACCAATGTCGACGATGCCGGGCAGGAGGGGCTCGAGCTCGCTTTCGATCACTGGCTCGCAGGAGAGGCGGGCGCCAAGCGCGTCATCCAGGACCGCTATGGACGCATCGTCGAGAACGTCGAGAGCATTCGCCCGGCGCGCCCGGGGCGCGACCTGGTGCTGTCGATCGACCTGCGCATCCAATATCTCGCCTACCGCGAGCTCAAGGCCGCCGTGCGCGATCAGCGGGCGCGCGCCGGCTCGATCGTGGTGCTGGACGTGGCGAATGGTGAAGTACTCGCCATGGTGAACCAGCCCGCCTACAACCCCAACGACCGCGAGCAGATCCAGGCCGTCGATTACCGCAACCGCGCCGCCACCGACATCTTCGAGCCCGGGTCATCGATCAAGCCCTTCTGGGTCGCCGCGGCACTCGCCGCCGGCAGGTACGACTCGCGCAGCATCATCGACACCTCGCCCGGCTTCTTCAAAGTCGGCGTGAAGATCTTCGAGGACGAGCACAACTTCGGCGCCATCAACATCGCCACCGTGCTCGCCAAGAGCTCGAACGTCGGCATGGCGCACATCGCGCTCACGCTCGCCCCGCAGCAGGCGTGGACTACGCTCACGCGGCTCGGGTTCGGCGAAGTCACGACCAGCGGCTACCCGGGCGAGTCCGCCGGGCTCCTGGCTCCATTTTCGCAGTGGCGGCCGATCGGGATCGTCACCATGTCGCACGGCTATGGCCTGTCGGTGACACCCCTGCAGCTCGCCCATGCCTACGCCACGGTCGGCTCGTTCGGCATCGCGCGGCCGCTCTCGTTCCTCGCCGGCGAGCAGCAGGTCGCCGGCACGCGCGTGCTCGAGGGCCCGGCGTGCCGCGAGCTGCTCGCGATGCTCGAATCGGTGGTGGCGGCGGAGGGCACGGGCAAGCTCGCGGCGATCCCCGGCTACCGCGTCTCCGGCAAGACCGGCACGGCGTGGAAGGCGACCGCCGGAGGCTACTCCACCGATCGCTACATGGCCGTGTTCGGTGGCGTCGCTCCCGCGACCGAGCCGCGCCTGGCGGCCGTGGTGGTGATCGACGAGCCGAGTGCGGGACAGCACATGGGCGGGCAGGTTTCGGCGCCGGTTTTCTCCCGTGTGGTGGGCGGGGCGCTGCGCCTGCTCGCGGTCGCGCCCGATGAACCCGTGAGAGTGCCCGAAGAGCTGCCGGCGAGCACCGCGCCGGATACGCTGCGCACGGCGGCATTGCGATGAGCGCGTACCCGCAGCCCGCTCCGCGCGCCCTCACCGACCTCACGGCGGGTCTCCTCGAGGTGCCGGCCGGCATCATGGTGAGCGACGTCACGGCGGACAGCCGCGCGGTGACCTCCGGGGCGCTGTTCCTCGCCTGCCGCGGACGCACGCACCACGGCATGAGGTTCGCCGCCGACGCCTTGAGCCGCGGCGCGCGCGCCGTGCTCTACGAGCCGGAGGGCGCTGGCCCAGGTCCGGCGCCGCCGCCCGGCACGTTCGTGGCCGGGCTCGCCAACTTGAGCGCGCATGTCGGGGTGATCGCCGATCGCTTCTTCGGTTCGCCGTCGGCGCAGCTCACCGTGGCCGGCATCACCGGCACCAACGGCAAGACCACCTGCGCGTGGCTGCTGGCGCAGGCGCTCGAGGCCTGCGGCCGACCCGCCGCCTACATGGGGACGCTCGGATTCGGGCGACCGCCGCGGCTGACGCCCACCGTGCACACGACCCCCGATGCCGTGAGCGTGCAGCGCCAGCTCGCGGCGCTGCGCGCGCTGCGTGCCGAGTGCGTCAGCATGGAAGTCTCCTCGCACGGGCTCGATCAGGGGCGCGTTACTGGCGTGCGCTTCAACACGGCCGCCTTCACCAACCTCACCCGTGATCACCTCGACTATCACGGCACCATGGACGCGTATGGTGCGGCCAAGGCGCGCCTGTTCGGCTTCCCGGGTCTCGCCCACCGCATCATCAACATCGACGACCCGTTCGGGGCGGCGCTCGCCGCGCGTGACTCCCCGGCGCGCCTCACGGTCACGACCCGCACCGGGGCGCGTGCGCTGGCTGCCGGGGATGTGCGGTTCGTGCGCGCCGTGCGCGTGACCGCCGAGTCGACCGGGCTCGTGATCGCGATCGAGTCGAGTTGGGGCACGGCCGAGCTGGCGGTGCGCTTGATGGGCGAGTTCAACGTCGACAACGCCCTCACGGTGCTCGCGGTGCTGCTCGCCTGGGAGGTGCCGCTCGCGGATGCGGTGCGGGCGCTGGGGCGGAGCCGCGCGGCGAGCGGCCGCATGGAGATGTTCGGCGGGCGGGGTCTCGCGCCGCTCGCGATCGTCGATTACGCACACACTCCCGATGCGCTCGAGAAGGCGCTGCGTGCGGCGCGGCTGCACTGCCGCGGTCAGCTGCGCGTGGTGTTCGGCTGCGGCGGGGATCGCGACGCCGGCAAGCGCCCGCTGATGGGGCGTATCGCGGCCGAGCTCGCCGATGACCTCATCGTGACCGACGACAACCCGCGCACCGAAGACCCCGCGCGCATCGTGGCGGAGATCCTTGCGGGGGTCTCGCAACACACTCCGGTCGTGGTAGAGCACGACCGCGAGCTCGCGATCCGCTTAGGTCTTGGGCGCAGCGGCCCCGAGGACGTGGTGCTGATCGCGGGCAAGGGACACGAGGACTACCAGATCCTCGGCACCGTCCGCCGGCCGTTCCGCGACCAGGCGGTGGTCATGGATGCGCTGCGGGAGCTGCCCGCATGAAACGCACGCTGGCGGAATTCGCGCGCCTCGCCGCGGGCAGCCTGAGCGGCGCCGACCGGGCCTATAGCAACGTCGCGAGCGACACGCGCACGCTCAAGGCGGGCGAGCTCTTCATCGCGCTGCGCGGACCCAAATTCAACGGCAATGAATTCGTGGGCGCCGCCGCGGCGGCGGGCGCGGCCGGCGCCGTGGTCGACAGCGAGCAGGCGGTGCCGCTCGCGCAGATCGTCGTGCCCGACACGCAGGCCGCGCTCGAGCGCGCGGCACGCGCCTGGCGCGCGCAATTCACCGGCGCCCTGGTCGGCGTCGCCGGCAGCAACGGCAAGACCACCGCCAAGGAGATGACCGCCGCGATCCTCGGGCTCGCGGGGCCGTGCCTCGCGACACGCGGCAACCTCAACAATCACATCGGCGTGCCGCTGACGCTGCTGCGGCTGACGGACGCCGAGCGCTTCGCGGTGGTGGAGATGGGCGCCAACCGCGCCGGCGAGGTCGCGCATCTCGTCGACCTGGCGCGCCCGACGGTCGGCCTCATCACCAACGCCGGGGCCGAGCACCTCGAGGGCTTCGGGAGCCTGGAGGGAGTCGCGCGCGCCGAGGGCGAGATGGTGGCGGGACTCAGCTCCACGGGCACCGCGGTGCTCAACGCCGACGATGCCTTCGCGGCGCTGTGGCGCGGCGCGACGCGCGCACGCGTCGTCACCTTCGGTGTGCGCGAGCCGGCGGACTTCCGCGCGAGCGAGATCGCGGCCGCGGTCGGGTCCGAGGGTTTCACCACGAGCTTTCGCCTCACCGCCCCGACCGGCGCCGCCGCGATCCGCCTCAAGCTCGGCGGCGCCCACAACGTCGCCAACGCGCTGGCGGCCGCCGCCGCCGCGGCCAGTGCCGGCGCACGGCTCGACCACATCGTCACCGGGCTCGAGGCGGTGCGCGCCGTACCCGGCCGGCTGCAATTCCGCCGCGCGCTCGGCGGCGGCTGGCTGATCGACGATTCCTACAACGCCAATCCGAGCTCGGTGCGCGCCGCGATCGAAGTGCTCGCGACGCTCCCGGGACGGCGCTGGCTGGTGCTCGGCGACATGGCCGAGCTCGGCGCATACGCGCTCGCGGAGCACGTGCGTCTCGGGGAGTTCGCGCGCGGGCACGGCATCGAGCGGCTGTACGCGACGGGTACGCTGGCGGCGCGCGCCGTGCAGGCCTTCGGCGCGGGCGCCGAGTCCTTTGCCGACGTGGCGGCGCTCGCCGCGGCGCTGCGCGCGGCGCTCGGCGGCGGCGCGAGCGACGTGCGCGTGCTCGTCAAGGGATCGCGCTTCAATCGCCTCGAGCGCGTGGTCGAGGCCCTGGCCACCGACCCGGCTCCAATCACAGGCGGCCATTGAATGCTCTACTGGCTCACACAGCGCCTCGCAGGCCACGTTCCCGGCGCGCACGTGTTTGCGTACCTGACCTTCCGCGCGATCCTCGCGACGGTCTCCGCGCTCGGGCTGTCACTCCTGGTCGGGCCGCCGATGATCGCGCGCCTGTCGCGCTACCAGATCGGCCAGGTGGTGCGCGACGACGGCCCCGTGAGCCACCTGCCGAAGGCCGGCACGCCCACCATGGGCGGCACGCTGATTCTCGTCACTACGCTGGTGAGCACGCTCCTGTGGGCGGAGCCGTCCAACCGGCTGGTCTGGACGGTGCTCGCCGTCACCTTCGCCTTCGGCCTGATCGGCTTCTACGACGACTACCTCAAGCTCGTGGTGCGCAATCCCAAGGGACTCGTGCCGCGCTGGAAGTACTTCTGGCAGTCGGTCGCCGGGCTCGCCACCGCGGCGACTCTCTATTACACCGCGACCGAGCCGTCCGAGACGACGCTGTTCCTGCCGTTCTTCAAGACCTTTCACGCGCCGCTCACCGCTTTCGGCTTCATCGCGCTCGCCTATCTCATGATCGTCGGCATGAGCAACGCCGTGAATCTCACCGACGGACTGGACGGACTCGCGATCATGCCGGCGGCGCTCGTGACCTCGGCGCTGGGGATATTCGCCTACGCGAGCGGCAATGCGGTGTTCGCTCACTACCTGCAGATACCCGAGATCCGCGGCGCGGGCGAGCTGCTGGTGTTCTGCGCCTCGCTCGCCGGGGCGGGACTCGGGTTCCTGTGGTTCAACTCCTACCCGGCGCAGGTCTTCATGGGCGACGTGGGCGCGCTGGCGATTGGAGCTGCGATCGGGGTGCTCGCCGTGATCGTGAGGCAGGAGATCGTGGTGCTGTGGATGAGCGGCGTGTTCGTGCTGGAGACGGCCTCGGTGATCCTGCAGGTGGCGTCCTTCAAGCTGACCGGGCGGCGCATCTTCAGGATGGCGCCGATCCACCACCACTTCGAGCTCAAGGGCTGGGCGGAGCCCAAGGTGATCGTGCGCTTCTGGATCATCTCGCTCCTGCTGGTGCTCTCGGGGCTGGCAACTCTGAAGCTGCGATGACGAACGCCGCCGACAAGCGCCCCTATGCCGTGATCGTGGGACTCGGCCGCACCGGGCTGTCCGCGGCACGGTACCTGCGCGCCCACGGGTGGCGCATCGCCGTGACCGACACGCGCGAGCGGCCGCCCGAGCTCGCCGCGCTCGCGGCGCTCGATGCGGGCATCCCGGTGCGCTTAGGGGGCCTCGATGCCGCGCTGCTCGAGGAGGCGCTGTGCGTGGTGGCCTCCCCGGGGGTGCCGCTCGCGCAACCCTTCTTCGACGCGGCGCGCCGGCGCGGCCTCGAGATCGTGGGCGATATCGAGCTCTTCGCGCGCGCCGCCGATGCCCCGGTCGCCGGCATCACCGGCACCAACGGCAAGAGCACCGTTACGACGCTGCTCGCGCGCATGGCACAACGCGCCGGGCTCAGCGTTCGCGCCGGCGGAAACCTGGGCGAGCCGGCGCTCGATCTGCTCACCCCCGGCACCGCGCTCTACGTGCTCGAGCTCTCGAGCTTTCAGCTCGAGACCACCACGCACCTCGAGTGCCGTGCGGCCACGGTGCTCAACGTCAGCGCGGATCACCTGGATCGCTACGCCTCGATCGGCGCGTACGCCGCCGCCAAGGCGCGTATCTTCGCCCGCTGCGACACCGCGGTCGTCAACCTCGACGATCCGCTGGTGGTGGCGATGCCGCGCGCCGCGCACCGGACTTTGAGCTTCTCGCTGCGGGCGGCGGTGGGCGCCGACTACGCGGTGGCGAGCCGGGACGGGGCGTGGTGGCTGACGCGCGGCGGTGGGCCGCTCCTCCCGGTGGCGCAGCTCAAGATCAAGGGGCTGCACAACGCCGCCAACGCCCTCGCGGCACTCGCGCTCGGCGAGGCGCTCGAGTTGCCGCTCGCACCGATGCTCAAGGAGCTCGAGGAATTCACCGGTCTCCCGCACCGCTCGCAATGGGTGGCCGAGGTGCGCGGCGTCACCTACATCAACGACTCCAAGGGCACCAACGTCGGCGCCACGCTCGCCGCGGTGGGCGGCATGGCGGGCCCGCTGGTGATGATCGCGGGCGGCGACGGCAAGAATCAGGACTTCGCGCCGCTCGCCGCCGCGTTTCGCGGCAAGGTGCGCCACACGGTGCTGATCGGGCGCGATGCCGCGCTGCTCGCGCGCGCGCTCGCCGGCGTGTGCACGCTCGAGACCTGCGCCACGCTCGAGGAGGCGGTGCGCGCCGCCGCGCGGGCCGCCCGGCCCGGCGACACGGTACTGCTCTCGCCTGCGTGCGCGAGCCTCGACATGTTCCGCGACTATACCGAGCGCGGCGCGGTGTTCACCCAGGCGGTCGGGGAGCTGGCGGCATGAGCGCGGTGGCGAGAGAGCCGCTCATGGGCTTCGCGCGCTCCGCGGGCCGCGCCGGCGGCGTGCGCCTCGATGGGGTCACCATCGCCCTCACCCTCGCGCTGGTGCTGCTCGGCCTCGTCATGGTGACCTCGGCCTCCGTCTCGATCGCGAGCCGCGAGACCGGTCAGCCGTTTTACTACCTCGAGCGACAGCTGCTGCTGGTGGGCGTGGGGGTGGCGTGCGCCGCGTTCGTATTCTCATTGCGGACCGAGTGGCTCGAGCGCGCCTCCGGACCACTGCTCGCCGTGGCGCTCGCGCTGCTGGTGCTGGTGCTGGTGCCCGGGCTCGGGCACGCGGTGAACGGCAGCCGCCGCTGGCTGCGGGTCGCGGGAGTCAATTTCCAGGTCTCGGAGCTCGCTCGCGTGCTGGTGCTCGTGTACCTGGCGAGCTACGCGGTACGGCGCGAGGGGCAGCTGCGCGAGAGTCTCGCGGGACTCGCGAAACCGCTGGCGCTGCTCACACTCGCCGGGGCGCTGCTGGTGGTGGAGCCGGATCTCGGCGCCGCGACCGTGCTGTTCGCGGCGGGCTTTGGCCTGTTGTTTCTCGCCGGCGCCCGGCTGCGCTACGTGGTCGCGATGATGGCGCTCGCCGCCGGCGGCTTTGCGCTGCTCGCGCTCGGCTCGAGCTACCGCGTGCGCCGCCTGACCACCTTCCTCGATCCCTGGGCGGATCCCTGGCACAGCGGCTTCCAGCTGACGCAGTCACTGATCGCCATCGGGCGCGGCCAGTGGCTCGGCGTCGGCCTCGGCGAGAGCGTGCAGAAGCTGTTCTATCTGCCGGAGGCGCACACCGACTTCCTGTTTGCCGTGCTCGCGGAGGAGCTCGGGCTCATCGGCGTGGTGCTGACCCTCACGCTGTTTCTACTGCTCATCTGGCGGGCCTTCCACATCGCGCGGCTCGCCTCCGACGCGGGACTCAAGTTCCCGGCGTACCTCGCGGCGGGCTTCGGGCTGTGGGTCGGCATTCAGACCTTCATCAACATCGGCGTGAACATGGGCGTGCTGCCGACCAAGGGGCTGACGCTGCCACTCATGAGCTACGGGCGCTCGAGCCTGGTGGTGACGCTGGCGTGGATCGGCCTCCTGCTGCGCGTCTATCACGAGGCGCTGCGCGAAGGACGCGGCTCCGCCACGGTGCGCGCCGCGCGCGGGCTGTGGGACGGCACATGAGCCGGCCGATCCTCATCATGGCGGGCGGCACGGGCGGACACGTGTTCCCGGCGCTGGCGCTCGCGCGGCTGCTGCGCGAGAAGGCGTTCGAGGTCGTGTGGCTCGGGACCGAGCGCGGGCTCGAGGCGCGCCTCATTCCCGCCGAAGGCATCGCGCTCGAGCTGCTGTCGGTCGCGGGCCTGCGCGGCAAGGGCGTGCTCGCCTGGCTCGCCGCCCCATTGCGCCTGACGGTGGCGCTGGTGCAGGCGCTCAGGATCATGCGCCGCCACCAGCCGCTGGTGGTGGTGGGACTCGGCGGCTTCGTCACCGGCCCCGGCGGCGTCGCCGCCTGGCTCACGCGCCGGCCGCTGGTCATCCACGAGCAGAACGCCGTCGCCGGCTTCACCAACCGCTGTCTGGCGCACCTCGCGCGCGTGGTGCTCGAGGCCTTTCCCGACAGCTTCGGGCGCGACGTGCACGCGCGCCTCATCGGTAACCCGGTGCGCCGCGACATCAGCGCCGTGCCGCCGCCGCGCGAGCGTTTCGCGAGCCGCGCGGGGCCGATGCGCCTGCTGGTCTTCGGCGGCAGCCAGGGGGCCGCGCGCTTGAACGCGGTGGTGCCCTTTGCGCTGGCGCGCCTCGCGGGGGGTCTCGCCTTCGACGTGCGCCATCAGGCAGGAGAGCGCTGGGTGGAGGAGGGGCGCGCGAGCTACGCGCGCGCCGCGGTGCGCGCCGACGTGCGCCCCTTCATCGAGGATATGGCCGAGGCCTACGCCTGGGCGGATCTGGTGATCTGCCGCGCCGGGGCGCTCACGGTGTCGGAGCTTGCCGCGGTCGGAATCGGCGCGGTGCTGGTGCCGTTCCCGGGCGCGGTCGACGATCACCAGGCGCACAATGCGCAGTACCTGGTGCGCGCCGGCGCCGCCGTCGTGATCGCCGATCGCGAGCTCACCGCCGAGAGGCTCGCCGCCGAGCTCGAGCGGCTGTGCGCGGGGCGCGGCAGGCTCTTGAGTATGGCAGAGCGCGCCCGGCAGCTCGCCACGCCGCACGCCGCCGATGAGCTCGCCGACTCGTGCCTCGAGCTCATCGCGAGGGCCGCATGATCAAGGAGCGGCGCACCGTGCCCGAGCGCCCCGCGATCGAGCGGCGCGTGCATCCGGACCGGCGCGACCGCATGCGCCGCATCAACACCATCCACTTCGTCGGTATCGGCGGCAGCGGCATGAGCGGCATCGCCGAGGTGCTGTTGAGTCTCGGCTACGTGGTGCAGGGGTCGGATGCGCGCGCGAGCGCCGTGACGCAGCGCCTGAGTACGCTCGGCGCGCGCATTGCGATCGGGCACGCCGCCGCCAATATCGCCGGCGCCGATGTCGTGGTCGCATCGGGCGCGGTGCCGCGCGGCAACCCCGAGGTGCAAGCGGCGCTCGCCAGGCGCATACCAGTCGTGTCGCGCGCCGAGATGCTCGGCGAGCTGATGCGCTTCCGCTACTCGATCGCGGTGGCCGGCACCCACGGCAAGACCACGACCACCAGCCTCCTCGCCAGCATCCTCTCCGAGGGCGGCGAGGACCCGACCTTCGTGATCGGCGGGCGCCTGAAGAGCGCCGCCAGCGGCGCGCAGCTCGGCGCCGGGCGCTACCTGGTGGCGGAAGCCGACGAGAGTGACGCCTCGTTCACGCACCTGCAGCCGCTCATCGCGATCGTCACCAACATCGACAACGATCACCTGGTGACGCACGGCGGCGACTTCGGCCTCCTCAAGCAGAGCTTCGTGGATTTTCTGCACAACCTGCCGTTCTACGGACTCGCGGTGCTGGGGGTGGATGACGCCGAGGTGCGCAGCATCGTCAACGAAGTCGGCCGGCCGATCCTTTCCTACGGCCTCGACGCGAGCGCCGATGTGCGCGGCTTCAACGTGCGCCACGCGGGCCTCAAGACGCACTTCGAGGTCGCACGCGCCGGCGGCACGAGCCTCGCAGTCACGCTCAACCTCCCCGGCACACACAACGTGCGCAACGCACTGGCGGCGATTGCGGCGGCCGCCGAGCTCGCGATCGACGATGCGGCGATGCTGCGCGCGCTCGAGACCTTTCAGGGCGTCGACCGGCGGCTGCAGCACATCGGCGACGCGGTCACCGCCGCAGGCGGCGTCAGCATCATCGACGACTACGGCCATCACCCGACCGAAGTCGCGGCGACGCTCGAGGCAGTACGCCAGGGTTATGCCGGCCGACGCGTGGTGCTCGCGTTTCAGCCGCACCGCTACACCCGCACGCGCGATCTCATCGACGACTTCGCCAGGGTGCTGAGCCTCGCCGACGTGCTGCTGGTGACCGAGGTGTACGCGGCCGGTGAGGCGCCGATCGCCGGCGCCGACGGCCGCGCCATCTGCCGCGCGGTGCGCGGCCGCGGGCAGCTCGAGCCGCTGTTCGTCGAGAAGGTCGAAGAGCTCCCCCAGGCGCTGCGCGACCTCATCAAGGGGGGCGACGTCATCCTCGCCATGGGCGCGGGCAGCATCAGCGCGGTGGCGCACCGGCTGCCCGCGGCGCTCGCGGCGCTGTTGCCGCCGGGGGTTCCGTCATGACGGTCGCCCTGGCCGCCGGCTTCAGCACGCGCGTACAGCGGCGCGAGCCCATGAGCCGTCATACCTCCTGGCACGTGGGCGGCCCCGCGGAGGTGTTCTTCAATCCGCGCGACCTTGCGGATCTCGCGGCGTTCCTGCGCGGATTGCCGGCGGGCGTTCCCATCCACTGGATCGGGCTCGGCAGCAACCTCCTGGTGCGCGACGGCGGCCTCCCCGGCGTCGTCATCAGCACCCATGGCACGCTCGATTCGCTCGAGCGGTTGAGCGACACCACGGTGCGCGGCGGGGCCGGCGTCGCCTGCGCCCGCATCGCGCGTCAATGCATCAAGTGGGGCCTGGGGCCCGCGGAGTTCTTCGCCGGCATTCCCGGGACGCTGGGCGGCGCGCTGGCGATGAACGCTGGTGCCTTCGGCGGCGAGACCTGGCGGCACGTGCGCGAGGTCGAGACCATCGACCGCCACGGCGAGCAGCGCGTGCGCGCCGCGGCCGAGTACCGCGTCGGTTACCGCGAGGTCATCCCGCCCGCGCCCGAGGAGTGGTTCATCGGCGCCACGCTCGGCTTCGAGCAACGTCCCGGCGCGCACGCGGGCGAGGTGCGCTCGCTGCTCGCGCGGCGCAAGGAGTCGCAGCCGATCGGGGAGTGGAGCTGCGGCTCGGTGTTCACCAACCCGCCGGGAGATCACGCCGCGCGCCTCATCGAGGCCGCCGGACTCAAGGGATATCGCATCGGCGACGCCTCGGTGTCGCCCAAGCACGCGAATTTCATCATCAACCACGGCGGCGCGCGTGCCGCGGACCTCGAGCGCCTCATCGAGCACGTGCGCGCGACGGTCGAGCGCGTGCACGGCGTGGCGCTGCGCACCGAGGTGCGCATCGTGGGAGTGCCATAAGCCATGCGCCTCACCTACCAGCCCAAGCTCCTGCGCCGCGTGAAGGACCCGGGTGAATTCGGCCACGTGGCGGTGATGCTCGGCGGCGACTCGAGCGAGCGCGAGATCTCGCTCCTCACGGGCAACGCGGTGCTCGAGGCGCTCAAGCGCCGCGGCGTGGATGCCCATGCGTTCGATCCGCGCGATCTGCCCCTGCCGGCCCTTGTCAGCGGCGCTTTCCGCCGCGTCTGGATCGCGCTGCACGGGCCCGGGGGCGAGGATGGGACTCTGCAGGGCGCGCTCGAGTATCTCGGCGTTCCCTACACCGGCAGCGGCGTCATGGGCTCGGCCATCGGCATGGACAAGCTCCGTACCAAGCGCCTGGCCTCGGCGAGCGGCGTGTCCACCGCGGACTTCGTGGTGCTCAGCGGGCCGCAGGACTTCGAGCTCGCGCTCGAGCGCTTGAAGCTCCCCCTGATCGTCAAGCCCGCCACGCAGGGCTCGAGCGTCGGCATGACCAAGGTGGACCGCGCCGCGGATCTGCCGGCAGCCTTCGCCGCCGCGGCCCGGCTCGAGACGTCGGTGTTCGCCGAGCCCTGGATCACGGGCGGGGAGTACACGGTGGCGATCCTGCAGGGCGAGGCACTGCCCTCGATCCGCATCGAGACGCCGCGCACCTTCTACGACTACGAGGCGAAGTACTTCCGCGACGACACCAGGTACTTCTGCCCCTCGGGCTTGTCGGGGCCGGCCGAAGCGCACCTCGCAAGTCTCGCGCTCGCCGCCTTCGATGCCGCGGGAGCCTCGGGTTGGGGACGCGCGGATTTCATGATGGACGGCGCCGGGCGCCCGCTGCTGCTCGAGATCAACACCATCCCGGGAATGACCGGTCACAGCCTGGTGCCGATGGCAGCGCGCGCCGTCGGCATCGACTTCGACGAGCTGGCGTGGCGCGTGCTCGAGACCAGCTTCGCTCGCCAGGCGGCGCCGCACTCGGCGCCGAAGGGTCCTTGAGATGCTGAGGCGCACGAAGAACCGCCGCAAACCCACCGAGCGCTCGTGGCGGCTGCCGGCGATCCGCTGGCGGCGTCTCGGGGCGGTGCTCGGCGCGCTCGCGGCACTCGGCGCCGCGGCCGCCGCGCTGCTCGCGGCGCTCGACCAGCCGGTCGGCTCGGTGTCGGTCGCGGGGAGCTTCCAGCGCGTCTCGCCGGGTGACGTCGAGCGCGTGGTGAAGAGCGAGATATACGGTGTGGGCCTGCTGTCGGTGGATCTCGCCGCCGTGCGGCACGCGATCCATACGCTGCCATGGGTGGATGCGGTGAGCGTGCAGCGCGCCTGGCCGCGCGGGCTCAACGTGCTGGTCATCGAGCAGACCGCCGCGGCTCGCTGGGGCGAGCAGGGACTCGTCAACAACCGCGGCGAGCTGTTCGCCGCGGACGCGCGCCACATCCCGCCGGAGCTCGCCCAGCTGTCGGGTCCCTCCGACCAGGAGCCGGTGGTGGCGCAGCGCTATCTGGCCGCCGCCGGGCGGTTGACGCAGGCGGGCCTGCGGCTGACGGCGCTGCGGCTCGATGCGCGCGGCGCCTGGGAGTTCGATCTCGCCAACGGCGTCACCGTGCGCCTGGGCCGCCGCCAGGTGGATGAGCGCTTCGAGAAATTCATGAGCACCGCGCTGAAGCTCGTCACCGAGCGCGGCGAGGAAATCGCATACGTCGACATGCGTTACACGAACGGGTTTGCCATCGGTTGGCGCGGCACGGCCGGCCACGCCGCGGGCAGAGAAGGTGGCCGCAATGCTTAAGCGCTCGGAACGAAACCTGATCGTCGGACTCGACATCGGTACTTCCAAGGTCGTGTCGCTGGTCGGGGAGGTGGGCGCCGACGGCTCGATCGAGCTGCTCGGCATCGGCTCGCAGCCCTCGCGCGGGCTGAAGAAGGGCGTGGTCGTCAACATCGAATCCACCGTGCAGTCGATCCAGCGCGCGGTCGAGGAGGCCGAGCTCATGGCCGGCTGCGAGATCCACTCGGTGTTCGCCGGGATCGCCGGCAGCCACGTGCGCAGCCTCAACTCCCACGGCGTGGTGGGCGTGCGCGACAAGGAGGTGACGCACGGCGACGTCGAGCACGTGATCGACGCCGCCAAGGCGGTGGCGATTCCCGCTGATCAGAAGATCCTGCACGTGCTGCCGCAGGAATTCATCGTCGACGGCCAGGAAGGCATCCGCGACCCGATCGGCATGTCGGGCGTGCGCCTCGAGGCCAAGGTGCACATCGTCACCGGGGCCGACTCGGCCGCGCAGAACATCGAGAAGTGCATCCAGCGCTGCGGGCTCGAGGTCGACGACGTGGTGCTCGAGCAGCTCGCCTCGAGCTTCGCCGTGCTGACCGAGGACGAGAAGGAGCTCGGCGTCTGCCTGGTCGACATCGGCGGCGGCACTACCGATATCGCAGTGTTCGCCAACGGGGCGATCCGCCATACGGCGGTGATCCCCATCGCCGGCGACCAGGTCACCAACGACATCGCGGTGTCGATGCGCACCCCGACCCAGTACGCCGAGGACATCAAGATCCGCTACGCCTGCGCACTCTCACAGCTCGCCAATCCCGACGAGAGCATCGAGGTGCCGAGCGTGGGCGAGCGGCCGGCCCGGCGCCTGGCGCGGCAGACGCTCGCCGAGATCGTCGAGCCGCGCTACGAGGAGCTCTTCGGCCTGGTGCGCGAGGAGCTGCGGCGCAGCGGCTTCGAGGAAGTGATCGCCGCCGGGATCGTGCTCACCGGCGGCAGCGCCAAGATGGAAGGCGCGATCGAGCTCGCCGAGGAAGTGTTCCACGTGCCGGTGCGTTTAGGGGTGCCGCAGGCGATCGCCGGGCTCACCGACGTGGTGCGCAATCCGATTTTCTCCACGGGCGTGGGCCTGTTGCTCTATGCCCGCGACAACCTCATGCCCGCGCGTCGCGGGCACGCGCTCGGCGTCAACGGCAAGTCGGTGCTCGAGCGCATGCGTTCCTGGTTTCAGGGGAATTTCTGAAGCTGACAGACGTAACGACGATGTCTCAACCAACCGTGTATTCGTGTAAGGAGCAATAACATGTTCGAACTGATGGACGCATACAGCCAGAGCGCCGTCATCAAGGTGATCGGCGTGGGCGGCGGCGGCGGCAACGCCGTGGCGCACATGGTCACCGCCGGCATCGACGGCGTGGACTTCATGTGCATCAACACCGACTCGCAGGCGCTCAAGCACGCCAAGGTGAAGACCGCCCTGCAGATCGGCTGCAACATCACCAAGGGCCTGGGAGCCGGCGCCGACCCCGAAGTCGGGCGGCAGGCGGCCATGGAGGATCGCGACCGCATCGTGGAGCTCGTCGAGGGTTGCGACATGCTGTTCATCACCGCCGGCATGGGCGGCGGCACCGGCACGGGAGCGGCTCCGGTAGTGGCGCAGGTGGCCAAGGAGCTCGGCATCCTCACCGTCGCGGTCGTGACCCGCCCCTTCGAGATGGAAGGCAATAAGCGCGCCTGCGTGGCCGACACCGGCATCGCCGAGCTGTCCAAGTTCTGCGACTCGCTCATTACAATTCCTAACCAGAAACTGTTGACGGTGTTGGGTCCGCAGACGACCCTCCTCGATGCCTTCAAGGCGGCCAACCAGGTGCTGCAGGGCGCGGTGCAGGGCATCGCCGAGCTGATCACGCGTCCCGGCCTCATCAATGTCGACTTCGCCGACGTGCGCACCGTCATGGCGGAGACCGGCATGGCGATGATGGGATCGGGGGCGGCGAGCGGCGAAGGCCGGGCGCGCGCGGCCGCCGAGAGCGCGGTGTCCTCACCGCTCCTCGAGGACATCAATCTCGCCGGCGCACACGGCATTCTGGTGAACGTGAGCGCCGGAATGGATCTCTCGATCGGGGAATTCCAGGAGGTGGGGCAGATCGTGAAACAATTCGCCTCGGAGGACGCGACGGTGGTGGTGGGCACGGTGATCGACCCGGAGCTCACCAACCAGGTACGCGTGACGGTCGTGGCGACGGGCCTGGGCCGCCCGGCCGCTGCAGCGCGGCCGATGCAGCCGCGCGAGACGCTCATGGCCCGCGACCAGCGCGATCTGCGCGGCGAGCCGCCCATGCGTGTAGTGCGCCGCGCGCCGTCGAGCAGCGACTACGCCGCGCTCGACAAGCCCACGGTGCAGCGCCAGCGGGCGGTCGGCGACGGTCTGCGCCCGGAGGCCGAGTCCGAGGAGCTGCTGGATATTCCGGCGTTCCTACGGCGGCAGGCTGACTGATGTGATACGGTAGCGCGTCTTACATAACGCTCGGGAGCGGCCCCCCGCCGGGGCGGCCCTCCCGCGTACCGTGCGAGGCGCGCGTGTCATCCGCAGCTTGCTGCGGTCGTTTGCGAAGGACAACACAAGCCAAAGCAGCATGGTCGGACAGCGAACGCTCAAGAACTCGATTCGTGCCACCGGCGTCGGCCTCCACACGGGCAAGAAGGTCCTGATGACCCTGCGCCCGGCGGCCGCCGATCAGGGCATTGTGTTCCGGCGTACCGATCTGCCGAATCCGGTCGACATCCGCGCACACGCCGAGAACGTCGGGGATACGATGCTCGGCACGACCCTCGGCAAGGGCGAGGCGCGCGTCTCCACCGTCGAGCACCTGCTGTCGGCGTTCGCGGGCCTCGGGATCGACAACGCGATCGTCGAGCTGTCGGCGCCCGAGGTGCCGATCATGGACGGCAGTGCCGGGCCCTTCGTATTCCTGCTGCAATCCGCCGGCATCGAGGAGCAGCGCACGCCGAAGCGCTTCATCCGCGTGACCAAGCGGCTGCGCGTCGAGGACGGCGACAAGTGGGTGCAGTTCGACCCCTTCGACGGCTTCAAGGTCAGCTTCGAGATCGAGTTCAACCACCCGATCTTCAAGCGCCGCGCGCAGCGCGCCTCGATGGACTTCTCCACCACCTCCTTCCTCAAGGAAGTGAGCCGCGCGCGCACCTTCGGCTTCATGCGCGATCTCGAGACGCTGCGTTCGCGTAATCTCGCGCTCGGCGGCAATCTCGACAACGCGATCGTGCTCGATGACTTCCGTGTGCTGAACGAGGATGGGCTGCGCTACGAGGACGAGTTCGTCAAGCACAAGATCCTCGACGCCATCGGCGACCTGTACCTGCTCGGGCACAGCCTCATCGGTGAATTCTCCGGACACAAGTCCGGCCACGCGCTCAACAACAAGCTGCTGCGCGCGCTGCTCGCCGACACCTCCGCCTGGGAAGAGGTGGTGTTCCAGTCGTACGCGGATGCGCCGATTTCCTACATCGAGGCGCCGGCGCTGCCGGGCCGCCGGGGCTGACTCTCAACCTCGGGGACGTACCCGCACCCGCACCGCGCTGAGGCCGGTCGCCGCGGCGAGGATCTGCGGCTCGAGCTCCTGGACGTGAAAGCGCAGCCGCGCGGACCAGGCTGCGGACTCGGCGAATATGACTAATGTGCCCTCGCGCTCGACGACGCCCGAGAGGCGTAGGCGGATCTCTGCGGGGAGGTGCTCCGACAGCCATTCGTTCCAGAAGTTCGCGCGCGCGGCCTGAATTGTGACGCGCTTCAAAGCCGGCGCACGGCGCGCCAGCAGGTCCTTTACAGAATCCATCCGGCGCGAACCACGCCCGGCACCATTCCTCACTGGGGAACTGCCGCGCTTGTCTCGTCGGTTCTTCTTGGGCATATTGAGGGCGAAGCTGTATCGGCAAACCCCCCGAAAGGCGGGGACGCAAAGCCACCGGTCTAAAGCGAGGAGCCATGACAGCGGGGTTGCCAGCATCGTACAGACATTTATCTGAACGAGAACAGGGCGATACACGCTCGAGGCGAGGGCCCGCATCCGCAGGTTGCGTCGCTCCCCGCTGGTGACATAAGGCACCCGGAATATCATGGCATGAACGTCATTCTTCTATCCCGGCGCGACGGCAGGGCACGGCAGTTCAATCTGGCCAAACCCCTGACGTTGGGCGTCGTCCTGACGGTGACCGCGGTCATCGTCGGGGGCGCGTACACGCTCGGGTGGCAGCTCGGGAAGGGCGTTCACCGCGAGCTGGCGCTCGCCGAAACCACGCGCTTCGCAGCGCTCCTCACCCAGCAGAAGCAGGAGATCGCCAGCCTCAAGCAGCAGCTGCAGCTGCGGATCGATGCCATGGCCATGCGCATCGGCGCGGTCAATGCCCACGTCATCCGGCTCAACGCGCTCGGCAAGCGCCTCACCGAGATGGCCGATATCGACAGCCGCGAATTCGACTTCGATCGCGACCCGCCGAGCGGTGGTCCGGAAGGCGAGGGCGTGAGCGCCCAGATCCCCGATCTCTCGGCGATGCTCGCCCGACTCGAGCAACGCACGGACCTGCGCGAATCGCAGCTCGCGGCGCTCGAGAACGTGATCCTGACGCGCGAGCTGAAGGAAGAGATCCACCCCGAGGGGCGCCCGGTCTCGACCGGTTATATCTCCTCTTATTTCGGCGAGCGGGCCGATCCCTTCGACGGGCGCGAGGCCTTCCACAAGGGGGTGGATTTCGCCGGCAGCCTCGGCGCAGACGTCGTGGCTGTGGGTGCCGGGGTCGTCACCTGGGCCGGCGAGCGCTCGGGCTACGGCAGGCTCGTCGAGATCAATCACGGCGACGGCTATTCCACCCGCTACGCGCACAACGAGCGCACGCTGGTCGCCGTCGGGCAGACCGTCAAGCGCGGCGAGCCGATTGCCCTCATGGGCTCCACCGGACACTCGACCGGGCCGCACGTGCACTTCGAAGTGCTGCACAACGGCCGCCAGGTCGACCCGCTGTCCTTCATCGGCCGCTGAGCACGCCGCTCACGATCACGCCTTCCTAGGCCCGCGCGGGGCCTTCAGACCTTGAATTCCCTGGCCCGAGAACCAATTGGGCCTCGAGGGCGTCTATTGCGTACAATACGCCGCCTCCCAAGCCCGGAGCAGACGATAAGTGCTTGTCGGGCAAGATATTTTTGCCAATTCACGGAAAGCCCTTGCTCGACTTCCTCACGCGCATCTTCGGCAGCCGCAACGAGCGGCTTATTCGCGGCTACTCGCACCACGTGCGGGCCGCCAAGGAGCTCGAGCGAGAGATCGAGCAGCTCACCGACGAGGCGCTGCGCGCCAAGACCGATGAGTTCAGGACGCGCCTGAAGGAAGGCGCGACCCACGACGACCTGCTGCCGGAAGCGTTCGCGGTGGTGCGCGAAGCGGCGCGGCGCACGCTCAAGATGCGCCACTTCGACGTGCAGCTGATCGGCGGCATCGTGCTGCACAAGGGCATGATCTCCGAGATGCGCACCGGCGAGGGCAAGACGCTGGTGGCGACGCTCCCTGCCTACCTCAATGCGCTCACGGGCGAGGGCGTGCATATCGTCACCGTGAACGAGTACCTAGCGCAGCGCGACGCGGACTGGATGGGCCCGGTGTACCGCTTCCTCGGCCTCAGCGTCGGCGTCATCAAGAACGCGCAGACCCCGGCCGAGAAGCGCGCTGCCTACGCCTGCGACATCACCTACGGCACCAACAACGAGTTCGGCTTCGACTACCTGCGCGACAACCTCGCCTTCAGGCTCGAGGACCGCGTGCAGCGCTCCTTGAGCTTCGCCATCGTCGATGAGGTCGACTCGATCCTGATCGACGAGGCGCGCACCCCGCTCATCATCTCCGGTCCCGCCGAGGAGAGCACCGAGCTCTACCTGCGCATCAACCAGCTGGTGCCGCGGCTCACGCGTCAGAAGGACAAGGAGGAGGAAGGGCCGGGCGACTTCTCGGTGGACGAGAAGACCAAGCAGGTGCACATCACCGAGGCCGGCCACGAGCAGGTCGAGCGGCTGATGCTGGATGCGGGCCTGCTGCGCGAGGGCGAGAGCCTGTACGACCCGGCCAACATCCGCCTGATGCATCACCTGAATGCGGCGCTGCGCGCCCACGCGCTCTACAAGCGCGACGTCGAATACATCGTGCGCAACGACGAGATCATCATCGTGGATGAGTTCACCGGGCGCACCATGATCGGCCGTCGCTGGTCCGACGGCCTGCACCAGGCGGTCGAGGCCAAGGAAGGCGTGCGGGTGCGCGAGGAGAACCAGACGGTCGCCTCGATCACCTTCCAGAACTACTTCCGCATCTACAAGAAGCTCTCGGGCATGACCGGCACGGCCGACACCGAGGCGCCCGAATTCCTGCAGATCTACGGCCTCGAGGTGGTCGTCATTCCGACGCACCGCCCGATGGTCCGCAAGGACAACTCGGACTTCGTGTACCTCACGCAGAAGGACAAATTCCAGGCGATCATCGAGGACATCCGCGACTGCGTCGAGCGCGAGCAGCCGACCCTGGTCGGCACCACCTCGATCGAGACCTCGGAGTACCTGGCGGGGCTGCTGCAAAAGGCGGGCGTCGCCCACCAGGTACTGAACGCCAAGCAGCACGAGCGCGAGGCGCACATCATCGCCCAGGCGGGCCGGCCCGGCACCGTCACCATCGCCACCAACATGGCGGGCCGCGGCACCGATATCGTGCTGGGCGGCAATCCCGAGGCCGAGCTCGCCGCCGCCGGCGAGATCGACGAGACGACTCGCGCGCGGCTGCGCGCCGAGTGGCAGGGGCGCCACGACAAGGTCGTGGCCGCCGGCGGACTGCACATCATCGGCACCGAGCGCCACGAGTCGCGACGCATCGACAACCAGCTGCGCGGCCGCTCCGGCCGCCAGGGCGATCCGGGCTCGAGCCGCTTCTATCTGTCGATGGAAGACAATCTGATGCGCATCTTCGGCGACCCGGTGCGCACCAAGCGGCTGCTGCAGATCGCCGGCATGAAGGAAGGCGAGGTGATCGAGAGCGGCATGCTCACCCGCCAGATCGAGAAGGCGCAGCGCAAGGTCGAATCGCACAACTTCGATATCAGAAAGCAGCTGCTGTTGTTCGATGACGTCGCCAACGATCAGCGCAAGGTGGTCTATCACCAGCGCACCGAGATCATGGGTACCGAGGAGCTGTCGGCGGCGATCCGCGGACTGATGGAGGATTCGGTCGGGGGACTGCTCGATACGCACATCCCGAAGCACGCGGCCCCCGCCGACTGGGACCTCAAGGGGCTCGCCGAGGCAGTGTTGCGCGACTTCAACACGCGCATCGACGTCCAGGCCTGGCTCGCCCAGGAGCCGGAGATCGAGGAGCAGGCGTTGCGCGAGCGCGTATGGCGCGCGGTGAACGAGGCCTACGAAGCCAAGGCGGCGCGCGTCGGCGCGCCGAACCTGCGCCTGGCGGAAAAGGAAGTCATGCTGCAGAAGCTCGACCAGCACTGGCGCGAGCATCTGGCAGGCATGGAGTACCTGAAGCAGGGCATCCACCTGCGCGGTTACGCGCAGAAGGACTATCGCTACGAATTCAAGCGCGAGGCCTTCGAGCTGTTCGCCGCGATGCTCGAGCGCGTCAAGTACGAGACCTCCTCGTTCATGGCGAGGATCGAGATCCGCACTCCCGAGGAGCTGCAGCGCGAGGAGCAAGAGCGCTACGGCCGGCTGATGCGGGCGCTCCAGGCGCAGCACGCGGAAATGGGCTCGCTGCTCGCGGGCGACGGCGCATCGACCGAAGCGCCGGCGCAGTCGGCGATCGCGGCCGCCGCCGCCCCGGTGCCACGCGCCGGCGTGCGGGTCGCGCCTCCACCGCCGCCGCCTGCGGAAGCCGCCGGTCCCTTCGTGCGCGGGGAGCGCAAGGTGGGGCGCAACGAGCCGTGCCCGTGCGGCTCGGGCAAGAAGTACAAGCACTGTCACGGCGTGCTCTCGAGCGTGGAATAGCTCGCCGCCGCGCGGGTGCGCTCGACCCATGATCCTGGTCGTGGCGGCGGCTCTCTACGATGCGCAGGGACGCGTTCTCATCGCGCAGCGCCCGCGCGGTAAGCATCAGGCGGGCCGTTGGGAGTTTCCCGGAGGTAAGGTCGCGCCGGGCGAGTCCGAGGCCGCCGCTCTCACGCGGGAGCTGCGCGAGGAGCTCGGGATCGAAGTGGCCGCGAGCCGTTCTTTCATGAGACTCAGGCACTCCTACCCGGACCGCAGCGTCGAGCTCTCGATGTGGATCGTCGAGCGCTTTGCGGGAACCCCGCGCGGGCTCGACGGGCAGCTGCTGCGGTGGGTCGCCCCGGCGCACCTCGGGGACGCGGATCTGCTCGAAGCCGATCAGCCGTTCGTCGAGGCGCTGCGACAGCTACCGCCACCTGTTCTCTGATTAGCGGAAAGCGCCTGCTGCCGGCTCAACCAGTCGGCGCAACACTTGCATTGAGTTTATCCGCGGGAGTGGCGAAGCCCAAGGTCTTGCGAGGTCGCTGATTCATTTGGAGGGCGACCTGGTCTAGGACGGCTTGGGAGTGGA
>Ga0210409_10000270_pt1 | contig 102896 bp, 81 predicted proteins | sample IncBWH17MmetaG_FD_161649 | JGI IMG/M metagenome (GOLD analysis project Ga0210409, IMG submission 161649) | Forest soil microbial communities from Barre Woods Harvard Forest LTER site, Petersham, Massachusetts, United States - Inc-BW-H-17-M | ecosystem: Environmental > Terrestrial > Soil >... | reverse complement strand
TGGTGACGCTGACGCTTTCGTGTGACCACCGCGTGGTGGATGGGGCGCGGGCGGCGGAGTTTCTGAACGATCTTTCCGAATCCATGCGCGACGCGGAAGAACACCTTCGATGAAAACTGGCGGGGGATGTAGACAAGCTCCTCAGGGGCTGAAGCCCAATCTTTTGAGGACGCTGAATGTCGGAGCTGAAGCTCCGACCCCCTAAGAAACAATTTTTGGGATGGCAGATCTCGAATTTGCAATCGGCCCCAAGTCTGGCTCTCACACGCACACCGCCACGGCTGCACGCCAGTGGCGGGAATAAGGAGCATTGACCATGGGAACATTCGGCGACGCTCAGCCTCTTCCCGGCGCTGCGCCGGCGCAACGCAAGAAGCCGCTGTGGGCGAGCCTGTGGGTGCAAGTGCTGGTGGCCATCGCGATCGCCATTGCGCTTGGACATTTCTACCCGGCGAGAGGCATCGCCATGAAGCCGCTGGGCGACGCATTCATCCGGCTGATCTCCATGATCATCTCGCTGGTGATTTTTTGCACCGTGGTCACCGGCATTGCCGGCATGGAGAACCTGAAGAAAGTGGGCCGGGTGGGAGGAAAGGCGCTGCTTTATTTCGAAGTCGTGTCTACGCTGGCGCTGCTCATCGGATTGGTGGTCGGAAACGTGGTGCATCCGGGCAGCGGGTTCAACGTGAATGCCGCCACGCTGGACGCCAAGGCCGTGGCGGACTATGCCGGGCAGGCCAAGGCACAGAGCGTGACGGATTTCCTGATGCACATCATTCCGAATACGGTGACGGATGCGTTTTCGAAGGGCGACATTCTGCAGGTCTTGCTGGTGTCGCTGCTGTTCGGGTTCGCCATGTCGGCCATCGGGCCGCGCTGCAAGCCATTGGTGGATGTGATTGATGGTCTCGCTCGTGTCGTTTTCGGGGTGATCAATATTCTGATGCGGCTTGCACCCATCGGTGCGTTTGGCGCGATGGCATTCACGGTGGGGAAGTACGGGCTGGCGTCACTCGGGCCGCTGGCGAAACTGATTCTTACGTTTTACGCGACCTGCTTTGTCTTCGTATTCGTCATTCTCGGCGCGATTGCCTGGATGGCGGGATTCAGCATCATTCGATTTCTCTTATTCATCAAAGAGGAGATCTTACTGGTCCTGGCGATCAGCTCGTCGGAGCCAGCTCTGCCTTTGTTGATGGCGAAGATGGAGAAGTTGGGCTGCTCGCGGGCCCTGGTTGGCCTGGTGGTGCCGACTGGCTATACATTCAATACCGAAGCTTCGAGCCTGTACATGACGCTGGCGGCGCTGTTCGTCGCGCAGGCGACCAACACCCACCTGACACTCGGCCAACAGTTGACTATTTTTGCCGTGGCGCTGCTGACGTCAAAGGGTGCGAGCGGCGTGCAGGGCGCTTCGTTTATTGCGCTGGTGGGCACGCTGATGGTGATCCCGTCAATTCCAGTGGCGGGCATGGCGCTGATCCTGGGAATCGACCGGTTCATGAGCATGTTCCGCGCAACAGTGAATATGATTGGGAACGGCGTGGCCACGGTGGTGGTGGCGCGATGGGAACACGAGCTCGACCGCGACACGCTGCGAAAGAATCTCGCTTGAATGCTGTGGCCCGTGAATCGCGGTGAGCAAATGGTGGGCCCGCTAGGATTCGAACCTAGGACCAACGGATTATGAGTCCGCTGCTCTAACCAGCTGAGCTACGGGCCCGCGCTTGCACTTCATCCTACACTGAGTCGCATCGTGCGGCCTATTGCAGTTCATGATGCGCCGGCGGGCCGCGGCCCATGCGCTGCCGTGGTGGCGCGTTCCATTTCGCGCAACGTTTCCAGTTCGAGCGGAGACGGCGGCGCGGTTTGCTCGACCGTTGCTGCGAAACGAATGTCCCAGCCGGTGGCTTCACGCACTTGTTCGCGGGTGATGCCGGGATGGAGATGCGTGACGGTCAGTTCCTTTGTCACCGCGTCCGGGGCCATCAGGCAAAGATCCGTTACCACGGCGACAGGGCCTTTGCCCGGCAAGCCTAGGCGCTCCCTGGAGTCGCCGCCGTCAAGATGTCCGACGGAAGTGATGAAGTCGAGCTTCGGCGCGAACGTGCGCGGCGATTGCGGCAGCACCAACACCACGCGGCCCGCGCAACTGGCGATTTCCGGGGCGCCGCCGGCACCGGGCAGGCGAATCGTAGGACGCGCGTAATTTCCGATGACCGTGGTGTTGATGTTCGCGAAGCGATCAATCTGCGCGGCGCCCAGAAATCCGACGGTCACTCGCCCGCCTTGCAGCCAGTAGCGAAAAATTTCCGAGGTGGAGACTACTGTATCGGCGGTTTCCGCCAGGTCACCGTCGCCGATCGAAAGCGGCAGGACGCGGGGCTTTGCGCCGATGGGCCCGGATTCGTAAATCAGGACAATTTCAGGAGCGTGCGTGCGGCGGGCCAGGTTCGCTGCGGCGGAGGGCAAACCGATGCCGACAAAGCAGACGTCGCCGTTGTGCAGAAGGCGCGACGCCGCCACGGTCATCATCTCTGTGGCGTTGTAATCTTTTGCGCCGGTCATCGCAGACCCTCCGGCGATTCTTGCTGCAGCACGCGGCGGAATTCCTCGAAATCTGCGGTCCGCAGGATGTGCCGCTCAAGCCATTTCTGGAAGGTTTCGCGCGTCCGCGAAATCGAGTCCCAGGCTTGGTAAAAACGATTGTCGCGGTCGTAGTAACCGTGAGCATAAGAAGGATGCGCTCCGCCGGGAACGCAGCACACCGCCGACAGCGTCCACGACGGCAGAATGCAGGCGTTGGGCCAGGCGTTCAAATCGTCAACCACTTCCTCGACCGTCACGATGGCGCGTTTGGCGGCCAGCACTGCTTCTTTTTGCACTCCCAGGATTCCCCATAGCAGCACGTTGCCTTTGCGGTCGGCCTTCTGCGCATGAATCAGGGCGACATCCGGTCGCACCGCGGGTACTGCCGCCAACTTTTCTCCGGTGAACGGGCACTCCACAAATTTGATTCGGTGATTGTATTTCGGGAGGTCGGATCCGGCGTACGCACGCAGCACAGCAAACGGCAGGTTCGAGGCGCCGGCGACGTAGGCATTCGCAAGCGCTCCATGCCCGTGCTCTTCGAGTTCGAGCGGCGCTGGCCAGTCGTGCTCGACGGCGTCGCGCAGGCGGTGCAACGATCCCACGCCTGGATTCCCGCCCCAGGAGAACACCAGGCGCCGGGCGCATCCCGCGCCGATCATCTGGTCGTAGATGATGTCCGGGGTCATGCGCACCAGCGTCAAATTCTTGCGTCCCTGGCGGATCACTTCGTGGCCGGCGGCGAAAGGAATCAGATGGGTGAAGCCCTCCATGGCCACAACGTCTCCGTCGTGGATGTGGGCGGCCACCGCGCTGCGCAATGTCGTGAGTTCAACCATCAGAAGGTTTGTTCTGGGCGCTCTTAGGGCAACCTTTTGTACATCACTCGACGCAGTTTTGCCGAACGAAGTTCACGGCAGGAACAATTCCGGGCCAGCACGCAAAATTCTGCGGGGTAAGTGTGGCGGTATCGTTGAGGAAAGTTCGGTTGGCTTACTGCTGAACTTCGGCAACTCTTCCATTTACGAAGACGACCTGAAAATCGTTGTACACGTACACCTGCCCGGTGCCTACGTTCAAAATTTGCTTGGGCATGCCCATGATCTTCAGGACTTGCGCGTACGTTTGACCCACCTGCACCGGCGGTGGATTGCCCTGGCCCTGGTCGGCGCCTTGATCCTGCGGCTGGTCCTGGCCTTGGTCCTGGGCCTGCTGCTGATTGTCCGCCGGCTGTTCCGGGGCGAGAACTTTGTTGATCAAGTCCTGCACTTGATCGGCGGCGGCCTGCGCCAGGTAGCCCTTGGGAAATTGAAAATTCACCTGCGATTTGTAGGACGAGGGTTGCTGCACTCCATTGCACTCATCGCATTCGATAAATGTCACCGTTACCTTGTCGTCCTTGAGTTTCGCTTCCACCTTCAGCACGTACACCTTCTCGCCGATATCTATCAGCTTGGTGTTCTGCCCCGCCGAGGCTTTTGCAAATCCTCCCGGTTCGTGCAGCTCTCCATCCTTGTAATTGGCTGCCGGGACCACCAGGCTGATGGGTGGAACGCCCAGCATTCCGCCGAGTTGCACGGTCAGGACGGTTCCGGGCTGAACCACCCTGGTGCCGGAACTGTCGGTGCCCAGCTTTGCCGGTTTGTAGATCGCCTTCAAGTCGTCCTGTAGTGTGGAAGGCGGCGCGGCGTTCTGCGCGGCGGTTTGCGCCTGAGCCACCCTGCTGAATGAGAGGATTACAAAAAATAGTGCCGCCGCCTTCGCTGCGCCCGTCATCCGCCGCATGGACCCGCTCCTCCTGGAAAAAATCCTGCAACCGCCCAAAAATAAAAGCAAGGGGAAGGCCGTGCCCCGGAACGCCTCCCCCCGGCTTGCCATCCAGACGCCTGAATTAATCGGCGGACCCGCTGTCCGACGAGGCGTCCTGGACATCTTTCTCGGTCTCATCGGCCTCGGCCTCGGCCTGCTTCAGGTCGTCGGCTACGGTGAGATCGGGAGCTGTTTGGCCTTCGGGAACCGCTTTGGTAGTGGCGTCCGGCCCATTGGGAATGCCACCTTTTCCTTTGTTCTCGGCAAGGGATTTCAAACCATCATCCACTTGCTGACGGAAGCTGTCGTGCATCTCCTCGACATCATCCACCTTCATTTTTGAAGCGGTGCCGATGGCGCAGTCGTCCTTCTTGCTGCTGACTACTTCGACGGCGACCATGTTGTCCGCGTCGGGAGTGTCTTCGGTGCGGCGGACGACGTCTCCCGGAGTGAGGGCGCAGGCGCCGTCATCCGTATCGAGGCTCAGATCCGTTTGAGCCATGAACAGCGTGAAACGCGGGTCGAGTGACGGGGGGACGTGATCCTTCCCCGGGTCCGCGGCTGCAGTTCCCTGTGCCGCGGCCTCGGCTTTTTCATCGGCGATGATCAGCTTCACTTGTTCGGCGATGCCATCCTTGATTTCCTTGGTCAGCACCGCCGACTTGCCGTCATCCTTCTTCGCTTGCAAGTGAGCGGAGGCGTACACGAACCCGGGTTCGCCGTTCACGTTGTTGCCCTCAGCCGCTGCTTCAGCGGCCGCTTGCAGACTGGCGGCCACCACGAAGTCGGTGATCCACCACGCGGGTGAGGGGTAATAAGGATAGGGCTGGAAGTAATATCCATAAGGCTGGTACCACGGCGCGCCACCCCATCCCCAGGAGTAATACACCGGAGCGGGCCACGGATTGTAGGCCCATCCGTAATAGGCCGGGCCATAGTAATAAGGGGAAACGTAGCCATAGTAGCCGTACCCGCCATAGTAGTAGGGGCGGTACACGCGCCCGTAGTAGCGCCCGTTGCGGTAGTAGGACCGCCGCGCGTATTCGCGCCCGCCGCGGTTGAAGCGCCGTTCCGAGAATCCGCCGCGTTTGCCGTTGGAAACCACCCGGCCGTGATTTGCGCGAGCGGATTCAACACGGCGACCGCCATTGGGGCCGCGATTGATGTTGGTGCCTTTTGCGTTGGTAATGTGCGTGGCGCGGCCGTGCGCGTCCATTTTGGCGGTTGTGCCCTTCGACGTCGTCACGCCGGTCACTTTGCCGCTCTTATTCTTTTCCACCGCGCTTCCGTTGGGGCGCACCGTCTTGGTTCCGCCGTTGGCCAACGTATGCGTCCCCGGCGTGTTGTTTCCCTTGGCAGCTCCGCCTGCGGCGCCCTTGCCGGCGCCTGTCGCTGCACCCTTCCCAGCACCTGCGCCTCCGGTCGTTGCCACCTTGCCAGCACCGGCGCCTCCAGTCGCTGCACCCTTGGCACCCGCGCCGCCCGCTTTGTTCCCGGCGCCGGTCGTGTTCGCATTCTTCGCGTTTGTGCCCACGCCCGTAGTCGTTTTGGCGTTCGCGCCGGTGGTTCCTGTTCCGGTGCGGTTGGTGCCCGTGGTGCCGGTTGTGGTTCGGTTCGTGCCGGTTGTTGTTCTATTCGCGCCCGTGGTTCCGGTAGTTGTTTTATTTGCGCCGGTCGTACCAGTTGCTGTGCGATTCGCGCCTGTTGTTCCGGTAGCGGTTTTGTTGTTTGCACCTGCACCCGTTCCGGCGCGGTTGTTTGCGCCTGCTGCGGTCCGATTGTTGGCGCCCGCTCCTGTTGCGGTGCGGTTATTTGCTCCCGCACCACCCGCGGCGCCTCCTGGATGTCCTCCCGCTGCGCCGCCACCTGACGGGTGTGGCGCCGCTGCGGCGTGCGGCGCAGGTGCCGGTGCGGCGTGCGGTGCCGGAGCCGGCGCGGACCCTCCTCCACTTTTTTTCTGGCCCGATGCCACGGACGGCAAACTGATGAGAAGAAGAATTAGAAAGGAAGACCGAATAAGACCAATCAGGGACTCACGGCTGAGCTTCATGTGGTTCTCCTCTTCCGGTGCAACGTTTCCCAGGAGGCCTGAACTGCTGGAGCGGTAGGAGCTGCATCATATCAATGCGGCACACGCATCGCAACAATCTCAAAGGCTCCACTGCCGGTTGCAAGGCCGCGACTGCGGGTGGTACATTCCATCACTTCCGGGTCCTCGTGCTACCCGTCGCCCGCGGCACGCGATTGCGGAGCGGGCGTCCACTTCGCATTGCGCAATCGAGCAGGAAAAACTGTCATGCCATTTCGAAATTCTCAGCCCGTGCGCGGGTTCCAACCCGGGGAGCTGACTCCCGAATACGGCGACCGCCAGGTGTTAGACCACCTGTTTAGCGTGACTTACGAGGAATTGCGGCGACTGGCTTCCACGGTCCGCCGCGGGGATCCCAGTGCCACTCTGAACCCCACCGCGCTGGTCAACGAAGCCTGGATCAAGCTGGCCAACTCTCCCCGGTTTCCCACCACTTCGCGGCTGCATTTCAAACGCATCGCCGCCCGCGCCATGCGCCAGTTGCTCATCGAAGCCGCCCGGCGGCGGCACGCGCGCAAACGCGGCGGCGGCGCGGAAGTAACCGTGGCCTTCGACGCCGCCGAGCAACAATCCGCTACTACCGAGAAGGGTTTGCTGGCACTTGATTCCGCGCTCGAGGAGCTGGGGCGAATCAATCCGCGCCAGGCCATGATGGTGGAAAGCCGGTTCTTCGGCGGCCTCGACGTGACGGAAACCGCGGCCTTGCTCGAAGTGTCGGAGGCCACCGTCCTGCGCGATTGGCGCGCCGCAAAAGCCTGGCTGGCGCACGAATTGCGCCAGGCCCAGTAATTCAGGCGCGATTGGGAAGGGCGAGGCTTCAGCCCCGCCGTAAGCGTGCACAAAGAGTTGGGCTTCAGCCCCTGAAGCCAAGGCGTTGAGTGCGCAGCCGATTTTAGAGAAGGATTACAGTCGCCCCACGGAGCCATCATGGACAGCACGCGCTGGATCCGAATCCAGGCTCTCTTCCACGATGCCGCGGATCTTCCCGCGCCCGAGCAGCGTGCATTCCTCAACTCCGCCTGCGACGGGGACAGCGAGCTGGTCGCAGACGTGCTCGCCCTCCTTGAAGAAGATGCTCGCGGCGGCTCGCTGCTTGATAGCGACATGGCTCACGTTGCGCACGACATGCTCGACGAAGGCGTGGCTCCTGCAGTCACCTCAAAAGAATTTGGCCCCTACCGCGTCAAGCGCGTCCTGGGCGAAGGCGGCATGGGCGTCGTCTATCTTGCTGAGCGCACCGATCTGGGCAGCCTGGTGGCCATCAAGATTCTCCGCGACGCGTGGCTTTCCCCCGCGCGCCGCGAGCGCTTCTCGACCGAGCAACGCACTCTGGCGCAGCTCAATCATCCCTCCATCGCGCGTCTCTACGACGCGGACACCATGCCCGACGGCACTCCCTTCTTCGTCATGGAGTACGTCGAAGGGCTGCCGCTTACGGAATACTGCCGCCGCCACGAATCATCGATCGAAGACCGCTTGCATCTGTTCCGCTCCGTTTGCGAAGCGGTAGTGTACGCGCACCAGCACGCCGTGATTCACCGCGACCTGAAACCGAGCAATATCCTGGTTCGCGAAGATGGCACCATCCGCCTGGTGGATTTCGGCATCGCCAAACATCTTGAGAACCTTGGACAGGTGCCCGGGCAGAAAATTGACCAAACTATGACCGGGCTGCGGCTGATGACTCCCGCCTATGCCGCGCCCGAACAAGTCCGTGGTGAACAGGTCGGAATTCAGTCGGACGTGTATTCGCTCGGCGTCATCCTCTACGAACTTCTCTGCGGCCGTCTGCCCTTCGACCTTTCGAATCGCACTCCCGCGCAGGCCGAAAAAATCCTCGCCGAGCAGGAACCCGAAAAACCCTCGGCTGTAGCCGGCAAAAACGCCGCTTTGCCACAGGGGGCGGGGCAAATTCCCTTCGCCGGGAAAGCCGCGTGGTCCGATCTTGACGTCCTGTGCCTCACGGCGATGCACAAGGATCCGCGGCGCCGCTACCGCTCGGTTGAAGCGCTCATCCGCGACGTGGATCACTTTCTCGGCGCCCAGCCGCTTGAGGCTCGCCCCGACACTCTTGGCTACCGCGTTGGCAAATTCGTCCGGCGCAATCGCAATTCGGTTGCCGCCGCCGCGATCGTCTCTGCCGCCATCGTCGCGCTCGTCATCGTCTACACCGTGCGGTTGGCGCGAGCGCGCAACGCTGCACTCGCCGAAGCCGCGCGCACCCAGCGCGTGCAGAAATTCATGCTCGACTTGTTTCAGGGCGGTGATGAAGACGCCGGTCCTGCGGCGGACCTGCGAGTGGTTACATTGCTCGACCGCGGCGTGAAGCAGGCGCGCAGCCTCGCCGGCGAGCCGGAAATTCAGGCCGACTTGTACGAGACGCTGGCCAACACTTACCAGCAGCTCGGGAAAATGGATGAAGCCGATTCACTTTTCACCGAGGCCCTTAATGCTCGCAAATCGCTCTTTGGTGCGGACAGCGCTCGAGTCGCCGAAACTCTGGTGGACCAGAGCCTGCTTCGGGCCGATCAGGGACAATACGACGAGGCCGAACGGCTGGCGCGCGATGGCCTGGAGATGTCCCGCCGCCACCTGCCTCCCAGTCATCCCGCCATCGCCCGCGCGGAAAGCAACGTGGGACGCATCATGGTGGATCGCGGGCAATTCAAGGCGGCCATCCCCATCCTTGAAGAAGCTCTTCGCCTGCAGACCGCGCAGGGCAAAGTTTCCTCCGACCTCAGCTCCACGCTCACGGAGTTGGCCAATTGCCATTTCTATCTCGGTGAATACGCTGAATCCGACGCTCTGAATCACCGCGTTCTGGACATGGACCGCCAACTCCTCGGCGATCGCCACCCCAACGTCGCCGAGGATTACATCAACCTGGCCGCGATCCAGTTCGAACAGAGCCATTTTCCGGAAGCCGAAAAATACGATCGCCAGGCGCTGGACATTATTCAGGCCTGGTTCGGCCGCGATCATCCGGAAACTTCTTCCATTCTGACGATTCTCGCGCGCGTGCTCACCGCCCAGGGCAAACTCGACGAAGCTGCCGCGCTGCTGCGCGAGTCTCTGGCCATTCAGGAGCACGCCTACGGCAACGCGCACCCGCGCGTCGCTTCAACCGTCAGTGAGTTGGGTAAAGTTGCACTCGAGCAGGGGAAACTGAACGAAGCCGAAGCTGATTTCAATCGCGCCGCGGCCATCTGGACCAAGGCCTACGACGGCAAGCACCACTACATCGCCAACGCCCTGGCCAATCTCGGCGGCGTTTACATGGAACGCCGCCAGTACGCCCGCGCCGAATCCTATTTCCGCGACGCCCTGGCCATGTACGGGCTGACTCTTCCGCCCAGCCACCAGCAGGTGGGCATCGCCCGCGTCCGCCTGGGCCGCGCGCTCCTGCGCGAGCATCGCTACGCCGATGCCGAAGCCGAATCGCGCGCCGGCGAAGAAATCCTCGCCAAGCAATCGAACCCGCCGGCGAAATGGCTGCGCGATGCCCGCCAGGACCTGGCCGAAGAGTCAGCGGCTTTACACTGATCCCACACTTGCATCTGAACTTTCGAGCGTTCAATCCTTCGGGGCGTCGGCGAAAAGTGGGAGGGTTTTTCTCCCCTCGCTCATTGCGTCAGCGCTTTGGCCATCTTGGAAAATTTCATTGGCCGATAATGCGAGAGAAGTCGAACAGTTCTGGAAGCGGCGGCTCGATCAGCGTAACCTCGATGGCGCACATCGTGAACTATTCATATTGGTGAACGAACTCTTGAAAAAGAAACCACCGATGAAGTGCCCGGCGTGCGGAGCAATTTTAGTCGCAAAGCCCGTGCCCGGGGCAAAGCGGTTTCCGCAGAGACTCGAATGTCCCGAGCACGGCTGGCAACAGGAAGAGGCTCGTCCGATTAGAATGCGATTCCACAAAGATCGGCCCAATTGGTGATTCCTTCCGCGCAGCAATCCACCGTCCCGGAATTGCGTCAAGTTCCGGGAGCCTCACGCTTCAAGGAGACTCCCTGAATTCCTCGTTTTGGTTCGCCTTCGCCATAACTTCTCCTTTCTCGTTGGAAACTTTTCTCCATTATTTTCGCGGCGCTGCGGTCCATCGACGTACAATGTGCGGATGGCAAGAGGGTGGGAAAGTAAATCGGTAGAAGGTCAGGTTCAGGAATTTCAGGATAGGGACGAAAGCGACAAGAAGAAGCAGGTGAGTTCCGCCGAAGCCGCGTCGCGCCGGCAACTCCAGATTCTTCAATTGTCCCGGGCGCGCGTGCAGAAGGATCTGGAATCTTCCACCTCGGCACGCCACCGCGAACAGCTCACCCGCGCTCTCGCGGACCTCGACTCGCAGATCGCCAAGGTCAAATCCTCCAACTAATTTCCGTTAGCGGAAAGCCAATCCACAAAAATTGCAGCATAATGGACGCCTTTTCAATCCACCGGGGGCGGCTATGAAAGACACCCTGTCTGAATTCAACAAATTCCGCAGCGAGATGAACGAGGAAATTCACTCGAGCGATCATCTGGGAATGAAAAGGTTTTTTGCGCTGGATCATCAGGCCTATCAGGACGGCCCGCTCACCGGAAAAACCAAGGAACTGCTGGGTTTGATTGCCTCGGCGGTGCTGCGCTGCGACGACTGCATCACCTACCACCTGGTGCAGTGTGGCGAAGCGGGCTGGAAGCGCGACGAATTGATTGACGCGCTGAACGTGGCGCTGATTGTCGGAGGCTCAATTGTCATCCCGCACCTTCGCCGCGCGTTTGCTCGGATGCGCGAGATTCCGGGACTGCAATCGTAGCGCTGCGAAAAATCTCAGAAGGGAATCGGAAGAAATTTCAGCCACTCAGCAGGTGCAAAATCAATCGCGCGGATGCCCGGGGTCGGGATCCTCGATGAACACCACTCCCACACCGTTCTGCATTTTCTCGCGTCCGGGATCGAAATGGACCACCGTAGCGCGCAACGACAGGAGGCTGGAGCGGTTCTCGTCTCCCGCCGCCTCAATCACCACGCGCAATTCGGATTGCAGCTGCGGCCGGCTGTTCAAGCAAAGGTAAGCACCCTGCAAACTCAAGTCGCGCACGGTGGCCTTCTCTTCAAATGTTTTTCCATCTTCGGTTTGCCCGGTGACACGTGCGGTGAATCGCAGCCGCCGCCGCTGCCCCACACGCGACCCGCGGATGTCCACGTCCACGCCGCGCTCGCTCATGTTGATGGTCATGCTTTCGGTGGCCGCCCAGGTAGCGGGAAATTCCTGGCGCGCGGCGGAAAGATAGCCGTCCACCAAGCGGTCCGGGGAATCAGGATCGTGATGGAACAGAACCAGATTCCGGACCTTGGCTTCCTGCGCCACCTTCACGCCCTCAAGCCAGCTCGAATGGCCCCAGCCTTTGCGGGTGGTGGCAAGCTGCTCGGGTGAATATTGCGCGTCATATATCAGGACGTCCGCGCCGTGTGCCAATTCGCGCAGATTGCGATCGTGTTCGGCCGATCCGGGCTCGTTATCCGTGGCGTATACGATGGACCCGCCGGAAGTTTCGATGCGGTAGCCGAGGCAGCCCTGCGGGTGATTCAGCCAGGCGGCGGTGATGCGCGTGCCGTTGATGTCCCATTTTTCGCCGCCGGTAACTTCGCGATATTCGCGCCGCGCGGCCATGGTGGTCAGGTCCACCGGGAAATAGGGGCTGGCCAGTTGTGCCTGGAGCACTTGCTGCAAGCTTTTGGGCCCCAGCGCCTGCGATTGGAAGCTGTAGAAGTGAAAGCGGTTCTGCGCTTCAAAGAGCGGATGAAAGAATGGAATTCCCTGGATGTGGTCCCAGTGGTAGTGGGTGATCAGGACGTGCGCGTCAATGGCCTTGCCAGCCTGGACTTCTGTCCAATGATTGCCCAGCATGCGCAGGCCGGTGCCGCAATCAAGGATGAAATGGGTGCCGTCCGGCGCGGTCAGCTCGAGGCAGGGAGTGTTGCCGCCATAACGCCACGTGTCACGCTCCAGCGTCGGCGTGGAGCCGCGGACCCCCCAAAAAACCAGCTTCGCTAGTTTGTGCGTCATCGCGAATGAATCGTGACGCGCGCCGCCCGCGCCCCCTGAGAGCCTTTCTGAAATCCATGGTAGGCGGTGGCGGTGAGGGAAGTCAATTCCGTTTCGCGTGCCCCGTTCAATGCCGCAAGGATTGGCCTGCTTTGGCACGGCAGCGACACCCGGCTTACACGTGTAACCTGGCGCACCTTTTCGCGCGGAGGAGTGTGCGTGCGCACGCATCTGCGAGTAAAATCGCTTGAATGCATTCCCACTCGCACGCCGCCGCAGGCCATCGCCACGAACATGGCGCGCATGACCATGGCTCGCACAGCCACGGTCTGGGCGGTCACGTTCACGGCCCGGTCGAAGGGATGACATTAATTCTAGGCGCCTCAATTGCCGCCACGTTTCTGCTGGTGGCCACCGAGTTGCTCGCCGGATACTCCAGCCACTCCATGGCGCTGGTCAGTGACGCGATCCATAACCTGACGGATGTTCCCACCATGATGATTTCCTGGCTGGCCACGATGTGGGCCAAACGCCCGCCGACGCCGGAAAAAACCTACGGCTATCATCGCGCGGGAATCCTGGCGGCATTCGTAAACGCCATGCTGCTGGCGATTGTGGCTTGCTTCCTGATCTACGAGTCGGTGGACAGGCTCCGCCATCCAGTGGAAGTGCACACCGGCTTGATGCTGTGGGTCTCACTGATTGCGCTAGTGGTGAACGGAGGAATCACGCTGGCATTGCACCACGGGCGGCGCGATTTGAACGTGCGCTCCATCTGGATCCACAACCTGGGTGACGCGCTTTCGAATGTGGCCATCATGGCTGGGGCGCTGGCGATTCGTTGGACTGGGGCCAACTGGGTGGACCCGATGTTGAGCATCGGAATCGGCGTGCTGGTGCTGTGGTCCGGAGCGGGAATTCTGCGGGAGAGCAGCCATATTCTTCTCGAAGGTTTGCCGCGCAGCATGAAGCTGGAAGCAGTGGCAGCGGAACTGCTGAAAATCGAAGGAGTACAGGAAGTTCACGACATTCACATCTGGACGCTGGGAACGGACCTGAACGCCATCTCCTGCCACGTGCGCATTCCGGACATGCACATGGAGGACAGCGAAAAAATTCTTCAGCGCATCTGCCAGGTCCTGGCCGATGATTTCCACATCACCCACAACACCATTCAATTCGAACGTGCCGGCCTGCCGGCTGATGCCGGACTGTTCATGCCTGAGGCGATAAAGCGCACACAATAACGAATTGCTGCCGAAAGTCGCTGACAGAACCGGACGATTTAGGACGAGGCTTCGGGAAGGCTCGGTTTTGGATTCGAAACCGTGGGAAGCTGGATGGGAACGCCGCGCTCCTGATTCACGCGCTGTGTGGCATCGGAATCCAAGTCACCAAGAGCGACGCTGCGCCGCCCGCCATCGGGAGTGACATACACAATCTTGTCGTTCTGCCGGGTGAAGGCTGAAGCCTGCAATTGCCTGCCACTCCGCAACACCAGTGTGAACTCACCCTCATCGGGGAGAGGCGCCGCGGCTGCCGCGGGCTGAGGCGCGGGGGCTGGCTCGGCCACCTGCTGTGGCGCCGGTTGCTGCACGATGATGATGGGCTGCTGCGCTTGCGGCTGCTGTTCGTTGTTCAGCGGCACCACGTAGGACCCGCCTCCATCGAGGAGGAAGAATCCCGGCGCAAACCTGTTATTCCTGACTATGCGCTCGGCAACTGCCAGACGTATCTGCGTGGCGGGATCGATAAATGCCTTGATGCCCAGATCCTGATTGATGGCCGACAAATGCTCGAAATTGAATCCGAATCCCGGGAACGGGTTCAGCAAATCCTGCACGGAAAGAGGCAAGCCGTTATTCAAGGACGAATCGTCCGCATCATGCCGGGTGTTTGAGGAGGATGTCCTGCCGGGATTATTTCGCGAAGTGCCGCCGCGAACAGTCGTCTGAGAAGGAAGGGCAGTCCGGCCGCGCACTGCCGGCGGAGCGCTGGGCATGCGGGCAACACGTTGCGCAAGAGTCGCCGAAGGAATTCCCAACAAAAGGATGGCAGCCAGCCCGAGTTGTGATTTCCAGTTCATGGGTCCCTCGCGCCTACTGCTTTGGACGCTGTCTCCATTCACCCGGTTGCATGAATTATACGCCCGCTAGTCAAGGGATTCGCGCCAAAGGCATGCCCGCGCACAGCGCCATCCGGCGGCCGGGGCCATACGCAGGCATTCTGGGATTCAGACCACTTTCCCAAATCTTTCCTGTGCACTTGGCCGGTTAGCACTGGCCATCTCACGGTTCTGCCCGTTGGTCTCCCTGAGCGACACCATGGGCGAATCATTCTCCCGTCACGCCACGTTGGGCATGTTACGTCACGGATGGGAGTGCTAAGTACCGGTCGGCACGAATTGTTCAATTTGAACAGCCATTAGGGCCATGGTATTTTGTTGTATGGTCTCCTGGGTGCCTAGACGTCGGATTACCGGGCATGTCCTTTCCTAGTACTGAACTTGTCCGGTTTGCGCGTTAATCGGGACTTAGGTGACGGTTCTACTCGATACCTGCCCAACTTTGTGACCTTGATATGTCGTCGTTAAAGTTTGCCGCTCGAAAAGATTGAACTTTTCAACGATCGTTGATTTATTCATGCTCATTTCCGACCGGGCCGAACGCGTCGAGGGAATCCGGCGATTGCATCCTTCACACTTCAAGGCAGATGAAAGGCGACCTCGTTCGTCTGGACATTTGGGCCCGAATTTGCATATAAAGACGTGCTCGCCCGTGGGGGGCAATCCGAAGGAAGGAGAAAAACCATGGCATCGAAGAAAGCGACCAGGAAGCTCAGTAAGGGCAAGAAGCTTACAGCGACGAAGACGCTCAGTGTACCTCCCGACGGCCACCGGTAGCTTTGTTGAAGAAGGTTGACTCAGCAATCTAAACGTTACCAGCAGCGAGCCGCTGCCGTCCGGGAGTGGCGGCCTCTTGCTTTCCGCTATGATTTGCAATTCCTCCGTTTAGCACTCGCTTTCATGGTTCATTAACGGCGAGAGGTCAACGCCGCATCGCACGTGAGAGACCCTTCTGCAATTTCAAACAGGAGGATTCCCGGATGGCGTGGTCATCAACGGCAATCCGTTCGATGCAACTCTTCACGCAGAGAAATAAAAGGTTCGACGCTGCAAACTGCGGTCAGTGCCCGATAAGTCGCATTACCGGACATGTTCCGGGCTAGTACTGCACTTCTCCGGTAAGCAGGTTAACAGGCACTCGGTCCATTAGCAGGCGATTATCGCTGTTCTCAACACCTATCTGCAACGACGCTGCCTTCGGACTAGCGCGCTTTGCGGACAGCGGATTCCCGCGATCCTGATGCATACTTCCGACACGGCGGCCACCGTGCTGATCTCTACTTCGAGAGTGTGCTATCAGGAACTATCAGGGGCTGGCCGTGCTCGCAGCGGCGACGGTCGGCGTTAAATTCTGACCCGAAAGGGTGAAAATGCCCAGAAACCGGACCGTCGCGATGGCGTCCAAAGAGACGGGTAACCACATGTCGTCCACGGCGGCAAATTGAATAGTGATGTGGAGGTCCTTGATCCAGAGAGAGGGGTTCTTGAGGGGGACTCCGACGATCTGCCGGATGTGGTACGTGCTGGCATCCACCCAGATGTCGCCAAGAAGCAGGCCTTTTGCCTTGCGTTTAGGAATGATATGTAGCACGTACTCTAGAACCCCGGTCAAGTTTTGCTCGCGCAGGAAGACGAAGTCATAATTGGATCGGCTGATGTCGGCCTTGTGACCTTCCCAGGTAGAAGCTATTTCCTGCTCCAAGATGGCGCTTACGATTTTTTTGCCCATCGGGCTGCCCTGCGCTTCGGTGATTTTGAATGTTTTCGTGTCAATAGAAATAAAGCTGATTTGGGCCGTTACATCCGAGATGGGTTTTGTATCGCCGCCCCGGAATATCTTATATTCCCGCGTTACTTCGTGGGGCCGAATGAGGGCTGGATTCTGCTCATCGGTTCGCTCCAAAGAATCCAGAATCAAGCCTAAATTTGGTGGGCTTGCTTTTACTTCCTGTGTGGATAACGAATAAGGAATCGCCCACGCCGTTGCCACCAGAGAAAGAAGCACGAGACAGTATCGGTTCTCCGCCATCCGCGCGACTGCGCGGCCCTGCTCTGTACTCCTTCTCACTTCCGATCCCCAATGTCGCCCTCAATTTCGATGTTACTCAGACTTCGCGGTCCTGCGCAGCAATTGCTTGAGCACTTCGAAGTCAGTCGATTTCTAAGACCCATTGCGATTTGGGACCATCCCCACGAAACCTGTCTTGCAGTCAGATCGCTCATTTTCATTTCAACATGCTGCAGTAGGCTTCTGCCGAAAATCTGTCCCATTTGGAACGCCCAGCGGATCGCCGGTTCCTGTCGATAAATCCCCTTCGCGCCAGTAACCGGTCCTGGCAGCGCAGGCTGACTCCTGATAAGCCGGATAACAGGACACCTAAGCGGCCGACGGCTTCCAGAATTGACTTTCGTCTTATGAGCCCGTCAAGGGATTCACGAATGAGGCATGCACGGGCGCGGCGCAACCAGTCAACCAGGCCGATGTGCTGGCACTCTGGGATACAGGCCTCTTTCCCAAATCTTTCCCCGGTATTTGTCCGTTGAGCGCACAGAGTCAATCAGGCATTTGGTCCATTGGCTGGTGGCAGACCCTGACGAATCAATATGCTTGAGCAGACTAAAGTCTCGACAACGGAGCATTGGTCCGAAAAGGAACAGACTAACTTATGTGCTTATTGAGACAGACAAGGGAGTCTAGGCTCACTAGACTTATTTTTATAAACAGTCAATCGTAAGGGAAAAGGCAGGCATGAATATGTGTCAGAGAAATTGTCCAGTTTGTCGGCGACCGTTGGAGAAGAAACTCCCCTTGGAGACAGTTCCCTGCCCATGCGGCAAATACATCTGGAAGGGCTAGGGCGGCCCTGTTGTTACTCCATCTAGCTGCGCTTGCTACGAATAGTCGGTGGGCGCAGATGCGGGTGCGTTCATCTCCCGACTACAACAGCAAATTGATATTGGCTCATAACGATCCGCTTATCCAACTTCTATTGCGGTGTAAGGTTGATGTCAGCGTGAACTTTCCCGATCAACCGGTTCCACGCTCCGTACGGTCAGCCAACCGCGGCCGGCGGCAACAAAGCGCTGCATTTCTGCGGGGCTGAAGCCAGGAACCACTCCGGGCGATCTGCGACAGGCGCTCACGGACGGAATGATGGCGGAGGAACTCGTCTGCTTCACTCCGACCACCAGGATTGTTGGCGGGGCCAAACGTTGTAATTGAGATCGCAGGAATTCAGAGGCGGGAAAACGGTGAAAAAGCTGATTGTTTTTGATCTGGACGGCACGCTGGCCGAAAGTAAATCAGCACTGGATACCCAAATGGCGGCACTGCTGCATGACCTTCTCGGCATCGTCAAAGTGGCTGTGATTTCTGGAGGCGACTGGCCACAGTTTGAAAAACAACTCCTCTTCAATCTTCCCCGTGACGATCGGCTGCTGAATCTGTCGCTCTTGCCTACAAGCGGAACAAAGTTTTTCAAATACTCGGGCGATTGGAAAAAGCTTTATTCAGAAGACCTGACCACGGATGAAAAAGAGAAAATCATAAGTTCATTAAGGAAGGCAGTTGGAGAAGCAGGCTTCCAGGCCGAAAAGGTATGGGGAGAAGTGATTGAAGACCGGGGAACCCAGATAACATTTTCTGCATTAGGACAGCAGGCCCCCCTGGAAGAGAAGGACAAATGGGACCATGATTTTGCCAAGCGGAAGAAAATCAAAGCCGTCCTCGATACTCTTATTCCTGAATTTTCTGTTCGCATGGGTGGCGCGACATCCATTGATGTCACCAAACCCGGAATTGACAAGGCGTACGGAATCAGAAAGCTGCGAGACCTCCTGGGTATTTCATTGGCAGAGATGATTTTCATCGGTGATGCCTTGTTCGTGGGAGGCAACGACTATCCGGCTGAAGAAGCCGGAGTTGTTTCTATCCCAGTTCGGGGTCCGAATGAGACGAAGCCGGTTACCGAAGCAATCATCGCTTGTTTAGAGGGCGATCAGGCGGCGTGATCTTGTGAAGAGATTTGATGAGCGGATTTAAGTTAAAGCGCTTGGGAATAGTGATGGAGCCGGAGCCGGGCAATCCTCAAGAGATCGGGGGCGTCCTGAATCCCGCTGTTGCACGCGGGGCTGATGGGGCGCTCTACCTCTTTCCGCGGATGGTCGCGCGGGGGAACTACTCTCGCATTGGTGTTGCACGAGTACAGTTCAATGAAGAGGGTGATCCGGCAGGCGTCGAGCGACTCGGCATCGCACTGGAACCGGAAGCCGATTATGAGCGCCGGCCCGATGGTGGCGGTGGTTGCGAAGATCCTCGTATCACGTTCGTGGAGCCACTGCAGCGCTACATCATGACCTACACCGCATTTTCACCTCAAGGACCACGGATCGCCCTGGCCTTATCGGCGGACCTGTTCCACTGGCAGCGTCTGGGAGTCGCGAAATTTGGCCCATACCATGGCATCGAATTCGCCAACGTGGATGACAAGGATGCCAGCATCTTCCCCGTCGCTATTCCTAATCCATCCGGACATCCGGAACTGGCCATCCTCCACCGGCCACTTTTCCCCGGAACTCTCCCGAAGGAAACCGCCTGCCATCCCGCGTCTCGTGAAGTGGATCTCGATCGGGAAAGCATATGGATTTCTTACTGCCCGATGGCCGCGGGGCGCCATGATCACCGGTTTGCTTCACATCATCGGCTGGCGACTCCGGCGGCGCCTTGGGAGCGGCTCAAAATCGGGGGTGGCACCCCGCCTGTCCTGACTCGGCACGGCTGGCTGATTGTTTACCACGGCGTGCGCGAAATGGCGGAGCCAGGCGGCGAACCGCATCCGCTGTGCTACTCGGCCGGGGCCATGGTGCTCTCGAAGGAGCACCCGCAGTTGATCCGTTATCGTTCCGCGGATCCGGTGTTGACACCGGAATTGCCAGAAGAATGCCGCGGGGTCGTCGCCAACGTGGTGTTCCCCACTGGCATCGACCGGCGCGACGATCTTGGCTCTCCGCACCGCTTCGATGTTTACTACGGGATGGCCGACTACCGGATTGGTGCGGCGCGCCTTGACGTGCCGGAGATATTGCCTCCAGGAGGAGTCGCCGACCCGCCAGGCGCAACGGTGTAACGCGCCCGATTTCTGAAACTCAAAAACAGGGAAAGGGAAGTCTTCGACGGCGCCTGTCCAGCGGTTCTCTAAGATGCCGCTGGACTGAGCCTCGGTCGAAGAAGAAATGTATAGAATTGATAGCGAGTGGAAAACAATCCGAAGAGCCTAATGATCTTGCCAGACCGGACTAGCCAGCTCGATCCGCCAGGTGGGTCCACCCTGGTAGAGCGGACCTTCCGATTTGACGAAGGCGGGCGCATCCCCGCCTAGAATCCACACGTGCGTATCTTGCGGCTCCTTCCCTACCAGGGGTGCCACCGCTCCGGCGACGCCTCCAACCTCGACCTTTATCACATAACGCGTAGCCTTGTGGCTGGAGCCGCCGACTGAGAATGAGTCTTCGCCCTCTGGAGAGATCAAGAGTTTCACGAGCCGCGGTTTTGGGGTGGCTGCCACCATCGAAACGGTGGTCTGCGGGACATTGGGAGGAATGTTCTTCAGCAGCGTCAGAATCATCCCGTTAGCGATGTTGGGAGGTAGTTTGAGCCGTTCGTTCACGGTCCTCTCCTTGCCGTCATCCTCCGTGTAACGGACCGTGATCTGTCCCGTTAAACCTTCGATGGAAATGTCCATCGAACGTTTAAACGCTGGCCCCTTTTGCAGAAGGTGGTCGCTTACGACTCGGAAACGATTGCGCTGAGAAAAGACGACCGTTTCTTCGTGTACTGATCCGTCTTTAAAACGAAAAATTAGATGGCTAGTTACACGTTCGCCATGGGCGACCTGTGTGACCTCACCATCGGCGAGGGCTTTGCCTTCTAACGTGCGCAGCACAAGAAAGCCGTGGACAAGGCCCTCCGTGTGCAGCACCGCTACCGGCGACTGTGACAGCACGGCTGCAGGGAGCAGTAACGCCCAGGTAAGCAGGCTGGCAAGTATCGAGGGTCGGACTCTTTTTACCATCCGGGCATCATACACTGAGGGCTCCATCGTCCTCCTCTCCGGCTTTCCGCGGACCCTCTGGTTCTCCAACCAGCACTGTTCGGCCTTGCAGTTTCTGGCTAACTCTCGATTAGTCGTGCGAGCTCAACCGGCCGTTGCAACACCATCTAATCTGCTGACCCAACAATACTTCCCCTAGAGAACCGCTCTGTCGGGCTGTGTTCAATCAGAACCTAGTCAGGGTATTGTTCCGTTGGATTTAGCGCTCGCGAACGATTTTAGCTTTTGGGGCCCCTGCAAATAGACTTCGACCTAGTGTTGCGTCGACCCATTGAGACCACCGCATTAATCAGGAGTTGAGACCACGCGTCAATCAGGCGTTGACTCTCGCTTGATGTTGCCAGTAATCCATTAGCGACCCAACTGTATTAACATGCACTCGGACTTGCTGTTCTCAGTGGCTCTTTGTGCTAGGGCGACAGAGGTAAGGAGAAAGATTATGAAGTGCAAAATAGCCGGAGCGGCGGGATTGGCTGGGGCGTTTGTTGCGGGCATGGTGGTGGCGACCGCGTTGGGCGGGGGAATGGCTGCGGGGGAGGCGAAGACGCTAGGGGCAGCGGTGCAGGAGCAGCAAGTTTCCGTGCAGAGGGTCATCAGCCCGACGGTGACGGACGAGGACATTGCTTTGCTGCGCCGAGATCTACGGGCCATGAAAATGCAGGTGATCGGGCAGAATATGTCGCTTTCGGAGGAGCAGGGGCAAAAGTTCTGGCCGATCTACAACCATTACGTAAAGGACTTGCAGGAAGTGAATAACCAGAAGTATGCACTGCTGAAGCAGTACGCGGAGATGTGGGCAACGATGACAGATGAAGATGCCTTGATTTATGTGCGGCACTGGCTGGAGGCGGATGGGCAGGCGCAGGCGCTACGCTTGAAGTATGTGCCGGTCGTGAGCCAGGTGTTGCCGGGAAGGAAGGCGGCGACGTTTTTTCAGTTGGACCGGCGGCTGAACATGATCATCGATCTGCAACTGTTTTCGCAGATTCCGTTGGCGCATGTGAAGGAGTAAGCGGGAAGCGATATCGGACATCAATAATTAGACGCCAGGAAGCGAAGAGAGGAGCTTACCGCCGATTCTGGGTGACGTGCCACGCGAAGTAATCCAAGTGCCCAGTCAGTTGGGCGGTCTCAATGGGTCGACGCAACACTAGCTCGAAATCCACTTGCAGGAGTCTCAAAAGCTAAGGTCGTTCGCGAACGTTGATCCAATGGAAACGCTACCCTGTCTAGGTCTAATTGAGTACAGCCAGCCAGATCGGTTCTCTAGGGAAAACATTGTCGGTTCAACTGTTTAGATGGTGTTGCATCGACCGGTTGAGCTCGCAACGGCGATCAGGCCTTGCGTCCGATACCTGGGAAACTCCTTCTCGAAGGTGACCCATAAACACATCGCAACTTCTCGGGACGGATCCCACTTTATTTTTCCAGTGGGGTTCACTGCCACTCAGGACCGAGGGGCTTTGTCCCAAGTGCTCTGAGTAGCATGCGTCACTCTCTGTTCACGCGCACCAGATCATCCGTCAGCAGCAACCCAGCCCGGGCTATTATTCGGAAGCGTGTCTGCACCGCCGAACACACAACCCAAGCCCCCGCTTCGGACGGGCATCCTCCGAACCTTTATTCGATGGCTTGTCATCGGCGTGGTGCTTCTTTGGTCGCTTGCTGCGCTGATCCTTGTAGCTGCCCGGTGGATCGACCCGCCGACCACGGCGGTGCACATGGAGCGCCGCTTGCAGGCCTGGATGCATCACGCGCCGTATCACGAACGATACGAATTCGTTCCTCTCGGCAAAATCTCGCCCGATCTGCAGCATGCCGTCATTGCCGCGGAAGATGCGCGCTTCTACCAGCACCATGGATTCGATTGGCACGCGATACAAATCGCCGCGGAAGACGATATGGAAGGCGGCCGCATTCGCGGAGGGTCCACCCTTACACAACAACTGGTAAAAAACCTGTGCTTCGGAACCGGCCGCTCAATCTTCCGCAAGGGCGCCGAATTCTTGCTCGTCCCGGTGGCCGAACTGGTCCTCGGCAAGCGACGGATCCTGGAACTCTACCTCAACGTGGTCGAATGGGGCCCTGGTGTCTATGGTGCGGAGTCGGCGTGCCATTACTACTTCCGTACCTCCGCACGCAATATCGACCGGCAACAGTCGGCCCAACTCGCCGCGATTCTGCCGTTGCCCCTGAAGCGACGCCCCGATCGCATGTATCGTTACAGCGCACTCATCCTGGAGCGGATGCACCAAATGGGTTGGTAATCGTGGCTCACATTCTGCCAAGGCCCCGGCTTTTATTACTCACGCACTGGGTTCTGGTCGGATGGTCGCGGATTCGGAAATTGCCATCTCCATAACAAAGCATGTGGCAGCAACCCACTCGGCAACAGTCTTCAGCTACCTTGGAAAGCTAGTATTGCTAAACGCGCTTGTGTTTGCCGATTGAATTTCATTTGCCCGGTAAGTCGTGCGGGTTCAAAGGGTCCGTCTAGTACGGACTTGGGAGGTAGAATGGCGCAGAAGGAGTGGGAGGAACCAATGCCGACGATTGAGGGGAAACAAGCACGGGTTTGGATTGATGCTTATGTGAAGAAGGCGGGGAAGCTTCGGGGTGTGACGAAGGCGGTACGGGCACTGGTGAGAATGACACTAAAGGGGGGCGAGGAGTACGTGAATCCGTGGAAGATTCCGTCGTTTGATTCGAACGGACCGCTGTGCTGCTTCATGGTGGGTAAAGAGCATGTGACGTTTGCGTTCATGCGCGGGACCGCACTGCCGGACCCGGAGAAGCTGCTGGAGGGAACAGGGAAGGGCGTGCGACACGTAAAACTGCGGAGCGTTGCCGAAGTGAAGAGGCCGGGAGTCAAGAAATTGATTGCGGAGGCGGCGAAGCTGAATAGGAAGGACCCACCATCGGGGATGATGGTGGGAATGGAAAAGAGAAAGGCTAAAACGAGAAGCAGGTAGAAGGAAGCGAAGACAGAGTACGCCAAGTTGTAGTAGTTGATTTTGAATTTGTTTGCACAGATTCTCTGTGCCTGAATAGTCGTGCCGGCTCAGGCGGTCGACGGCGTTCAGGATCGCCCATGGTCTTATAAGCCCGCCCGTCAAGGGATTCGCGTCTGACGCATGCACGAGGGCGGGGCGAACCCGCGGCCGGGGCGATATCCCCCGCCGCCCGGAACCGGGCGGGCCGAATTTTAGCATTGCTTTTCCCCATGGGCCGGATGTGCTATAAACGTGCCTCCGAAGGACGCCCAAGGATGGCACAGGCGGACGAAGCGGCATCTCCGGCAAAACCAACGGAGCCGAACGCCACCCTCGAAGGCAACGAGCAGGATGCGGCCGGCGCATCCGGGTATTGCCCGCGATGCTCGGCGCGGCTGGAACCCCGTAGCTGCAAGTTGATTTGCACCGCTTGCGGTTACTATATGTCCTGTTCGGATTTCTATTGAGCGGCATGCGCGTGGCCCAGATTTCGACACTGTTATCCGGCAAGCAATTCAAGTACGCATCTAGAGATTTCCAGGAGGCGTGAACGTGGCACTGAGGATGAGCGATCGGGATGTGAATGGCGTGACGGTAATCGAGATCGACGGACGCGTTGTGCTGGGCGAGGAAAGCAATTCGTTCCGCGAAAAAGTGAAGAGCCTGTTGGCGGCCGGGAAGAAGAAGATCGTGCTGAACCTCGCCAACGTCAGCTACATTGACAGCGCCGGGTTGGGCACCCTGGTGGCCACCTTCCACAGCGCGCGCTCCCAAGGAGCCACTCTCAAGCTGGCTAACCTGGGGCAGAAGTTCAAGGAAGTCCTGCAGGTCACCAAGCTGATGACCGTGTTCGACACCTACGAAAACGAAACAGAGGCCATCAACAGCTTCAGCAAGTAGGCGGCAGAAAATTTTCGTCCGCGGCTCGGGAACACCTCGGGCCGCGTGCCATTTGCGCGGTTCAATCCACCCGCCCTTCAATCCTGTAGATGGCCAGCCCGCTCAAGAGCTTGGGGTAGAAGTCTGTTGATTTTTGCGGCAGCACGTCGCCGCCCAGCGCGATGTCCACCACTTGCTGCGCCCGCACCGGATTCAGCAGACAGGCAAGCTGGGCTTCGCCGTTGTCCACGGCCTCGATGGCTGCGGCCATCTCGCGTTCATATGTAATGTGCTTTTCGGCGGTCACCGCTTCGGCCGTAATTCCCAATCCCACATCCAGAATCAGCCGGTGCAGCAGCACCACATCCAATCCGCGCTGCGCCGCTGAAACATCCGGCAGGATTTCTTCCAGGTCCACGTCGCGCCGCAGAAGGAACAGGTAGAACGAGCCCCCGCCGGCATACACGCCGATGGCCCGGCGTGCGGATTGCGGACGGGCAAAATCTTTACGGAATTCGGCAAGGGCAGTCTCGCGCTCCGCGGCATCCGCGAAAGGATAGGAATACCAATCGAAGAAAGGCGCGACGGCGCGGCGGAACCGTTCGAACTCGAAGCCGGCAAGACTGCGGACTAGGCGGTGCGTGGGAAGAATGGTCAAGCCTTTGGAATGCGAGTTGATGAAAGTCATCATCGCGAATTCGTGAGCAGCCAGCGGGTCGGCGCCAGACTGCCGCGCGCGGCATTCGTTGCGGTAATTGAGGGCCGTTTCATAGCGGTGGTGCCCGTCGGCAATGATCAGCTTCTTGTCACCCATTTCCTTGCGAATTCGACCGATGAGGGCCACATCGCCAACGGGCCACAGGCGGTGCACCACGTCGTATTCATCGCGCATCTCGGCAGGCTGGTTGCGGCCGGCGAACCCGTCAAGCCATGTCTCGATTTTCTTGGCAGGGTCTTCGTAGAGCATGAAAAGCTGGCCGGTTTGCGCGCGTGTGTGGCGCAACAATTCCCTGCGGTCGGCCTTCGGCGCTGAGAGCGTCCGTTCGTGGCGGAACACGACCTTGGCCTCGTAATCCTCGATGCGGCCGAGGGCAATGAACCCGCTGCGCACGCGGTGCGTGTGCGTCCCGGGTAGAACGTAGTCCTGCGAGTAGATGTAGATAGCAGGCGCGGCATCCTGGAGCAGAATCTTTTCTGCGATCCACTCCTCTAGCTTCTGCGCCGCCCGCGCATACACGTTGTTTTCCGCGGAATCGCCGGGCAGCACCCGGCCTTTTTCCACGGTGATCAGGTTATAGGGACTGGCGGCATAGTAGCGCTCCTGCATCGCCGGCGTGATTTTGTCGTAAGGCTGAGTCAGCACATCCGTGAGCGGGACGCGAGTGGGGTCGTACCGGAAGGCGCGAAACGGGTGGATATTCGCCATCAAAGCCTCGGACAAGAAATTGTGCGGCGCAAAAGAAAATCATTGTATCAGCCGGCGCCGCGTGAGCCAAAAGCGCGAATGGCGGTTCACAAGTTTACGACCGGCGGGTGACAACATGCGCCGCACAGAATAAAATGAACGATTGCGGCGCAGCTGTCGCGGCTGCCGGAAACATGCCTGCCCACAACCACAGCTTTGCAAGCGTCCGCGTGCTGATCTTCGATCTCGACGGCACGCTGATCGATTCGAAGCTCGACTTGGCCAATGCCATCAACGCCATGCTCGAGCACAAAGGCCGCGCGCCGCTGCCGCACGAAACCATCTACCGCTTCGTGGGCAATGGAGCGCCCGTGCTGGTGCGCCGCTCGCTCGGCGACGGCGTCACGGATGCGGAAGCGGACGATGGGCTGGCATTTTTTCTCAGCTATTACCGCGCGCACATGCTTGACAACACGGTTACCTACCCGGGCGTTCGCGAAGGCTTGAAACTTCTCGAAAATCTGCCTATGGCCGTGCTGACGAACAAGCCGGTGCGATTCAGCCAGGCCATTCTCGATGGGCTCGGGCTCTCACCTTATTTCCGGTTCGTGTACGGCGGGAACAGCTTCGAGCGCAAGAAGCCCGACCCGATGGGGGTCGAAGTCTTGTTGCGAGACCTGGGAGCTTCACCGGCAGAGGCCATGCTCGTGGGAGATTCGAGCGTGGACGTGCTGACGGCGCGGAATGCGGGAATCTGGGCTTGCGGCGTGAGCTACGGGCTGGGAACCGACGGACTGCGCGCACATCCGCCGGACATCATGCTGGACAGCTTGACGGAATTGCCCGCGTACCTCAACGGTCACGCGGCGTCGCGCTAGGATTTCCCGTAGGTTCCCACGTACCAATCCCAGGTGCGGCGCAGCCCTTCTTCAAATTGAACGCGTGGTTCATAGCCCAGCACCTGCCGCGCCAGTGCGATGTCCGCTTGGGAATCGCGGATGTCCCCCGTGCGCGGCGGATCGTAACGGGCCTGCACTTTTTCCCCGGTAATTTTTTCGAGCTGCCGCAACACCTGGTTGATGGTGATGCGCGCGCCGGTGCCGCCGTTGAATACCCGCCCAGTGGCAGCAGGAACTTCGCAGGCGCGCAAGGTCTCGTCCACGACGTTGTTAATGTAGGTGAAATCCCGCGATTGCTCGCCGTCGCCATACACGACCGGGGAATTGCCCTGAATCAACGCCAGCATAAAGCGCGACAGCACGCCGGAATATTGCGAAGTGGGATCCTGGCGTGGCCCGAAGACGTTGAAATACCGGATGGAAACATTTTCCAGCCCGTACACGCGCCCGAATACCTGGGCGTACAGCTCGCCCACGTATTTCGTAATGCCGTAGGGAGAAATGGGGCTGGGCGGCATGGATTCCGTTTTCGGCAGCTCCACGGTTTCGCCGTAAGCCGAAGACGAGGCGGCATAGACGATGCGCTTCACTTTTGCGTCGCGCGCGGCCACCAGCAGGTTCAACGTGCCGTCAATGTTCACGCGATTGGTTTCGATGGGATCAGCCACCGACCGCGGCACGGAAGTCCGCGCCGCCAGGTGAATCACGCATTCGATCCCCTGGCACGCCTGCTGCACCACCTTCATGTCAATCAGGCTGCCGATCTGCAAATCAATCTGTTTCCTTACGCCCGCAAGATTGCTTTCCTTGCCGGCCGAAAGATCGTCGAGCACTCGTACTTGGTGGCCGCGGCGAACCAGTTCGTCCACAATGTTTGAACCGATGAAGCCGGCACCGCCGGTCACGAGATAGCGCATGCGTCTATTTTCCTTGGAGGCCGGAGAGCCGGCTGTTCGCCGCGCGGACCGCAGATGCGGCCCGGGAAGCGGTGGCCTGCATCATAGCTTTCAGGTACGCTTGAATATATCTTGCAATGATTGGAGCGGGCAAGGACGCGGAGAGCGCGCGATGGTCGCCTGCGGCACGAAAAGGAGCTTTCTGGATTACCGGGCCATGAATTTTGAAAACCGAAAACCGTGGAAACAGATTTTGTGGATCTCATCGCTGACAGTTCTTGCATTGCTTGCGTTCATCCCACACGGATTTCCATTTGCCCTGGCTGCGCAATCAGCGAAGCAAAAATCCGGCAAGACCAGAGTTGCGCCCACGCCCAAGCCCGTGGTGGCCGAAACTCCCATGCCTTTTCGCGTAGGCGAAACGCTGAAATACGAAGTGTCCTGGTTGGCGTTCAGCACCGCCGCGACCGTGCAACTCAATATCGTCGAGCGCCGTGAATTGAGCGGCTGGAGCACCTGGCACTTTCGCGCCGGAGCGCACACCGAAAACACCGTCCGCTCGATGTATTCCATTGATGATCAATTTGACTCCTACACCGATTCCTCATCGCTCGAAAGCCGCCAGTACGAAATGTACTTGAACGAAAATGGCAAGAAGCAGGATCACGTCTATCAACTGCTGCCCATGGGAGAGCCGGCACGCGGAACCCAGCCGCACACCATGGTGGCTCCCGGCACGCGCGATCCGCTGGGCATGCTCTATGCCTTGCGCGGCGTTGACTGGCAGAAGACGCCGGAATTCCGGGCGCCCGTCTATGACGGTCGCGACCTGTACGAGGTGCGCGCGCGCGTGGAATCCGCCGCCGAACCGGTTTCCGTCACCGCAGGGAAGTACACCGCTTCGCGCATCGCCCTGCGTCTCTACCAGCACGACAAGGAAGTGGCGGGAATGAATTTCTCGGCCTGGCTGGCCCAGGATCCGGCGCACACACCCGTGCTGATGAAGGCGGAACTGCCGTTGGGAAATCTGCGCGTGGAGCTGATTTCAGCGTCGCAGTAATGCGCAGGACGAACGCTGGCGGGGACCATCAGTTTTCCGGAACAACCCAATCGTCGGGCGGGAAATCAACCTGCCAAAACCGCGGCGAAGGTCTCGTGAACTCGACGCCCATCTGGATTTTGCCTCCCTGCGAATTTCCCAGGTACACCACCCGGCATTCTATGGTGAATTGCGTCGCGGGGTTTGCCACGGTGATGGATTGACCGGCGGCCACCTTGGCGCCCAGCGCAATCAGAGCGCCGTGAGCATTTACCACCAGTGTGCGCGTCTGCTCCTCGAAGTCTTTGCCATCCGTGGTCTTGCCGCTCACATGGATCGGCACGCTCAGCAGCACGCGCATGCTGCGGCGGCGCCCCGGATCGGCAACCCAGGTTTTCCCTTTTTCGGCGGTCAGGGAAGTGGACATATGCCTATGACCTTAGGCCTACGAAACGCCGCCGGCAATGGGACTTTCGTCCTATTCGCCGTCATGGAGTAAATACGCGCCCAGGCAAAGAGTCTCCCCCGTCGCAGCGCCGCGGAGTGTGCCTGCTCCGACGCCCTCGGTCGGGGCGTCCCGGCATCGTAGCCAGGACGGCGTCTCGCTTGTCCTGAGAGAAGCCGAAAGGCCGGCTCTTTTGGCTGCCTCCGACGCGCACACCGCGAATCCCGAAGAACCGTCCTGCATGCAGAAATAGCAAACGTGTTGCGATTAGAAAAAATTAAGCCATTTGTTTTCCTAAGCTTGGCGGGAATTCTAATTCCGGGATGTTGCGAATAGAAATTGGTAGCGGCCGGGGAGTCACCGGCGCGCGGTCCCGTGAGCGGCTGTCCTCTGACGGATTTGTCGTCGCGGCTCATCCAAAAATTCTCCCGTTCTAGCGTGGCACGAGGAAACGCCGAGCGCAATAGTACTCGGCAATTGAATTCGCGGCGGATGCAGAGATGGAAGGTTGTGGTTGGGAACGTCCGATGCTTCACCACAGGAACCGGCAACATCAAAGGCAACCCAGCCTTCGCAAAAACGGCGAAGACTGGGGCACCCGCAAATTCAAATACAAATTCAAATTCAAAAACAGAGTCAAAACCACAAGCAAGACAAAACAACTGCAAGATGAATTACCCGAGTGGTATCATCGGTGGCGCGACGAGGTCAATTGTGGAAAGTACGGACACGAAAGGCCGGGCCACCCGCCAGGAAGAAGACAAAAGGAAAGAAGAAGAAAAAAAGAAATGCGAGAAAGATCCACAATCCTGTAAAAAGTAATTAAATCCATGTGTGTCGCCCCGTGTGAGTACGACTCGTGCACTTTGCGAAGTACAGGTGAAGATGTACGGGGAAGCTAGGGCAGGTTAAATGAAAATAACGCAGGATGTAAAATTCTCTGTGATCTGTTCAATCCTGGCCAGCTCCGTGGTCACGTTCATCTCTTGGGCGGGTGTGAATCTTGCGTCTAGCAGTCAAAGTTGGCAATGGATTGCTTATCTAGGTGCAATCTTGTCTTTGCCGGGATCCTATTTGGCTGTTTTCTTTGCGGCAATATTCTCGCCGCAGGGCTTTCATGGAGGAGACGACTTCTCCTGGGTGGTTGCTCCATTTGACTTGTTGTTTTACTTTGCGCTCAGTTTTCTGTTGGTTCGCAGTATGAGACGAGACAGGAGTCCGGCATAGCAGGATCAGAACGGAGGCTGATTGGATGACGTTGTCGGCTCCTTCTTTCGAGTAGACTTGGTTGCTATGAGACGACCAAGGCTCGGAAGAAAGGAGCCTGCCTGGGGCAGTCAGGCCGAGCCCGCCGCGGCGGGCTCATTATACGGTGTGGTTTTTACACGCGCTATCAGCAGATTGCCAACGTAGACATCCCTCGGGCGAGTTGAGCGAGCGGCGGGGCAGAATCAGCAGCTTACGATCTTTTCGCGGTGCTGCTTCACTTTGCGCGTGGCGTTGCGGGTGTCCACCACCAGCTTCGAGTCGCGGACCAGGGCTTCGTAATCGTAGGAGGAATGGTCCGTGGCGATCAGCACGCAATCGTAGCCGGCCAGTTGCTGGGGAGTCAGATTCACCGAGCGCATGTGCGAGTAATCGTAATGGCGCATCTTGAAGAGCGCGGGGAAATAGGGATCGTTGTAATCCAGGATGGCGCCGCGGCTGGTCAGCAGCTCCAGCAGCTTCAGCGAGGGCGATTCGCGCAGGTCATCCACGTCCTTTTTGTACGCCACTCCCAGCAGCAGCACGCGCGAGCCTTTCAGGCTTTTTTTCTGCTCGTTCAAAGCTCCGGCAACCGCCTCCACTACGTGGTAGGGCATGGAGGTATTGATCTCGCCGGCCAGCTCGATGAAGCGGGTGGCGAAATCGTATTCGCGCGCTTTCCAGGAAAGATAGTAGGGATCCACGGGGATGCAATGCCCGCCCAGGCCCGGGCCGGGATAGAAGGGCATGAAGCCGAAAGGCTTTGACGCGGCGCTGTCGATAATTTCCCAGATGTCCAGGCCCATGCGCAGCGAGAGCAGCTTCAATTCATTCACCAGCGCGATATTCACGCAGCGGAAGATGTTTTCGAGCAGCTTGACCATTTCCGCGGCGCGCGTGGAGCTGACCGGCACGACTTTGGAGACGATTTGCGTGTACAGCGCGGCGGCGGCGCGGCCGCTGGGGGGATTGGTGCCGCCCACCACCTTGGGAATTTGCGCCAGGCCGTACTGCTTGTTGCCGGGATCCTCGCGCTCCGGTGAAAACGCCAAATAAAAATCAGTCCCGATGTTTTCCGAGCGGGGATCGGTGGAGATGGGACAGCGCAAGCCGCCCTTTTCGAGGATGGGAAGAACCAGTTCCTCGGTGGTTCCCGGATAGGTGGTGCTTTCGAGCACGATCAGCTGGCTGCGCTGCAAATTGGGCGCGATGGCAATGGCGGTCTGCTCGACGTAGCTCAAATCCGGCTCGCGCCGCTGGTCGAGCGGCGTGGGCACGCAAATCAGCACGGCGTCCATTTCGCGCAGGTGGGTGAAGTCGGCGGTGGCGCGGAAATGTTTGGCTTGCACGTGCTGCCCGATTTTTGCCGCGGGAATGTGCTGGATATACGACTGGCCGGCGTTCAGTTTCTCGATTTTGGACTGGTCGGTGTCGAACCCGGTGACAAAATGGCCGAGGTCCGCAAAGCGCAGCGCCAGAGGCAATCCCACGTAGCCGCAGCCGATGATCCCGACCTGCAGACCCTTGCCCGCAAAGAATTCCGGTTTGCGCTCCGCGCCCATCCTGATTCCTCTTTCATCGTGTGAATTGCCGCCCGCGCGAACGGCAGCCGCGGCAGCATGGCGTTTCGAATCAACGACTATAGCAAGATTCGGCGGACACTCGAAATGAGGCGCGGGCGGGTGTTCCAGGGATGCAAAGAGGAATCGACGAAAATACAGGGAGGAATTCCGGGCAGAGGCTGGATGTGCGGGAGACTTCTAGGTGCGGGTGATTCTCAAGTTCCTGTGCCGCGAGCCACGGCCGGAATGGTCTTCAGCAGGATTTTCAAATCCCACCAGAGATTCCAGTTTTCGACATAGTTGAGGTCGAGTTTCATGTAGGTGTCGAAACACGGATTCTGCCGCGCCGTCACCTGCCACAATCCGGTGATTCCCGGCTTGACCTGCAAGCGGCGGCGCTGGCGGATTTCATACTGCGCATATTCCTCCGGCAACGGCGGCCGGGGCCCGACCAGGCTCATGTCGCCGGCGATAACGTTCCAGAGCTGCGGGAGTTCATCCAGGCTGTACTTCCGCAGGAATTTTCCGAGCCGGGTGACGCGCGGGTCGCTGCGGATCTTGAACAGGATTTTTTCGTACTCGTTTAGATGCATCAGGTGCGCCCGCAGTGAATGAGCGTCGCTGACCATGGTGCGGAATTTGTAGCAGGTGAATTCCCGGCCGTTCTGGCCCATGCGCCTGGAGCGGTAGAGGACTTTTCCCCGGGAGCCCAACTGGATGGCCAGCGCTACAACCAGCATCAGCGGCGCAAGCAGGACCAGCAGAGCAGCGCCCAGGAAAACATCCAGTGTTCTCTTCACACCGGCGGCCACCAGCCGTTCCGGCCGGCGATGAATCTGAACCACCGGGTAGCAGATGGCGTGCGCGCCGTTGCCGTTATGCGCGCTTCCGTTCAGCGGCGCCTGCACCAGGCGCATGTTCAGCCGCGCATGCCGTGCCTGGGACCAGAGTCTCCCGGTGATGGCGGAATCCGGAGGCGTAGTCAGGAAAACTTCATCAATCAAATGTTGATGCGCCACTCGCAGCAAGTCTTCCGGCGTCCCCAGAACGGCAGCATCCGCCGACCCGCTTTCATCCAGGAAGCCGACCACTTCATACGTGGGATGATTGGCCGCGCGACAATGCCGCGCGAGCGCCTGTCCCACTCGCCCCATTCCCACAATCACGACGCGAGTCGTTTCCGTGACAGGATCGGCGCCGGCGCCTGCCGGGTGCGCGAGCCGCGAAAACGCACGGCGCAATTTTGCGAGTGACCAGCCGGCGTCCGCCGCCCGCTCGAACTGGAATTGAATCTCCTCGAGGTCGCGCTGACGGAGCGGGGATTTCGGCTCCACTCGTTTCTGAGTAACTGCGGTGCTGGACATGGTCAATTCGCCTCGGGAGAAATGGGCCGACGGCACTTCCGAGAGGGAGCACAGCGAAGAGCCGGAACCGGTGTGGCCTGCAGACCTGGCGGCAGCGCCTGCGGCCCGCGGAACCGAGCGAGCCTGAAATCAGCGCCGAAGGGGGGAATTTCCGAGCTGCCTTACTGCGAACTTCTTACTTCCTGCCTATGCATGGACCGGACGATTCATTGCTTCACTGCAAGGACATCTTCCCGGCGCGCCCCGCCGGGGCCGGTTCACGGGATCCCGTTTCGCGGCCGGAAACGGATTCCAGCAGGGTGCGCTCAAACCGCCCGAGAATTTCTTCGCGATCCAGATACTGCACGGCGTAGTTCCTGCCGGCGTGTCCCAGGCTCCGTCGAAGCCCGGGATCATCCGCCAGCCGAACCAGTGCGGCCACGAATGTTTCCACGTCGCCGGGCGGCGTCACGATTCCGCGGCCGTCCAGTTCTCTCCCAAGCTGCGTACCCGGACGCGCGGTGGCCACAACCGGCCGGCCGCTCGCCAGCATTCCCGTCAGCTTCGAAGGCATCACCAGATCCTCCGCATCGCCTCGTTGCGGCAACAAATGGATATCGGCCAGATTGAGCAATTCATTTAATTGTTCGGGTGATTGCAGGGGCAGAAAGTGCACATTTCCGGCTTCCCGGCACGTGTCCATGAGCGCGTTGAGGCATGGTCCCTGACCACAAAAGACAAACTGCAAGTCGGTCCGCGGAGCCAAGCGCCGGCTGGCCTCGGCCAGAAATCCGAAACTGTGTTTCTTGCCCATGCTTCCGGAATAGAGCGCTATGGAGGCGTGGCTGGGCATGCGCAGTTTGTCGCGCAAAATGCTCGGGCGAGCCAGCGGATAAATGGCCGAAGTATCCACCCAGTTCGGAAACAACGCGGCGTGCGAGGAGGCCACTCCTTTTTCGAGCAAACGCTGGCACATTTTTTCGGAGATGGCGGAGACGCAATCGAAGCGGCGCAACAAGAAACGTTCGGCGGCAAGCGCCCCGCGGCGCGCCCAGTCGCTCGAAAGGTCGCCCAATCCGAATGCGGCATCCACTTCAAAGTCCTGGATGTGCAGCCACGCCGCCGCGCGCGCTCGCCGCGCCACCCACAGCCCCATCGGCGCGCACAGAAATGTCGGTTCAATCACCAGGACGATGTCCGGCCGCCAGAAGATTTGCCGCGCCGCAACCGGGAAACTTGCCAGCGCGAAACTCGCCAGGTGCAGAATGCGCCGCAAGCCATGCGGCGCGCGCGGCACCCACACAGGGCAGCGGTGGATTTCCAGCGTGCCGCCCGATCCTGGGCGGTAGCGATCGGATTGGTAGCGCCAGGCAGAGTATTCCGCGGGCACCTGCCATTGCGGATAGTGCGGCGGGGCGGTAACCAACGACACGGCGTGCCCCCGCGACGCCAACCACTCGGCCATTTCGCCCGTGAATTTTCCGACGCCGGTCCATTCCGGTGAAAAATTGATTCCATAGATGAGGATGCGCATCGCAGTGGTCGTGCAGAGTCAGGCGGACTGGCGCGACGCGAGTGACGGCGTCGCCTGCCTCGCAACGTGTTCGCGGAAATCGAGGTACGTTTTCTGCAGACCCTCTTCCAGGGATGTGCGCGCGCGCCAGCCAAGCGCTCCGAGGCGGTTTACGTCCAGAACTTTTTGCGGGGTTCCATCCGGCTTCGAGGCGTCGAATACCAGCCGGCCTTTGAAGCCGACGACGGCGGCAATCTGGACGGCCAGCTCTCGAATGGTGATGTCCGTTCCCTGGCCGACATTGACAAGCAAACCCGCAACGGGGCTCTTCACTTCGCGCTCGAGTGTTTCCCACGGGAGATTCATCAAATACACGCAGGCATCCGCGGCATCGTCGCTGTAGAGAAATTCCCGGCGGGGATTTCCCGTGCCCCATACGACGGCCTCGGTGTGGCCGTTCACTTTCGCTTTGTGCAGTTTCTGGATCAATGCCGGGATGACGTGCGAAGCAGCCAGGTCGTAGCGGTCGTTCGGCCCATAGAGGTTTGCCGGCATGGCGGCAAGAAATTTCGCGCCGTACTGGCGGTTGTACGCGCGGCACATTTCGATTCCGGAGATTTTGGCCAGCGCGTAAGCCTGGTTCGTGGGTTCGAGTGGCCCGGTGAGCAGGTACTCCTCTTTGATCTGCTGCGCAGCATGCTTCGGGTAAATGCAACTGGATCCGAGAAACAGCAGGCGCCGCGCACCCGCGCGCCAGGATTCATGAATCACGTTGGTCTGTATCTGCAGATTCCAGCCGATGAATTCCGCGGGACAAGTATCGTTGGCCAAAATTCCCCCCACGCGCGCAGCAGCCAGAAACACGTATTCCGGCTGTTCGCGGCGGAAAAATTCGTACGTGGCCTGCTGATCGGTCAAATCCAGCTCGGTGTGCGAACGCAGCAGCAGATTGCCGTGCCCGCCGGCGCGCAGCCTGCGAACCAGCGCGGAACCCAGCAGGCCGCGGTGGCCGGCCACGTAAATTTTTGAGGATGAATTCATGGATTAATCGTGAGGGTGATGCACGCGGTATCCGCTTCGCCGGATCAAGCGGTCGCGCTCGGCGGCCTCCACATCGGCAGCCACCATCTCCGCCACCATTTCACGGAAGCTGGTCTTCGGGCGCCAGCCGAGTTTGGCATGCGCCTTGGACGCGTCGCCCACCAGCGTCTCCACTTCCGCGGGACGGAAATAGCGCGCGTCCACGGCGATGATGCGGTGGCCGTGGCTGTCGTAGGCGCGCTCCTCCAGGCCGCGGCCGCGCCAGGTCAGCGTGACGCCCATTTCTTCGGCAACGGCATTCACAAATTCACGCACAGTGAATTGCTGCCCGGTGGCAATCACGTAATCTTCGGGTGCTTCCTGCTGCAGCATCAGCCACTGCATTTCCACGTAGTCGCGCGCGTGTCCCCAATCGCGGCGCGCGTCCAGGTTGCCGAGGTACAGGCAGTCTTCCAGGCCCGCCTGAATCTGCGCCAGCCCGCGGGTGATTTTGCGAGTTACGAAGGTTTCGCCGCGCACCGGGGACTCGTGATTGAACAGGATGCCGTTGCAAGCGTACACTCCGTAGGCTTCCCGGTAATTGACCGTAATCCAGTGGGCGTAAAGCTTGGCCACGGCATAGGGAGAGCGCGGATGAAACGGCGTGGTCTCCGATTGCCGGGCTTCGTGTTCCATTCCAAAGAGTTCGGACGTGGAAGCCTGGTAAAAACGCGCCGAGCGCGCGAGCCCCAGCGTGCGCACCGCCTCCAGCAGCCGCAGCGTTCCCAGCGCATCCACATTGGCGGTGTATTCCGGCGATTCGAACGAAACCGCCACGTGGCTCTGCGCCGCCAGATTGTAAATTTCTGCCGGCGCAATTTCCGCCACCAGGTGCATCAGGCTGGCGGCATCGGTCATGTCGCCATAGTGCAGCAGCAGGCGCGCGCCGGGGGTGTGCGGATCTTCGTACAAATGATCGATGCGCCCGGTATTGAGCGACGAAGCGCGCCGTTTGATGCCATGCACTTCGTAGCCCTTGGCCAGCAGAAATTCAGCCAGGTAGGAACCGTCCTGCCCGGTGATGCCGGTGATGAGCGCTTTCTTCATCTCAAGGTTTTTGGGCCGTCAGGATCATGCTTTTCCACAAATATGGAATGCGGCCCACGCCGTGAAATCCGGTTACCTGGAACCCGGCTTCTGTGAGCAGCGCCGAAAGTGTTCTGCGCGACCAAAACTTGATGTGCCCGTGATCCCACAGCGCCGTGAAGTGAGTTTCGAGTTTGCCAGTCAAAGCCAGCGCCAAATTCTTCAGGTAGCCGTGATAAGGAGTCGAGAGAATCAGCTGGCCCCCGGACTTCAGAAGTCGAAAACAATTGCGCGCGAAGATTCTCGGCAGAAACAGGTGCTCCACCACTTCCGTGCTGATCACCACGTCGCACCGTCCCGCCAGGGCATGAGAAGAGAGATCGGCGGTCAAGTCGGCGTAACTGAAATCGATTCCCGCAAACGCTTTTCTGGCAAAGCGCAGGCCGGATTCGGACACTTCCAGGCCGTGCAGCTCAAATCCGTAGGCGCGGAGTTCCGCCAGCATCGAGCCGTTACCGCAACCGGCGTCGGCCACGATGCTCGCTCGCGGCAGCTTCTCGAGTTCCGCGTGAATCACCGGCAAGATGATTTTGGCCGTTGTCGGAAGTTCAGCGTCGGCGTGCTGGAACCCGCCAATGCGGGCGGTGCCTGTGCGCATCATGAGGATTTTTCCCAGGAGGCGGGCGCGCTACCAGTAACGCCCATCCTCGATTTTTTGAATGCGCACGGGTGTCTCAGCGGGCGACGGGCGAGTCCATGCGTCGTTGAAAAATGAGGCGATCTGCCGGTTGGCTTCCCAGGCTTTGCCTTTGATTCCGAAAAGAATTTGCGTTGCGCCACCCAGATGAATGGCCCAGGCACCCAAGGATTTTGCGTGCGCTATCAGCGGAATCGACCAGGCACCCGCTCCGATTATGGCGACGTCGAAGCGGATGGATTTCATCTGCTCCGTCATCGCGTCCAGCGCCATGAACCAGTCGGGATATTCCGGCTGGGTCAAATACGCGCTCAACGGCACACGCAGCGTAACCAAATCGAAATCCGGCAGAAATTCCGGCCGCTCGGGCCAGATCTCCCGCCGCAGCGGGTATTGCCGCTCGATTGAATTCGTGAACGGGCTGACCACCAGCACGCGCTTTCCCGCCAGGCGTTCCGTCCACGGCCGCTGGTTGTAATACGGTTCGAGAGCACGCAGCGCCATCACCGTCGCTTGCGGCGCAAATTTCTCGCGCGCGGCGTTCTCGCCAAAGTTGAACCACACCGCCAGCATGTCGAGACTTTTCAGTGCTTCCGTAAACGTGACGCAAAACCGCGAAAAAATGTTGGGGTCCGGCGGATACACTCCGGCGATGCGATAGAGCAGCCGGGTGTGGTAGCCCCAGGATTCGCAGAATCCCTGGGAGTCGGCCCGGCTCAAAAACCGGCGCAACGCTCCCATTTCCGATGCGCCGATTTTTCCCACCCCTGCGGGCTGATCGATCGAGCGCGCGAGAAGGTCGTTTCCCTGTTGCGCCGTCAGAATCTCCGTTCCCAGGTAGCGCGCGCGTTCAATCAACCGGCGGTGCTGCGTCACCGGGCGCACCAGCGATTTCACCTTGTCGTACATCACGTCCAGCATGTGGACCCTCCTGAAATTTGAACTGGCGTTTTTTGCGGCTCGGCGGCGTACAAGTTTTTGTCGAAGGCAAACACGCGGACCAGAATCGCCGCGCCGGTCAGCGTCATGGCGTTTTCCGCGAAGGTGGACCTGGCGAACCAGATGAACATGAGGAAGGCCACCGTTGAGAGGAGGGCGTTCGGCGATGGCGCAGCAGCGAGGCGCAGGGACCATCGCGCGGCAAGCCAGGTGACCAGCGGCGCCACGAAAATTCCCAGCAGGCCGAAATTCGCAGCGGCCTCACCAAGCGCTGTGGAGTTCAGGCTCATCTGCTCCCCCGGCTCATAATTGCTGGCGGCAATTTCCGTGAAGCTGCGCGTCCGCTCCGGATGCAGAATGCGCGGCTCGAAAAACGTCAGCAGGCGCGCATAGGTCGAGCCGTACAAATAGTCGTAGCGCGTGCCGGCATCGCCGATGATGTGCATCAGCAGCAGCACGTTCGCGCCTTCGGTGGCATCCATCATGGCGGTGACGGCGCGGTTGTCCATCTCCGCCTCGATCACGTGCGTACCCACCGATTCGGGAATGGCGCTCAAATCCTGCCGCACCCAGGCCCACGCGCTGAACACAAGAATCACAACCGGAGAAGCCACGGCGAGGGCAATCAGCAGTTTTTTCCGCCCGCTCAACCAGCAGGAGGCGAGAAAGGCGAGCAGATACAGCGCGACAAAAATGCGGTTGCCGTGGAGCGCCGTGCCCAGCAACAGAAAGAAGATGACGCCGGCGGTAATCCTCCGGCGCGTGGCGATGCCTCGGACCCCGGCAGCGGCATACAGCGCCGCGGCGCCGACGAACAGGACGTTGAGTGCCGCTGATGCATGCATATAAAGGATGTAAATCACCCCGAAGCGCTCGATCAGCGTGTCCTGGCGGTGATACCAGTGCGAAATCAGGAATTCCTCGATGCCACCATTCAAATAAATGGTCAGGGCGGCATCGGCCAGCAGCAGTGACATCGAGAACAGCACAATGCGCTCGAGCCTCTTGGGTGAAATGCCGCGTGTTTCTGTCGCGGGTGCGCCGGGCGCCGGGCAGGAGAGAAAAGCCGTCACACACGCCAGCATCAGCGCCAGCCACACGAAAATCCACGGCCCGAGAAATTGCGGCCGGGACAAATCCACCGCGCCCCAGTTTCCGCTTTGCTCGTAAACCGCCGGATATTCGAAGCCGCCGCGCAGCGTGACGATCGAGAACGGCGCGATGACGAAATATCCGAGTCCGGCAATCCACCCGAGGATAGGGTTCAGGCCGGTAAAAACTTTTCTGAGCCGCACGAGGAGCAGCACGTAGGTTCCCCAAAGCACGGCCAGCATCAGGAGGTAGAGTGTTTGCACGGCTTATTCGGCTCTTTCGAATACTTCCGCAGTGGCGCGGCCGGGAGCGGGACGGCGCAGAGCAAGCTGGTAATCCGCCAGACGTCTTCGCGCCACCGCCTCCCAGCTGAACTGCTGGGCCATTTTCCGCGCGCCATTGGCGCCCATCGTCACGCGGGTCTGCTGCGATTTCAGTTCCAATAGTACGCGCTGCAAATCCTTGAGATCGTTCAGCCGGTACGAGAGACCGTTTCCATCGAGGCGCTCCGTCGCGCGCATGGTGTGGTTCGCCACGATGGGCAATCCGCAGGCGGCGGCATCGAGCATGGACAGCGACTCCTCGGCCGGCCAAACGCCGATGTCTGCGGCGCGAAGGAGCGCCCCCAATTCCTCAATGGGAACAAACGGATGAGTGACGCATCCGGCGCATCGGCGGATTCCGTCCGCTTGCACTCCGTTGCCGACAAAAAGGCCGCGATAGCTTTCCTGGCCGCGCCGCAATGCCGCCACTGCCTGCGCCAGAATCAGCGGGTTTTTGCCGGTGCTGAATTTCCCGGTGTACACACACACACATTCGCCTTCGGCAAATCCCAGCCGATGCCGCAACTCGGCGCGGGAGGCCGCCTCCGGTTCGCTCGCCGGCGGATGAAACAATTCCGTATCCACTCCCAGGGGGCAGATGGTGATTTTTCTCTTGGAGACACCGAAGAACCGGACGGCAATCTCCGCACAGTCTTCCGTGATGGCGTAGCATTTTTCCGTGGCCAGAGAAACCAGGCGGCCCGGCATGGCACGCGCCAGGCGGCGGCCCAGCCGGCCCGGAGAAAAACTGGAGGACCCTTCGGTCGCTAAAGGAAACACCGAGGCGTGGTGATGGCTTCCCGTGAATAGCTTGCATCCCAGCCGCGCGCGGAAAATCGCGGCGTCCAGCGGAATCCATCCGATGGGCACCATGGTCTGAACCACGTCCGGGCGCAGCGACTGTAATTTGTCGCGCAACCCGCGCATGCGCATGTGCCCCAGCACGCGGCGGTGCCCAAGAATGTGCAGCGTGAATCCATCCCGCTGCCGGGTGGTCCCGGTTTGCAGAGCTTCCACGAATCCGTCATACGTCTTGCGGAAGTCTGTGGTCTGGTAATACGGCGGCAGATCCGTCGTCACCACGTGCACGTCGGCGCCCAGGCGCGCGAAATATTTCGGCAGACAGTTCTGCAGGTAGCCCATCTTGGGGGAAAAAGTTTCGCAAAGAAGCGCAATGCGCATGGCGATTGTGTGTGTTACGAGGCGAGCGATTAGCCGGCAAACGGAGTGACGCGGGAATTTGTCCGCGCCTCCGAGCGAACGCCGGAATCAAGCACCGGCTCAGCCGGGAGTGGCGCCGCTTGGAGATCACGTTTCAAGCTCCGCGAATCGAGCACGTGCGCATACAGCTCGGTAAGCTGCTGCGCCTGGACTGTCGGCGAGAACCTCGCGCGAATTGCCTGCCAGCCCGCCAATCCGAGCGAAGCGCGCAGCTCCGCATGACGCGCCAGGTGAAGAATGGCTGCTGCCAGCGCCGCCGGATCCGCCGCCGGCACCAGCAACCCGGTGCGCTGGTGCTCGATTTGTTCCGGAATCCCGCCGATGGCGCTGCCAATCACCGGCTTGCCCGCGGCCATGGCCAGGTGCACGACTGTCGGATAAGTGTCCGGATAGATGGGGCAATGCACGGCCATGTCGCAGGCGGCATACACGGCTGCCAGGTCCGCCCGCGGCCCGGCAAATAAAATTGCCGGCGCAATTTGCCGCGCCAGCCGGCGAATGTCCGCCGCTTCAGCCTCGTGGCCCGGGACGGGTCCGCCTACGATGACGAAACGGACGCGTTCGGAAATTTTTCCCGCAATTTCCGCCGCGCGGATGAAGCATGCATGCCCTTTGGGGGCGACCAGCTTCGACACCAGCAGGACCAGGATTTCACCCGGCGCGATCTTCCATTCGCGGCGAATCGCTTCACCCGAGGGCAGAGGATGGTAGGCGCGGAAATCAAAGGGACAGTCGTAAATCAAATGCGTCCGGCCGGCCAGCCGCCGGGAATCGCCGCGGATCCAGCGTTCCGCGGACTTGGACGGCACCACGATGGCATCCGAAACACTTTCAAGCATTCGCAGCAGTGCCGCACGAAGTGGATTTGCGGGCCGGTCGGCGCGCACGTGGCACACCACCGGGACGCCGCAAGACCGCGCCGTCAGGCCGCCGAGAAAATCGGTGATTTCGTTGCAATGCACCAAATCCACACCGCGCTCGCGGACCAGCCGCCGCAGTGCAAAGAAAATGGATGGCGCATTCACCAGCCAGCGCGCGTGCACTCCCGGTTTCCAGCTCCGCCGCGGCCGTTCGATGGGCAAATACACAGCGTCAATTTCCTCGGCGGAAAACATTCCCCGGCTGTCGAGTGAATCCGGCAGCACCACAAGCGAGCGCACGCCGCACGCGGAAACGTTGCGAATCAGTTCGCGCAAGGCGTGGGAAGCACCGCTTTCGCGCGATACATACGTCGAGAAGTACAGCACGCGCGGATGTTCCCGGGCTGCTGGCGATGAATATCGAACCAGACTAGGCTTCGAGGCCATGGCGCACCGCGGCGATCACATCTTCGACGTCCCTATTTGTCAGCTTAGCGGTCAGCGGCAGCGACAGCGTTCCCGCGCCGATCCACTCCGCATGCGGATACGCCCCTTCGCGGTAGCCGAATGCCTTGCGGTAGTAGGGATGGAGATGCACCGGCGTGTAATGCACGCCGGCTCCGATTTTCTGCCCCGCCAGAGAATCCAGCAATTGATCGCGGCTCGCGCCGCATTCGCCGGCATAGGCTTGCACGGTGTAGAGATGCCGTGCATGACGCGTTTCCTGCTCGCCTGCGGCAGGCAGGTGCAGCGGCAAGTCTGAAAAACTTTCCTGGTATTGCTGCCAGATCTCGTCACGGCGCAGCCAGGAATCTTCCAGGCGCGCGAGTTGGTGAATCCCGAGCGCTGCTTGCATGTCCGTCATGTTGTATTTGTAGCCTGGCTCAACCACCTGGTAATGCTTGTAGCCGTTCGAGGTGAACCGCTGGTGGGCATCCAGATCCATGCCGTGCAGCGAACGTATGCGGATGCGCGCGGCCCATTCGGAATTATTCGTTGTGACCATGCCTCCTTCTCCCGTGGTCAGGTTCTTGGTCACGTAGAAACTGAAGCAGGTCAAATCTCCAATGCCGCCGATGGAGCGACCGCGGTAACGCGCTTCGATGGCGTGCGCGGCATCTTCGATCACGTAGAGTCCGTGCTTGCGCGCAATGGCCATGATTTTGTCCATGGCGCAGGGCCGTCCGGCCAGATGCACGGGTATCACCGCTTTTGTCCGCGGTGTGATGAGGCGCTCTATTTCTCCCGGGTCGATCAGCATGGTCGCGCGGTCCACGTCCGCAAACACCGGTCGCGCTCCCGCATGGATGATGGCGTTGGCGGTGGCCACAAACGTCATCGGCGTGGTGATCACCTCGTCACCCGGCCCGATGCCTAGCGCGACGAGCGACAAATGCAGCGCCGCGGTGCAGGAGTTGACCGCCACTGCATGCGCCGCTCCAGTGTAGGATTTCATGCCCTCTTCGAAGCGGGCCACGCGCGGACCCGTGCCGATCCACCCGCTGCGCAGCGTGGCCACCACTTCTTCGATTTCCGCTTCGCCAATCAGCGGGCTTCCGAATGCCAGGAAGCTTTCCCGCGTCCTGCTGACCGCTTGTTTCACTGCCTCTTTCATGAATTTCTCTCCGGCTGGATTACCCGCGCAGCTTTCCTTTTGCGGATGTGAACATGGGCATGACAAATCCTGAAGGGACAGCGCGACCCTAGGGCGCGAGAAAGCTGTACTCTGCACCGGAAGGAGAAACGGCAAACAAGCGATAACCCGCGCCATTCAGTTTGCAGACGGCTTCCCGTGTCCGCTCGACGCCAATCTCGCGCCAGCGGTGATGAAATTCGACCAGAATTTGTCCGGCACGCACACCCGACGCGAGCAAGTCGTCCATCACCGCGTACTCGGCACCTTCGATATCCATCTTCAGCAGGTCCACATGCGCGTGCCCGAGCATTTTCAAAATTGTCGAGAGTCGGTACACCGGCGCTTCGACCGCGGCAGCCGGTTGCCCTCGCCCGGGCACCACGGAATAGGAAACGTAACCGGAATTTTCCGGAGGCGAGAACGCCGCCGTGCCGTCGTGCCCGGCCACGCCGTATTCATGAAAAACGAATCGCGCAGGAAGCTCGTGCGAATTCACCCAGGCAATGGAACGCGGAGTGGGATCGAAGCCGTGCACCAGCACGCCGAACCGCTCGATCAAATCACGGTCGAACGAAATATCGCTGCCAACACCGAACGAATAGACCACGCTTCCCGGCCGCAGCCCGCGCGGACACAGCCGCCATTCGGCGCGCTCGCCTCCCAGCAAAATCGTCTGGCACTCGATCTCGAGCGGCAGGCGCAGGTCCCGGCCCATCACCGCGCGCCAGAAATGCCGCGAGGATTCAATCCCGCGCTTGAAACCTGGGAATCGCGAGCGGCGCGGTTTGGCGGATGTTCCCGTTGAAGTCATGGCAGAAACCTAAAGTGCAGCAGCCTTTCCAAATCCCAGGCGTTTCCAGCGGCGCAGAGCGCGGCGCGCCAGCGGAAAATAGGCCGGCAGCCGGAAATAGGACCGCCGGATGCGGCGCATGGATTCCTCCGCAGCGTCCGTGAAAATTGCGTCTGCAAACCGCTCGAACGCGGCGTGCGCCAGCTCCAGCGCAAAACCGTGCTGCTCGAGAATCGTGGCGCACACCCAGCCGAGCAAATAATCGCGGCGGCTCCGCTCGTGCGCGGCAAAGGAATTCAAATAGGTGACTTCGCCCCATCCCGGAGCGGGCTTGAGCAAGTGCACCAGGTAGTTGCGCTCGAACCGCCCCATGCGCTTGGCCGCGCCGGCCCCCAGCCGAGCCGAGCCTTTCAGTTCCGCACGGCACATCCAGAAACCGTGGCCGTCCATGGCGGACATCAGCCGCCACAGCTTGTCCTCGCCGCAATAGGCGTCCATGATGCCCGGCTCGAATTCCGCCACCATCACTTTCCCGAGCAGCGCCTCTCCCAGGCTCAGAAACAATCGCAAGTCCGCGCCCTGTGAATCGGTTTTGAACCAGTCCACTCGCTGGCAGCCGATGGTTCCGAGCGCCGTTCGGATGTGCATGGTTTCAACGGTGGTTTTTTTCACCACCCGAAAGCGGCCGGCAAATTCCCAGGTGGCAAGGTTTTTTTCATCTGGCGGGAGCAAGCTTGAGCACGCCGGTGATTCTGTAAGGTAGAAATCCGCAGGGCCTTCGGCGCCGCTGGTCACTGCGCGGGGGAAGACATGCAATTCGCGGTAGGCGCTCGAAGCCCGCTGCGCCGGTTGCATCTCGCGGCTATCCGGATCGAAAGCCAGACAAACAGAATATTTGGCCAGGATTTTCCACGACCGGTTCAGTCCGCCCGAGGCGCCGATATCGACCAGCACGGGAGGATCGGCTTCAAATTCCGGCCGGGTCAATATTTTTTCGAGGAAATTCATCACCAACTCTGAATGTCTCGGTGTGAAAGGCGTCAACACCTTCAGTCGCCGATGGCTCGCGCCACCGCAGCCGCTTCTCCGGAAAATGTCGCAAGGAAGCCGATAATGAGCGCTGCGGTGTAGGCCGCAGCGGACGCGAGCACTCCCAGCACCGCGCCCAGCACGCCGTAGCGTATCACCAGTGGAATTCCGGCAGCGACAGTTGCCGCACCGCTGGCTAGATAAGCGTAGAAAATCAGCTTCGGCCGTTCCGCCGCTTTCAACGCGTCGTTGATGGTGTTGCCGACGGCCATCATCAGCGGCAGGAGCGCGAGCAAATACAGCGGCCCTGCCAGACTGTCGAATCTTCCGGCGTACAGCACACGCATCACAGGTTTCCCCGCCACGCGCACGACTACAGCAAACAGTGCCGAGATTCCCGTAGCGGCCATCCCGAACCGCCAGCCGAGCGAGAAGAACTTTCCCATTTTCCCGGAGGCATAGTGAGCCGCCATGGCCGGCAGAACCAGATAATTCAGAGCGATGAAGATTTGGTCCACGGGAGCCACCAGCAAATAGATGACCCGCAAATCTGCGACATCTTTTACGGAAAGCAGCCCGGCCACCAGCCAGTAGTAGCTCTGCGTCGAGAGTTGTATTGCCAGAGCCGAAGCGAACACCCAGCGCGTGTATTTCAAATGCCCGCGCCAGTAATCCGGCTCGAGTTCAAGAAACGATTGTTCCGCCTTGCCGGTGCGCAATTTCCCCGCAAACACCGCGCCCGCGGCCGTCCACCCGAGCGCCAGAATCAGGTACGCGGAAAAGCCGTTGAGCGCGCCCAGCCGCACGGCGATCCACAGACCGGCGACCAGCACCAGAAAAAATGCCAGCGACGACCCTGCCGCGAGCGATGCCCGACCCTGCACGTAAAACACCCGGCGCAAAAACGCTCCCGACAGCAGGATGCCCACGGTCAAACCGAGACCGACCAGCGCGCTGGTCACCCATCCCGGTGCGAACCATCGGAACACGACGCACGCTCCGAGCAAGCCTGCCGTCAGCAGCAACCCCATGGCTGCATGGCTGCGCGTCATCAGCCGCAGATATTGCGAAAAACGCCCGCGATGCCGGCCGGATCCGAACACGGTGTACGGTTCGAGGATAGCGGCGTTGTGCAGGCCGGCCAGAAAGGTGAATACGGAATAGGAAAGCGCAAACACTCCGTAATCGTTTTTCGATTGTGTGCGTGCCAGCAGCACGTTCACCAGGAATGTTCCTCCCACCACCAGCGCCTGGTCCGCCAGGCTGTAGCCCAACGGCTTCCAGCGCTTTTTGTCCGGCAGCTGGAACGCGAAAATTCGCCGCGGCTTCGTCGAGGGCGAAACGGCGGCAGGCGGCGCGGTGGAGGCGAATTCGTCCGCTGCCGGGCGAGAAGCGTTTTCAATGAATGTGCTCATGAGTTCATGTGCGGGAATTGCCGGAGTTGCGGCCGCAGCTCAGGAAATTCGTTCGATGTCTGCAGCGTCGATTTCTACCGAAGCGGCTCGCGCGATCAAGTCCACGGCCAGCACCACGCGGCACGACGCTTTCCGCCGCACCAGCGTTCCTTCTGCGCCCTTCAGCGGGCCGGCCAGAATCCTGACGCGTTTGCCCTTGGTCAAGTAGGGATGCGGTTGTGCAGCAAGTTGCGGCAGGAGCGTGGCGCGAACGGTTTCAATTTCCGTGTCGGCCAGTGGCGCCGCATGTCCACCAAAGCCCACCAGATTCACCACGCTCGGCACGGCCAGAACCTGCAGCCGGTCGCGCAGCGCCAGGCGCACAAACACGTAGCCGCTGAACAGCGGCAATTCGAGGCGGACGCGACGGTCTTTCCACCGCCGCACACTTTCGTAGAGCGGCAAAAACTGCTCCACTCTCCGTTCCGCCAATTGTTGTGCCACGCGCTTCTCGTGATTCGCGCAAGTGTAGGCGGCGTACCAGTGCAGCTCATCAGAGGCAGCGCATTCACTGTTCGAGGGCGTCCAGGAATTATGAATCGCGTGTGTTGGGGTCGTCATTTTGGATTGCCAGCCGCCGGGTGCGGATGCAGCTTCGCCCCGCCAGCTACAGAGCTCGCTGCCGAATAAACCGTGTATCTACAATTACTTACGACGCTTCTAAGGGCCTCAACTACTCTTCCGGAGGCAGCCTCAGATCGCGCTCAAAATGCTCCACAATTTTCGTTGTGCTGCCGCGCGGCGCGCTCCCGTTGCGGCCGGGAAAATGCCCGCGCGCCGTTGCCCACACCTGTTCGCCCAGCAGTCGGCGCGGGTCTTCAGGCGCCATGTCCTTCCACGCCGCACCGGCCAGCACCCAGCTGACCGCCGCGCCAAATGCCAGGCACGTGCCGAACAAAGTGAGCAGCGTGCGCGGCGGAAACGATTTGCGCTCCGGCAAATTTGCCGCATCTAGCACTTTCACGCTGGGCGTCACTTTCGCTTCTTCCACTTTGGCCAACTCGTATTCCTGGGTCAGCGTTTCAAACACCGCTTCCTGCACTTTGGTGCGGCGGTAGAGATCCGCGTAGGTGACACCCAGGAGCGGCAACTTGCGGATTGAGGGGTACAGCGAATCCTTCCCGCTGGCAGCAGCGGCTCCGGAATCCTGCACTCCGCCCATTTTCTCGAGCTGTGATTTGAGCTCGCGCACGCGCGCTTCGAGCGACCGCACGCGCACGTTTTGCTCGGTGTACACTTGCTTTAAGCCCTCGAGCGAAGATTCCGCGGCGATCAATTGTCCCTGCAAAGTTGCCGCCGCTTCGACCATGGCTTTGCCCTGCTCCTTGATGTCGATGGCTGCGTTCTTGCTGGCAAACTGGCTGAATTGTTTTTCCGCGTCTTCGAGGTCCAGTTGCACTGCCTTCAACCGCTGCTCCAGAAATTCGCGCTCGCGGTGTGCTGAGGAAGTGCTCAGGCTGTTCACCAGGCGATTCAATTCCTCGGCGTACTCCGCGGCCATGGCCTGGGCGCGCTCCGGGCTGCGGTCGGTCACGCGAATGGTGATGATGCCGCTTTTGTGCTCTTCGGAAATTTCCGTGTTGTGCGCCAGTTCGCGCCGCGCGTCTTCTCCGCGCTTGGCGCCGTAGACACGCTTCAAATCGAATTTCCCGACCACATCGTCTTCGACCGTGCGGCTTTCGAGCATGCCGACGAACAGCACTCCGGTACTCTTGATGCCCAGCATTTCGCCGCCCAGGGCTCCCAGGCCGCCTCCTCCTTTGGCCAGCGCGGCTACCACGGCAAGCCCGGAATTCGAGTGATTGTCCGGGGGCATCAGCCGCGTGGACGATTCATAGCGCGCGGGAATCAGGAAGGCGATCCCCAGGGCCGCGGCGAATCCCACAGCCGTCGCGCGCACTAGGAACCGGCCCTGCGAGAGCAGCAATCGCAGCCGCGCGACTTTCTTTTCGCGCGCGGACCATTCGCCGTTTCCGTTGCCGGGAGCGCCCGTCCCCGGCGGCTCAACCGACAGCGGCTGCAATCGTGTTGCTTCCGCGGGCATCAGCGGGCTTCCGGAGACGGATTCCGAAGCTGCGCCGACGGTTCCCGGTGCAACGATTTGCTCCAGGAAAGCGGCCAGAACCCGATTTCGATCGAAGCGGTCCAATTCGTCTGCGCCGTGGACGCCAGCAACGGAAATTTCCACTGTTCGTACTGGAGCAAGCTCGAAACGTTCCACTCGTCGTGGCGCCAGATATTAGCCCTGACGGAACCGTCGTTGAGGGTCCCGCCGCCGGGAATGAAGTCGCCATCCACTTTCGAGTGGCGGTACCCGAACTGCAAGGAATTCCGCGCATTCATCCAATAGGTCATCCACGCCTGCACTCCCTGCCCCTCGCGTCCGATCCAGCTTCCCAACAGGTATTTCTTGTTGGTGTAGGAGTCGTGATATCCGGTGTCGAAATATATGAACCGGCCTCCCTTGCTTCGGTTGGTGGGCACGTCGGTGTAGACACCTTCCACTCGGAAGTCGAATTTCGGGAGCGCGGGAATTCTGGGGATGTAAATTCCCGGATTCATGGCCGCCCGCCGTGGCGCGGCCAGCGGCGACGGGTCGTCATCCACCAGCGAGTCGCCGTAAAAAACGATTGGATATCGCGGAATGGGGATGCGATAGCTGATATCGAATCCGCCGCGGCGATCTCCCGGATTATCCTGGTTGTCCTGCGCGCGCTTGTCGCCGACGCTGAAATAGGTTCGCAGCAGCCGGCGCGTCGTCAACGGGCTGCCCGCTCCGGCAAAGACGGTGGTACGGGAGAAACCGAGCTCGAGGCCGGGGAGCGGCATGAAGCTGATTTTTTCTCCGTGGATCAGCGGCCGGGGCGGAAATTGGTGCCCGGAAAGTTTGCCCATGAAGGCATCCAACTTGACTGGGCCGAAGTAGCGGAAGATCCAGGGAAGCCGGATGGGGGCAATCGTGGTGGCTCGTAACATGTAAATTGGCTCGGCATTGTCGCTGAACAGCAACTCGCCGCCGTACGTGGGACCCCACCAAAGGCTCTGTTTGCCGAAGGACAGGTTCCAATCGCCGACTTTTGCGGCGATGTAGGTGTCCAGCAGACGGAATTGGCTCGCTTCCGGAAAAGTTCCGGGCTGCAACGGGTTGGCATCCACTTTGGCGATGGTGTTTCGAATCACCGGGGAGTACGTTGGTAAAGCGGGCGCGTGCTGAAATTCTCCGCGGACATAGACGGTAAAACGTCCCTCCGTGCCAACGGCCGAAAAACCATCGCTGGTGTTGTATCCTTCCGCAAAGGGCCGGCCGTGATCGTTTATGATGGTTTGGCCGAAGTGGTAGCCGTCATGAAGCGGTGGTCCGGCGATTCCCATCGAGCGCGTGTAGAGTGACTCGATGCGCACCGCCTCCTCGCCGCCTCCCCCCAGGGCCGGCAGATCCGCTTCGAATTCGTGCGTCAGGGTGCGATAGACGGCCGCCAATCCCGCAGGATCGGCGTCCACCGCGGCAAATTTTTCTGCCGCCTGTTCGACCATTTGTGCGCACTCGACTCGCGTCCACGGGCGCATGCCCAGAAAACCTGAGTGCACATAACCGGACGCCGCCAGGCGCTCGAGGGCCGGGTAAATCCAGCTATCGAGCTCGACGTATTTGGTGCCGGTATATCCACTGGCCCGATTTGGATTTTCATCGCGTGATTCCGCGTAGGTGGTCCAATCGCCGCCGCCAGTTTCAGGATGGTGATGCGCGCGATAGACGCGCATGCCCACGAACCATCCGATAGCGCTGCCGATCAGCACGTCCGAAGAGAAATGCTGTTTGGCCGTCACTCGCGACGCGCTGACAGCCGATGCCAGACCGTAGGCCAGCACCTGCGTCAACGGTCCGGGATACTCATGCGCTACGACGCTGGCAATGGACCACGCCGCTGCGGCGTGCTCGGAGGGAAACGAGTCTCCCCCGGCGAAGAAATTTCCGCGATATCCGCTGGGGAGCGGCCGTGCGCGGCCAAAGACATACTTCAGCGCATACGTCGCCGCGAAGCTGTCCATGGCCGCTTCGCCGGCCAGCAATCCGGTTTCGCTTTTGTGCTCGTCGTGGGTCATACGCCCCAGAAAATAGAATCCCGCGCCGGCACCCGCCAGGGCCCCGATACCGTAGTTCGACAAGTCGTTGCTGTAGCGCAACCGGCTGGGAGAATTCGAAAGATGCTTGCTGTATTCTCTGTCGGTGGCGATGGTTCCGCCGGTTGCCAGCGCCAGGGGCAGAAGCCAGTCCGCATCCGCGGCACGCAATCCCATCGGGCTGGTCCACATGGCGCGCTGATCTTCCGCCAGATGGCGGAGGAACGAACGGCCCAGAGAGTTCTCCTGCTCGCCTTCCCGTGCGGACGGATCGGTTGCTTCTACAGCGGGCGGTGATTTCGAGTCGGCTGATTCATCAGCTGCCGGTTGCGCCGGAGAAAATGGCGCATGCGCCGCCTGGCGTTCCTGCTGCTGTGCGTGAGCATTGCTTCCCGGCACAGATGCGGCTGCGAGCAGCAAGGCAATCAACACGAGTCCACATCTCCTTCGCTTTATGCCGGAACTCACTAGTAGTGCATGGCGATAAACACCGTGCTGGCCACTGATGAGCTCACCTGCACGGCAGTGAAAATGTTTTGCCACTGGATGCCCCCGCCGATGGCCTTTTCCGGCACCACAACGGTGTCGCCCGGTTCCAGCACGGCATGCAGCGAATTTCCCGACCAGGCGCTATTCTTTGTTCCCGTCACCGACCCGTCCGCGCGCACCACAAAAATGGCCCTCTTGTTGGCCATCTGCGTGGGGCCGCCCGCCTGTCCCAGATACCATTGCGCGCTGTGGCCCGGGCGGAAGGAAACCGCCGTGGGGTTGAATACTTGTCCGGTGACCATCACGTAGCCGGGCTTTTTCGGGATTACCAGCGTGTCGCCCGCGCGCACTTCCACGTCCGCGGAGCCGTTTTTCCAGTTCTCAAATCGCGAAGAGATGCGAATAGCCACGCGCCCCGCTGGCGGGTTGCTGGCCAGTTGATTGAGCGTGCCGCGGTATTGCTCGAGCGCCGCTTCCTTGGCCTGTTTTTGCCGCGCATCGCCGTCCGGCAGCAGCACCAGATTGCTCTCCAGGCTTTTCACTCGGAGGATCATTTCATCCTGGGCGCGCTGCTCGAGCTCGCGCACCTGCACGCGTTCGAGAATCGCGCCGTAGGGATAGGCCTGGGGTTGAAATCCACCCGCGCGGGCCAGCACGGAACTCAGCCGTTCGCCGGGACGGATTCCGTAAATTCCCGGATGTTTCACTTCACCCTTCACGGTGATGGACGCGCCCAGGTCGTTCCACCCGGCAATCTGCCGCACGGTCAGGACGTCGCCATTGTGCAGCTCGACGTCCGCGGCGGGATCGCCCGCGCGCGCGCGCGGAATGGCCACGATTTCGTGCTGGCTCGCGAGTGGCGCGGCCGAATTGCTCCACGAAAAATGCGTCAGGTCGGCGGTTTCCGCGTCCGCGCTCGGTTTCAATCCCCCGCCGGAGCGAATCAAATCAGCCACGCGCATATTGGCAGTCAGCGGATAGCGCCCCGGCTTACCGACTTCGCCTTGCACCGACACGGTGGGCGCTTCGACCGCTTCGGGGCTGCGATGAATCAGCAGCCGGTCGCGCGGCTCGAGTAGAATATTTTCCGAAGTTCCTCCTGCCAAAGCCTCCGCCAGCCGCACATTCAGGATTTTCATTTTTCCGCCGGCGAGCGGACGGAACACTTGCGCGTCTTCAGTCAGCGCATCGGGAGCCAGGCCTCCGGCCAGATGCACGGCATCGCTCAAACGGACTTGCCCCACGGTGCGATAGGTGCCCGGCCGGCGGACGTCGCCCCATACGGAAACAGCCGGTGGATTTGCGAAATCGAAGCGGCTGAAAATCCGCACCGTGTCCATGGCTTGCAAAGTGGGTGCCTGCACGGGATTTTCAAGCGCCGCGGCGAGATCGAAGCTTTCGACACTGGGATGAAAATCTGGCGCATTCAGGCGGATGATCTCGGCATAGTCCGTGGCCGGCTCGGGCAGCAGGTCCGCATAGGAGGCAATCAAGTCCGTCAGCCGCATCTCTTTGCGGTAGGAATATCTGCCCGGCCGCAGCACGTGGCCTTCAAGATAGATGGCGTCCTGATTGTAGGGCGCCAGGGGAAAAATCCGGATGCGGTCGCCGTCGCGAATTTCGAAGGCTTCGAGCGTCTTTTCGGTTTGCGCCGCGTCGCTCCCCGCCGCCACGTTGACGCTCAGCATGGTGCGTTTCTCGTGCTCTACCACGCGCTCGACTTCGATGTGCCGCAGCGCCGCCGTCGGCAACACTCCTCCGGCCAGCTCCAGAACGCTTGCCAGTGTGCGTTCGCCGCGCAGCTCGTAAATCGCCGGCCGCCGCACAAGGCCTTCGACAGTTACCTGCGGGCCGATGGGAGGCGCAAGAATGGTGTCGCCGTTTTCCAGTCGCTCCAGGTTGGCTTTCACTCCGTGGAGCAGCAGGTCGTACACGTCCACTTCCTGCACCAGGTGGCCGCCGCGGTAGTGCTTTACCACGCGCAGCGAACCGCGCGCCGTCGGACCTCCCGCGGCAAACAGCGCATTTAGTGGAGTTGAAAGCGAGCTGATGTCGTAGGCCCCCGGATTCACCAGGTCGCCCACTTCGTACACCCGTATGGTGCGCAGCCGCGCCAGCGAAACATCGGCGGACACATCGCGGAATTGCGTGCGCAGAATCTGCTGCACGTTTTGCTGCACGTCCCCCAGCGTTTTTCCGCTCACGAGTATCGGTCCGACTTCCGGCAAGCTGACGCGCCCTTCACGGTCAACCGTCCGCAACAGGCGCCTGGAAACGCTGCCCCACATGTCGAAGGACAATCCATCGCCCGGACCCACCACGTAGTCCGGCCCTGCCGGCAAATCCATGGGAAAGCGTTGCGCCACGCGGCTCCCGTTTGTGAATACGTCGATTCCAAACCGCCGCGGCGTCGCTGGACGCTCCACCGCTTGCATATACATCTCGTAGATCGAAGGAACGTCCTGATACGGCCCGGGCTTGCGCACCAGTTCCGCGGGCTGCCGGGCAGAATTCGGTTGAACCTTGCGGCTGAGCACGGTCGACGCGCCTGTGCCGGGAATTCCTTGCGGCGCGCGCGCGGCGGCGTCATTCGCGCTGAAATCCGCCGATTCCAGGAATCCGAATTCAGCCCCGTCGAGAGCTCCTTCAATTCTCGTTCCGTAAGGCGAGCCGGTCGTCACTCCGCCCTCCGCCTCGAAATTCTCACGCCTGGCGGAAATATTCGTCTCGCCATCCCGGCGGCCCGCCATTGGCTGCGGGGATTCTGAACTCCACGCGCCGGCGGCTGATTCCGTGCCGGGCTCGAAGCCGCCAAGCGTCCCGGCGAGGAGTTGCGCGTAATCACCGGATGATTCAGCTGAGGTCCGCATCAGCGGGGCGCCCGGCTGCGGATTCGCGCCGCGGCGTGGTTCTGCGGGTGGCGGCCCTTCGCCGAGGTCCGCTTCGGGCGGAGCTTGTGCCGCGCCGGCAGACAGCTTTGCGACTTCTGTATTGCCCAACTGAATTCCCAGGGAAGTGCACGCCGACTCGATTCCTCGCTGGCAGTCGCGCGCGAATTGCAGCTTTTGTTGCGCCTGCGAGTGGGCCTGGGCGCGCTCTTCTTCCTCCTGCTGCACTACCCATTTCACCCGCTCCTCCGTCAGCAGCGCCTGCTCCTTGCCCAACTCGGAGTCGGGATTGACGGTCGGCACCAGGTATCCATATTTTTGCAGCAGCCGCGTGGCCACCGCGCGGAACGGGATGTCCTCTTCCAGGCGCCGGAAAATGGCGTCGTTGGTCAGGTCCGCGTCGCCGATAATTTGGCCGTGATCGGTCGAGTCCTTGGCCACCCAGCGTTTCAACTCCACCAGCAAGCCGGCATCTTTCAGCAACACCAGTTTGATTTGTCCCGCGGGAGCAGCCACACGGCTCAGGTTTTCGCGCCCGAGCTCGGAGTTCCCGAGTGGCACAGTGCGCCGTTCCTGCCCCGTGGCCGTCACCACAGTCAAAGCAAACACCGCCCAGAACGCGGCCACAATTGCCCAAAAGAGCCGCCCGAAAGTGAGTGTGCGGGCCCTCTTTGCCTTCCATATATAGTTGTTGGTGATTCGCATCACGGTTTGCCTGGCCTCGCTTTTGCCCTCGAACTCTCGATGAAACCCGCTGCCGCTCGCCTCAAGTCGTGGCTCCAATTTCTAATTCCGGGAATGAAACTGTTTCAAACAGCTTCAAGCACCTCCATTGCAATAGCCGGGCCAATTCGGTTCTGGGGCAGCTAATTGTTTTTTTTGCCTCTCTTGTCTACCGTTGTTATCAACTCGCCCCTGCGTTATCCTCACGAAAAGATGATCGACATTCATTGCCACATACTTCCGGGCCTCGATGACGGGCCGGACTCCTTCGATATTTCCTGCGCCATGGCGGAAATGGCCCTGGCCGACGGAATTACACACATAGTGGCCACGCCGCATGCCCATCCGGCACATGCTTTCGTTCCCGAATTGGTAAAAAAGCGCCGGGATGAAATTCAGGCTGTCTTCGAGGGTCGCCTCACCTTTGCCACCGGCTGCGATTTCCACCTGAGCTTTGAAAATTTGCGGGACATCCGCTCTCAGCCCAGCCGCTATACCCTCAACCAGAAGAACTACTTGCTGGTCGAATTTACCGACTATTCCATTCCGCCGTCGCTCGATCAGTCTCTCCATGAACTTCAACTCGCCGGGCTCACGCCGGTGATCACCCACCCGGAACGCAATCCACTAATCCGCGCCAAGCCCGAGCGCCTCTACCGCTGGTTGCGCCAGGGCTGCTACGCTCAGATCACTGCGCAATCTCTGAATGGAAAATTCGGGAATTCCGCGCAGGTTATCGCGCAGGAATGGCTGCGCGCCGGAGCGGCGCACTTTCTCGCCAGCGACGCGCACAACACCACCACGCGGCCGCTGCGCCTGCGGGAAACCTTCGAGTGGGTCGAGAAAAAATTCAGCCGCGAGCTAGCGCAAGCCTTGCTGGTGGACAATCCTAGTGCGGTCTGGGATGGCCGCCCGCTGCCTTACGTCCCGGAACTGTCCGACGAGCTTGGCAACACTGATTCCGATGCCCACGCCCCGCGCCGCAAGAAACACTTCTGGTTTTTTTGATTTCTCTGCCGCGAAAATCTGACTTACCGCGTACCGCTCAGGAGAAAAGCTCCAAAATTTCTTCGTAGCGCTTGAATGGCGGAATCAAGTACGTCCCCGCAATTCCTTCGCTGCGCGCCCCGCGCGCCCATTCCAGCATCATGCGCGCCAGCGCAAATCCCTTGTCCCGCGCCCCGTCACCGGCCTGTTGCAGCGCCTCGAGCGTCGGCTCGGGAATGACAATCCCGGGAACTTCGTTGTTCAACCGCAGCGCCTGCTTGTAACTCGTCAGTGGCCACAATCCCACCAGCACCGGCACGGGCGATTTTCCGCCCAGCCGCTTCAGGAATTCCCGCCAGTGCGCGGGATCGAAAATCGGCTGGGTCATCGCAAAATGCGCGCCCGCCTCCACCTTCTTCTCAAATCGCCGCAGCTCTTCATCCAAATCTTCCGCCACCGGATTCACGGCCACGCCAATCGTGAAATTTGTCGCGCCGCCCAGATTCTTTCCCGCCCAGTCGGTGCCCTGATTCAGCCGCGCCAGCATCCTGACCAGCCCGATGGAATCCACTTCGAACACGCCGCTGGTTTCCGGGTAATCGCCCAGCGACGGCGGATCGCCGGTGATGGCCAGAATATTTCGTATCCCGCCCACGGACCACGCGCCCAGCAGCATGGCCTGCAAACCGATGATGTTGGCATCGCGCGCCGTCAAATGCGGGATGGTTTCAAATCCATGCGCCTCCAGAGCGCCGCCGAGGACCAGCGCGTCCATGCCCACGCGTGCCAGCGTGCCGCTATTGATGTCGATCAAATCCACATGCCCCGAAGCCATCAGCCGGCCGACCTGCTCAACGATGCGCTCGATGGTGACGCCCTTGGGCGGATCAATCTCCACGGAAACCACAAATTTCTTTTCCTGAATTTTCCGCCACAGAGTGCTCTCCGGCGCCCGCGCCGCCATGCGGCGCATGCGCTCAACCGGTTCCATCACTTCGGCCGCACCGCGCGCCGCGGTCTTCGCGCCTGACGCTTGACCCGCCGCGAGCTTTTTCACCGCTTCGGCAATCGCGCGGATATGTTCCGGAGTGGTTCCGCAGCAGCCGCCGATCAACCGCGCCCCCAGCTCCGCGGCCTCCTCGGCAAACAACGCAAAATATTCGGGCGACGATCGCGGATAAACGATGCGGTCTCCCATGCGTTTCGGGAATCCGGCATTGGGCATGGCCGAAAGAGGCAGCGACGCGCAGCCGGCCAGCTCGCGCACGATGGGCAGAAGCAACTGCGGCCCCACCGTGCAATTCGCGCCCACCGCCTGGATGCTCTTGTCCTTCAATTTTTCCCACACATCCGCCGGCCGCGCGCCGCCCATCGTCGAGCCTTCGTCGCCGTAGGTCATCGCCGCCACAATCGGCAGCCGCGAAAACGAGCGGATGGCGTCAATCGCCGCGATCAGTTCTTGGATATTGCTGAAGGTCTCCAGGATGAAAAAATCTACGCCGCGTTCCTCCAGCGCCGCGGCCTGCTCGCGGAAAATCGCGCCCATCTCCGCTTCCGGCAATTCCTGCACATGCCGCACCACTCCCAGCGGGCCGATGGATCCGGCAATCAGGACCTCGTGTTTCGCCGCTTCCCGCGCCTCGCGCGCCAGCTTCACGCCGCGTTGATTCAGCTCTGTCGCGCGTTCGGCCATCCCCAGCGGCCCCAGCTTGTGCCGGTTGGCCCCGAATGTATTTGTCTCGATTACCTGCGCCCCGGCTTCGATGTACGCCTGATGCACACGGAACACCGCCTCCGGGTGCGTGGCGTTCAGCTCGTCCACGCACCGCTGCGAGCCGGCCGTTTCATAGAGCAGCGAGCCCATGGCGCCGTCAGCCACAAGGATCGATTGCTTCAGCCGCTCGTTGAACTCTTCTATGCGCATCGCCTGCCCGGCTCCATTCCTTTGCTTCGCGCGGTCTTTCAGGAATGCGCACGCACGAAAAGCCAAACTAGCAATGTAATTAGAATCGTTGCGCGAAACAAGGAGGGGGCAGGGAACGGGCGGATTTCCGGCTCAAAACAGGCGAAATCAGCGGCGAAGAAGGCCTAGGTGCAGTTGCTTTCCAGTCAGGCAATCGCGCCGCCCCCAGGGGGCAGACTTGATGCGAGGGCGGCGCGTACTGCCAACTTGTGTTTCAGAAGGTGGGGTCAACGCCGGAAAGCGGAGTCACCTTTGTTCGCGCTCAAGGGCTCGGCCTCCAGAACGATGACCGAGGAAACCAGAATTTCAGTATTGTCCTTGTTGACGCGCGCGCTCACGCGCACGTGCTGGCCGGCGTTTTCTTTCACGAAATCCGGGTTCATCACCTTGAAGGACTTCGGCTCCTTGTCGGCCACCAGCGTCAAGCCGTCGGCGCTGACCGTCCCCATAATGCTGACCGTCTTCTTCGACAGTTTCTCGATGCTCGCCGCATCCGGTCTGGACGGCTCCGCCGCCGGTTTCGAATCCTGCGCCCGCGCCACGGTGCAGGCCAGCAAAAACGTCGCCAATGAAATCATCCATCGCTTGCTCATCCGAATCTCCTTGGGAGGCATAATTTCGGGCTTTTGCCAGCCACTCGCGCCCGCCCGCGAGCGTCATTTAATCCGCTGATTTTGTGGGCGCCCACAGCCGAAGGCAAACTCAATGTTTGGATGGAACTCATCGTCCGCGCTGATGGCAGGAGGAACTCAGAGCCGCAGGAGAAAAAACTCACCTTGGCGCGCGCGAAACTCCCCGTGAGCGCGTGGCTGAACCGCCTACTTCCTTCGCAGCGGCGCCGTCCAGTTCAGCACCAGAGTGATTTGAGGCTGCGTTTCTTCGCTGTCGGCATTGATGATGAACCGCGAGCCGTCCGCCGACACATCGTACGACCCGCTTCGTTCTGTCGCTTCCAGCGCGAGATTCAGGCGAAAAAGCGGACGCACTTCTTTGACGTCCATCTTGTTCGCGCCGGCCACCACTTCGGCAGCCATAATCGTGTCGTCCGGCGCAACGAAGTAAATCTCACGTCCGTCCCGCCGCCAGCGCGGCATCCTGCCCCCGGCGCTCGATACTTGCAGCCGGCCCCCCGGGCCAGGAAAGGGGACCACGCTGATTTCGTCTCTTCCGGATTCACGCGAAGCGTACGCCACCCAGCGGCCATCCGGCGAAAAATGGCCGCCTCGTTCCGGGTAGCCCGATTTGAGAAATGGATAGGCGGTGCGGTCGCCCTCCAGCGGCTGCACGTAAATCTGCACCAGGGCATTAAAGCCATGATCTATCAGAAGAAAACGGCCATCCGGGGACCAGTCTGTGACAATATTGTAGGTACCCGCACTTTCCACCGGTTCCGCCTGCCCTTCGCCATTCGCTCTCTTGGAGAAAATTTTTGATCCGGTATCCGGCCCCTCGGTATCGCGCAAGTAGCCGGTGAAGGCAATGCGGCTTCCCTCCGGCGACCACACCGGCGCCGTGTCAATAGCGCCAAACGTCAGCCGGGTTTTCAGATTGCGCCGGAGATCAAAAATCCAGATATCACGATTTGGGTCGCCGAAATCTACCGCCAGTTTTGTGCCGTCCGGCGACAGCCGTGGTCCTTTATATGTCCCGCTCGCGAGAACGCTTAACACTTTGCCCTGGCGGTCGTACCAGCGCAGCTCGTTCTGGGTCAATTGCCCGGCTTGATAGACCAGAACTCCATTCTGCGAAACGCTGAAGACCGCTCCCCAAGTGCCCGCATCCTCCATCACGTTCTGCGCGATGGTCGCCAGTTCGCCCGTCAAATCCAACTTTGTCAGGTCGAGTGGCTGCGCCTTTAGCTCCGTCCCGTGAAGGAACAGCAAGTAACCGGAAGCAAACTGCGCCTTGCTGAACGAATGCAGCAGCGGCCGGTTTAATTTTCCATCGAGCGAGCCAATGTAGATTTGCGTGCTCGCCCCTTTGGGATCCACGTGATTGGCGCTGAGATAAAGAAAATGCTTCCCATCCGGCAGGAAAAAGGGCCACCGGTGCGTGGTCTGCTGTCCCTCCACCAACCGCGTGACCGGCGTCAGAGTTCCGCCGCTTGCCGGGATTCGATAAACGGGCCCGCGCGAGTTCGGCGTGACAATGATTGTGCCGTCCGCCGCCCAGCTTCCCCCGCGGATATTCGGGGCGTTGCACAGCGTGACGGGCTGCCCTCCGGCGACGTTCAGCGTCACCAGTTTCCCTTCGCTGCCAAAGGCGATCGAGCGGCTGTCCGGCGACCAGAAGGGAAACACGCCATCTTGCGTTCCGTCCAGGCGCCGCGCCACAGGCTCGCTCAGCTCGCGAAGCCACAAGACGCCCCCGGCATTAAATACGATCTTGGTTCCATCGGGAGACACAGCGGAGGGTCCGGAGAAATCGCCGGCCAGATTGAAGCGCAGTTTTTCCGGCGCGCTAATGGTCGCGATGATCTGCTTTTGCGATTCCAGGGAGGAATCACGGCGGTCAAAATAGCCGAACACCATCGCGGCGATTACGCCCGCAGCCGCCAGTACCCAGGGAAGCCGCTGGCGCAGTTTTGAATTCGCCCGTGCTGGTCCGGCCACTCCCATTCCCGAATCGAGTGCGCCGCCCAGCCATTGCAACTCATCCGCCAGGTCTCCGGCGCTCTGCCACCGCCGATCGGGATCCTTGGCCAGGCAGCGCTTGACGCAGCGGTCCAGCGCCGGCGGCGTCAACGGCTTGAGCGTGCTGATCGGCTCTGGCTCCTTCTCCACAATCGCCGACGCGACACTCAGTTGGCTTTGCCCCTGAAACGCGCGCCTCCCCGTCAACATTTCGTACAGCACGGATCCGAGCGAGAAAATATCGCTCCGCCCGTCCAGTTCCTTCCCCTCTACCTGCTCGGGCGACATGTATTGGAATGTGCCCACCACCACGCCTTCCGCGGTCACCGGCGTAGTTTCCTTCGTCGCCGTTCGCGCCGCCGAATTCAGCAGCGGGGCGCTCGGCTTGGCCAGCCCGAAATCGAGCAGCTTCACTCCCGATGGCGCCAGCATCACGTTCCCCGGTTTCAGATCACGGTGCACCACGCCGCTGCGATGCGCTTTGTCCAGCGCGTCCGCGATTTGCGCGCCGAACTTCAGCACCTGCTCGGCCGGCAGCGCACCCTTCTCCAGCCGCTTCGCCAGCGTCTCGCCTTCCACGCACTCCATCACCAGGTAGTTGATCCCGCTCTCCTTCCCGATGTCGTGGAGCACGCAGATGTGCGGGTGATTCAGACTGGACACCACTTTGGCTTCGCGTTCGAACCGCTGCCGCGCGTCTGCGTCTGAGGCCAGATGCGAGGGAAGAATCTTCACTGCCACGATGCGGTCCAGGCGAGTGTCGCGCGCGCGGTACACTTCGCCCATGCCGCCCGCGCCCAATGATGATTGGATTTCGTATGGCCCGAGCTTGGTCCCAGCAGAGAGTGACATGGCCAATTCGGGGGATGATACACCGCCGCGCGGGTTTTATGAATCCATCGCGGCCCATTCTGCTTCGAGCGTTTTCTGCATGGTGCGCCGCCCCGAACTCGCGGTAAGATTTCCACCGCACATTAGCCCCAGATTGCCGGAAGGCAGCGATCACCGGGCCGAGAGGAAAGCGTGAGCGACCCCCAATTCGAACTGCCCGAGTGGCTTGGCGAAGTGACCGGCATCCTTGAGACGCTCAATCAAGGCGTCATTATTAATGACATCTGTTCGCGCATCCTCTTCGCCAATGAAATCTTTCAGAAAATGATCGGCATCCCCGCCGATAGGCTCATCGGCCATATCGTCACCGAATTCTATCCGCCGGCGGATGTCCCCGCCCTGGTGAATCACATCGAGCGGCGCCGGAAGGAAGGCGCCAGCCAGTTCGAATATTTCCTTCCGCAGCCGGACGGCGGTCGGATGCCCGTGCTGGTCACCGCCAAGCAGATAGAAGATCGCGACGGCGCTTTCTACGCTGTCATCACCGCCACGGACATCAGCGAGCAGAAGCGCGCTGAAAATTCCCTCCGCGAGGCCAACGTCCAGCTCGAAAAGCACGCGCGGGAAATCGAGGAGGATCTTGCCCTGGCCGCACGCGTTCAGCAAAGCCTGGCCCCGCGCAGCATCGCCTGGGGCCAGGGCGTCGTCGAAACGTTCTACCAGCCGGTAAAGACCATCGGCGGCGATTTCGGCCTGGCCACCCCTGGCGACGATTACCTGAGCATCATGGTCTGTGACGTTTCCGGCCACGGCATTGGCTCGGCGCTCGTCGCCAACCGCATCTACACGGAGACCATGTCGCAAATCGAAAGCGGCGCCGCGCTCGCGCCCATGCTCCGCCACCTGAATCGCTTCGTGCTGCAAAATATCGGCGGCACGGTTTTTTATTTCACCCTCGCCGTCGCACGCCTCAATCGCTCGGGCAGGCTTCTCGAATTTGCCGGCGCCGGACATCCACCTGCGATGATCGTCCAGCCCGGAAAGGAGCCGCGGCTCCTGGCCTCGCGTAGCGCAGTGCTTGGTCTGCTCGAGGAGGCCGTTGACGGCGAAGCCGTTGAGGAGATTCCGCTCGAACGCGGAGACCGCGTCCTCATCTACACCGACGGCTTCAGCGAGTCGTTCAACGCCAGCCGCGAAATGCTCGGCGTCGAGGGGCTCAGCGAAATCGTGCGCGAAACTTCCAAGCTGCCTCTCGCGGAGATGCGACGCGAAATCGTCGCTCGCGTGGCCGCCTGGCGCAACGGCCCGGCCGAGGACGACATGTCACTCGTCGTCGTTGAGGTCTCCTAATACACCGCCACCCGCCTCAGAAGAGCCTTTTAGGGGGTCGGAGCTTCAGCTCCGACATTCAGCGCTCGCAAAAAATTGGGCTTCAGCCCCTGAGGAACCCGGCTGTGCGCCCTCGCCAGATTTGCGAGAAGGCTTGTGACCGCAGGTCTCAATTGGCGGGAAATTCAGGGATCAACAGGCGAGCGTGTGTTGCAGTCGTGCCCTTAGCGGCGCTGTTCCATCAATCCGGCGACGGTGTCCATCAAATCGAATTTCGTAAGGATTTCCAGTTTCCCGCCGGGCATCTCCACAAACACCGCGGGAGAATCGTGGCTCAGGATGTGCGTCAGCCGCTCGACCGGAGCATTGGCGGAAACCTGCGGCAGCGCCGGGCCCATCACTTCGCGGATCACCAGCTTGTGCAGGTCCTTGCCCTGCAGCGCAAGGTTCAGGATCTGGTCCTCAAACACCGTGCCGATGGGACTCTCCTCCTCAAACACCGGCAACTGCGAAATATCCTGTTTCTGCATGGTGTGCAGCGCGTGAAACACCGTCTGGTACGGCCGCACGATAATCAATTCGCGCTTCTTGCCGTTGTGCGCCTTCACGCGAATCACGTCCGCTGCGGATATGGCCACTTCCGCGTCCACATAGCTGTGCTCGCGCATCCAGCCGTCGTTATAAATCTTGCTCAGGTAGCGCGACCCGGAGTCCGGCAGGAACGCCACGATCATGTCGCCCTTCTTGGCGTTCTTGGCCACCTTCAACGCGCCGGAAACGCAGCCGCCGCCTGATCCGCCGGTGAAAATCCCTTCCTGCTTGGCCAGCCGGCGCGCCCAGACGAAACATTCTTCGTCGTTCACTTGGATCACGTCGTCCATAATTTTCAAATTCATCGTCTTGGGGAAGAAGTCCTCGCCGATTCCTTCCACCACGTAGGTCAGCGCCTTGCCCACCGTCCCGCTCTTCACAAATTCGTAGTACAGCGACCCGATGGGATCCACCCCTATAATCTGCACCTTGGGGTTCTTCTCACGGAGATATTTTCCCACCCCGCTGATGGTCCCGCCGGTCCCCATGCCGCACACGAAGTGCGTGATTTTGCCTTCCGTGTCGTTCCATATTTCCGGCCCGGTGGTGTGATAGTGCGCCTCGGGATTCATCGGATTTTCGTACTGGTTGGGGTAATACGAATTCGGAATTTCCTTGGCCAGTTTTTTCGCCACCGAATAGTAGCTGCGCGGATCTTCCGGCTCGACAGCCGTGGGACAAACAATCACTTCCGCGCCAAAGGCCTTCAGCAGATCAATCTTCTCGCGCGACTGCTTATCATTAATTGTAAAAACCACTTTGTACCCGCGCGTCACCGCCACCAGCGCCAGTCCCATGCCGGTGTTTCCCGAAGTTCCCTCGATGATCGTCCCGCCCGGTTTCAGCAGCCCTTTGCGCTCCGCTTCATCAATCATCCACAGCCCGATGCGGTCCTTCACCGAGCCGCCCGGATTCATGTAGTCCGCCTTCACGTACACTTCCGCGGGCATGTCTTTCGTCAGCCGGTTCAGGCGAATCAGCGGGGTATTCCCCATGGCTTCGAGAATGTTTTTGCACTTCATCTGTGGGTCCGGCTCCGGAAAATTTCCTGAGACACCCAAGCTTAGAGACTTCCCGAAAATCTGTCCAGCAGCAGTTTCCCGCTGCGCAATCCAAAGTGTCTCTCCTGCCATGATATTCTGAAACAGTCGTGCCGCCACGCGCACCCGAAACCGAAATCCTCTTCTACGACGGGCACTGCGCGCTCTGCCACGCCACGGTGAAATTCGTTTTAAGGCATGACCGCGGCGGCGCCGCATTCCGCTTCGCTCCATTGCAAGGTCAGACTTTCGCTGCACTGGTCTCGCCCGCCGAGCGCGCCGGATTGCCTGACAGCATCGTGCTGCGCACCGCCGATGGCCAGCTCCTGTCGCGTTCCGATGCCATGAATCACATCTTCCACCGCCGCGGTGGCGGCTGGAAATTCCTGGCGTCTATTTTGTCGGTGTTTCCGCGCCTTATCCGCGACGCCGGCTATGATTTCATCGCCCGCATCCGCTATCGTGTTTTTGGCACGCGCCAGGATTTGTGTCCTGTGGTCCCCGCCGAATGGCGCGGACGCTTCGATCCCTGACCGGGGGAGGGAACTATGCAACGGCAAAATATTTCCAGCGGCACGCCCTGGGAACCCATCGTTGGCTATTCGCGCGCCGTGCGCGTGGGCCCGTACGTCCACGTCTCCGGCACCACGGCCACCGACGCTCAGGGAAAACTGGTAGGCGTCGGCGACGCCTACGCTCAGGCAGCGCAAATCCTGCGCAATATCGAATCCGCCCTCGCGAAAGTCGGGGCCAAACTTACCGACGTGGTGCGCACCCGCATCTTCGTCACCAACATCGCCGAATGGGAAAGAATCGCCCGCGCCCACGGCGAAGTCTTCGGCTCGATTCGCCCCGCCGCCACCATGGTCGAAGTCCAGCGCCTCATCGATCCCCAGATGCTGGTCGAAATCGAAGCCGACGCCATCGTCCAGGATGCCTGAAAGCCCGCCACACACTCCCCACCCGGCCGGTCCCCTCCTGAAGGTCGGTTGTAACAATATATTCACATTCACAGCCCGTCTTTTCGCTAGAATCGCCCCCCATGGCCAACGAGAACTTGCAAGTCAGCGTTTCCAACGGCACCCGCGACGGCGTCCGCGTCCTGACCGCGAAAGGCCCTCTCACCATTCACACGGTATTTAATTTTCAGGAAGCGGTCCGCAACGACCCTGCGCCCACGATGATCGTCGATCTCACGGGCGTGCCGTACGTGGACTCCGCCGGGCTTGGCGCCATGGTCGCCGCGCACGTGGGCGCGCAGCGAGCCATGCACAAGTTCGCCTTCGTGGGCATGAACGCGCAGGTCAAGACTTTGACGGAAATGACCCACGTCTCCCAGCTTTTCAAGTCTTACCCCACGGTGAGGGACGCCGAAGCCGCCCTCGCTTAAACAAGTTGCCTCGACGCTGCCGAATGCGAGCCGACTTTTTGGAGTGCGGCGGCTCGACGCCGCTTTGTTAGGGCGAGGCTCGACTCGCCCGCGAGGAGCAGCGCTTTCTGCTGCTCCGAGTTCTTTCTTGCTCTGACACTTTCTTCCCGCCTGCCCGCCCTGCTCCTCAATTTTCGCCGTTTTCTCCCCCCTGCCCCTCAATTCCCATTTTGGAACTGTTTATCTTATTGACACCATCATCATCTTGTGCTATGTTTCCTCGTGCCAAACTTCCCCCAGTATCGAAATCTCCCAGCCGGCAGCCCGCGCCCTTCCTCCTCGTCCCCATCTCTGCCCAGCAACTTTCACCTTTTCTTCGATTTTCTCCGCCTGAATCGCCAAATTCTGATCGCAACAGAGCGGAAACCGGATTCGCCGCAACCCCTACAAAACAAACGACGGTGGTACTTTCTAATCGCAACAAAAAGACGCCCCCCGGGGGATGGCTTTCTGGTTACCCCCAGCCAATTCCTGGACACATGGCTTCATCGCGGCTCCAAAGCACCACCTTCCAATCACCCCCTCGACATGACAGTCCGAATTGGGAACAGCCGCCCCAGGTAGTCCCCAACCACCCGAGAAAGGATGCGTTAGAATGGAACCCCAATGGAGCGAATCTACCGAGCGACGATGAAAATGGCCGGAGGCTCTCTGTTCGGCCGCCTGGCGTTCACCTTTCTGGTCATCTGCGCCATCGCCCTGGGAGCCGCGCTCGGCTTGCTCTTCGTGTACACCGGCGATCTCCCGGAGATTCGCGCTCTTGAGGACTACCGCCCGAATGTGGTCACTGAACTGTACGCGGACGACGGCCAGGCCATCGGCACCTTCGCCATCCAGCGCCGCATCCTGATCCCCTACACGCAACTTCCCAAACTGCTGAAGGACGCCGTCACCACCACCGAAGACCAGCACTTCGAGGAACACTGGGGCGTGGATTTCCCGCGCGTGCTCGAAGCCGCCTGGCACGACGTGCGCCATCGCGGCATCAAGGAAGGCGCCAGCACCCTCACCATGCAGCTTGCCGGCGGGCTTTTCCTTAACCGCTCCGACCGCAGCTTCCGCCGCAAAATTCAGGAAACCGTGCTGGCCATTCAGATCGAGCGCCACTACACCAAAGACCAGATTTTCACCATGTACTCGAACCAGATTTATCTGGGCGCCGGCAACTACGGCTTCGAGGCCGCCTCCGAATATTATTTCAGCCGGCCCGTCGGCCAGTTGACCCTGGCGCAGGCAGCCACGCTCGCCGCCATCATCCGCGGCCCCACCTACAACCCCGTCATTCACCCGGACCGCGCCATCGCGCGCCGCAACCTGGTGCTTTCGCTGATGGCGCATGAACGGAAAATTACGCCGGCACAGTCTTCCGCGGCCATGAAGGAGCCGCTCGGCCTGCGCATCGCCACCAGCCACAACGATCTGGCGCCCTATTTCGTCGAGGAAGTTCGCCAGTACTTGGAGCACACCTACGGCACTGCCGCCGTTCACGAACAGGGGCTGCGCGTTTACACCAGCCTCAACGTGGCCATGCAACGCGCCGCCGACCAAGCCGTCCGCGACGGCTTGCACGCCTACGATCACCGCCACGGTTGGCGCGGCAATCTGCCCAATATCCTCGCCGACCACACTTCGTCGCTTGAGACCTACACGAACGAAGACTGGCGCAGCGCCATTCAGAAAAACGATTATGTCAACGGCCTGGTCACCGCCGTCGAACCCACATTCGCCACCATCAAGATTGGTTCGTACCGCGCCATGCTCACCCCCGCGGATTTCGCCTGGACCGGCCGCAAGACGCCTCCGCAACTCCTGAAAGTTGGCGACCTGGTCGTCGTGCAGGTCAAGGATCTCGCCGGCAACACCGCTCACGTGCAGCTCGAGCAGCAGCCTGCTGCGCAGGCCGCGCTCCTGGCTATTGATAACTCGACCGGCGAAATCAAAGCCCTGGTCGGCGGCTACGATTTCGCGGAATCGAAATTCAATCGCGCCACCCAGGCCCTGCGTCAGACGGGCAGCTCGTTCAAAGTCTATGTGTACGCCACCGCCCTCGAACAGGGCGCTTCTCCCTTCGACACCATCGTGGACCAGCCCATCACCTTCCGCAGTGGAGGCCAGGACTATTCCCCGAAAAATTACGACGGAAAATTCGAAGGGCGCATCACCCTGCGCCGCGCTCTGGCTGATTCGCGCAACGTTCCGGCCGTGCGCTTGCTCGACCACATCGGTGTGCAGAATGTAATTGATGTGACCCGCCGCTTCGGCGTCGCCAGTCCCTTGCCGCCGTATCTCCCGCTGGCTCTTGGCGCGGCCGACTTGACGCTGCTTGAACACACTTCGGCGTTCACCGTGTTCTCTGAAGATGGAATTCACATCGACCCGCACTACATCCGCCGCGTCACCTCCTACGACGGTGTCGTGCTGGAGGAGCCGCGCCCGCAAGTCACCGACGTGATTCCACCGGACGTCGCCCGCACCATGGTGGCCATGCTCGAAGAGGTCGTGCAGTTCGGCACCGGCGTGCGCGCCAAGGAGCTTGGCCGCGTGTCAGCGGGGAAAACAGGCACCACCAACGATTTCACCGACGCCTGGTACATCGGCTTCACGCCGCAGATTACCGCCGGTGTGTGGGTGGGGAACGACGACAAACGCATCTCCCTCGGCAAAAAAGAAACCGGTGCGAGGGCGGCCTTGCCCATCTGGCTCGAATTCATGCAACAGGCCGTTCAGGGCATGCCGGTCGAAGATTTCGCGAATGTCGTCCCGCTCGAAAAACAGGTCTCCGGCCACACCGTCCAAGTGGACACGCCGGACACGGCTCCGCCGGCCGACGCCGCCGAACAGGGTCTAGCCGAGACCGCCGCCCCCGAACGTCCGGCTGAGAAGCCGTTGCAGAAAATTTCCGCGCCCATCGAGAAGCCCGCCCAAGCTCCTCCGACTCCACAGTAGGTTGAAATGAGGAAATCTCGAAAATGTTGTTTAGGGGGTCGGAGCTTCAGCTCCGACATTCAGCGTAGTGAAAACTTGGGGCTTCAGCCCCTGAGGAGGCGCTCTCGATATCTACGCGGGATATCTTCTCGTTGTTCAGGACTTCCTGAAGGGATTCCATCCGCGTTGTCGCAGAGGTTGGCTGCTGCCTTCGCGGGCCACCAGCAAAATTCGCCGGCCTCGAGTGATTTCGCCGATGGGCATCAAATCCCGGAATTCCGGCGCGCGCGCCAGTCGTCTCGCATTCCGCGGCGCCACGGTAAACAGCAGCCCGTAATCATCTCCGCCGTGCAGAGCCATCTGCAGGGCTTTCATATTGCGCCCGCGGAGACGCGCGGCGGCAAACGGGGGAATCGCGACAGTCGGGATTCGCGCTTCGTACACTCGCGCTCCCACCTGGCTTGCGGCGCAAAGCCGCCCCAGGTCGGTCGAGAGCCCATCGGAGATGTCCATCATCGCCGAGGGGACACGATGCGCCGCCAGCCACTCTCCCAACTTCAATTGGATCCGCGGATAAAGATGCGGCTGTACGAGGTCACGAAGCTGCGCCCGGCGCCCAAGCCCGCGCCGCACCAACTCCAGTCCCAAATGTGCCCGGCCCAGCCGCCCGCTGACATATATATGGTCTCCAGGCCGCGCCCCGGCTCGAGTCACCGCCAGTCCAGGCTCGATTTCTCCCAGCACAGTAATATTGATACAGACCTTGGCCGACTTAGTCATGTCGCCGCCCGCCAGCCGCACACCCAGCGCACGCGCCGCCCGTCCCATGCCGCGCAGGAAGCCGTCGAACCATACGCCGGTCCGGCTTGCCGGGATAGCCAACGCCAGCAGGAACAGCCGCGGCCTGCCACCCATTGCAGCAATGTCACTGGTGGCCCTGGCCAGAGCCTTGTATCCAACGGAATCGGCCGGGTGAATCCGTCCAAGGAAATGGACTCCTTCCAAGAACTGGTCGCAGGTGAGCACCCATTCGCGCCCCCTGCCGGGTGCAACCAACGCGGCATCGTCGCCGATACCCAGCCGTACGCCGCCGAATCCACCGCGGCCACGGATCGAGGGGATCGCGCGACCTGTCCTTTCGACCAGTTGGTTCTCACTGTTCATCCTGACCTTTCGTACCGTTGTGGCAGCAATTTGTTGTGCGCTACTCTTTTCTCAAGCGAAGCCCTGATTATAGGGTGGAGCGCAGAAGGAAGCGAATCTGGTGCGGCTATGGCAAATGGAAGATTAAGGTTGACGCCCGCAGCCACGGACTCTACAATTCCCCCGGTTTCGAACCAGGGCTCTCGGTTCAGACTACTGATGGGAACGGCTAACCGCGGCGGAGGGCGCGCGGTCTTCAGCCACCAGATTAACCTTAACTCGGAAGAAAATTAAACGATGAGAGGGAAACACTACACGTTCTTTATTGCGTCCAGCGCCTCTGGCGGGATGCGCCGCATTCGTGTCCCTTTCTATGTCCTGCATCTTGTTGCGCTTCTGGCTGCGGTCGGCGGCATCACCGTGCTCGCCGGCATGGGTTCGTACTCCCGGATGCTCTGGAAGACGACCAATTACAATACCCTGCGCCGCGAGCAAGCCAACCTGAAGCAGCAATATCGCCAGCTTCAGTCTGAGGTGAAAGATACCAACCAGCGGCTGAACTCCCTGCAATCGCTGGCCAGTGAAGTGGCCATGGCCTATGGCATCACGCGATTCCGCTCCACACCGTTCAGCTTTACCGATGCGGCCCAGGAACCCCAGGCGCAATTTGAAGAGTCCGTGGACGAGTTCAGCTACCTGGAGAAGAACGCCACCTCCGTGGCCCTTTCAAGTAGTGGGCTGCGCTTGCTCCCCTCTTCGCAATTGAGCAGCCTGGGCATTGTGCCCTCGCTATGGCCGGTGGTCGGTGAAATCACCGGGCATTTTGGCGAACGCCTGGACCCATTCAGCGGTGAAGGTGCCTTCCACGCCGGCATAGACATCGCCTCGCATTACGGTGACGAGGTTCGCGCCTCGGCCGATGGCGTCGTGGTGGTCGTGGATCGCCAGGCCGGTTATGGCCGCCTGGTGGTGATTGACCACGGCTTCGGCGTCAGCACCTGGTATGGGCACATGTCGAATTTCAATACGCAGATGGGCACGCATGTGAAGCGCGGCGACATCATCGGTTATGAAGGCGCCAGCGGCCGCTCCACCGGCCCGCACCTTCACTACGAAGTCCGCATTTACAACACGCCCGTAAACCCCTGGCGCTACCTGCGCAACTCCACGCCCTCCGCCACCGCTGCCGACTAATTTTTTTTGCTATGAATTTTCGGGGACTGCGGAACTGCTGCCGACTACGGCACCTGTGCAGTCGGTCCCGCGGAAGGCAGCCCGAGCATTTCCGGCGTCACATCCAGAGTCAGCCGCACCCATTGGTCCTGGTGTGTCACCTTCACGCGACGCACCAGCGCTTCAACCAGCGCCGCCTGCGGCCTGGTCATCTGGCGCCGCGTTTTCGGGTCGGAGAGGGCGATGGACGAGCTCATGCGCAGGATATCCAGCAGCGTCGCCAGTTGCAGCGCGCTCGACTTCGAATCACATTCCGCGTCGAGCGCCACCTTGATCGCGTCCTTGTCCGGCTGTCCCGCCAGGCTCAAACCACGGATGCTGCGCACCAGCTGTTCGAGCTGCGGCGAGTTCGAGAAGTTCTTGTAGAAGCTCTCCGGCAAATCGTTCGTGCGCGCCACGGCAAATATCGGCGCCCCGGCCACGCGAGCGATCCGTGTGTCCATGGCCGCGTCTCGAGCCCTTGCACCGTGCGTCGCCAGCAGCTCTTCACCGTTCTTTCCGCTGGCCAGCGCCATGCTCTCAGTCGACTGGAATACGAACCACACCGTCGGATTGCCGGGAACCTCGTAAATCGCTTGCGAGCTGTGCGGCACCGCCCGCCCGGTCCGCAATGCGTAGGCTCCGATCTTCTTCTGGTCAAATCGGCCGCTCGCAATCGCCAGCGCGCGATTCTCCTCCTGCCCACCCGCGACCCCTTCAAAGCTTCCCGGCCAGGCAGCTAGTGCCAGTTTGTCCAGATCGCGCGTGTAATCGAATCCGGTCTCGCGTACGAACTCCGCGTATTCGCGGTCGGCCTCGGGCCCCGAAGAACTCAGTCCCAGAACCGCCGCGAGCGGCGAATTCCTCAGCTCGCGCAGGGCGGCGACATTCACGTAGGCGATCGCCGGAGCGTCCGGGGGAAGCTGACTGACCAGCTCGGGCGCGTAGCCCGTGTTGGCGCTGGGCAACGGGCGGTTAAGGCGGTAGAGATAAACTCCGGCGCCAAACGCCAGCGCGCCGACGACCACCGCCAATCCAATCAGAGTTCGTTTCATGGAAGACACCGCTGCCGGGGAACCGAGTATAGATTTCGAACGAATGGGTGTAAAGTTTCAGCACCCTTCGCAAACGCGCCAATCCAGGCGCGGCGTCACGCTCCGAGGTGAAATGTGGCAACTGACGGTATCTCGCTTGCGTCCAATATAGAAATGCTGAAAGAGATGATTTGCCAGTGTGGCCGCGTGGCCACAAACAAATTTCTTGCCACCTTCGTTCTGGGTCTCGCAATCGCTGCATCAGCCTTTGCTCAGACGCCTGACAAATCTGCACCTCCGGCGTCCCGCCCTGCGCCCGCCGGGAAAGCAGCGCAACCTACCGCCGAGCAGATCCTCGATCGTTATGTTGCGGCGATCGGAGGGCGCGAGGCTTGGAAGAAGCTGAATTCGCGGGTCGCCACTGGAACTATCGAGGTCCCAAACAGCGATGCGTCCGTCACCGTGGATTTTCGCGATAAGGCGCCCAATCGTTTGCTCCACACGATCGTTTTCAACGGTGCGACTTTCAGGCACGGCTACGATGGCACTATTGCATGGACGGACGACCCCAAGGATGGCTTGCGGGAAGAAACCGGCGCGGCTCTCGCGGACACACAGTTCGACGCCGATTTTTATCATCCGCTTGATCTAAGGAAGCTTTATTCGAAATTCACGGTCACCGGACAGGAAAAAATCGGCGAACGCGATGCATACCTTGTCGAAGCGGCGCGGACCGGCGCGGATCCGGACAAGCTTTATTTCGACACGCAATCCGCACTCGTCATCCGCATGATTAGCTACCGGCATACGTCGGAGGGTCTCATAGTTTACCAGGAGGATTTCGAAGACTATCGCCAGGTGGATGGCGTCAAGCTACCGTTCACGGTACACCAAACATCGAAGGTTGCCCCGTCGGTAACCGCTTCCGCCGACCAGTCGGAACAAGAGCAATCGTTCACCGTTCGGTTCGCGGAAGTGCATCACAATGTCGAACTGGACGATCAGCAATTTTCCAAGCCCGCTGCTCAATAGAGCAAAAAGACGCTGATTGTAGGGAGGTTAAGTACTAGACTGGCAGGCGGTTTGCTCGACCCATAAACTTGCTTGCAATTTGATGGCCTCTGTGATAATTTTGCTCGGTTTAAGCAGTGCTGGCGTAGCTCAGCTGGTAGAGCATCTGATTTGTAATCAGAGGGTCGGGGGTTCAATTCCCTCCGCCAGCTCAGTTTGAGGGGCCGGGAATTTTCGGCAGGGATACGGTCGGATTCCTCGCGACAAAAGCGCTAGGGCTGGTGTCTTTCGACACGAGCCCTTTCTGCATTGCGATGTACCCCGTACAGTTGTCCGGTCACGTTCTGGTTGTGCACGCGGGACAATGAAGTTGTGTCCCGATGAATTCTTGGGGTGCGCTCTTTGCATCTCCGATAAATTTGCGGGACGTGCACCTTGCGTCCCGAATGGGTTTGCGGGACGGGTGGGTGAGTGGCTAAAACCAGCAGACTGTAAATCTGCCGCTCCTTGCGGGCTACGGAGGTTCGAATCCTCCCCCGTCCACCAGCGTCTCTTGCGGCATTCAAGCACCCGAGCACTCGGTGGTTTTGAACGCGGTTGTACGGCGGACGATCAACAATTTCACAAGCACGGCTGCCCCGGCCGCGCTTCTCGGGCATGCTGCAGGAGGTTTCGGGGAGACCGGTTCGGGCCTGGGTAGCTCAGTTGGTAGAGCGCGTCCTTGGTAAGGACGAGGTCACCGGTTCAATCCCGGTCCCAGGCTCCACGCTGCACCAGCGGCAGGAATGAGCGGGGGTAACTCAGGGGTAGAGTCTCTGCCTTCCAAGCAGATGGTCGCGGGTTCGAATCCCGTCCCCCGCTCCATCGCAACCGGTTGGGTGAGGGAATCAGCAGTTTAGGCAGGCTCGGATCTGGCAGTGGTCTGGATCGCGGCAGAGGCCGCGTAGCTTTCTTAAACGAGTGAGGAACGATGGCGAAGGAGAAATTCGAGCGCAGTAAGCCGCACGTGAACGTGGGGACGATTGGGCACATCGACCACGGCAAGACCACCTTGACCGCGGCGATCACCAAAGTGCTCTCGAAGAACAATCCCAAGGTGCAGTTCCGGGCGTTTGATTCCATCGACAACGCACCGGAAGAGCGCGAGCGCGGCATCACCATCGCCGTAGCGCACGTGGAGTACGAGACGGCCAACCGGCACTACGCGCACATCGACTGCCCGGGACACGCGGACTACATCAAGAACATGATCACCGGAGCGGCGCAGATGGACGGCGCGATTCTGGTGGTAGCGGCGACGGACGGGCCGATGCCGCAGACGCGCGAGCACATTCTTCTCGCGCGGCAGGTGGGCGTGCCGTACATCGTGGTGTTTCTGAACAAATGCGACGTGGTGGAAGATCCCGAGTTGCTCGAACTGGTCGAACTCGAAGTTCGCGAGCTGCTGAAGACCTATCAATTCCCTGGGGACGCGGTTCCGGTGGTTCGCGGTTCGGCGCTCAAGGCTCTGGAAGGCGACGCGAAGTGGGAGAAGTCGATACTGGATTTGATGGAAGCGGTGGACAAGAACGTGCCGTTGCCACAGCGCGACGTGGACAAGCCGTTCGCCATGCCCATTGAAGATATTTTTTCGATCTCCGGGCGCGGTACGGTGGTGACGGGAAGAATCGAGCGCGGCAAGGTGAAAGTGGGCGAAGAAGTGGAGATTGTGGGCTTCCGTCCGACGATGAAGAAGACGGTCACGGGCGTGGAAATGTTCCGCAAGCTGCTGGATGAAGGAATCGCGGGCGACAACGTCGGCTTGCTGCTGCGCGGGACGGAAAAAGATGAAGTGGAGCGCGGGCAGGTGTTGTGCAAGCCGGCTTCAATCACGCCGCACACGAAATTCAAGGCCGAAGCGTACGTGTTGACGAAGGAAGAAGGCGGGCGGCACACGCCGTTTTTCACCGGCTACCGGCCGCAATTTTATTTTCGGACCACGGACGTGACCGGAGACGTGAAACTGCCGACGGGCGTGGAGATGGTGATGCCGGGCGACAACGTGTCGGCGGAAATCAGCCTGATCACGCCGGTGGCGCTGGAGAAGGGGCTGCGCTTCGCCATTCGCGAAGGCGGCCACACGGTTGGAGCCGGCGCGGTCACGGAGATCATCGAGTAAACGACCATGCGAGAGATCATCACATTACAGTGCGGCGAATGCAAAAACCGGAACTACACCACCACCAAGAACCGGAAAAAGCATCAGGACCGGTTGGAGACGTCGAAATTTTGCAATACGTGCCGGAAACACACCGCGCACAAGGAAGTGAAGTAATCCGGCGCGGATTTGCAGGGGAGTAGGTTCAACGGTAGACCGCCGGTCTCCAAAACCGGATGTGGGGGTTCGAATCCCTCCTCCCCTGCCAGACATTTGCAGGGGCAGGAAGGGCAAGTAGAGGTCAATGGCGGAAGCACTCAAGTTGAAGGAAGAGGGAATTCGCGGCGGCGGTGGCGGTGGCGGCAATGCCGTCGCGTCCGCGCTCGGGAAATTCGGAGAATATCCGCGCCGACTGCGCCAGTTTCTGCATGACGTGCGCATCGAGATGAGGGCGGTGAATTGGCCATCGCGCGACGACGTCATCTCCACCACCATCGTCGTCACCGTGACCGTGGCGTTTTTCGGCGTGTACTTTTTCCTGACCGATAATTTGCTCGGCAAAGCCATCGGATGGCTCCTTGACTATGCAAAGAAGCACTGAAGGAACCGATATGTCGAAGCAGTGGTACATCGTCCACACCTACTCGGGGTTTGAGAAAAAGGTGAAGGAGAGCCTGGAGGGCCGCGTGCAGGCCTTCGGCCTCACGGACAAAATCGGCCAGATCATCATCCCCACGGAATCGGTTGTCGAAGTCCGCGGCGGCAAAAAAGTGATTTCCCCGCGCATGTGCTATCCGGGCTACGTGCTTGTGGAAATGGACATGGACGACTATACCTGGCACGTGGTCCGCTCCACGCCGCGCGTTACCGGCTTTGTCGGCTCGGGCCAGACGCCTTCACCGCTCACAGAAGAAGAAGTCCAGAACATTTTGAACCGCGCCACCACGACAGCCGAAAAGCCCAAGCCCAAGCTTTCCTTCGAGCGCGGCGAAAAAGTACGCATTGGCGAGGGGCCGTTCGCGAATTTCACCGGCGTCGTCGAAGAAGTGAATTCCGACCGCAGCACTCTGAAAGTTTCGGTCACCATTTTTGGCCGCTCGACTCCGGTCGAGCTCGATTTTGCGCAGGTTGAAAAAGTCGCCTAGACGAGGACAGGAAACGAACGATGGCGAAAAAAGTTAATGCGATGGTAAAGCTGCAGTTGCCGGCCGCGAAGGCTACTCCTGCGCCGCCCGTAGGCACGGCGCTCGGTCCGCACGGCGTCAACATCATGGATTTCTGCAAGCAGTTCAATGCCAAGACCGGCAAAGAGCCGGACGGCATGATCATCCCCGTGCTGGTCACCATCTACAGCGACCGCACCTTTACCTTTATCTTGAAAACGCCACCGGCCTCCGAGCTTCTGAAGCGCGCCGCCGGAATCGTCAAGGGTTCGCCTGAGCCGAATCGCAACAAAGTGGCGAAAGTCACTCGCAAACAAGTGGAAGAAATTGCCAAGACCAAGCTGCCCGACCTCAACACGGCCAGCCTGGAATCCGCCGTGCGCACCATCATGGGCACGGCGCGCAATATGGGCATCGAAGTCGAAGGCTAGACCTGAATCAGGAGACACACGCAATGGGTCGCAGTTTGAAAGATGGTGGAAAGAATATTGATCGCGCCCGGAAGCTCATCGAGGCGCGTCCTTACAAGCTCGAAGAAGCGGCAGAGTTGCTGCGCAAGGCGCATTTCGTCAAGTTCGACGAAACCGTCGAGCTCGTCCTCAACCTGGGCGTGGACCCAAAGCAGTCCGACCAGATGGTCCGCGGCACCGTGGTGCTACCGCACGGGCTTGGCAAGTCGAAGCGCGTCCTGGTGATCGCCAGCGGAGAAAAAGTCCGCGAAGCGCAGGAAGCCGGCGCCGATTTTGTGGGCGGCGAAGATATGGTCCAGAAGATCCAGGAAGGCTGGACGGACTACGAGGCAGTCATCGCCACGCCGGACATGATGAAATCCGCCGGACGTCTTGGCAAAGTGCTCGGCCCGCGGGGATTGATGCCCAATCCCAAGACCGGCACGGTCACATTCGAAGTTGCCCGCGCTGTAAAAGAAATCAAAGCCGGTAAAGTCGAGTTTCGCCTGGACAAAACCGGCATCGTCCATTCGCCCGTGGGCAAGATTAGTTTCTCGGCGCAGAACCTGGCCGGAAACGCGCAGGCGCTGCTGGCTGCGGTGATCAAGGCCAAGCCCGCCGCGGCCAAGGGCAAGTACATCAAGAAAATCACGCTCACTTCGACGATGGGTCCGGGCATCCTGATTGACCACGCCGAAGCGGACGCCGCTGTTGCAGTCGCGGCCTGACGCAAAGTTTCGAAAGGGGAGTTCGGCATGAAGAAGAAAGCCGAAAAGGTTACGCAAGGCGACGAGCTGCGCACTCAGCTCGCCAAGGTCTCGACCGTCATTCTCTCGACTTTCCAGGGTATCACCGTCGAGCAGGATACCAAGCTCCGCCGCGCTGTCGAAGCCGCGGGCGGCAACTACCAAGTAGTCAAGAACACCGTCGCTGAGCGCGCCGCCAGCGGAACACCTGCGAAAGGCCTGCTCAAGGATTTGAAGGGCACGAACTCGATCGCCTTCACCAAGCTCGACCCGGTGGCGTTGGCCAAGATTCTGACCAAAGTTGCAAAAGACGTTCCGGCGTTCAAATTCCGCGCCGGCTGGGTGGAAGGTCGCGTCATTTCCATCCAGGAGATCAACCAGCTCGCGGCGCTGCCCAGCAAGGAAGAGCTCATCAGCAAGATCATGTTCATGCTGAATGCTCCGGCACAGCGCATCGCCACGGCGCTCGCGGCGCTCCCACGCAATCTGGCGGTGGTCACCAGCGAGGCAGTGAAGGCAAACAAATTCGGCGCAGGCGGCGCAGCACCGCAGGAAGCTCCCGCGCCCGAAGCGGCTCAGTAACGGTTTTTCAGCAATCGTTTTTCGGCAATGGTTTTCAAATTCGGAGGAGGGTAGGAAACGGCAATGGCGAGCAAAGTGGAATCAATTCTCGAAGAAATCAAGGGTCTGACGCTTCTGGAAGCTTCCGATCTGGTGAAAAAGATGGAAGAAGCCTTCGGCGTCTCCGCTGCGGCTGCGGCTCCCGTGATGGTTGCGGGCGCGGGCGGCGCTGCGGGCGGCGGCGCTGCTGCGGAAGAGAAGACGGAATTCGCCGTCGTTCTCACCGAAGTGGGCGCGAACAAAATCAACGTGATTAAGGCGGTCCGCGAAGTCACCAGCCTGGGCTTGAAAGAAGCCAAGGACTTGGTCGATGGCGCTCCCAAGACGGTGAAAGAGGGCGTCAACAAGGACGAGGCTGCCACGATCCGTAAAAAGTTCGAAGAGGCCGGAGCCAAGGTCGAGATCAAGTAGTTTCGGCGGCCCGCACGGGCCCTGGGGCCCGGGCTGCGAAGGAATTCGGCTACGCGCATTCCTTTGGAACATAGAACCTCACCAATCGTCCTTCCCGGACTGACGGGGCGGGTGTTGCCTGCTTCGTCTCTTCCGGCGTCCTTTTGAAAAGGAAGGTCCATGAGCAATCGTAATGGTCATCGCGTCACTCGGGAGCGGGAGCGTCTGGATTTTGCCAAGATTAAGACGACTGTCCAGATTCCCAACCTGATTGACGTTCAGAAGAAGTCCTATCAGCGCTTCTTGCAAATGGATTTGCTGCCGAGCGAGCGCGAGGACAGCGGCCTGCAGTCGGTTTTCACTTCGGTGTTTCCGATTCAGGATTTCCGCGGTCTTTCGCAGCTGGATTTCGTGGACTACGCCATCGGCAACTGGGAGTGCAAGTGCGGCCACCTGCGCGGCCTGCACCACTTGCGCGCCACCTGCCGCGATTGCGGCGCCTCCGTGGTCACCAATCCTTACAAGACCGGTGACGTGCTCTGCGCCAAGTGCGGCACGTTTAACAAGAACACGCCCACGTTTTGCAATAAGTGCGGCGACCCGGTCACGCTGCAGCTAAAGTACGACGTGAACGAATGCCAGGAACGCGGCATGACCTATTCCGCGCCGCTCAAGGTGACCATCCGCCTCACCATTTACGACAAGGACCCCGACTCCGGCGCGAAGTCCATCCGCGACATCAAGGAGCAGGAAGTTTTCTTCGGCGATATCCCGCTGATGACGGAAAACGGCACCTTCATCATCAACGGCACCGAGCGCGTCATCGTCAGCCAGTTGCACCGCTCGCCGGGGGTGTTCTTCGAAACCGCCAACAACCGCAGCTACTTCCTGGGGAAAATTATTCCCTATCGCGGCTCGTGGGTGGAGTTCGAGTACGACACCAAGAACATTCTGTATGTGCGCATCGACCGCAAACGCAAGTTCCTCGGCTCGATTTTCCTCCGCGCCCTGGGCATGAAGTCGAATGAAGACATCCTGCGCACCTTCTACCAGGTCGAGCGCATCTCGCTCCGCGAAGGCGATCTATACTGGAACGTCTCCGAAGGGCTGATCGAACGGAAGCTTACCAAGGAAATCAAGCACCCGAAGTCAGACGAAGTCATTGTCGGCGCGCACAAGCGCATCACTGAGCCGCTGTACAAGGAACTGGTCAAGGCCCGGGTCACCCAAGCCGAAGTCAACGTTGCCGATCTCGAAGGCGCCGTCACCGTCGGCGAGCTTGTCAACCGCCAGACCGGCGAAGTGCTGATGGAGGCGAACAAGCCGCTCACCGCTGAAATCTGGGCCACCATTTCCGAAGCGGGCATCACCGAAGTGGATGTCTGCTTCCCGGACCGCGATGAAGTCGGCGTGATCGTCGGCCGCACCCTTGAGAAAGACACCATTCGCACGCCCAAAGAAGCGCTCATCGAAATCTACCGCAAGCTGCGCCCGGGCGATCCTCCGACACTGGAAACCGCCACGGCGCTCTTCAACGGCATGTTCTTCGACGCGCGCAAGTACGACTTCAGCAAAGTCGGCCGCCTGAAATTCAATATCAAGCTGGGTCTGGAAACCCCGCTCGACAAGCGCACCCTTGACCCCGCTGATTTCGTCGCCGCCATCAAGTACCTGCTGCGTCTGCGCAAAAATATCGGCACCGTGGACGACATCGACCATCTCGGCAATCGCCGCGTCCGCGCGGTTGGCGAACTCCTTGAAAATCAGTTCCGCATCGGCCTGGTCCGCATGGAGCGCGCCATCAAGGAAAAAATGTCCGTGTACCAGGAAATGTCCACGGCCATGCCGCACGATCTAGTCAACGCGAAGCCGGTCATGGCTGCCATCCGCGAATTCTTCGGCAGCTCGCAGCTCTCGCAGTTCATGGACCAGACCAATCCGCTCAGCGAAATCACGCACAAGCGCCGCCTTTCGGCACTCGGGCCCGGCGGCCTTTCGCGCGAACGCGCCGGATTCGAAGTCCGCGACGTGCACCCCACTCACTACGGCCGCATTTGCCCGATTGAGACGCCGGAAGGCCCGAACATCGGCTTGATCAGTTCGCTTTCCTGCTATGCGCGCATCAACGAATTCGGCTTCATCGAGTCGCCCTACCGCAAGGTCAAGGGCGGCCGCGTGATCGACTTCGTCCAGGTGGTCAACTCCGGCGACAGCGAATTCAAGGCCGGCGAAGTCGTCGAAAAGGAAAAAGTCGAAGACATCAACGACGAACTGAAGCGCCGCCGCGTGGTCGTCGAGCCGCACTGCTTCTATCTTTCGGCTTGGGAGGAAGACCGCTACGTTATTGCCCAGGCCAACGCTTCGCTTGACGAGCGCGGCAAAATCACCACCGAACTGGTCAACTGCCGCCAGGCCGGCAACTTCGTGTTGAAGGGCCGCGATGAAGTGGATTACATCGACGTCTCGCCGAAGCAGCTCGTCTCCGTCGCCGCCAGTCTCATCCCGTTTCTTGAGAACGACGACGCCAACCGCGCCTTGATGGGCTCGAACATGCAGCGCCAGGCCGTTCCGCTCATCAAGGGCGAAGCTCCGCTGGTCGGCACCGGCATGGAGCGCGTCACAGCTCGAGACTCCGGTGCAGTCATCGTCTGCCGCCGCGACGGCATCGTCGACCAGGTAGACTCCGAACGCGTGATCGTGCGCGTCGAATCCGACCAGTCCGGCGTGCTCAGCCGCGAAGTCGGTTCGGACATTTACCTTCTGACCAAATTCAAGCGCTCAAACCAGAACACTTGCATCAACCAGAAGCCTCTGGTCCGCGCGGGCGACCGCGTCAAGCAGGGCCAGGTCCTGGCCGATGGCCCCTGCACCGATCGCGGCGAGCTCGCGCTCGGCCGCAACGTGCTGGTGGCCTTCGTTCCCTGGCGCGGCTACAACTTTGAAGACGCCATTCTCGTCAGCGAAAAGCTCGTTGAAGAGGACTACTACACCTCCATTCACATTGAGGAATACGAGATCGAGGCACGCGATACGAAACTCGGCCCCGAGGAAATCACGCGCGATATTCCCAACATCAACGAGAGCTTCCTGCGCAATCTCGATGAAAGCGGCGTCATCCGCATCGGCGCCACGGTCAAGCCTGGCGACATCCTGGTCGGTAAGGTCACGCCTAAGGGCGAGACCACGCTGACACCGGAAGAAAAGCTTCTTCGCGCCATCTTCGGTGAAAAGGCCGGAGACGTTCGCGACGCTTCCCTCTATTGCCCGCCGGGCATCGAGGGCACCATCGTGGACGTGAAAATCTTCTGCCGCAAGGGTGCGGAAAAGGACGAACGCCACAAGGCCATCGAAGCCGCGCAAGTTGCCAAGCTTGAGAAAAACCTTGCCGATGAAATCCGCATTCTCACCGACGAGCGTTTGAAGCGCCTCAACGACCTGCTCGGCGGACAGAAGCTTGTCGCCGACTTGCACGATGAGCGCACCAACAAGCGCCTGCTCATCAAGGGCGCCGAGCTGACTCGCGACATCCTCGAAAAAATCACCACACGCAACCTCAAACGCTTGCGCTTGAACGACAAGGACCCGCTACTCATCGAGAAAATCGATGAGATAGAAGAGATGACTTCTCGTCAGATCGACGTCCTGCGCAAAATCACCGACGAGCGCATCTCCAAGCTCAAGAAGGGCGACGAGCTTCCTCCAGGCGTCATCAAACTGGTGAAAGCCTACATCGCCATGAAGCGCAAGCTTTCCGTCGGCGACAAGATGGCCGGCCGTCACGGAAATAAGGGCGTCATCGCGCGCATCGTTCCCAAGGAAGACATGCCGTACATGCCCGACGGCACGCCGGTTGAAATCGTTCTCAACCCGCTCGGCGTTCCATCGCGTATGAACGTCGGCCAGATTCTGGAAACGCACCTTGGCTGGGCCTCGAAGGAACTGGGCGAGCGTGTCGGCAAGCTGCTGGACACAGAAGCGCGTGCCGATTCCGTCCGCAAGTGGTTCAAGGAAGCCTTTGGTCCCACTTCGGTTTGGAAGACGATCGCCGATCTCGACGATGAAGCCATCATCGAACTGGGCCAGAGCTTCCGCGATGGCGCTCCCTTCGCTACGCCGGTCTTTGATGGCGCGCGCGAAGGTGATATCCGCCACTTGCTGCAGTTCACCGAGCTGCCGGAGAGCGGCAAGATTACGCTCTACGACGGGATGACCGGCGATGCCTTCGCGCAAAATGTCACCGTCGGGTACATCTACATGCTCAAGCTTTCGCACCTGGTGGACGACAAGATTCACGCTCGCTCCATCGGCCCTTACTCTCTCATCACGCAACAGCCGCTCGGCGGAAAGGCGCAGTTCGGCGGACAGCGCTTCGGTGAAATGGAAGTCTGGGCGCTCGAAGCCTATGGTGCTGCGCATATTCTGCAGGAGCTGCTCACCGCCAAATCTGACGACGTCTATGGCCGCGCCAAAATTTACGAGGCCATCGTGAAGGGCGAACCGGGTATCGAGCCCGGCGTGCCCGAATCCTTCAACGTCCTGGTCCGCGAGCTGCAGTCGCTCTGCCTGGACGTTGAGCTGATGAAACGTCAGAAGCCGCAGTTGGAAAAGGCGGAAGCGGCGGATTAGTGCGGTCCGGGGAAATTTTCTCGGACCGTTTGACCAATTCTTGGAAGTGGATTTTGTCCCGAGTTTAATCGGGACGGGAGGATCTGCCCTTGTATCGTTCGAGCCCGTACGATCGCGCCAGCCAGATTGCGGATTTCGATTCCATTCGCATCAGCTTGGCGAGTCCGGAAAAAATCCGGTCTTGGTCTCACGGCGAGGTCACCAAGCCGGAAACCATCAATTACCGCACCTTCAAACCCGAGCGCGACGGCCTGTTCTGCGCCAAGATTTTCGGCCCCGTCACCGACTGGGAATGCTTGTGCGGCAAGTACAAGCGCATGAAGCACCGCGGTGTCATCTGCGACAAATGCGGCGTGGAAGTCACGCTTAGCAAAGTCCGGCGCGAGCGCCTCGGCCACATCGAGCTGGCTTCACCCTGTTCGCACGTGTGGTTCTTCAAGGGCCTGCCCAGCCGCATCGGCTACCTGCTCGATATCACCATGCGCGACCTCGAGCACATCCTCTATTTCGAGACCTTTGTCTGCGTTGATCCCGGCGAAGTTCCCGGCATCAAGGAAAAGGACATTCTGCCGGAAGAGAAATTCCGCGAGCTGCAGAAGGAATTCCTCGGCAAATTCGACGCCCGCATGGGCGCGGAAGCCATCAAGGAGCTCCTGCGCCGCGTGGACGTGGAAAAACTCTCCGAAGAGCTCCGCGAAAAAATGAAGGTGGACCCCAGCCTTCAGAAGCGCATCAAGTTCGCCAAGCGCTTGAAGGTTCTCGAAGCTTTCCGCAAGAGCGGTAACAAGCCGGAGTGGATGATTCTCGACGTCATTCCGGTCCTTCCGCCGGAGTTGCGTCCGCTGGTGCCTCTCGACGGAGGCCGCTTCGCGACTTCCGACCTGAACGACCTGTACCGCCGCGTTATCAACCGCAACAACCGGTTGAAGAAGCTGATGGAGCTGCACGCGCCCGACGTCATTGTCCGCAACGAAAAGCGCATGTTGCAGGAAGCTGTGGACGCGCTGTTCGACAACGGCCGTCGCGGTCGCGTTCTCCGCGGCACCAATAACCGCCCGCTCAAATCGCTTTCCGACACGCTCAAGGGCAAGCAGGGCCGTTTCCGCCAGAACCTGCTCGGCAAGCGCGTGGATTATTCCGGCCGCTCCGTCATCGTCGTTGGCCCGGAATTGAAGCTGCATCAGTGCGGTCTGCCGAAGAAAATGGCGCTCGAGCTCTTCAAGCCATTCATCTACCACCGTCTCGAGGCCGCCGGCCACTGCACCACCATCAAGCAGGCCAAGGAGCTCGTCGAAGCGCAGGAGTCCATCGTTTGGGACATCCTGGAAGACGTCATTCGAGAGCATCCCGTCCTATTGAACCGCGCTCCCACCCTTCACCGTCTTGGCATTCAGGCGTTCGAACCTGTCCTGGTCGAGGGGAAGGCCATCCGCATCCATCCGCTGGTCTGCACCGCGTTCAATGCGGACTTCGACGGCGACCAGATGGCTGTGCACATTCCACTTTCACCGGAAGCCCAGGTGGAAGCCTCCGTGCTCATGCTCAGCTCGCACAACATTCTTTCGCCTGCCAATGGTTACCCGCTTGCCGTTCCGACGCAAGACATGGTTCTCGGCATCTACTACATGACCAAAGCCAAGCCGCAGGCCAAGGGCGAAGGCCGCGCCTTCGGTTCCACCGAAGAAGCGGTCATGGCGCTTGAAGCCGGCGAGGTCGAATTGCTCACGCCCATCCGCATGCGCTACACCGGCGAAGTGATTGAGCTGACCAACGCGTACGACGATCAGGACGTCTCGCACACCGAGCCCATCCAGCTGAACAAACAGTTCCTGCACACCACCGTTGGCCGTGCGATCTTCAATGATCACCTGCCTTCGGACATGCCGTTCATCAACGGCTTGCTCAAGAAAAAGGGTGTCCAGGCGCTGGTGCAGTATTGCTATCTGCGATTCGGCCTCGAGAAAACCGTTCACGCGCTCGACAAACTGAAGGAACTCGGCTTCGTTTACGCTACCAAGGCAGGCATGTCCATCGGCATCAGCGACATGGTCATCCCCAGCGTCAAGACTAAGCTGGTGGACAACGCCGAACACGAAGTCGTCAAAATCCAGCAGCAATACCAAGACGGCGCGATCACCAACGGCGAGCGCTACAACAAAGTCATCGCCATCTGGTCCGACGTCACCGAAAAAGTGGCCGACGAAATGTTCAAGGCCCTCGAGCAGCAGGATAAAGAGGGCGTCATCAACCCCATCTACGTCATGGCCGACTCCGGGGCTCGCGGCTCGAAACAACAAATCCGTCAGCTTTCCGGCATGCGAGGATTGATGGCCAAGCCTTCCGGCGAAGTCATGGAGCAACCCATCACTTCCAACTTCCGCGAAGGCCTCACTGTGCTGGAATACTTCATCTCCACCCACGGCGCCCGTAAGGGTCTGGCCGATACCGCGCTCAAGACCGCCGATTCCGGCTACCTCACACGCCGCCTCGTGGACGTTGCCCAGGACGTGATCATTAATGAGTTTGACTGCGGCACGGCCGACGGGATTTACGTCGAACCCATTCTCGAAGCCGGAGTCGAAGTCGAGCCGCTGCGCGACCGCGTCGTTGGCCGCGTTTCGCTCGAAAAGATCAAAGACTACGAAGGCAACGTCATCGTCGAAATCAACCAGGAAATCACCGAAGAGCTCGCCAACTCCATCCAGGCCGCCGGCATCGAGCGCGTCAAGATCCGCTCCGTGCTCACCTGCGAGTCCCGGCGCGGAGTTTGCGGACGCTGCTACGGCCGAAACCTGGCCACCGGCCGCTTCGTGGAAATGGGCGAAGCCGTGGGCGTCATCGCCGCGCAGTCCATCGGCGAGCCCGGCACGCAGCTCACCATGCGCACGTTCCACATCGGCGGTACGGCTACCCGCGTCACCGAACAGTCGAAGATCGAAGCCCGCAACAACGGCTTCGTCAAGTTCATCGACTTGAAGGTCGTCGAGGGCCGCCACAAATCCATCGTGTCCATGAACCGCTCCGGCCTAATCGCCGTGGTGGACGAGAAGGGCCGCGAAAAGGAACGTCACCACGTCGTTTACGGCGCGCGCCTGAAAGTCGAAGACGGCCAACCCGTCACACTCGGGCAGACCATGGTCGAATGGGATCCCTACACCTTCTCGATTCTTACCGAGACAGCGGGTTCCGTGCAGTTCAAGGACCTGCAGCCTGGCATCACCATCGAGGAGCAGGTGGACGAAGTCACCGGGCTCTCGCAGCTCGTCGTCACCCTGCCTCCGGGTGATGAAAAGCACCAGCCCACCATCAACATCCGCGGCACGGGCGGCCGCACCAAGAAATACCTGATGCCATCGCGCGCCCACTTGATGGTCGCGGACGGCGATGAAGTCCAGCCCGGCGACGTGCTCGCGAAAATCCCGCGCGAGACTACCAAGACCAAGGACATCACCGGAGGTCTCCCGCGCGTCGTCGAGCTCTTCGAAACCCGCAAGCCCAAGGATCCCGCCGTCATCAGCGAGGTCGACGGCGCCGTCAAGTACGGCGAAATCGTCAAGGGCATGCGCAAAATCTACGTCGAAAGCGAAGATGGAAAGACCACCAAGGAATATTCCATCCCGCGCGGCGTCCATATCAACGTCCAGGAGGCCGAGCATGTTCGCGCCGGCGAGCCTTTGATCGACGGCCCGCTCAACCCGCACGACATTCTCGCCGTCCTGGGTGAAAAATACACCCAGGCCTACCTGGTGAATTCCATCCAGGAGGTCTATCGCCTGCAGGGCGTCAACATCAACGACAAGCACATCGAGACCATCGTTCGCCAGATGATGCGCTGGGTCAAAGTCGAAGACGTCGGCGACACCACATTCCTGCTTGAGGAACAGGTCGACAAGTTCCGCTTCCGCGAGGAGAACGACCGCGTCATTCACGACGGCGGACGTCCGGCTACCGGCCGACCGCTGCTGCTCGGCATCACCAAGGCGTCGCTCTCGACGGACTCCTTCATCTCCGCGGCCAGCTTCCAGGAGACCACCCGCGTGCTTACCGAAGCGGCTATCTCCGGTAAAGTGGACTACCTCCGCGGCCTGAAGGAAAACGTCATCATGGGCCGGCTGATTCCCGCCGGTACCGGACTCGAACGCTACCGCAATATCCAACTCCTCACCGAATTGCCCAAGGAGGAGCCGCAGCCCATCGAGCCCGACCTCACGCCGGAAGAAGCCGCCGCGCTCGATTTCCTGCGCAAGGATACCGACGCGGTCGCCGAGAGTTAACCTGAACCTCTAATTTGAAGTTCAAGGGCATCCCGTTATCTGGGATGCCCTTTTTGTTTGCACACTTTAGTTCTATCAAATTTCAAATTTGAATTCGGGGCTTCGACCCGTCAGGCTCATCATCTCCACCTATTGAGCATCTTGGAAAACACCGCTGCAATCTTTTCCACCGACCTGCATCGCCCCGTTAAAATTATTGTGGGGGGACCTTCGCGCCGAAAACTCCGTTGGCCCGCGCGCCTGGCTCCCCACTGTCCCAATGCCCAAAATCACACAGAAAACTCGCCGCGAGCCGCACTCCCAGCTCTCTGACCAGCAGTTCCGCGAGCTCGTGAACGTGATTTCCCGCTCGCAACAGAATTTTCGCGATCTAATTGACCATCTCGATCACGCTATCTTCACCCTATCGCACGATGGCGAAATCCGCGTCGTCAATCGCCGCATGTCCGAAATTCTGGGCGCCTCCTTTCAGGAATTGATCGGCCGCAGCCTCGGCGAATTCCTGGCCGAACCAACCGCCGAAGAATTGCGTCGCGCTCTTCCCGAGTTATTGAAAAATGGCACCTGGGCTGGCCGTGTGCCCGTCCGCTTGCGTCACGGCGGCGAACGCCACTACTTTGATTGCTGGCTGCAAACTGTCACCGTAGAAGGAAAGGCCGCCTCCGTCAGCGGCTGGGCCCGCGACGTCACCTTCCAGCACGAATCCGAGCTTCGTTTTCAGGAGCTTTTCGACTCCCTGCGCGATGGGATCTTCTTCACCACTCCCGATGGCAGGATTCTCGACGCCAACCCCGCCCTGGTCCGTATGCTCGGCTTCGATACCAGGGAAGAACTTCAAGCGCGAAATATCCGCAGCCTCTATGTCGATGCTTCGCAGCGCGATGCCATCCTGCACGAGCTCGAACTACGCGGCTCCGTCGAGGACCGCGAAGTCATCCTGCGCCGCAAAGACGGCGCCACCATCCATTGCCTCTGCTCCGGCTTCGCCATTCGCGATTCTTTTGGCCAGCTCGTCCGCATGCAGGGCACTTTCGTGGACATCACCGAGCGCCTGGAAATAGAAAAGCGCCTCCATCAGGAACAGGAATTCGTCCGTCACTTGATCGCCAGCTTTCCGGATATGATTGCTGTCCTCGATCGCGACGCCCGCTTCACCTTCATGAGCCCGCGCGTTCAGGATGTGCTCGGCCGCTCACCCGAGCAATTTGTCGGCCAGGCGCTTGGCGGCTCGACGCACCCCGATGATCGCGCGCGCCTTTCGGAGACATTTCAGCGCGTCCTCTCCGGCCAGTCGACCTCAGCGCAGGTTGAATACCGTGCTCCGCACGCTGACGGCTCCTGGAGGATGCTGCGTGCCAGTGCCGGCCCGCTCTTCGGCGCGGATGGAGAAATCACCGGTGTGGTTGCTTCCGCGCGCGACGTCACCGAATCCCGGCAGTTCGAAGACCAGCTCGCGCAAAAGGAAAAATTCGCCTCCATGGGCCAGATGATGGCTGGCGCCGCGCACGAGCTCAACAATCCGCTCACCGCCATCCTCGGTGTCAGCGATCTGTTGCGCGAGCGGGCTACGGACGACGCCACGCGCCGCCAGATTGAAATCGTATTGCAGCAGGCCCGCCGCGCCGCCGCCATCGTCCAAAACCTGCTCGCTTTTTCGCGCCCCGCTGTCATGGGCCGCGCCAGGGTGCGCGTGCAGGAAATCATCCAGCGCATCCTCCAGCAGCAGGATGCTTCACTCCGCCAGAAGGGAATCACCGTGCAGTTCGACGATTCCGCTTCTCTCCCCGCCGTCGAGGCCGATCCCCGCCTGCTCACGCAAGTTTTCCTCAACATCATTACCAACGCGGAGCAGGCCATCTCCAGCGTCCGCGATCACGGCACGCTGACAATTTCCGCCGTTACTGTCGTCGGAAACCTGAGCATCGCCTTCGTGGACGATGGCCCTGGAATTTCACCCGAAATTCTCGGCAAGATATTCGATCCCTTCTTTACCACCAAGCGCCCCGGCGGCGGCTCCGGCCTGGGCCTCACCATCAGCCTCGCCATCGTCAAGGAGCATGGCGGCCGCATTGAAGTGCAATCCTCGCCCTCGAATGGCGCTACCGTCCGAGTCGTGTTGCCGGTTCCCGTCGAACATCTTCCCACTCCCGAACCGCACATGGCCGCTCGTCCGCTGTCCCATGTCTCTCCCGTGCTCCGCGGCCACTCCGCCCTGATCGTGGACGACGAAGACAGCATCCGTGAAATTGTGCAGGAAGGACTATCCGCCCGTGGAATGCAGGTGGAAGGTGCCACTAGCGCCGAGGATGCTCTCGCGCATCTCGCCGCTCACAGCTACGACGTTGTTCTGTGCGACTTTAATCTTCCCGGGCTCAATGGCGAACAGCTCTTCGATCGCCTTCGCTCCCAGTCTCACTCCTCGCCGCCGCGATTCGTTTTCATGACCGGCGACATGCTCGAACCCGCCCTGGTTTCCTCATTCAACGAGAAGGGAGCGCACGTCCTGCAGAAGCCCTTCCATATCGCCGCTCTCGCCAACTTGCTTACCGAACTCTTGGAAACCCAGCCGGTCAAATCAGCCTAACTCTACAGGCGTGGTCGGAGCATCCCGATTTGTGTGCCTGGATGCGGCACAATCTGCACCAGGAAGCTTACTTCGTCTTTCCCGCCACCCCCGTCCCTGCGTCCACTCCAAAATCCCACACGTAAATGCTGATCCCCTCGTCGCGCACCACTTCCGCGATGGCATACTCCCCAGGCGGCAGGTTTTCCCCCAGCGTAAAACGGTACACGCCGCGCGCCACCGTCCACTGCTGCATGTTCACCGTCTTCACTCTCATGGTGTCTTCTTTGAAGCGCGTGTCGATCTGCTCGATCTCCCGCGCGTACCCCTTCGCCTTCGTGGGTATCAATTGGATTTCCGGATCGTGCGCGTTCGCCGTGCGGATATAAATTTCCGCCTGGCCCGCCTTCACCCGCACCTTGGCGCGCGTCCCCCGGATCGTAATCGTCCGGCGGGACGCTACAATCGGAATCGGCACCAGGATTTGCTTGAAGGTCTGCCCTTTGCTCGACTTCACGTCCGTGTCCGCCGGCTCGAGCCGCGTCACCATCTTCATGTCGTACACATACACGCCCGGCTCCGGTGGCAGGAACACTCCCGGCGCCGCCTCCAGGCTCGCGTCGATGTCCAGCTCCGGAACCTGGCTGGCCTTGTCCCGCGCGTGCACCTTGGCTACCTCCGCCGCGTTGCGCTTGGCTTCTTCCGCCTCCAGCTTCCGCGTCGCCTCCCAATCCACCAGCGCCGCGGGCATCTCTTCCCACTGGCGCGTGTCCACGCTGAAGTAGCGCACCCGCTCGCCTTCTATCTTGTACTCCCGCGCCAATTGAAAGCTCCCATCCGTCAACACCAACTTCTTCCCATGCGGCGTCGCCAACGGCTTGGCCGCAGGCGAGCCGGACGTTTGAGAGTCCTGCACGGAAATTGCCGTGCCAGCCACGCGTGGCGGGCCCAGCGGCGCAACCACTACGATGATCATCGCGGCTAGTGCAGTGGAGAACATTCCCAATCACACCCTCTTGGATACTTAGATGCCGATCCTGTCCTCTGCGTTGAGCACAACTCAGGATAGACCGGTCGGAGCCGCGCGACAACGATTGGGAAATGGGACTATCGGGGATGGATTTGCGGGAGGCTGAATATTCCGGTTCGTCGGATCGCTGAATTCGGGTTAGTGCTCGCAGCGCGGCTGGAGCACGGTCAGAATCATCAAGTCGGAATTGGTGAACAACAGCTTTTCGGCTTCCGCGCCGGCTGCTTCGGCCACGCGCGCTAGCTTGCCGAGGTGCTTGTTCTGTGCCAGCGAGCGCAAGTGCATCTGGCAAATTCCCGTCAGACTGGCGACTTCATCCTCGGTAAAGATTTTCTGGCTCGACTTGATCCGGACCATGATTTCCGCCTCTCAGTCAGTTTGATGCTGACCTGAGGTTAAACGCCCGCACAGCCCCGAGCAATAGTGCTTCCGTTCTATCGGTCTTAAACTTCCGTGCTACCGGGCCTCTAAGCCCATGTCCTTCAATCATTTGACTCGCGAACCGGCAAAACGTGACACAGCTTCAACGGCTATTTTTTGCCGGGAAGTGGTCAAGAAAGTCTAATCTTGGAATATTTCTGGGATTTCACAGCAGGATTTCGGCCAGCAGAATTTCGAAAATTTTTCCAGAGCATTGCTTAGATCGTCGCGCCGCCGGCATTTTCAAACGCATTCGCAATTTGCAATACGCGACCCTCCCCGAAATGCGGCCCGAAAATCTGCAGCCCCACGGGCAAACCAGCTTTCGTTTTGCCGCAGGGCACGGAGATGCCCGGCACTCCTGCGAGAGATCCTGTAACTGTATATATATCAGCAAGATACATCTGGAGCGGGTCCGCCGTCTTCTCACCCAGCTTGAAAGCCGGCGTCGGTGAAGTCGGCGTGATGATGGCGTCCACCTTCTGAAACGCATCCGAAAAATCGCGCGCAATCAGCGACCGCACTTTCATCGCCCGCAGATAGTAGGCGTCGTAATAGCCAGCCGACAGCGCGTAGGTCCCCAGCATGATCCGCCGCTTCACCTCCGCGCCGAACCCGCGTTCGCGCGTCCGCCGGTACATCTCCGTCAGCGTCGCGCCGGGGACGCGCAGCCCGTATCGCACGCCGTCATAGCGCGCCAGATTCGAACTGGCTTCCGCCGTGGCCACAATGTAATAGGTGGCGATGGCGTAGTCCGTGTGCGGCATTTTTAGCGGAATGCGCCGGCAACCAAGCCCCTCCAGCAGCGCTATCCCATTTTCTATCTTGGACTTAACATCGCCATCGAGACCCTCGCCGAAGTAGTCCTCCGGCACCCCGATCCGCAGCCCCTTGATCGGTTTCTCGATTTCCGCCGCGTAGTCGGGAACCGGCACGGCTGCTGATGTTGAATCATTCACGTCATGCCCGGCCATCACCCCGAGCACTGCGGCAGCATCCGACACATTGCCGGCAAAAGTGCCGATCTTGTCGAGCGAGGACGCAAAGGCGATCAGCCCATATCTCGATACGCGCCCGTATGTTGGCATCAGGGCGGTAACGCCACAGCACGCGCCCGGCTGGCGGATCGACCCCCCGGTATCGGTCCCCAGCGCGGCCACGGCCAGCCCCGCGGCTACAGCCGCTGCCGACCCTCCGCTCGACCCACCGGGCACCCTATCGAGGGCAACGGGGTTCCGTACGGGCCCGTACGCCGAGTTCTCCGTCGAGCTGCCCATGGCGAACTCGTCGCAGTTTGTCTTCCCCAGGATGACCGCCCCGGCTGATTCGAGGCGCTCCACAGCCGTAGCGTCGTACGGTGGTACGTAATTCTCCAGAATCTTCGACCCGCAGGTGCTCCGCACTCCCTGCGTGCTGATCACGTCCTTCACCGCAATGGGCACTCCCGCGAGTGGCCCAAGCGCCTCGCCGCGCGCCACAGCCGCATCCACGCGGTCCGCTTGCGCGTAAGCCCGCTCGGTTGAAACGGTCAGGAAGGCATTCAGTTCCGGGTTGCCCCGCTCGATGGCCGCAAAGAATTCTTCGGCCAGCTCGCGCGCGGAGATCTTCTTCGCTGCGAGCGCCGCTCGCACGCCGGGAATCGTCCATGTGGTGGCAGTGCTCATTTGTCGATTACTCTCGGCACGCGGAAGAAGTGATTTGCCGCATCCGGGGCCTGCGCCAGGATGGCGTCCGCCACGTTGCACGGGAGAAGCCTGTCCTCGCGCACTTCCGGATGCGAGCCATCCGGTGCATCGAACAGCACTTGCGCCATAGGTTCGACGCCGGCCACGTCCAACTTCTCGAGCTTGCCGATGTAGGTCAGGATTTCGTCGAGCTGCCCGCGGTACAGCTCCACTTCCTCGGGAGTCAGCTCCAGATGAGCGAGCTCGGCCACTCGCAGCACGTCCTCGCGTGAGATTTTCATCGCCCTGAGATTAGCACAGGCCATCCAGTCTGTGCCCTATCCCTCCTCCCGTTGTCTTCCCGAACCCAGCCGCGCCTTCTGCGGATGGGGGTGAGGGACCTGCTGTTGCCTTGCCGCTCCTCAACTGTTCGCCTTATCTTCGTCTTATGTAACTCCAAAGGTACTCCCCGGGGGGAGGGCTTTTTGTATCGAGTAGAAAACACCTCCGTCGTTTGTTTTGAATGGGTTACAGCGATTTCTATTCGCACGGTGTACCGGGTAGAAGGCCGAGTATAGCGGCCAGGGAGTAACCCGGAAGGTACTCCCCCAGGGGGTGCGGATTTGTAACGATTAGAAATGCGGTGGCTAGTGGCGAGTGGTTGATGACTAGTTATCTCCTCCGGCATGGCCCCCTCCACTCCCATTGCTCGTCCCATTTCGGGAAGCTGCTTGCTACACTGGCGTTCACCCAGCACATCCGAGAAATCTCCTCAGTTACCTTGGCATAAACGTAGCCAGAAATCTACTGGTCGTTGGTACAGGTCCTCAATTCAGGATGCGCATCTGTATGAACTCCTCCGTCTGAAATAGGTATAATCGCGCCAGGACGCGAATCAGGTCATGAGCCAGCTGGTAATGACAAGATGATGGGTGCGCGCCGATTATTTGTGGTGGTGCTGCAAGCGGTGCTGCTCTTTGCCGGTGCGGTTGCTTTGCTGTCGTTTTGCACCTACCGACGGATCGGCGGGCCTGACGCAACCAATGTGGGGACATTTGTCTACCTGGCGGTGGTGATTGTGCTACCGGCGGGCGCGGCTGCCTGGTGGTTGTACCATAAGCTGAGGCGCGAATGTTCCGAGCGCGAGGCGTCGGGTGCGGCGAAGACGTTCTTGTTGTTCGCTCCAATTTCATTGGCCGTCGCAATGCCGCTAAGCCAATTCGCGGGCTACGCAGAGGTGATGATTGGCACGCGTTTCCTGATTTTCGCGATCGCTGCGGCGGTTGTCTTACTGATGCTAGTGCAGAATTTCGCGATGGTAGCGGTGGCCATGTGGGTTGTCCGCCGAACTGTGGCTGTCGAGCGGTCCTCCGCGTCGGGGCGCTGACACCAATTAGCACTGAGGACCAGACAACTTTCTTCAGGGGCTGAAGCCCCATTTCTCTTGAGTTGTAATGTCGGAGCTAAAGCTCCGACCCCCTACACAGCTTTCAACGCATAAGCTGAGCTGAGCAGGCTGCAAGACCGCCGGCTTTACGTCGAGGGCGATCTTTGGCGGGCGCAAAATATTGTTGAGGTTCAGGGAATATTCACGATGGTGCCGGCGCCGGCGTACAGGTAATGGTCGCCGAATTTCTTTTGCAGCGCGGCGAAAGTTGGCTCGCCGGTGCAGTGACCGACGGCGAGGTAATCGAGTTTCCACTGCTCGCGGAGCGCGGTCGAGATGCGGTCAATGTCCGCGTCGGAGGCCTGCACCAGGTGCAGCCCTCCGAAGAGGATGTGCACGTGCGGGTCAATTTTTGTGGCCGCTTCGAGAATCTTCTCGACGCCGGCGTGCGAGCATCCGTCCACGATGACGAGACCATCCGGCCCGCGGATGGCCAGGGAGACTTCGCGCAACTCGAGCGTGCCGGTGACCTGCGAAATGGTGGGAATCAGGAAAATTCCGGGCGCGACTTCCATGACGGCGCTGACCGGCGTGAAATTTCCCTGCGGCCAGGGAGTGCCGGCCGAAAGCACGGCCGGGGGATTGCCGTCGAAATAGCGGGAGTTCGCGGCCAGCGACTGGTCCTTGCGATAAAACGTGTTGGGCACGCCCTTGGCGAACAGTCCGAAAGGTTCGTCGGGGGTGTAGATTTTCACCGCGGGATTGACGCTGAGCAGGTAGTTGAGGCCGCTGGTGTGGTCCGCATGACGGTGGGAGATGACCACGAAGTCAAGCTTGCGCAGATCCACGCCGAGGGACTTGACGTTGCGCTCGAAGATTTCCGCGCTGTTGCCGGTGTCGAAGAGGATGCGCTTGCCGCCATATTCGACCAGCGCGGAAAATCCCCAGTCCTTGGTGACCGCCGGAGATTTCCCGAAGGCGTCGTAGAGAATGGTGACGCGGTTGCCGGTGTCGGCAAAACCGGACGCGGGAGAGAGCAAGAAGAGAAAGAGCAGGCTGAAGATCAGGCGCAGACGCATGGGGTCGCCCTCCTTCAGGGGGCACCGAAAGGCCGGAACGGGTGGATTGTAGCGCCGGTCTAATGGATTCCGTCAAATGAAAATCTGTGCACAGTGATGGAGGCAGAGGAGGGCAATGAGGCGGGGAGGAAAGGAAGCAGGGAGGCAAGGAGAGGCAACAGCAGATCCCTCGTCGGCCAGAAGGCGGCCTCTGTCGGGATGACAACGCGGGGAGGGAGCGAAGAGGGATCCTTCGTCCGCCGCGGCGGACTCAGGATGAGGAGCGGGGAGGAGAGGCAAGGAGGGGAAGAAAGGCAACAGCAGATCCCTCGTCGGCCAGAAGGCGGCCTCTGTCGGGATGACAGCGCGGGGAGGGAGCGAAGAGGGATCCTTCGTCCGCCGCGGCGGACTCAGGATGACGAGCGAGGGAAAGGGCGAACGCGGGGAGCGGGCGGGTCTGAGACCCGCCCGTACAGAGGGATGGGTCGGCGGTATGGTAATCTAACGCGCAATTCTGGGACCCGAGGCGTGAGAAGCGGATAATTCTTCCCTCAGCGGCTGAAGCCGGTGAGGAGCTGATGCGGTTACGGCACGGCTGAAGCCGTGCCCTGACGCAAGGTTCGCGGCATACATCGAGGAGAGATGGCGGCGCGGGAAGCATTCAGGCTGGTGCTGGTGAAGCCGTCGCATTACGACGACGACGGCTACGTCATCCAGTGGTTTCGCTCGGCGATTCCGTCGAATTCGCTGGCCGTGGTCCACGGGCTGATGCAGGACTGCAAAGCGCGGCGCGTGCTGGGCGACGAAGTGGATATCGAAATCACCGCCATTGATGAGGACAACACGCGCGTGCGCACCCGGCGCATTGTGAAGCAACTGCGCGGGCGGCGCGGCATGGTGGTGCTGGTCGGGGTGCAATCGAATCAATTTCCGCGGGCCATGGATATTGCGCGGCCGTTGCGCGCGGCCGGCGTGCCGGTATGCATGGGCGGGTTTCACATTTCCGGATGCCTGTCGATGCTGCCGGGCGTGACGCCGGAGCTGCAGGCGGCCATGGACCTGGGCATTTCGCTTTTTGCCGGGGAAGCGGAAGAGCGGCGCATGGATGTGATTCTGCGCGACGCGTGGGAAGGAAAGCTGAAGCCGCTGTACAACTATTTGGCGGATTTGCCGTCGCTGGCCTGCGCGCCGTATCCCATGCTGCCGGCGGCGACGATTCGCGGGACGATCGGGAAATACACCAGCTTCGATGCCGGACGCGGCTGCCCCTTCCAGTGCTCGTTCTGCACCATCATCAACGTGCAGGGGCGCAAATCGCGGCGGCGCTCGCCGGACGAGATTGAAGAAATCGTGCGCAAGAATCTGGCGCAGGGCATCAGCCGGTTTTTCATCACTGATGATAATTTCGCGCGCAATACGGATTGGGAAGCGGTGTTTGACCGACTGATTGTCCTGCGCGAGAAAGAAAAGCTGAACATCAAGTTCGGCATTCAGGTGGACACTATGTGCCACCGCCTACCGCATTTCATCGAGAAGGCCGGGCGCGCGGGCGTGCGGCGCGTGTTCATTGGCCTCGAGAGCATCAATCCGGCGAGCCTGCTGGGCGCGCGAAAAAAACAAAACAAGATTGCGGAGTACCGTCGCATGCTTCTCGAGTGGAAGCGCGCCGGAGCAATTGTTTTTGCGGGATACATTCTAGGATTTCCGGAGGACACGCCGGAATCCGTGCTGCACGACATTAAGATTATTCAGCGCGAGCTGCCGATTGATTTGCTGGAGCCGCACTGCCTGACGGCGCTGCCGGGGTCGGAAGACCACCAGAAATTATTCAAGGCCGGCGCGTATCTGGATCCGGACTTGAACAAATATGATCTGGAGCATGTCACCACCGCGCATCCGAAGATGTCGCGCGAGGCCTGGGAGAAACTCTATCGCGATTCGTGGCTGGAATTTTTTTCGCTCGAGCATATCGAAACCGTGCTGCGCCGCGGCGTGGCTACGGGCATCGGCATGGGCAACATGATCACGCTGTTGCTGTGGTTCCATTTCTGCGTGAAGGAAGAGCACATTGATCCGCTGCAGGGCGGATTGTTCCGCAGGAAATATCGGCGTGACCGGCGCCCGACGATGCCGGTGGAAAGCCCGTTGGTGTTTTATCCGCGATTTATGGCGAACATAATTTACAAGCACATCAAGCTCGGGCAACTGGTGTGGCGATTCCACTGGTTCCGCAAGCGGCTGGAGCGCGATCCGGGTGCACGCAATTACACGGACGCGGCGCTGAGCATGGATTTCGAGCACGATGGCGATTCGCTGGAGATGCTGTTCCAGCACGCGGATGAAAGCGCCGGGACGAAATCAGCGGCGGCGATGCAGCACAGCGGGGATTAGGATTTTCGGCGGCGAATGAAGGGCGTGTGCTCGTTGTCGAGTTCGTGCGAGCGCGTCGGCCCGGGCTTGCCGGCTGACTCCTGAGCGCGCAGGGCGCGTTTCGCGGCGATGAATTCCACTTCGCGGATCAAGTGGCCGCCCCAGGCCTGGTTGATGCGCGCGCAAAACTCCTGCTTCATGCTCTCGAGCTGCTTCTGCCACGCTTTTCCGTCCGCGGCGATTTTCAATTTTCCTTTTTCGCAACTGAGCGGGCGCGTGTGCGCGGCGAGCGCTTTGCCGACGATGGTCGGCCAGGCGCTGGAGAGCCAGGCGAGAGCAGCGTCGGGAGATTGGAGGCGGCGGAGGGTGCGGCCGAGAAAAGTTCCAGCGCGTTCCATAGGCTCGCGGATTCTAGCACAAGTTTTGCGCGGAGCAACTGCGGCGCACCGATTTGAGAGGCCGCGGAAAAATGCAGAAAAACTTTCCTCAGGGGCTGAAGCCCGATGCAAGCAAAGCCGTTATGTCGGAGCTAAAGCTCCGACCCCCTAAAGGGAATGATTTTTTCCGCAGCATGTAGAGTTTGACCGCGAGAAGCGGATAGCTGCGTGCGAAGCCCGGTGGCAAACTTGGTCTTGGCGCGTGAATGCGCCAAGACTTTTCGGCTGAGGAGCAAATGAGATGAATCCAATTCGAGTCGTCGCTATGCCGACGGAAGTTGCAAACAAGGTGCGGAAAAGCAAAGAAGACCCGCAATTTGAGCTGCCCGTGTTCACCAGCGTGGCGAAGGGCGATGCGCCGTGCCGGCATTGCCTGCGCATGATTTCTCCGGGGATGCAGCAGACGCTGTTCACCTACGATCCGTTTGCGGGGATGGAGAGTTTGCCGCTGCCGGGTCCGGTGTACGTGCACACGGAAGCTTGCGAGCGCTACCCGGAGGACGCCGGGTTTCCCGCGAATATAAAGAACACGCTGAGGACGTTGAATGCATATGCGCGGGGGCGGCGGCTGGTGGCGCAGGAGTACGTCGAAGGCGCCAACGTGGACGCTACGATCGAGCGGCTGCTGTCGCGCCCCGAAGTGGATTACATTCACGTGCGCAGCACCACGGCGGGCTGCTACACCTTCCGCGTGGAACGGGGCGAGCGGGCGAAGAGTTAGTGCAGCGCCTCTGGCGCCTGACGGATGCAGCTATTCAAGCGGGACGATGGCGCGGACGGCCCAGGAGCGAGCAGGCAGAACAATCGCGCCTTCGGCGTCGGCGGGCAGCAAGACCTTCAGCCGGTCGCGGATGGCCAGTCGGGTTCGTTCATCGTGCAGGGAGAGGTAGTGGGGAGCAGAGCCCTGGCCAGTGGACATGGGCTCCCAGTAGTCGTCGAAATTCGCAAAGCGCGTGACGATTTCAAGAGGCTTCACAACCGGGGATTCGAGACGCGCAGCGGCGAATCCTGCGCGCAGACCTTCCGGAGTGCACAAAGGAAAGCGGCGGGCCTGGTCAAATTCGGCGGCCCCGGGATCGATTTCTGCGGCCGCGTCCCAGAAGAGGCGCAGGAAACGCGCGCCTTCGGCAAAATCCCAGACGTAAACGGCAACGATGCCGCCGGGGCGAGTGGTCCGGCGCATTTCGGTGAGCGCGCGGTGGGGATCGGGAATGAATTGGAGGCTAAGGCCGCAGATGGCTGCGTCGAAGCTTCGGTTTTTGAATGGGAGCGCCATGGCGTCGGCCAGTTCGTAGGACACTTTCGGGTGAGAGCGATGCTCGCGGGCGACCGCCATCTGGGCGCTGTTCACGTCAATTCCGGCGATGCTTGCGGGAGAAGAATGCTCGACGATGGCCTGGGTGGTGATGCCGGTCCCGCAGCAAACGTCGAGCCAGCGCGCCCCGGCCTGAATGTTGAGCCAGACGAGGAATTCTTTGGCGAGCAATCGGCTCCAGCGGCCCATCCAGGCGTCGTAGTACTTGCCGGATGTCCATTTGTCCAGTGACATCTCTAAAGCATATCGCGTACGGGGTGCATTCGTAAGGAGAGGCAGTTCAATCGACTGCGGATTGGGTGTTGCCGTTGAGGCCGAGGGCGGGAGCGACAGAGCGCAGGGCTTCGATGCAGAAGGAGATGTGCTCGTCGAGCGGGACGCCCAGCTCCTCGGCGCCTTTGTACACGTCGTCGCGCGAGACGCCGCGGGCGAAGGCCTTGTCCTTGAGCTTCTTCTTTACTGAGGCGGCTTCGACCTCGTGAATGCTTTTCGACGGTTTGATCAGGGCGCAAGCGGTGAGGAAGCCGGCCAGTTCGTCGCAGGCGAATAGCGCCTTGTCGAGCGGCGCGACGCGCGGGACGCCTGAATAATTGGCATGGGCGAGAATGGCGGTGATGATTTCATCGGAGTAGCCGCGCTCGCGCAGGATCAGCGAGCCGGCGTAGGGATGTTCCTGCGTGGGATGATGCTCGGCGTTGGGCCACTTCTCGTAATCGAAGTCGTGGAGCAGGCCGGCGAGCGACCAGGTGGCTTCGTCGCCGCCCAGCTTTGTGGCATAAGCGCGGACACAGGCCTCCACGGCCAGGGCATGTTTGCGGAGGCTTTCGCTGGCGGTGTATTCGCAGAGCAGGTTCCAGGCGTCGTCGCGATTCGGCATTTGGTCTCCGTTGGTTTGGAATTCGAATTCTCTGCTAATTTGACGAAATCTTCGCCGCAGCGCTTCAGGGGTTTTGACCCTTGAAAAAGGTAGCAGGCGCTCGGTGGTGGGTCAATTTGAAGCAAAGGCACTTATCCGGTTAGCGCGTTAATCGGGACTTGACTGACAAATCCACGCGACTAGGGTAAAAGAGAATGATGAAAGCGCGGCATGATTGCGACTGCCCATGTCACAAAGGTGGTTGGATTCACGTGATTGCCTGCTGCGAGGATAGACCATTGGCTGCGCTATCGAAGAGGCTCAAACGGCTTAAGGAGGGTCGCAAGAAGACAGCAAAGAAATAGTGATTTCATTTCACCTCCAGAAACTCCCGAAGTGTGCAAACCGCAGATGAAACCACGAAAAGAACATGTCCGGTAAGCGCGTTAATCAGATGGGATGAGAAGGCCGGTCTCCAGCGGGATGCGATACGCTCCCAATGAACGACGCGCTCGAGGCGCAGCGTGAAAGGAGACCGGCAGTGAAGAAGATTAGCACTGTGGCGATGGAGGGGATCCAGATTTTCAAAGAGAACCAGCTAACGATTGGATTGGATCTGGGAGACCGGACAAGCTACTACTGCGTTTTGAATGAAGTGGGCGAAGTGATTTGGGAGGACAAACTGCCGACGACGCCGAGAGGAATCCAGGAAGTGTTCCGTCGGACTCCGCGGAGTCGGATCGTGCTGGAGACCGGGACGCATTCCCCCTGGGTCAGCCGGCAGTTGAGCGAGTTGGGTCACGAAGTGATTGTGGCCCACGCGCGTAACGTGCAATTGATCAGGGAGAGTAGTCGAAAGGATGATCGGCTAGATGCCCGTACGCTGGCACGGCTGGCAAGAATCGATCCCGGCTTGCTGAGCCCCGTGCGACATCGCAGTGCCAAAGCGCAAATCCATCTGACGGTGATCCGGGCTCGAGCCACATTAGTCAGCGCACGCACGGCGCTGGTGAATGCGGCGCGCGGGTTGACGAAATCCTATGGCGCACGACTGCCTAAATGCGGGAGCGAACAAATGAGTCGGGAGATTGCCCAAGGACTGAGCGAGGAGTTGCGGGAAGCGCTGGATCCGCTGCTGGCAGAAATCGAATCGCTCAACGAGCGCATCGCGGAATACGATCGGCGAATCGCAAAAGTCGCCAAGGAAGTGTATCCCCAGGTTGCTCTGCTGCAACAAGTGAAGGGAGTAGGACCACTGATTGCGTTGACCTACATTCTGACCTTGGACGATCCGCACCGCTTTCGCCGCAGCCGGGATGCAGGATGTTTTCTGGGGCTGCGTCCCGGGCGCAGGAACTCTGGCATGAGCGAGCCGCAGATGCACATCAGCAAAGAAGGAGACGGTTATCTCAGAACACTGCTGGTGCAGGGGGCGCATTACATACTCGGGCCCTTCGGACAGGACAGTGATCTGCGGCGCTGGGGACTCAAGCTAGCCAAGCGCGGTGGGAAGAATGCCAAGAAACGAGCTGTCGTTGCGGTCGCACGGAAGCTGGCCGTACTGCTTCACAAGTTGTGGGTCAGTGGAGAAGTCTATGAACCACTGCGGAACAACCACACAGTGGTGGCCACTGTCGCATAGGAGAGTGTGGATGTAACAACCGAGCTCATCCGCCGAGATCAGGTGACTGCGACTAGTGCCTGGCCCCACCTCCCCTCCAAAAGATGGGAGCGAGGTCGATAATCAGGTAGCAGCACCTACTGAATTGGGTACGCCCACCTGGCAGCGAGCGAGAATCGCTCATAACAGACTGCGGATGGAAGGATGGCGACAGAGGCGGCTCAGCTCGAAAGCAAAGAATCCACGCAAGTAGGAACAAAACTGTCTTGACTCTAACCGGCCTTCTCATGGAAGGCACT